>Ga0105045_10000276_pt1 | contig 34685 bp, 45 predicted proteins | sample MAT02_FD_78089 | JGI IMG/M metagenome (GOLD analysis project Ga0105045, IMG submission 78089) | Freshwater microbial communities from Lake Fryxell liftoff mats and glacier meltwater in Antarctica - MAT-02 (megahit assembly) | ecosystem: Environmental > Aquatic > Freshwater > Ice > Liftoff...
CATCTCCGCGCAGGCCGGCGCCATGGTCGGCGTCGAGCGCGAGGAGCGCCTGGCCACGCCGCTGCTGCGCAGCTTCCGCTTTCGCCACCCGTGGCTGCTGCTGAACCTGCTCACCGTATGTAGCGGCGCGCGATAAATCGACGGCCAAACGCGCGATAAATGCTTGGCTGAAAAATTACCGGGGCGGGAAGGACGTTTCCTATGCTGCAACCCGATGCGGGTATCGGACGGGTCGGCGCGGGGCTGAGAGGGTCGGCGAGAGGTCGCGCGGTGCTCGCTACAGCAGCTCGGCGGCCTCAAGCGTTGCCGAGAAGAAATTGCCGCCAGTGTGCTCAAGGTCGATCGGCTGCGTCAGGTGGCAGTACATCCCGAGCCGGTGGATCGCCTGCAGATCGAGCGCGCCGTCGGCTTGCCTCGTCCGCGGCAGCACGATCGCCGGTTGCGTTGTCCCGAGCCGGTACCCGAGCTGCTGGAAATCAAAGAGCGCGTTGCTCGGGACACCAAACGCCAGGTCAAAGGGGATCTGCTGGAACGCCAGAGAAAGTCGTCGGGTGCGTCTGCGGACTCGGCTGTGGCCCTGCTTGCCGCGGCTGCGCTTGACGTAGCCCGGATCGACTACATCGGGGTTCCAGTCCAGGTGGATCGACTGCGGCGGGACAAACAGCGGCCCGGCCCAGATCCGACCGACGCTGTACGTCGAGCCAGCGACGGAGCCAAATCTGAACGCAAGCGCGTTTGTTACAATTCGCGCCGGCAGGAGGAAAAAGAGATTCACCGTGAACTCGCTCGTTGCGTATTCAAGAACCGGCGTTGACGGCGTGATCTCAATATCGGGGCCGTGCGCGATCCGCACTGAGAGAGTGCTGCTGGAGCGCACGTCGAGCAGCGCGACGACGTCCACAGGCGATGTCGCGGACGCCAGCTGACGCACAAGCACCCGATCGGCCAGCCCATGGCTGGCGGCCCAGGGCAGGCCCAGCTGCGGGCCCACAAGGTTGTCCAGCGGTGAGATATCCAGCAGCAAAGAGCTGCCGAAGGGCGCCGACCAGCTGCCGCCTTGCATCCAATCTTGATATGCGATCGCGGTCATACAATCCCTTTCACAAAAGCTCATCGGCTTCAAGCGCCGCGGAAAAATAGCCGCCGCCAGAAGGGGCGATTTTCAGCGGCCTCAGGAGGTGGCAGTACATTCCAACCCTGTGAATCGCATGCACGTCGACGTCGCCGTTTGCCTTGCGCGTGCGCGGCAGGACAATCACAGGATCAGTCGCGCCGATTCGAAACGACAGCTGCTGAAAATCAAATGTCGAGTTGTCCTGCACACCAAACGCCTGGGCAAAATCGACGTGCGAGAAGCGCATCGACAAGCGCCGAGTGCGGTCCCGGACCTTGCTGTAGCCCTGCCTGCCAGGGCTGACGACCATCTCGCCCGCATCGACGACGCCGGTCTTCCAGTCCCGCTGAAGACCCTGAGGCGGGACGAAAACAGGACCGGCCCAGATCCGACCGACGGAGTAGACGTCTTTGTGCGCACCGGAAAAAAGGAAGCCAATCCGGCTTGTCACGATCCGCGCCGGCAGCAGAAAAAACGCGTTGACGGTGAAATCGCTGCTCGCATATTCAATGATCGGCGTCGACGGCTCGATTACGACCCGTCCCGGCCCGTAGACGAGGCTGATGCTCAGAGCGCCCTCGTAGCGCACGTCCAGCAGCGCGACCAGGTCAACGGGGGTTGTAGGCGACGCGAACTCGCGCTCAATGACGCGCTGAGCCAGACCGTGCTCGGCTTCCCATCGCACGCCGAGCTGCGGGGTCAGCGCGTTGTCAAGAGGTGACAGATCAAGGGCCAGCGGGCTGGTGCCCGATCCGGGCACCCAGCGGCCGTCTTGCACAAAATCCTGGTACGCGATCGCGCTCATTCTTTCGCCTTGTCAGCGGGCCTGCTGCCCCACAGCAGCAGCTGCACGCGCCCCTCGCCCAAGGTGCCCTGGACGTCAGCGACACACAGCAGCTGGCCAGCCTCGAGGCCAAACGCGTCGACTTTTAGCAGCACCACGTCGCCCGGCTGCAGCGTCACTGCAGCGTCCGCATCCAGCAGCACGGTGAGCCTCCAAAACCACCGCGGCTCGGAGTAGAGCGTCGCGCGGTACGCGGCTTCGTTTGCGCCGGATTGCAGCAGCGTCGGCATTCCAGCGTCCGCCGCTGGACGGCTGACGTCGCCGGATCCGCTGCGGGTGTCGAGGCGGTCTGTCCCCAGCCCGCCGCGAGCGCTGGAGTATTCGTCGTCGACAACGAAGAGCGTCGCAAATCGATATGCGCGACTCAGTGCAGCGCCGAAGTCGGTGTCGCGCACGCTACCAGCCAGCTCGCTAGGTGCGTGCTGGTGCCAGTTTCGGGACGTGAGAACAGCGTCCGCAAGCCCCGGGGCCGCGTCGAATTCGGGTTGCACTTCGCCCTCGATCGAGTTGCTGTCGATCGTCATCACCGGGCTGCCGCTGGGCACGCGCCAGCGCGCCAGATGGAAAACGCCGTCGGGGGCAATCCACCACCAGGCGCTCAGGCTGTCTGCGATCTCTGTCAGCAGCTGCGAGTACGTCAACGACGAGTCGACAAATCGACCGAGCAGCGCCTGCGACTCAAAATGCAGCGACAAGAGGCCGGCAAAATTTAGACGCGAAATCGACCAGCCCCTACGAAGCACCAGAAGCGCCTCAACGATGCGATGCAGCCGACCAGGCGCGAACGGCGAAAGCTCGGTCGACGGGCCGCGAACAAGCGCCGTGATTCGACCGGCCGTGGCTTGGTTCAGCAAAAAACCGTGCTCCTGGCCAACGCTTGCCGCGCTCCACTGCGCACCTGTCGTCAGCAGCACGCCGCTATCGTAAACAGCGCTGATGCCACTCAATCCGCCAAGCGAGGCTGCTGCGCCGCTGTCGTGCACTGCAAATCGCAGGGTCGGCGCCCCTGTATGCAGCGCAGGCACGGAGTTGCACTGCCCCAGCGTCACGGGCAGCAGCCGCCCCTGCTGCGGCCCAGACGTGTACGTCTCCGTCTGAATTGGCACATCGAGCTCGGCTGCTGCGTCTGAGAGCACAAGGCGAACCGCTGATTCACCGACGCCTTCCACGCGCTCGATCACCGCGCGCGCAACAAGCAACATCGCTGCGATGGGCGCATCCGGCGGTCCAAAATACACGCGAACGATCGAACCGCGCAGCGGGGTAAACATCCACGCATCTAGCGCACGGTCGGCGTTGATCAACTCGACGCTGCCGATGCCGTAGACCGCGCGACCGCTGCCCCAGAATGCCAGCGCCGCGCGGCGCTGAAATCGAATCTCGCCGCCGATACGGGGCTCAGCGACAAGACCAGAATCCAGGTGCGCGAAACGGCCGTCGCTGAACCAGCGCCGGCCGCCAGGCGCATCGACTTCGACAAGAACCGTTCGCAGTCCGCGACGCGCTTCGGCGTACGACGTGCCCAGCCAGTTGAACGAGTCGTTCCAACGGCGGTCCTCGTTCCAGCGCAAGTTCAGGCCCATGGGTCAGCTCGGAAACGCGCAGTGCGCGGGCCGCGCAGCGCCCCAAGCGATCGAGTCAAGTACGGCGATATCGCTGTTGACTGCCGAATTAAAACCGGACCACGCGGCGGAGATCAGCAAGCTGCTGCTGCTCGGCACGTTGGAGGAAACGGTCTGATCAAGCACTACGGCGCCGCCATCGTTGCGGATCACGCAGCGCGCGCTGCTTGCTGTCACCCAGCTGATATCGACAGTGACCCACACGCCGGCGACCAGCGTCGCCGTGGTGCCTGCGGACGTGCGAACGCCCGCCGACGCGCACTTGAAGGTGGCCGTGCCGCCCGGTGTGACTGCGAGATAGCAGCCCGTTGTGGGCTCGCCGGTGCTCGCAGTTCCGTTGTGCAGGCCGAGGAACAGCGTGGAGTTCGCGACGCTGGTTTTCGGCGCAAACACTGCGCGATACGACAGCCCGGCCGCGCCGATGAACAGCCCGCCAGACGCAAGACGGAAACCGCCGGACAGCGTCCCGCCCGATCGGACGCGAATGATTCCAGGATGCAGGCCCGAGTAGTCGACAGCATCCGGCGCATTCGTGATCGTCCCCAAATTGATGGCCGCGCTGGCTGTCAGCACCGACGACGCAGCGACTGATGAGCTGTGCATGTCAACTTGCTCCCACCGCGCCGCGAGTGCGCTGCGCAGCTCGTTCTGCATCGCGAGCGCGGCGTTCTGGACGTGCGCAACGACCGCAGTCGCCAAGCGCGTCGGGTCGTTCATGCGCGGGTTGTCGCTAAGGTTCGCAAAAGCGTCGGACTCAGCGGGGAAAAGAGTTGCGGTCATCGTTAGCGTCCTCGGGCCTGCACCAGGTCGCCGGTGCGTCGTGTCTCAGCGGCAAGGCGGCTTGCGCCGTCCCTGTGGGTTGTTTCCAGCGCAGCCAGGCGATCGACAATCGCACCCTGACTGCGCGTTTGCTCTGCGCGCAGCTCGCGCAGCTCTCGCACTACAGCGTCGCTGCTGTTTGCAGCCGCGGGGCCCATCGAGAGGCCGCTGCCGCGGGCGAATTGAGCGACCGCTGCAGGCAGGATTATTTCGCCCTGGTGGATGAGCGCCGGCCCGGTGCGAGGCACGAACCCACTGCCGACCGCGTAGCTGGGCAGGCCGGCGGCCGTGTTCGCTTCGCCCAGGTTCTGGACGATGCGCCCGAGCAGCCCCCGCACCTCGACCAGCGCGTCGAGCTGCAGCGAGGCGGTCGCGTTGATGTCCCGCAGCGTCGTGAGCTCGGTGACGATAGGCGTCGGCGAAATGTTGCTGAAGAAAGGCGCGAGCAAGTCGCGGATACCTGCGGGCATCGCGTTAATTGCGCGCTCGGCCTCCTCGACCGCAAGCGTGGAATCGGCATCAGATGTCGCGCTTCGGATGGCATCGAGCGGGCCGGCGAGCTGCTCTCGCAGGTCCGCTGGCACGCCTGCCAGGGTCGCGTCCAGCGCTTGATTTAGCAGCGACTGCCGGTCAGCGAGCGTGCCCAGTTCGACGCCGACATTTCGCGCGAGCTCGGTCACGTCGACGCCCAGCTGCGCAGCCATCGCGGCGAGGCTGCTGGCTGTCTCGACGCTCAGTTCGTCGAGATTGATGCCGAGCGCGCCCGCAAGCTCGGTGAGGTTTAAACCGATCGATGCCGCCACATCTGCCAGCGGATCGCCGGTCGCCTGGATCAGCTCGCGAATCATCAAACCGAGCTGCCGCATCATCTCCGCGCGCTGCTCAGTGAGCTGATCGTCGAGCATCGCGTCGCGCTGATCGTAGAGCGCTTGCAGCTCCGGCGAGACGCCAGCGCTGCCGCCCACGGAGCCGCCCACGGAGCCCGCGCCAGGCGCTCCGGCGCCCGGGCCGGCGACAGGTGCGAACTCGAGCAGGCGCGCGACACGGTCACGCACGTAAGCCTCGGTATCGCCGAACTGCGTAAACGATGCACTGAACGAGCGCTCCTCGCGCAGAAGCGTGTCGGCGAGCTGAGTAATGCGCTGCAAGGCGTTCACGTCGCCGCCGGCCGCTGCCGTGGCGGCTGCGTCGAACTGACGGCGGGCCTCGGCCAGCCGCTGCTCCGGCGTCAGGCTCGACAGGTCACCGAGCAGCTGCGAATCCAGCCAGTCCTGAATGCCCTGCAGCGCGGCCAGCTGCTGCTGATAGACGGCAGCCGACGCGGCGCCAACATCGTTGATCGCGCCGATTTGCGTATCGGTGCTCGCACGCTGGGCGGCTTCAATCTCAGCGATCTGCGACGTGACCTGGTCCAGCGGCGTGCCGAACAGCTCGCCGACAAGATCCGCTGCCGACTGCCGCAGGCGTTCAATCGCGGCTGCAGCGCGCTGCGCGGCGATCAGGTGCACGAGGCCGAGGTCTTCCTCGGCTGCGGACTGCATGCCCGCTGCGCGCGCGGTGTCGGTGAGCGCCTCAATCGTGTCTGATGTCCAGCGGCCGATGCTGCGAATTTCAAGCGCGAACTCGCTCATGCCCGCCGAGCCCAGCTCTTCGCGTAGATCCGCAACCATCGCTGCGTAATCCTGCAGCGCTGCCACCTGCGCCTCCAGCGCCTGCTGCGCCTCGGCCTGGCCGCGCTCAAGCATCGTGTAGTAGGCGTCTGCCGTGTCCGCCAGGCGCAGCAGCGTCGCGATCTGCTCGCGGCCGGATTCTGTCGTCGCGTCGAGCGATTGCATCAGCTCAAACATTCCCTGGCGCGTCGCGGGGATCGTCAGCCCGGACTGCTCAAACGCCCGCGTCAGGTCGCTTTGCAACAACTCAAACTTGCGCGACTCGGGTGCAAATTTATCGACGAACGACAGCATGCCACTGACGAATTCTTCGATTCCGCCGACAAGATCGATGAGGCTTTCGCTGATCTGCGCAAACCGCTCCGGCTCAATTTCGTCGAGCGAGAAACCCAAGCGGCGCAGGCCTTCTTGCGTCACCTGCACGCCGGTCGCGACGCGCACGAGAGTTTCGCCGAGGCCTTCGCCCACGCGCTGAAACTGCGCGATGAACGGCACGACCGCGCCGGCCAGCCCGTCAAAAATCGAGCTGAACACGGCGAGTAATTCCGCCTGTTGCTCCTCAGCGGTAAGGTCCTTGAGGCTGATCCGGATCTCTTCAAGCTGAAACGCGGCGAGTGCGGCTTCAATCTCGGCGGGGAGCAGGCCCAACGCAAGCGCACCCTCGCGCACGGTGTTGACGAGCGAATCGATCACGAGCTGAAACTGCGCCTCGAGGCCGCCGCTGACGTTGACGATTTCCTCGCTTGTACGCCGGCTGCCGAAGCGCCAGCTGCGGCTTTGGACTTCCTGAAAAGCGCCGAGCACGATGCCTTCTAAAATGTTGCCCATGATCACGATTCCCTGGTCCGTGATTCGCGAGCTGCCGCCCAGCAAATTCAGTGGATCCAGCGGCAGCGAGCGCAGAGCGCCGCCCATGAACACATCGCCGAAACGCGTCGCCGCGGGCAGATCAGCAAAGCCCGACTGCCCGGCGCCACGCGCAAGCATGCCGCCTGCTGAGTCAAGCCCGTTCTGCAGCGCGATCAACGCGCGCAGCATTCCGCGATTGATGCCGACCAGCTCGGAGGTCGCGTCAGCTGTGATTTCCAGCGCGTTTAGAATCGATTCGGATTTCGCCGCGGCGTCGCCCAGCACGCTGCCAGTGCCCTGCTGCTCCTGCCGGCGGGCCGCCGTGTCAGTGAAGCCCGCCGACCCGCCAAAACTGCCAATGCTGCCGGCAAGGTTTGCGATCAAAGGGGCAATTGCGGCGGCCATGAGTGACATTCGGACAGGCGCGCTGTACGGGTCGCCCGTGCCCTGATTGAGGACTGCGGAGATGCCCTGCACGAGCGCCAGCGCGTCGATAGCGACTTGCATCGCGCGGAACGACGCGCTGCCCTGCGATGCGAGCGATTGCATGCCGCGCAGCGCTTCGGACGTGGCCTCGACAATGCCCGGGCCGAGGGTGCCGTGCAGATCGCGCAGCGCGGCCTTCAGCTCAGCCACGCGCGGCCCGCCGCGCGCCAATTCTTTGTCGAGCGCGTTGCCGACAAGCTCGATATCCGTGATCAATCGATTCAGGCCGGTATCGGCGAGATCTGCCAGCACGTCTTCAAAAGTGCGCCCGACCTCTTCGACAGCCTCGCCTGATTCCCGCAGGTCTTTTGCAAGCTCTTCGAATGCCTGCTTGCGGGCCTTCGCCAGGTCGTCTACAGCCTCGACCGACAAGCTGTTTCCAGCCACCAGCTGCTGCTCAATTTCCGAAATCGCCGCAAGCTGATCACGGTACGACTGCGCGGCCGCCACTGCCGGGCCGCCCAGCGCGACGGCCTGCCGGTCCAGAATTCTCGCCAGGCTCTGCAGTGCGCCGCCCGCCTCACCCATGCCGGCGACCCACTGCTGCGTGTCCTGCGCGGCCGTTGCGATCGCGCCCGAGGCCTTCTCAACGCCGGCCTTCAGCGCGCCCGTCTTGCCCGTCAAATCTGCAGTGGCGTCTGCGGCGGCGTCAGTCGCGTCGCGATGCGCAAACTGGGCCTCGGTGGCCTGCATCATGTCGTCCATCATCGCGATATTTGCAGCGTCGGCCTGGGCCCACTCGCCGCGCAGCCGCTCGACCTCGCCCGCTGCGGCGGCCGTAGCTGCCCCCGTATTGCGCAGCTCGGACGCCAGCCCCGTCAGCGCCTGGCCCGCCCCGAATGTGAAGTCAGCGCGCAGGCCCAGCGGCAGGTCAATATTCGCGAGATCGACGTACGACTCAATCAGCTCCGCCAGCTTGTTGCGGATCACATCAATCGATGCCACCGCAGCAAACGCCAGTGCGGCGAACGCGACTTTGGCGCCGAATTCGATCTGGTTCCAGACGTTGAAAAACCCCGCAACGAGCGCATTGCCGGCGATCTGCACGACCTCGAATTCTTCGCGCAGCCACGTGCCGATCTGCCAGCCCGCAAACAGCGCGACGAGCCCGCCCAGCGCGGCGGTGACCAGCCCAATGCTTTTGAGCGACGCCAACATGCCGGCCGCTTGAGCAATTCCGAGCGTCCGCGCGAGCGCAATGTTGATGACGTACTGCTGCGCCTGGAACACCAGCTGCGCGCTGTATGCGAGCACCGCGCGCAGCAGCTGCGCGCCCCACACCGCGAGCAGAACTGGCGCCAGCTGCACGCCCAGGCGAATGGCTGCGGCGATCTCGTCTGAGAACCGGCCAATCGCGTTTATCGCACTGGCCAGCCCATCTAGGATCACCGGGATGACCCCCACGAAAGCCGACACCAGCGTGTCAAAACCCGCGGCGACTTCCGGCAATTGCATCTGTTGCACAACAGCCTCAACCGCCCCGCGCACTTCGGGCAATCCGCCCTTGGCTTCCAGCAGATCGCCGAGCGCGTTTTTCAGCGAGGCCAGCGCGCCGCCGAGGGTGTCGCGCGCGGCCACGGCCGCACCACCGAACTGGCGCTGGAGCTCGTCCAGGATCACGCCTTGGGCTTCTGCCACGCGGCCGGTCTCGACGAACTGCTTGATCACGTCCTTTTGCTGATCCGTGAATTGGATCCCGGACCTCGCCAGCGCGCTGAGCCCTTCGATCGGATCGTTCAGCGCCTTGCCGAGCTGCAGCGCGGCGCTCTTGAGGTCAGTGCCCATTGCCGTCGCGGTGTCTAGGATTGCAAGCTGCGCGCGCTGAAACTCACTGCCGCCGATTTGCGTAAACGTCAGCAGCAGCGACTGCATCTCCATCACCGCTTCGTCGCCGTACGTGGTCAGCGTCTGCAGCTCCGCGGCCATGCTTGCGAGCTCGGGCGCGGCAAAGCCGGCGGCGCCGCCGGTCGAGCGCACGCGCGTTTCCAGCTGCTTGAAAGCTGCCTCTTGCCGGAGGGTGTTGCTGATGATTCCGCTCACCACCGCGCCGACAGACTGCAGGCCGATAAACGCGCCGACAAACCCAAGCACCTGACGTTTTGCGCCCGCCAACTGCCGGCCGACGCGCTCCGCGCCCTGCCCTGTCGTGTCGAGGGCTCTCGTGGCCTTCTGTCCGGAGCGCTCGCTTGTCGACCCGATCCCGTCGAACTCCGACCGCACCTTGCGAACGCCGCTCACAGCGCCGGAAGCGTCCGACGTAATCCGTAGGGTCACCGTCTGCTCAGCCACGTGGCCGCACTCCCTTCAGCTCTTTGAGTTGAGCAGCGGCCGAGCCGCGGCCACGACGCATTGGACGCGCGCGAGCACGTCCTCCCACTCGCTGCGCGGCACGCGCAGCACGGCAAGCGCAGCTCGTATCTCGACCATCGAAATCCCTTGCCAGAACGCGGCGCCGGTCCCGATCACCAGCGCCCACATGCATGACCGGTACACCGACACCGCCAGCCAATTGCACGTGAGCACCTCGATATCGCTGCATTGGTGGGGTGAGTTCCATTTTGCGATTACGTCGGCAGGTGCGCCGAACTGGGCCAGCTGCTCCGCAACTGCATGCCGATCAACCTGCTTGCGGCCGCCGCTTAGCGCTTCGGCGACCGCTTCAAGTTTTTTGCCGGTGCGGCGCGGTAGCCGCTGAAAAACGCGTCGAAAGTGGCAACCCGCAGCGCCAGGGTTGAGAGCACCTGCTCACGCTGTTTTGCAGGGTCGTACGCAGTGCCGTCACCGTCGCCAATTCCGTCCACGCCCTCGAGCACTTCCTCAAGCACGCGGAGCTGGTAGTCGGTCACCTGCCGCGTCGTCGGGACCTGGCGATTGCCCTGTTCGTCCTCGTCGCCGATCTCGCGGATATCGTCCATAAATTCGGTAAAGCGATCGCTCGACACGAATTTGTAGCGGGCGGTGAATTCGCCTTCGTTGAAAACGCCGGCTTTCTCGGTCGGCAGGCGGACCTTGACGACCGCGGCAAAAGTGCTGATCTGGATGAGCTTGAGCATGGTTTTTCCGTGTAGGTGATGGGCATTGATCGGTGCATGACTCGGCCGCCAGAGGCGGCCGAGCAAAGGCGCAAAAATTGCCGGTTGATCAGGTGAAAGTGAGGGAGTACTCGTCGCCGCCGGCACCCGAGGGCACTGCGGTGAATGCGATGTCGAAGCCGGCGACGCCTTCAATATCGACAGGCTTCGGGTACTCCAACTGAGCGCGAATCGGCGCAGAAACACTGCGGCCGCCGGTGCTTGTGATCGCGTTCGTGATCACTACGATCGATTGCGCGTTTGCCAGCGCCCAAGGATTCCAAGTCGCAAGCGCGTCGTTTTTGACGACCTGCAGCGTGCCGGTCGGCTTGCGGTCAGTCAGCACCACTTCGCGGTTTTCGCTGGTCTCGATAAGCGGCAAAGTTGCGTTCTGCGCGAGAGACAGCTGGCGTGCGTAGACGGGCACACCGGCGATCTGCACGTTCCACGTCTCCGTCTCGATCGCAGCCGGGGTGCTGAATGCCGCCCAGTCGATCGACGCGGGCGCCTCGCCGTCTTGCGGGATAACCAGCAGCCCGGTCAGCTGCACGGTCGCTTTGGCGTATTCCTTGACATTGAAGGCGAAGGACATCGAGCCGCGCACACCCAGCATCCGAAAACGAATGCCGGCCATGAAAAAATCGATCGTGGCGGAGGGCAGGCCCAGGCTGATCGGCGCGTAAACCGCGTTGGTAGCGGGCGTCAGCACCTCGCTGTGGCCGCAGATGCGATACAGCCCGCCGAGCGGCGCGGCCAGCCCCGCAGTCGCGGATCCAATCACATCCACCGTGCCGCTCAGCGTGATCCGTTTGCCGACAAGCACGAACGGGTCGCCACCAAAATGCGGCGAGTCCAGGTTGCGTTCCAGCTTGTCCGCAACGGGCTCAATCGAGGAGTCCATCAGCCGGATTGCGTTGGCCGCGGCCATCGTGGCGGCGACGCCGTAGGTGGTTTCGATATTGAGCAAAGCGACGCGGTCAGTAGAGCTGCGGAAGGGCATGTATTACTCCTTGCGGGGGCCGGACTTCCGGCGCGGTGCGGTTTCGATGGGCGGCAAAGCGGTCGCGCCGCCGTCGTGGATTTGAGCCTCTAAATCGAGCGTCTCGACGGCGTCGGGATCGGTCTGCGTAATCGGGTGAGGGGCAGTCGGGTAGCCCGTGGGCGGCTGCAAGCAGGTCAAACTGCCGTCAGCCTCGCGGCGATAGCTGCCGCCGTCCCGCGGCATTGGCAGCGGTGTATTCGGTTGGGTCGGGTTGTCTTTCATCACTGGCGCACCTCCGCGCGGTAGCGGGTCTGATAAATCACTTGGCTGCACAGCCAGCTGGCGAGATAGAACTCGTCGCGCGCAGTATCGAAATGCAGGCCCTGGTAGCGCTCAAAGCCGTCCGGGCTCCATCCGAGAAGCCGCGCGTCTACCGCGCTCTGCAATGCGTCCATCGCCTTGCGAGCTGCGGATCCGGTGTCAGCGGTGCCGGCGTGGCTGACGAACAGAACGACCTGGACTGAGACGCGAATGTTCTGCAGCAGCACGCCGTTGCTTGCGCCGATCGGTGGCTCGCCGTGTCGCTGGTGCACAACGAATGCGGCCGGCGCGGCACGCGGTTTCTGCGCGATCGCAGTCGACAGATCGGCTGCGTCGCCGATCAACTTGAGCGCGGTGACAGCCGCCAAGCGATCCATTACTGCTGCGGTCGGAAAACTCACAGGCCGCCTAGGGTGCCGCGACTAAAAAGGCGCGGCCTCGCGGTGATGCGGACCCGACCCGCGTCAGCGTCGGCTGAGTCTGAATTCACTGGCGCGAGAGGGTCACCAGCGCCGAGGCTCAACGCGCCGCCGGCTACCAACAAAAGGGCGCGGCGGGCGTCGCGATAGTCGCGCTCGATGCGGCCCACGCCCTCGTCGAGGGCCTCGCGGTGTGGGTGCAGGTGGTAGAGCGCGAATGCGCGCGTCCACACCATCAGCACGGGAAATTTGACGACGTCGGCGGGCAGCAGATAGCCGCGCTGGCTCAGGTACGCATTCACCTCGCCTGTCGCCGCTTCGCACTGCTCGGTGACAGCGATGAGCGCGGCGTCGGCTGCGGCGATTTCAAGCGCCGAAAATGCGGTGCGGTCACCGGCGGCGAGCGTGGCATCCCAGAGCTCCAGCGGCAGCTCAAAAAGCTGCGCGAGGTCGAGGCTGCCGCCGGGGCGGCTGGAAAGCTGGTGGGGGCTGACGTACACGGATCAGGCCTTGGGATTCGGGAGATTGGCGGCAGCCTTGGCAGCAGCTTTGGCAGCAGCCTTGGCCGGCGCCTTGGCGACGCGTTTTGCCGGCGCCTTCGGGGCGTCAGGCGCTGCAGGTTTGGCGGCGGATTCCTGCGGCGCGTCGTCGGCCAGGCTGGCGGATCCCGCAGCAGATTTCAGGGTGGGCGCGCGGGTCACGATCAGCTGCGCCTCGCCCTCGATCGCTTCGAGCTGCTCGACCGTGAGCTGATCAAGCGGGATCTCGCGCGGCGCGCGGGTGAACTCAAAGCTGGCGCGACGAAACGACTGACGGACTGAGACGACTAGGACTGACGACATGGGAACCTCTGATGAGACTGACCGCGGCCATGGGCCGCGGTCAGTACGGCTTCTAAGCTGGACCTGGCTTAGGCCAGGCGCGAATCGTCGAGCACCTCGACGAGTCCCCTCATGACATTGTCGGCACCGTTTGCGAGGGTGGTCGCACTGACCAGCTTCATCGCAGCGAATTTCAGTGCCGGCGGCACTACCAGCAACGTCGGCTTGAAGCCCAGCTCCCGGCCGTTATCGCCCTTGCGAGCAGTCATTGCGGTGTAGCCCGCGACCAAGCTGGCCTCGTCGAGGACCGCGCGGCTGCCGTACGCCTGCTGCCAGAAACCAAAACCGACATTGCAGCGGCTGTCGACGCCGTAGATGTATTCCTTGCGGTTGAAAACATTCTCGTCCGTGTCCGCAGTCATTGAGACGAAGTGCGGCTTCTTCCGTTCCTGGTAGATGATCGGCTTCAGTGCGCGGCTTGTGTCGAGCAGATACCAGGGCGTACCGCTGCCGCCGTTGTTGTCCCAGTTCGACTGCGACTCGACCACGCCGTTCGAATTGATCACCGGGTGATCGGTATCAAAAAAGAACTGGCCGTCGTAGCACAGCGTGCTGTTGCCGAGCTTCAGCAAGCTGAAAACAAGGTCGTCGGGGTGCTCGCCGGCGGACTGCCCGAGTTCTTTCATCAGCGGCGTGTAGATGCCCAAATTGTCGTCGTCGATATCGTCGCGATCGACGCCGACAGTCAGCTCGAACGGTTTGTTGCGGATCGCGTAGCCGTGAGCCGCCATGCCGTTGACGACGCGGTCGCCGAGCCACTCGCGCATTTTCGGAAATTTGCCGAGCCATCCGTACTCGTTACTTTTGCTGCTCGACGTGACGTACGTCGCGATGCGCGCGTAGTTAGACGGCGCAGCGCCCATGCCGTCCTTAAAAGCCGCGCTGAAAGCGACGTAGAGCGTGCGCAGGGTGCCTGTATTGATGAGCATGAATCTCTCCGAGAAGTAGAAGGCGGGCTAGAAAGCCCCGTCAGAATTGAACCCACACGCCGCGCTCATTCACGTCGCGCAGAACGCCAGCCGGCGAGCGGGTGCCGGTGCCGTCGGTCCGCGCAACGGTTTGGTTGTCCACGATGTGAACAATCGCGCCGATATCGCCGCGCGTGACCAAGTCCGCGGCAGCGGAGTTGTCGAGCGCGAAACAGCCGCGGCGGACGCGCACGCTAATCGCGCCTGCGGCGCCGCCAACGTTGTCAGCGGTGACCTCGACAACGCCGACGCCACGCCGCGCTGTCGCTGTGGCGCCGGGCTCGGCAAATCCGCTGGCGTTGACCATCGCGATCGTCCCGGCCAGCAGCCGGACGTTCCCGGCTACGGGCAGATCCACATGGGTCGCGTCGCGGCGGGGGGTGTTGCGCTCAGCAGTGGTAGCGGGCATTTGGATTTACTCCGTAAGGGGTTTGGGTGGGCGCCGCTTAGCCGACCGCACGCGCGGTGCGCTCGGTGCGCTCGGCGGCATAGGCGGCCTCGCTGATCCCGAGCGCCGTGCACACGGCGCGTTCCTCAGCGTTGAGTGCGGTGCTGGCGTCAGCTGCGCCGCGGCCATCGAGGCCGCTATCCGGCGCGATCGTGTGCGCGCTGGCAACGTACGCGCGGAAGCGTTCAAGTCCGGCAGCGTCGTTGCACAGCGCGCGGTGATAGTCGGCCGATGCCGGCGCGATCTTCCGATCTTTCAGCGCGCCCTCCATGGCCAAATCGACGCTGGCCTTGAGCTGAGCTGCGTCGCGCTCGCGCAGCTGCGTCTCAGCGTTTTGTGCGCGCGTCTGCGACTGATCGTAGTCAGCGCGCGGGACGTAGCGCTGCAAATCCCGCGACTCAGAATTGATCGCCGTGCGCAGGGCTGCGATCGCCGCGAGCACTGCGGCCTCGTCCGCATCAACAGACACGCTGAGAGCGGCGGCCACGGCCGCTGAGAGTGAAAGTTTGAGTTCCATGTTTTTCTCCGAGTTGAGTGCTTGAAGCGGAAGGTTGGGGGTGTTCGTAAGCCCAGCGGACACAAGACGCACGATGCGTCCAGTACCGGGGTCGAAATCGAAAACGGGGGAGAGAAACCGGTACTCGCGATTGAGCACCTGGTCGTGACCGCGATCGGTCCAGCGCACGTCGGCCCAGAGCGCCCCTTCGCGCACGTTGAGCGCGGTGATCCAGGCAGCGGCCGGCGCCGTCTGCCCCTTGGGCGCGCGGTGCTGTGTCGCGTGCTCCCAATCAATGGGCAGCTCGATGCCGCGTGCGTTGAAAGCCCGCAGCGTGGCGTCGACAGCGGCGCCGTCAAAAAGCCAGCTGCGCCCGTCGCGACCGACCACCGCCGGGCCCGTGGGAATCAGCTGGACCGACGACGGCACGCCAGTGGCGCCAGCGACGTCGACAAGGCCGAGTTCAGAGCAGAGCGCGAGGGTGTTGGAGGCGTTGGGCATGGGGCGATTGTTCGCCTGCTGCACGCCTGGGTGGGTTTCGACAGCTCGAAATCAGTAGCGGATCGCTGCGGCGGGAAACTCGCGCCGAGGTCGCGCGCATGATCCACGGCGCGGCATGGTTACGTCAACTAACGAGGTGCCCCAATGGTCGAAATCACGACAACTATCTACAACGCAGTCTCGGCCTCTTCGATCTCGCGAGCGTGCCGTGCGCATCGCGCACAACCGCGGCGGCCGGCTGCGAGGAAAATAACCTGCGGCAGCGCTTGACGTTACGCGCGTAACGTGCGAATGTACTTCCACGCCAGCAACCGCCGGCACCGAGGAGAGACCACATGCCAGCCACTTCGATCAAAATGCTTGACGGCTTCGACCTGATCCGATTCGCACTTAATCCAAATATGGAGCTGCGTAGCGTAAGCGAGGAGCTTCTTGTCCAGGCGAGCGAGATCCTGACCGAAATGTTCCAAGGCGCGAGCGTGGCCGAGCCTGCCGCGTTTGCAAAAGAGTGGCGCGAAATCCACGTCGCCGCTCGGAGAATCGGCAAAGTTTCCGGCGACACTGAGAAGTCCTTTCGCGCTCTGTCAGAGATACAGGAGATCGCCTACGCGACGACTGAGGCCTCCATCTTGTGGGCGCTTGTCGCGCAGTGCCTGACTCCTGAGCAGTTTAGCGCGCTGCAACTCGTACCGGCCGCGTCATGAGCGCCGGCACCGACCCCAAGAACTCAACCAGCCTGCACACCTACCAGACGCGCGAGGCGACGACCGACTGGCAGCCCTGCAAGGCGAAATGTCTGGCGGGCGCGAAGGCCGCCGCACAGCGCAGGCAGTCATTTCAGGGCACGGCGCTGTCCGTCGGAATCAGGGACAACAGCAGCGGCAAGATCACCGTGATCGCTCAAAAGCGGCCCATCGACGCCATTGATATGAACGCGCACAGCGCGTGGTGCGCAGTGCAAAACGAGGAGTACCCGTCGTGAGCAGCACATACAAGGATCACACCTTCAACTCGACAGCGATCAGCACACCCGGTGCCGGTCGCGTGTACGAGATTGAGGGCGCTCACGGCAAGAGCGCGAGGTGCCGGCCGTTCCTCACGTCGATTGCTGCTTGCCGCAGATACGTGAACACCCGGATCGATCTGGCGCTGTTCAACGCGCGCGCGAACCAATCCATTAACGCCCACGCTGGACCTTTCGGAGAAACGCCATGACTCGCTTCATCATCATCGACAACAGCAGCGGGAAGATCTTCGGCGACACGGCAAAAGGTCTGGCATCTCATCAGATTTACTGGACGGAAAAAAGCGAAGCCAACATCATCGACGCCGTCAGCCTGCTGCACGAGGAACACGCCGCATCCATCTGTCACTACGTCTACCACCGAAGCGCGCCGATCACCGCTATCGATGGGTACTACGTCTACGACGCGAGCGACAAGCAAGGCATTTGCACTGACGATAGGCAGGACGAGGACGCGATTTTAAAGATCGAGTCCTCCTGTCCGTATCTGGGCTTTGTTGAAGTCTTAATCGTCGAATGACCGCCGTCAAAAACGATCCCGCCAGCCTGGCTGAGCGGGTCCGCAGCAGCGAGGCTCGATCGATCGCGCGGGGCGCGCGCCGGATCCCTGGGGGGCTCCTTCCGCCGGAGGCAGCGGCAGCGCTGAAAAAGCTGCAGGCGGGGGGGTACGCGGCGTCGCTCAGCAAATGTATTGCGCGCGCGCTGAGCGAGGCGGCTGCACGCTGCCGCAATTGATGCGCACCACCGCTGCCTGCCGGCTCTATCTGATACCGCTGCGGGAAATGCTGGCCGCCTGCCGCTCAGCGCAGCGAGGACGGACGCAAGGCGCGGACGCAGAGCCGTCTGCGCGTGTTACGTAACAGCCTCCGGGCCGAAACTCGACCCCATGCCGCCGGCTGCGCCCTGTAGGCGCTTAGAGGGCCGCTGGCGCGGCCGGCAGGCGAGGCAGCGGCGCGCCGGACGCGCCGGACGCGATTGCCAGGCGCCTGCCGCCACGGCAGCGCTCGCACAGATCCTTTGCGCACCGCTTGACACGGAACGTTGAACCCGCCATTGTTTGCCTACCCCGTTTGAAACTAACAGGCACGCCAGTGAAAATTGACGCACCCGACCCCAGCCGTGAACTCCTATACAAGATCAAGGCGCATTTTGTCGGCCAGGGCAAAACCCTCGCCGGCTGGTGCCGAGACAACAAAATCGACCAGTCACACGCCCGCGCCGCCGTGCTCGGCACGTGGGACGGCCCAAAGGGACGGGCGGTCCGAGCCGCGCTGGCAAAAGAGGCCGGAATCACGCCACCGAACAAGCGCGAAAAGGCCGCGGCATGACCCGCCGCCAGCGTCGGATGAACGAGCCGCGGGGCGCCGACTTCGGGCTGATCTTCGGCTGCTTGCTGATGGTCACCGGATGGGGGCTGATCGCCGCCGCTCTGCTGGGGTGGATTTGATGAGCGCTGCCGTGCTCAGGGCGTTCGACCTGGTGTGGGCTTTGCAGGGCCAAAGCCTCAACGGACTGCGGCTCAAATCGCTTGCCGACGCAGTCAGCCAGCAGGAGCCCACAACCCTGCGCGATCTGAACGCGCTCGCCGATGCCGGCGTCGCCGAGCGCGTGCCCAAAGCGCCCGACTGCTGGCGCCTATCTCCGCGCCTAGTGCAGGTCGCAATCGCGCATCAAAGCGAGGTCGCGCGACAGACACAAGAGCTGTCCGACTTCGCAAACCGCTACACCCGCTTGCCCAACTGACCACCACCGAGGACCACACGATGCCAAAGAAAACGCCCGCCGCTGCTCTGGACCCCACCCGCGTCGTCAGCCAGACGCTCCCCGAAGACGCGGCCAACGCGCTGGTGGTGCAGGCGACCCTCAGCAACTACAGCGACGAGCGAGACCTTGTGAACCAGCTGCTAGGGCAGGTGCAGGCGACCGAGTCCCTCCGGAAAATTTCCCAAACGATCGGAGTTTCCAAACTTCTCTACGTAAAGGAATCAAAGGTTTACAAGTCGCTCAAGGGAATGAGGACAAACGGTTTGGAGTTAAAGGGGACCTGGCAGGAGTTCTGTGAGCTGCTGGGAATGTCTGACGAAAAGGCGAACAGCGACATCGCCAACTTCAAGACCTTTGGCGAAGAGGCCCTGAGGTCAATGACTTCGATGGGCATTGGATACCGCGAGCTCCGCGCATTCAGGAGCCTGCCAGAGGACAGCCGAGCCGCGCTGATCCAGGCCGCACGCGAGGGCGACAAGGAGCAGCTGCTCGATCTCGCTGAGGAGCTCATCAGTCAGCAGGAGGCCGAGAAGGCCAGCCTGCAAAAAACCCAGCAGGAGGCCGAGGCTCGCGCGGCGAGATTGGAGAGGCAGGCCGCTGAGAAAGACGAGCAGATCGATGAGCTGAAAGGCGAGCGCAAGCGTCTGCGGCAAGAGTGGTCACGCAAAGGCCTCGACGAGCGCGTTGTCGATCTGCGAGCAGGCGTGCAGGCAGCGGCGGTCGACGTGCTCTCTGCGCTCAGCCCCGGGCAAGACGACCCGGCCGGGCTCCACGGCGCGATTCGCGCGCTGCTTGAGGATGAGCTGGCCGCGGCGACTGATCATGCTGATTTCCTTGCCGGGGTTTTCAACGAGCTGATCGCCAACCTGTGCGCCGTCCGGGACAGCTTGCCCGTGTCCGTGCCGACGCGAGGGGCCTGAGATGTCAGCCCAGCTCGAAACCGCTGCTCTTCGCCTGCTGCAAGCGCCTCGCGGCGAGCGCACCTGCGTCGCGGAGCAACTGGCTGCCGAGCTGGGCTGCAGCACCGCCACCGTTTACGCGCGAGTGAAATTGTTCATGCCAACCAAACCCCGCAAGCGCCGCGCAGATGCCGGCGCCAGCACCCTGAGCCGCGATGAAGCGCGCGAAATCGCCGCCTACATCGAATCCACTCGCCGACAGACAGGAACAGGCGCGGCGTACCTAGAGGACGCAGTGCGCCATTTGCGCGCGAACGGCCGGATCGCTGCCGGGCGTGCAGACGCAGAGAGCGGGGAGTTCCTGCCGATGAGCCTAAGCGCGATCCGCCGCGCGCTGCGAACGCACCATTTTCACCCCGCGCAGCTGGCCGCTACGTCCCCGTCCATTCGCTTGTCCAGCCCGCACCCGAATCACTGCTGGCAGATCGACGCATCAGTCAGCAGACAGTTCTACCTGAGCGACGACGGCGCGAAGATCATGGACAAGAGGACGTACTACCGCGGCAAGCCGGCGAATTTTGCCGCGATCACTTCGCAGCGCATTTGGCGCTACGCGATCACTGACCACGCATCGGGATGCATAGAGGTCTTCTACGTGCAGGGTGCTGAGAGCGCCAGCAATTTCCTCGCAGCGTTTATCCACTCGATGACGGAGCGCGAGACCGGGACAATGTTCGGGCGCCCAACGTTTTTGATGAGCGACCCCGGCAGCGCTGTCACAGCGGCCACCACGAAAAACCTGTGCGCGGCAATTGGCTGCACGCTCATCGTTAACGAGGCAGGCAACGCGCGCGCAAAGGGGCAGGTGGAGCAAGCCAACTACCTCGTCGAGACCCACTTCGAAGCGAATCTAAAAATGCGCGCGCCGGTGACCAGCATCGCCGAGATCAACGCGCTGGCGCAGCAGTGGATGCGCGATTTCAACGCCACACGCACCCACACCCGCACGCTGGAAACGCGCCGCGCAAGCTGGGGTCGGATCACGCCGGAGCAGCTGGTGCGCGTGCCCTGCATCGAGGTGCTGCGCCAGCTTGCCAACTCCCACCCAAAGCTGTGCACCGTTCGGGATTACCTGATCAAGTTCGGCGGGCGTGTATTCAATCTGCGCGATCTGCCGGGCGGCGTGCTGAACGGTCAGCGGGTCGAGGTGGTGCGCAACGCGCTGGATCCAGACGAAACGACGGCGCGCGTCCTGTGCAAAGACGCCGAGGGGCGCGGCCAGCATTTTCTAGCGCCGCTCGACGCGCGCAAGGGGTTCGGTTTTTTGGCCTCATCGGCCGAGATCGGGACCGAGTTCAAGTCCGTGCCCGAGACCGCCGCGGACGCAGCCCGCAAAGAGCTCGATCGGCTTGCGATGGACGCGTCCACGGACGCTGAGGCAAAGGCCGCGCGGCGGGCTAAACGGATCCCGTTTGGTGGGCGAATCGATCCGACAAAAGCGCTTCGCGAGGCCAACATCCCAGATGTTTTGCCGCGCGCCGGTCGCAGCCTGGACGTCGACGCTCCGCGGGTAATCGAGCCCGTACCTGTGCCGCACATCCGGCCGCAGTACGCCGCGCGGGTGCTGGGGCACGTCGAGATGGCGCAGCAGCTGCGCGCGCAGATGCCGGGCTGGAACGCCCACCACTTCGCCCGTATGGCCGCGATGTGGCCGAACGGTGCGTCTGAGGACCAAATGGACGCGATCGCCCGCGAGCTGGCCGCGCCGGCACTGAGGGCCGTGCCATGAGCCTGGCGCTGAAGTACCTGTTGATTGAGCACGGCATCAGCCAGCGTGCCGCGGCGACCGCCTGCAGCACGAGCGTCGCCACGATCAACAGGCTAGTGAGCCGCGCGGAGTGGCCCGGAAACCCCGAGACCGCACTGCATCTGCGCGCGGCCATCGAATCGTTTCTGACTGCGCGCGGGCTGCCCGCCATCGACGCTTTCAAGAAGGCCCTGCCGCGCACCAACGCGACAGGGCCGGTTGCCCCCGCAGAACTCCCCGAGCTCAGCCACCACAACGAGGACATCACCATGCTACTCCGCAGACACACGCTGACCCAAGCCGCCCGCCAGCATTTTGAGCTGCCGGCCGATCCGTTCGACGACATACAGGAAGCGGCCGACGTATTCATCAGCGGAGACATCCGCTACGTGCGTGATGCGATGTTCGGCACTGCGATGCGCGGCGGCTTCATGGCCGTGATCGGAGAGAGCGGCGCCGGCAAATCTACGCTCCGCGAGGAGCTCGTCGACCGCCTGCAGCGCGAGCAGCGCAACGTCCTCGTGATCGAGCCGTTCGTGCTGGCGATGGAAGACCGCGACTCAAAAGGCAAAACCCTGAAATCGCAGCATATCGCCGAGGCGATCATGGCGACGATCGCGCCGCTTGCGAGGGCGAAAATCAGCCCCGAGGCGCGGTTCCGACAGCTCAAAGAAACGCTCGTCGAGAGCTGTCGCGCGGGCATGCGCCACGTGCTGATCATTGAGGAAGCGCATGCGCTACCAATCCCCACGCTCAAGCACTTGAAGCGGTTCATCGAGCTGAAAGACGGCCTCAAGAAATTGCTTGGAATCGTGCTGCTGGGCCAGCCGGAACTGGCGCAGAAACTGGCCGAGCAGAACCCGGAAGTGCGCGAAGTGGTGCAGCGAATCGAGATCGTTACGCTGGCGCCCCTGGACAACGACCTCGACGCCTACTTGAAACACCGCTTCGAGCGCGCGGGTGTCCCGGTGGCGCGTGTGCTGGACCGCGCCGCAGTAGACGCCCTGCGGGCAAAGCTGGGCGCGCAGAAAGGCCGCGGCATGAGCCTGCTGTATCCGCTAGTGGTGCACAACGTGCTCGCCCGAGCGATGAATATCGCGGCCGAGATCGCCGCGCCGCGCGTTACTCCTGACTGCATAAAGGGGGTGTGACATGAGCGACATCAAAACCCCGTGCGTGCCGTGCCCCTGCTGCGGCACGTGCCTCACGCAATCGGCAAACGTGGTGCCGAACTGCAACGCCGCGGTCTACAGCCAGCACGCTGAGCAATGCAAATTCGGGATCGTTGTGACGTGCGTCGAATGCGAGACCGAGTTCTCCACGTGGGTCTCGGTCGGCGACCTCGCCCTGGTGCACGCGTGAGCGCCTCAATCGAAACGATGCGCGCCTCTGCCGACCGCGCCGAGCGCGCCGACCCGCATCTGGTCAGCGCTGTAGCAGCCGAGCTCGACGCCTGCAATGCGGTGTTTGCCGCGGCGCTCCGCTCGGCACTGAGTGCTGTGTACGCAGCCAACGATGCCGGCGCGGCGGTGCTCTCGATCGAGATCCACGGCGGCCACCCGCGCGTGCAGGTTCTGCCGCCCACTCGGCCCGAAAAACTCGACGGCGCGATGCGGCGGCGAGAGACGCGCGACGGCCTCACATCGGTCGCCATGGTGGCGGTGCGCCACGGCGCGCTCATTGAATGGCAGGAGGTGCGCTCATGACCCTCCGGGTAGCAACGAGCAAGAGTCGGCGGCTCCGCGCGATGCAGTTTGCGCTCTGGGCGCATACGCGCGGCGAGAGGCTGCCCAGCAACCCCCGGATCGCAGCGATTTTCGAGTGCGGGGTTCACACCGCGGCCGACCTGAAGCGGGATTTTATCGAAGCCCGAAGGCCTTATTTGGAGCGCCCAAATGGACCCGGATGACGATCTGCCGCCGGCCCTCGGCGAGGCCTTTCGCGATGCCTTCCACGACATGTTCGCCAACCAGAATGAAGCCGCGCAGCACGCTGCGCCGGCAGCATCTAAGGAGCTTCCCGATGAATGCCAAGACTGACCCACACGTCGCCTACCGACGCGACACCCAGGGCCGGCTAGTGCCCGAGAGCCAGATCCGACCGATTGACCTTGCGCGCGATGAACTCGTGCAAGCGCTCGTGCGCGATGCGATGCCCCTGCGCGACGCGCTGCGGGACTACCGCGGGCGCGCCTTCGCCGACATCGCTGCGTTCATTGAGCTGAGCGCTGAGCAGTACGGCGCAAAAGTTGGCGGAGCGAAGGGCAACGTGACGTTGCTGAGCTTCGACGGCGAGTACAAAGTGCAGCGCGCGATCGCCGAGACCATCATTTTCGACGAGCGGTTGCAGGCAGCGAAATCCCTCATCGACGAGTGCCTGATCGAGTGGACCGAGGGAGCACGGACGGAGATCGCAACGCTCGTGCAGGACGCGTTCCGGGTCGACGGCAGCGGCACCATCCGCACCGGCAGCGTGCTCGGCCTGCGCCGGCTTGCGATCGACGACCCGCGCTGGCAGGAGGCAATGCGGGCCATCGGCGAGGCGGTGCAGGTGGTGGGCAGCAAGACCTACTTGAGGATCTACCAGCGGAACGCCCTCGGGGCGTATCTGCCGATCAGCCTGGACATTGCGGCGGTGACGCCATGAACCGCGAAGACCTGATGCGCAAAATCCGAGCCTGCCTGCGCCTGTCAAAATCAGCAAACGAGAACGAGGCGGCTACTGCGCTTCGGCAGGCTCAGGCGCTTATGCAGAGGCACGGGATCAGCCCAGCCGAAGCGCTGGCGGGGGGCGTGTCTGAGAGCACTATCGGCTGCGCGCGACGCGGACAGAATCTGCACAAGTCGCTGTTGGATTTGGTCTATCTAATCGGTCGGGGTTTCCGCTGCAAGTCGATGCTCGGCACTGGCCGCGGCTGCCCAGTTTTAGTGGTTTTTTTCGGCACCGGCGTCGATCCGAAAATTGCCGCGTACGCATTCGAGGTCCTGCGTCGTCAGATGGACGTCAGCTGCAGAAAGCACCTCTCTCGAGTGCGGCTGCGGAAAAATCGCGATGCGCGCGGTGAGGCTTTCCGGCGCGGATGGGTGTGTGCGTTGTGGCAGCTGTTCCCGGCTGCCGAGAAGTCGATGGAGCTGATCGAGAAGCTCGACGCGTACAAGGCCGCACGCTGGGACGTTCTGACAGATTTGGAGACCAAGGACCACAACCTCGCGCGCACAGAATTCGGCGATTTCGACGCAGGCCTGGAAGCCGGCCGGAAGGCGCGGCTGCACGCTGGCGTCGCTGGTGATCAGCAGCAGGCACTGGAGCACGCGAAATGAGTCACGCAGCGAACGAACGCCGCCGGCGCCGGCTGGCCGCGATCCACACAGCCAAGCGCGCCCTGCACTTGGACAACGACACGTACCGCGATTTGATCGAGCGCGTCAGTGCGCTGTCTGGCCCGGCCCAGCGCAGCGCAGGCGATCTCACTGAGGGCCAAATCATCGCTGTACTCGAAGAGTTCAAGCGCCTCGGCGGCCTGAAGCCGGCGGCAAAGGCCGCAGGCAAACCGCGCAACTTCGACCAGCTGCCGCTGATGATCACCAAGGTCGAGGCAATGCTGGCCAGCATGCAGCTGCCCTGGAGCTACGCGGACGCAATCGCCTTGCGTCAATTCAAAGTCGAGAAAGTGGCGTGGTGCCGGAAGCAGGAGCAGCTGCAGGCGATCATTGCGGCGCTGTACGTTGAGCAGCAGAAGCGCGAGCTGCTCGCCGGCATCGAGCGCGTGCGCGAGCAGCAGGGCTTGACTGTTGAGCAGTTGGAGGCCCGCTACGAGCTGACAGAAACGCGCAACTGGCGGCGCAGTTTGCCCGTGCTGAAAACGCTTTCAGAAGCGCTGACGGGCGAGCAGATGGAGCAGGAGCCCGCCCCGCGATGAGCCTGCGATTTACGTGCCCCGCGTGCGGCTGCCAAGGCGACCTGGAAGTGTTTCTGGTCGAGGACGAAGCCAAGCGCTTTGCGACCCGATTCGCCGGAATGGAGCCGGCGCTCGGGCGCGCGGCATTGGCCTATCTGCGCCTGTTCAAGCCGCCAAAGCAGGCGCTGCGCCTGGCGCGTGCGGCGCGGTTGATTGATGAGCTCGCTGAGCTGGTCGATGCCGGACAGGTGTCGCGCGACGAGCGCAGCGGCCTGCGCCGCGCGGCCACGCCTGCCATGTGGGCCGCCGGCATCGAGCAGATGCTAGCGAACCCGCCGAGCGGGCTGCCGCTTTCAAGCCATCACTACCTGCGCGCGGTAGTTTTCGGCGTTGCGGAGGAGGCGATGGCTGCCGCTGAGCGCAAGCGCGAGGACGACCGCAAATCTGGCAGGCATCGCGGCACTGCGCAGCCAGGTGCCACCGACCCGGCTGCAGATCGACGCGCCTATGCCGCGCAAATGCTCAATCTAGGCGCGTGGTCGCGCGAGCAGCACGACGCGCACATAAAGGACTGAAATGCACGGCGATACCGACGATCTGTTTGATGCGCTGACCTGCGACCCGCTCGATCTGATCGAGCGAGGCGGCGCTGCGCTTGCTGATCGCACGCGCTGGCCGCAGCGATTGACTGAGCTGTTCGATATCGAGCTCGCGTTTTCGCGCCGCACGATGGCCAACGGAGATGCTGCCGAAGACGCCGCGGCTCGGACAATCCTGATTGCCGACTACCTGGGCGGCTCGGTGATCTACCTGCCGCGAGGCGGCGCGCTGCGGCAAGCGGTGCGCGATGCGTTGATCTACACGCGATTCACCGGCGCAAATCACGACGCGCTGGCCCGCGAGTTCGGCCTGACCACGGCAGCGGTTTACAAAATCCTGCAGCGCGAAACCGCGCGGAGAAAGTCGAAAATGCAAGGCCGGTTGTTCAACGGCTGAGCCGCTGCTAAAGTTCAGTCAAGGCCCGCATTTGCGGGCCTTTCTGTTTGGAAGCATCGAAACACGTTACCCCTGCAGCGCACGCCATTCTGGCCCTGCCAGCGCGCCGCGCTGGCTCCTCGTGGTGAGGCTGGGGTGGCGCGACGCAGGTCTCGCCGCCCCTCTTAGGAGACCGGCATGCAGACCAAGTTCAGCCCCGTTTCGCGGGCGCGCAAACTGTTCAACAAGCTCACAAGCCAGCCAGTGCTGCTGGTCGCGCTCGCCACGTTCGCCGTGGTGCTCTTCATGAATCCCATGAAGCTGGGGCTGATGCTGTATGGCATTGCCAAGCTGACGGCGTTCGCCTTTGCCGGCGACTGGGTCGACAGCCGCATCTTCAAGCGCGCGCAGCCTGATCAGCTCGAAGGCATCGCCGAAGGCACCGCATGGAAACGCAAAGGCTTGATCGTCGCGGCCAGCATTGTGGCCGGCGCGCTGGTGCCCTGATGTCTGACAGCAAGCACCGCAGCGGACTCGTGCTCGCTTCGATCGAAGCGATGCGCGCCTCTGCCGGCCGCAGCCACCGCCTCGGAGGCGTCCTCGCTTATGCGCACTACCTGCTCGTTGCTTTTTCGATTGCTTTGCTGGTTTTCGCCGCCGCCTTGCTATTCCCCGCAGTCGCGTGCGCAGCAACCGTGGACAACATTCGAATCCCGCAGGCCAGCGTCGGCTACCGGCTGCAGGTGGAACGTGCGGCGGCGAGCTACTTCGGACTGCATGCAAGCCCGGCACGGCTCGCGGCCCAGATCCACCAGGAGAGCAGTTGGCGGCCGGCAGCACAAAGCGCGTTCGCGAATGGGTTGGCGCAGTTCACACCGGACACAGCGGCCTGGCTGCCGAAAGTCTGCCCGGAGCTGATGGCGTTTGACCCTTGGGACGCGAGCCAGTCAATCCGCGCGGCTGCATGCTACAACCGCTGGCTTTACGACCGCGTGTCCGGCGCAAGCGAGTGCGATCGCTGGGCGTTCACGCTGAGCGCGTACAACGGCGGCCTGGGCTGGGTGCGCCGCGACAAGGCCCGCGCGTCAGCTGCAGGTGCCGACGCTTCGAAGTGGTTTGGTCACGTCGACGCGCACTCGCCGCGCGCGGGCTGGGCGATCCGCGAAAACCGCGGGTACGTGGTCCGAATTCTGCTGCAGATTGAGCCGGCTTACGTGCGCGCTGGCTGGGAAGGTCGGACGGTGTGCCCTTGATTTCCACCGCTGCAGGGCTCGCGAAGGCCGGCGCATGGAAGCTGCTGCCGTACGCGTTGGTGGCCGCCGCGGCGCTGGCTGCTGCCAGCGCGCTCGGCGGGTTTTATGCCGGGCAATCGTTCGAGCGCGGGCAAGCCGCGCTGCTGCAGTTGCCCGTGTTGCAGCAGGACGCGCAAGCGCTGGCGGCCTCGGCGCAAGCGCTGCGTCGCAACGCCGCTGACTCCGCCGCGCGCTTCCGCCGCTCGGCGCTTGCACTCGAAATGATCCGCGAACGGCACGAGGTGACCAGCAATGATCTACGACGCACATTTGCCGCGCAGAGCTCGGTGCTGGACGACTACGTTGCAGCGCGGCCTGATCTCGCTGCTGTGCGCCTCGATGCTGACGGCGTGCGCATTTGGAACGCCGCGGCTGGCGCTGCAGAGCCCGCCCAGCCCGCCGCCGCTACCACCGTCGGCAGCGAGCCGCACACCGTGCCCGGCGAGCCTGCCAATGCTGCTGGCGGGCGCTTCGATGGCGGACATGCTCCGGAACTTTCAACTAGCGGCGCAGCAGTACCACGCGTGCCGACTCCAGCTTCAATCGCTCGCGGAAGAAGTCGCGCGCTATGAGCAGGCCGTCAAAGCGAACTACTGCTCAGATCTCACCGCCGCCCAGCTCCGCGTCGACGAGTGCGCGGAATGATCCGCTGCTGCAGCTCCGGCTGAACCTGCAGCACTACGTGCGCACCCTGCGCGCGCGGCTGGCCAGCGGTCAATCCGACGGCGCAGCCCTGCGGCCTGACGCGCGCGCAGGCTACACCGGCCAGCACAGCGCATTCAGCGCCTGCCTGGCTGACCTTGAGGACGCGCTGGAAGGCAAAACAGTGGAGAGACGCCCCCTTGTCTGACGTCGTCGACGCCGCAAACGAGCGCGCCGAGCTGGATTTGCAGCTGGCGCTTCAGGCCCACCACCGACGCCAGCCGATTGCCGACCGCACGTGCAGCGAATGCCGTGACTGCGGCGGCGATATCGAGCCCGCGAGACTCAAGGTGCTGCCTTTTGCCTGCCGCTGCGCATCCTGTGCGCACGATCACGAGAGAGGTGCGCGCTGATGCTGCCCTACGTGCCGATGGTGCTGCAGCTTGCGCAGGTGCTGGCAGTGATCGGCTCTGCCGCCATCAGCATTTTTGTCTACTTGAAAACCCGCTCGGACCAGCGCTTCAAGCAGCAGGCTGAGCAGACCTGGTCAAAGCTCGGCGAAATCGAGCGCGAGCTGAACGAAATCGACGAGCGCGTCGATCATTTCCGCGATCGCCTGGCGCTGGCTGAGGCCCGTCTGCGCGAGATGCCGACGCACCGGGATCTGGAGGGCCTGCGAGTCCAGATCAGCACGGCCAACAATCAGCTGAGCGCGCTCGACGAGCGCAGCCGCGCAACGCTCACAGCGCTGGGCCGAATCGAAACCTTCCTGCTTGACGGAGTCAAAAATCGATGAAGACCTTTGCTGATCGACTTCTCGAAGACCGGCGTCTTGTCTTGCTGCGCATCCTGTCGGAGCAGAACGCAACGCGCGCTAACAGCTCGGTGCTGACGGCGGCGCTCGATCATTTCGGCCATGCGGTTTCCCGGGACTGGATCCGCACGCAGCTCCGCTGGCTCGAAGAACAGGGCCTTCTGCGCATTGAAGATATCGGCCCCGTGCTGGTGGCCACGCTCACCGAGCGCGGCGCTGATATCGCGCAGGGCCGCGGCCTCGTCGACGGCATCAGCCGGCCGGGCGCGTGACTATGAGCCGAGGGCGGAAATCCAATATCACTCGGCTGCCGGCGGAGCAGCGCGCGCACATCGAGCTGCTGCTGCGCGAGGACCGGCACACACTGAAAGAAATGCTCGACGCGGTGCGTGCGCGTTTTCCTGAGGCGGACGTCTCGCGCAGCGGCCTGCATCGCTATCAGAGCAGCCTTTCCGAGCTCACGGCCCGCATGCGCGAGATCGATCGTGCGGCCGCTGCGCTTGTCGGTGAGCTGGGCGAGGGTGTCGGTGAGAAGGCCGGCGCGCTGCTGGCCCAGGCAGTAACCACGCTGGCCACAAACGCAGCACTTCGGGCGCAAGAAAATGAGGACATCACGATCGACGAGGTGCGCAAGCTCGCCCAGGCCGCGAAACTCGCGATGGACGCGCGCAGGATCTCGCTGGCCGAGCGCGAGCAGATCGAAGAGGGCGCACGAAAGCGCCTGCTGATTGAGCAGCAGGCGCGGCTGTCGGACACGGTGAAAGCGGGCGGCCTGTCGCAGGAGTTCGCGGACACGCTGCGCAAGAAAGTGCTGGGCTGCGAATGAGCAATGAGCTCTCCCAGCTGCTACCCGCAACAGACGCCGCGCACTACAGCGCGGCGTCTCCGGCTGTGCTGCTGCCCTACCAGCAGCGCTGGGTAGAAGACGGCAGCCAGCTGAAGGTCGGCGAGAAGAGCAGGCGCATTGGTTTGACGTGGGCAGAAGCTGCGGACAATGTTTTGATCGCCGCTCTTGAGCGCAAGGCGGGCGGCCAAAACGTCTACTACATCGGATACAACATGGACATGGCCATCGAATACATCGAGGCCTGTGCAATGTGGGCGCGCGTTTTCAATCAAGCGGCGAGCGCTGTTGAGGAAGGCGAGGACGTTTTCAAAGACGGCAACGATGAGCGCCACATCAAGACGTACACCATCCGCTTTGCTAGCGGATTCCGAATCGTAGCGCTGAGCTCGCGGCCGGCAAACCTGCGCGGCAAACAGGGCGTGGTCGTGATCGACGAGGCGGCATTTCACGGCCAGCTTGACGAGCTGCTGAAAGCAGCGCTGGCTCTGCTGATCTGGGGCGGCCGCGTGCGCGTGATCAGCACTCACGACGGAGATCAGAACGCTTTCAATGAGCTGGTACAGGAGATCCGCGCAGGCAAGCGCCGCGGAAGCGTGCATCGGATCGACTTCCATCAGGCCGTTGCGCAAGGGCTTTACAAGCGCATTTGCTTGCGCCTGCGCAAGCCGTACGACGCGGCAGAAGAGTCTTTGTGGATCAAGGGCGTCTACGACGTGTACGGCGACGCGGCCGAGGAAGAGCTCGATGTTATTCCGAGCCAAGGCACTGGCGCGTGGCTAACCAGCAGCCTGATCGAGGCGCGGATGTTCGATGCGCCGGTGCTGCGCTTTACCGCGGTAAAGGGATTTGAGCAGCGCTCGGATCACGACCGCTGGCAAGCGGTGCAGGATTGGCTCGACGTCGAAGTCGAGCCTGCTCTTAAAACGCTGAACCCAAATCTCGACAGCGTTTTCGGCCAAGATTTTGGCCGCAGCGGAGACCTCACGGTCATGGTGCCGGCGCAGGTTCTGCAGAACCTGTCCCGCCGTGTCCCTTTCCTGCTGGAGCTGCGCAACACTCCGCACAAACAGCAGGAGCAGATCGCCAATTTCGTGCTCGACCGGCTGCCGAGATTCCGCAAGGCCGCAGTCGATGCACGCGGCAACGGCCATGCGCTGAGCGAGTTTCTTGCACAGAAATACGGCTACGAGCGCGTTGAGCTGGTGATGCTCTCGGAGACGTGGTACCGCGAGCAGATGGGGCAGCTGAAGGCCGCATTCGAAGACGCGCTGATCGAGCTGCCACGCGACAAGGATGTCCTTGCTGACCTGCGCGCGTTCAAAGTTGTGCGCGGCGTCGCTCGAATTCCAGACGGCAAATCGAAAGGCAGCGACGGCGGACAGCGACACGGCGACGCCGGCATCGCGATCGCCCTCATGCATTACGCCAGCAGGCAGGACGTCGAATTCATCGACTCGCACCGGGTGAAGGCCTGCGATGAGTTCGATGACCAGCAAATCCGTACCGGCGGGCGCTGGCGCGTACACAAGGATTTTTGAAAATGGTCACGTCACGCATTCTCGGCCCTGACGGCCACCCGATCGAGTACGACGTTCTCCGCGAAGAGGTCGCGCAGGGTGGGCTCACCGGAATCCGGCAGGTCTGGCACGCGAGCGAAGCGAACGGGCTGACGCCGCAGCGCCTGGCAAGAATCCTCGAAGAGGCTACGCACGGGTCGGCGCAGGCGTATCTGACGCTAGCGGAGGAGATGGAAGAGCGGGACCTCCACTACGCCTCCGTCTTGGGCACGAGAAAGCTCGCGCTCGCCGGCCTGGACGTTCGAGTCGACGCTGCTTCCGACGATGCCCAGGACGTGCGCATCGCGGACGCCGTGCGCGAGATCATCGAACTGCCGAGCTTTGGCGAATCCCTTTTTGAGCTCACCGACGCACTCGGCAAGGGCTACTCCGCTATCGAGATCGTGTGGGATTCAAGCGCGAAGCAGTGGATGCCGGATCGGTTCATTCACCGCGATCCCCGCTGGTTCCAGTTCGATCGCGAAACCGGGCAGGAGCTGCGGCTGCTTGACGAACGGGACCCGGTCAACGGGCTCGCGTTGGCGGCCTTTAAGTTCATTGTTCACAAACCGCGCATTCGCAGCGGCCTACCGATCCGCGGCGGCCTCGCGCGGCTGGCCGCCCCGGGGTATATGTGCAAGGCGTGGAGCTGGCGAGACTGGATGGCGTTCGCCGACATTTTCGGCTTGCCGATGCGCGTTGGCCGATACGGCCCGGGCGCGACCAAGGCTGATATCAGCAAACTGATGTCCGCCGTGGCAAATCTTGGCAGCGATGCGGCCGCAGTGCTGCCAGACAGCACGCGCATCGAGTTTGAAGCGGCACCGAACACCGCTGGCGCGGCCGATTTTTTCGAGCGGCTGGCAGGCTTTTGGGATCGCCAGATCAGCAAGGGCGTGCTGGGCCAGACGATGACCGCCGACGACGGCGCGAGTCTTGCGCAGGCAAAAGTGCACAACGACGTGCGGCTGGATCTGCTTCTAGCAGACAGCAAGTCCCTGCAGAACACTCTCAACCGCATGCTTGTGCGGCCGTTTGTCGACCTGAATTTCGGGCCCGGACGCTACCCGAAGCTAGTCGTGCAAGTGCCCGACACTGAGGACACTGCAGCGCTGGTGGATGCACTTGAAAAACTGGTCCCGCTGGGCCTAGAGGTCGAGCAATCCGTGATCCGCGACAAGCTGGGCCTGCCGGACCCGGCCAGCGGCGCGGTACTGCTGCGAGCGCCGGCTGCAGCTGCGCCGCTGCCCGCACAGCTTCAACAAGCCGCGAATCGCGAGCTGCCCGGCGCGTCCACTGCCGACGACCAGGCCGAGCAACTTGAGCGTGCGGCCGCGCCGGCATGGGAGAACGTGCTGCAGGCGATCGAGGAAATCGTCGAGAGCGCTGAAAGCCTTGAAGACCTGCGCGAAAAGTTGCAGGCCGCGTACACCGAACTACCGCGCGAGCAACTCGGTGAAGTACTGGCGATGGCGTTCGCCGCGGCGGAGCTAGCCGGTCGCTACGACGTGGCGCAGGAGTCAGGTCGTGGCTGACACGGCGGCTGGAGACCCTCGCGTTCGGGGCGTGCTGCGCCAGCCCTTTGCTCAGCAAGTGGCTTTTTTCCGCGCAAAACTGGGCACCTTGATTCCGACCGCTGGTTGGCGCGACGTGATGCGCCAGCAGCACGATCGGGCTTTCATGGTGGCCGGCGCGCAGAACGCGGACCTGCTGTCCGGGCTCGCGGCGGCTGTCGAACGGACGATCTCGCAGGGCGGCAGCATCGAGAGTTTTCGCGACGATTTCCGTCAGCTGGTTCGCCAAACCGGTTGGGATTACTCGGGCGAATTTAATCAGCGCACGCGCACGATCTACCGCACAAACATGTCGGCAAGTTATGCGGCCGGCAGAACTGCTCAGCTGCGCGACGGCGACTTTGATTTTCTGATGTATAAGCACGGCGGGTCGGCAGATCCGCGGCCGGAGCATTTGGCGTGGGACGGCCTGGTGCTGCCGGCAGACCACCCGTTTTGGGAGACCCACACGCCTCCAAACGGCTGGGGCTGTTCGTGCCGCGTTGTCGGCCTGCGGCGGCCCGAGGATGCGGCGCGGCTCGGCGGAGATTCCTCCAAGGAACTGCCAAAGGGCTGGGACGAACGCGACCTGGCGACCGGTGGTGCACCGCGGGGAATCGACGAGGGCTGGGACTACCGGCCCGGCGACAGCGTCAGCGATATCGTGCAGGCAATGGCTGAGAAGTCGCAGCAGTGGGATTACACGCTGGCGAAGGCCTTCATGCAGGACGTACCGGAAGTGGCGCGCGACCGATTAGCCGAGGCCTATCGACGGCTGCCGTCAGTCGCCACGGCGACGAAGCTCTATGCGCAGGGCGTCGTGGAACAGCTGCCGCGGCAGGATTACTTGACCCTCGGATTGCTCACGTCGAGCCAGATCGCGAAGGTCAGCGCGCTCAAATCTGTTGACGTAGCGCAGTTTGATTTTGCACTCGACCGGATCTCCGTGACTAACAGCCAGCGCAAGCACGGGAATGAGAAAACCGAGGCGGCGCGTGGGCAGCGCGCGGTCACGACGGCCGACTATCGATTGCTCCCGCAGCTCGTAGATGCGCCCGACGCTGTGTCCGATGCCGGCACGTCAAGGGAGAACGGGCTGCCGCTGGTCGAGTACCGCAAACGTTTTGGAAGCGAAGACCTGGTGGGGGTCTTTGAGATTCGCGAAGGGCGCCGGATGCTCGCGCTCACAACCCTGCTCGTCAAGAAAATCAAACCGTGACTTGGTCCCTACGTACGAAGGGCTTCTGGGCGCGACCCAGGGCATGCGTGCCGCGGATCAAAGGGGCTGAGCGATGAGCCAGGGCAACGCTTTTGTGATCCAGCTCGACGACTCGGCGGTTCAGGAAATGCTCGGCCGCCTGCAGCAACTGGGTGATCAGAGAAGGCTTCTGCAGGAAATCGGCGAGCACGTGGCCGAGACAACAAAGCGGCGTTTCGACACCAGCCGCGCCCCAGACGGCTCGCCGTGGGCCGCAAACACGCAGACAACGCTCGAACGATTTCTCAACAAATACAAGAGCAGTTTCAGCAGCAAGACGGGGCGAATAAGTGCGCAGGGCGCGCAGCGGGCTTCAGGCAAAAAGCCCTTGGTCGGCGAGACCGGCGCGCTTCGCACAACGATCAACTATCGCGTGGGCGCCGGATTTGTCGATATCGGCAGTCCGATGGAATACGCACGTGTGCAGCAGCAGGGTGCCGCAGCCCGGAGCTTCGCGGGCGGCAAGGCACCCTGGGGCGACATCCCGGCCCGTCCGTTTCTTGGCCTTTCCTCGGACGATTCGAACTGGCTGGGTGAGCGAGTAAGCAGGGCCCTTGCGGAGGCCGCTGCAGCTTCCGGCTGAAATTACCGTCCTCGCAACTTTCTTTCAAACCCGTCCCAGTTTGTCCCAGCAAATCCCAGCCAATTTCGGGTTTATCTAGCTTTTGGCCTGGTGAATATCAAGCGCGGGAACAGTTTGGCCCAGCGTCCGCTCGTCGGGGCAGAAGCCGATGCTGGTTGCGGCACTTTTGACCTTCTTCAGCGGCGCGCTGCAGGCGCAGACGCTGCCCCCGCCTGTTCCCGCGCTTGATATTCACCAGGCCAAAAGCTAGATAAACCCGAAATTGGCTGGGATTTGCTGGGA
>Ga0105045_10000277_pt1 | contig 34631 bp, 23 predicted proteins | sample MAT02_FD_78089 | JGI IMG/M metagenome (GOLD analysis project Ga0105045, IMG submission 78089) | Freshwater microbial communities from Lake Fryxell liftoff mats and glacier meltwater in Antarctica - MAT-02 (megahit assembly) | ecosystem: Environmental > Aquatic > Freshwater > Ice > Liftoff...
AAACGCCAGCTTAGACCCGTCCGGCGACCATTGTAGCGAGCCGTTCGTACCGCGAGCGGTGAACAGGATTTTGGCCGCCGAAGACCCGTTGAGCGGTGCAGCCCAGATTTGACCACCTTTGAGAAAAGCAATCCGTTTATTGTCGGGGGAGGTAACCGGTTCGTCACCCTCGGCAACGGTAACGGGATCGCCCCCGGCGAAAGGAACCTGCCAAATCTGGACTTTAGGCGGAGTTGGTAAGGAAAGCGCGTTCACGGGCAGTTCATCGTCGAAGTTGGACCCGTGTTCGCCCCCGCGTACATAGACGACCCAGCGGCCATCGTCGGAGATGGATAAACTGCTGATCTCCTGCCCGTCGTCCTGCGTGTAATTCGTGAGTTTGCGGGGCAGAAAATCCGGTCCTTCGGCTACATAGACGTTTCGTTTTCCCTGCTCGTTTACCGCCCAGGCAATGCGCTCACCCTGCGCCGAACGGGTTAGATCGGATGGAAACGGGTAATTTCGTACGGCTTCCAGCGAAAACGTCTGCGCACGTAGTAATGGAATTTGAATCAGGAGAATACACAGAATAAAAATCGACTGAAGTTGTCTTTTCATCGTAGGCAAGCATGTACATGAAGGAATTGGCAAGTTAATCGAATGCACTGAAACTATACCTGAATTCGCACGACATCAACCAATAGCACCCGAAACCAGACGTCCAACATATAGGCCGTTCTGGTAACTTTGCCTTGTAAATTACCCCAACATGGCCCACCCCGACACACATACCGAGTACATCGTTACCCAGCCCGATTATCAGCGTATCCTCGCCAGCCTGCCCGCTACCGGCACCGATGGTCAGACCGCCCAGTCTGCCCCCATAAAGGCTTTCCAGTATCGGCAAAACGTGAGCGAAACTATCAACGCCGGAAAATGGCGGATGTGGGGCATCGCCCCCGAAACGTTTGGGTTTACGTGGCAAGACGGAGCCTGGCAGCCCCCCGCCAATCTGGTGGTGCGGGAGGTGTAGAGTTGAGTTCATGGCCTCTAAAAAAGACGCCACTTCTTATGCAAAAAATGGCTCAATAGACTCATAACGAAACGCCCCGCTTCCAGGGAATGAAATCTTCCTGACTGTTTAGCACCGCTTTTACCGTTGTATCGCCACTAGCTACGCTTACTACAAAATCGAGCAGCCGGTGGGCAGCCTGTTCGATGGTTTCAGTGCCGTCGATAATGCCGCCGGTGTCGAAATCCATGATGTCATTCATTTTTCGGTACAGCTTCGTGTTGCTGGCTACTTTCACAACGGGCGCAATGGGGTTGCCGGTGGGTGTACCGAGTCCGGTAGTAAACAACACCACCGTAGCCCCCGCGGCCACTTCGGCAGTGGTTGACTCTACGTCGTTGCCGGGCGTACAAAGCAGCGTCAGGCCGGGTTTGGTGGCTTTTTCGGGATAGTCGATTACGTCCCTTACGGGCGAGGTTCCGCCTTTTTTAGCCGCCCCCGCCGACTTGATGGCGTCGGTAATCAAACCGTCTTTGATGTTACCCGGCGAGGGGTTCATGTCGAAACCCGACCCGGCTTCTATGGCCCGCTGACTGTACGTAGCCATCAGATGGGCAAAGCGGTCGGCGGTGGGGCGGTCCACGCAGCGGTCGGCCAGGTTTTGCTCGACGCCACAAAGTTCGGGGAACTCGGACAGAATCACCTGCCCGCCGAGGGCTACCAGCATGTCCGAAAAATAGCCTAGTGTGGGGTTAGCCGAAATACCCGAAAAGCCGTCGGAACCGCCACATTCCAGCCCTACGCAGAGGTTTGCCAGTGGAGCATCGGTACGCCGTTCCATGTTGGCCTGCTGCATACCGAGCAGCGTTTGTTTGAGGGCCAGGTCAATGACATCCTCTTCCGAGCCGATGGTCTGGTGATTGAGAACATAAACGGGCCGGTCGAAACTGGGGGTGCGTTTCTCAATTTCCTGGGCCAGCAGGCTTTCTTCGGCGTTCTGGCAGCCGAGGCTCAGCACCGTTGCCCCGGCCACGTTGGGGTGGGTAATGTAGCCCGCCAACAAGCCGCAGAGTGCCTGTGCATCCTGCCGGGTACCGCCACAACCCATCTGGTGCGTTATGAATTTGATGCCATCGACATTCGGAAAAACGGGCGAAACGGGCTTTGCTTTCGGGACCGCAGGCAGGTCGGTTTGCAGTATTTCTTTGGTTCGGCCACTGGCAAGCATATCCAGGATTTTAGCCACTTTGCTTTCGTAAGGCGTGGCTGTTTCGTAGCCGAGGGCGTTGGTCAGCGCGTCTTTCAGCACCCCCACGTTCCGGTTTTCGCAGAACACCAGCGGTACTACCAGCCAGTAATTAGCCGTACCCACACTACCGTCGCTCCGCCGGAAACCCCGGAAGGCAGCATCGCGGTAGTTCGATACGTCGGGAGCTACCCAGTCGTGCTGACTGTCGCGCACAACAAGCGGACTGGCCGCGTGTTTGGTGTTGAACGTTGTGAGCCAACTTCCTTTCAAGATGGCGATCTGGGCCTTGCCAACGAGCACGCCGTACATGGTAATGGCATCGCCGGGGGCAAAGTCACGGGCAGCAAATTTATGCTTGGCCGGAATAGCTTCGGTCAGGGCGTACGCTTCGCCGTCGAGCAGGTGTGTTTCGCCTTTTTCGAGGTCGGTCAGGGCTACAACGACGGTATCGGCGGGATGGACTTTGAGGAGTTTCATTTGATGTGTTTTTTTTCGCCACAGAGATGCACCAAGGCGCACAAAGACTCACAAAGTTTTTCAAGAACAAAGAGACTTTTCTCCCGCACCGGTGTAACTCCGTGCGTCTTGGTGCATCTCTGTAGCGAAAATTCTTTACTCTTTCCCGCTGCCCAATTTACCGGGTTTGGGCGTCTCCGTAGTGGGTTTGGGGTTCTTGACGTAATTATCCAGCCAGCCGTTCATTTCCCAGAGCATGTGCAGCAGACTTTCTTTGGCCGTGTAGCCGTGACTTTCGTAGGGTAGCAGCACCAGTTTGCTGGTGACGCCAAAGCTCTTCAAAGCCGCGTAATACCGCTCTGACTGAATGGGGAACGTACCGGTGTTGTTATCGGCCTCGCCGTGTACGAGCAGGATGGGTGTTTTCACCTTGTCTGCATTCATAAACGGCGACATCTGGTTATAGATATCGGGGGCCTGCCAGTAAGTACGCTGCTCATTCTGGAAACCAAACGGCGTCAGCGTCCGGTTATAAGCGCCACTGCGGGCAATACCGGCTTTGAACAAGTTACTGTGCGTGAGCAGATTGGCAGTCATAAATGCGCCGTAGGAGTGGCCACCCACCCCCACCCGACCGGCATCCACAACGCCGAGCCGCACGCCCTCGTCAATGGCGGCTTTGGCACTGCTCACGAGTTGTTCCACGTAGGTATCGTTCGGCTCTTTGGTCCCCTCACCCACAATTGGAATGCTGGCGTTATCCAGAACGGCATAGCCCATAGTCACGAACGCAGCAGCGCCCCAGTAGCTGATTCGGTTGAACTGGTACGGCGACCCAGATACCTGCCCTGCCGCTTCTTTGCTCTTGAACTCGGCGGGGTACGCCCACAGAAACGTGGGTAGTGGCCCATCTGATTTTTTGTAGCCTGCGGGCAGGTACAGCGTAGCGGTCAGGTCCACGCCGTCGGCGCGTTTGTAGCGGAGCTGTTGTTTCTGAACGCCTTTCAACTGTGGATACGGATGCGGGAACTGCGTTACCTGCATGGGGGCAATGCGGGCTTTCAGGTTGCGTACGAAGTAGTTCGGGTTCTCGTCGGGGGTTTCGCGGGTGGTCAGGATTACCTGCCGCTGGGCGTCGATGATAGCCACGGGACGCTCGAAGTACGGAGCCGCTGACCGCCACAGTTCGCGGGTCTGGCCGGTTTTCAGGTTCAGCACACTCACAAACGGACGGTCGCCCTCGGGCGAAGCACCCTGACTGTTGAGCAGCATGATTTCGTTGTTGGGCAGCAGGTTCAACACCTCGCGACCGTATTGATTATGGCGCATGTCGGGCTGGCCGGGGTAGCCGTAGCGGTCTTCGTACGAGCGGTCAAAGAGGACTTTGGTCTGCCAGTTGGCGGGGTTCACGGTTTTAGTGAGTTGTTTGCGCGTCTGCCACCAGCGCTCGGTGGCTATGGCCGTGTTTTCATTGCCCCAGTCAAACCCCTCGAACCGGAACTGAGCCGCGTAAATCTCCTTCGGCTGGGCAATAAACGGCGCGTCGATCAGATAAACTTTGTCGCGGATGTCGGCCTGTACTTTGGGATTACCTTTGTCCTGCGCTACGGTATAATAGACCGAAGCAGGAGCGTCGGCCCGCCAGCCAAAATCACGCGGGCCGGAGGGTGCGCCGTCGGGGCTGTACGGCACGTTTTCCTGCAACGGCCCATCGTTCAGCGTCTTCACCAGATTGCCACTGATGGCAAAAATATCGGTACGGAGCGGAAAACGGTAAACCGGTACCAGATACGAAAACGGCGCGTGTACGGTCTCGATCATCACATATTTCCCGTCCGGCGAGGGGTCGGCAGATGCGATAATGCCGGGCTTACCAATGAGCGTCATTTTACCGTCGAGATCAATTTTGACAACCTGCGCCGTGGTATAATAGGCAAACAGCCGCTCATCGGACGGGTTTTTCAGCAAATCCTGGTACGTGGGAGCCTGGCCGCGCTGCCCGCCCGTGTTGGCCTGCGTGGTTGGCCCAACGGGTACGCGGCTGATGTCCGGCACGTTGCCAATGCCCGCCGGAACGGTTTTGGCAATCAGGCTGCGGCTGTCGGGCAGCCACCGGAACGGGCTGCGCATAGTGGCGTTCAGGGCCACGCTGCCCACCCGCTGCGCTTTGGCAGTAGCTACGTTGGCTACATAGAGGTCGATGTGGCTGTCGGTGCTGTTGGCGAAGGCGATTTTCTGGCAATCCGGCGACCACTGCACGTTGCTGATGAGCGGCTCTGGCGGCAGTCCGGTGATGGTCACTTCATCATTACCGGCTATCTTTTTCAGTTTCAGGCCCGTGATGTAGCGCGTGCGGCTGGGGCCGTTGTTGGCTGGGTTCATCCGCAAACCAGCCAGCTTGAGTTCGGGCTGGGCCAGTTCGGCGATGCCGGGGGCCGACGCCTGTTCCAGAATCAGCATCATGTCGCCTTTGTCGGACAAGCTCACGCCCGGCGTGGGTGGTATCGTCACCAGATCGGCCAGCGCTTGGGGCGGGGTCTGATACACAGGGGCGTCCTGAGCCTGTAGGGAGTGAAGGATGAAGAGTTGAAGAACGAGAGCCAGACACAGGAGTCGGCAGCAGCGGAACAGTTGCTTCATTAGCAGGTCGATTTGGTTAGTTGACCCACTAAATACGTCATAAAAACGATAACTTGCTTTCTGTTCAAGTCACTATACCCTATAATCAAACCTGTTTATCTTTTTTTGTAATTCCGTTTTCGCTCAACATATTACACATATTGCCCGTTACGCTGTTTATGCACTCCGATATTACTGATCCTTCTGCTACCTCCCCCGCTTCTGATCTGCTCGAGAGTATCCTCAATACATCGCTCAATGGCATCATTGCCTATGCATCCGTGCGCGACAAGTCAGGCACTATCATTGATTTCCGGGCCATAACCATCACCCGAGTGGCGCAGCAGATGCTGCACCTGCCCGATACTGAGCCCGGCTGGCGGTTGCTGGCCCTATTTCCCACCGCACTTACAAATGGCACGTTTGCACGGTACGTTCGGGTCGTTGATACCGGTAAGCCGGGCCGGTTCGAGATCAGTGGTGATACCTGTTACGACGTGTCAGCGGTGAAACTCAACGATGGGTTCGTGGCCACCTTTATCGACATCACCTCCGAAAAGCAGGCTTCAGCCGCCATTAATGAGCAGAACAAACTATTGAATAGCATCCTGAATACCTCGCTCAGCAGCGTACTCCTGTATGAAACCGTTCGCGATGAGACCGGCCAGATTCAGGATTTTCAGCTGATGATGACCAGCCCAAGAGCCGAAGCAGAGATCAAACACCACTTCAGCGAAACTGCCCATAACCGTACGCTACTGACCATAAATCCTGAATCCCGCCGGATGGGGCAGTTCGACCGATACGTGGACGTCGTGGAAACCGGACAGGGAATACGCCGGGAACACTTCTACGCTAATATCAATGCCTGGTACGATACGACTATCACCCCGTCGGGCAATGGGGTGGTGATTACAGCTACCAATATTACGGCGCAAAAACAGGCGCAGCAGGAACTGGAGCAACAGGCCGATCTGCTACAGAATATACTGACCGGCATTCTACTGCTCGAACCCATCTATCAGGATGATGGCACCGTAATGGATTTCCGCATCCTGAGCGCCAACCGGGCCGCCGGCACCCTTACCAATACCGACTCCGATACAATTGTGGGCCAGACCATGCTGGCCGTATTTCCCACCTATAAAAACCTGGGGTTCTTTGATCTTTATCGCGATGTACTGGAAATCGGCCAGCCCCAACGAAGGGAAATTCTTTATGAAGATGACAAACGCCACGACTGGTTTGAGGTGCTGGTGGTGAAACAGGGCAACAACGTAGGACTGACCTATACTAAAACAACAGATTCCCGGCTGGCTCAGCAACGACTCCAACAGGCCGCCAATGACCTACAGGGCGTTATTGACCAGTCGCAGACGGGCATTTTTGTCTTTAGTCCAGTCTATGACGACCGGGGCATACACGTTGATTTCCGCTTCAAAACCATCAACCGCATGGTGGCCGCGCTGATCGGACAAACGCCCGACGTGCTGATAGGGCAGGTGGCATCGGACTGGTTTACGAGTTACCGCGAAACGGGGCTTTTCGACCGCTACAAACAAACGCAGCTTACCGGCGAAGAACAGCGTTTCGACATCAATTATACCGTCGATGGCTTCGATGTCTGGTTCGACGTGCATTCGGTCAGGTTCGGCAACGACGTACTGGTTACGTTTACCAACTATTCTGACCTGAAACGGGCGCAGTTGGCCGCCGAGAAACTGGCCCTCGAAACATCAAAAACGGCCAGTATGCTCGACAGCGTACTGAACGGCTCCATCAACGGGATTATGTCGTTCGAGGCTATCCGCGACGAAGCCGGTACGATTACCGATTTCCGCTTCAAAACCATCAACGAGGCCAGCGAACGCATTGTGGGAGTGTCTGCCGAAACAATGCTTGAAAAAGAAACACTGCTTACCATTTTTCCGGGCAATGTGGAATCGGGCTTGTTTGCCAAATACGTCCACACCGCCCAAACCGGCGAACCAACCCGCACGGAGGTATATTACCAGGCAGACGGGCTGGATTTCTGGCTCGATGTGTCAGCGCAGAAACTCGGCGATGGCTTTGTAGTCACGTTTACCGACACGACCCTTCTAAAGCGGGCGTCGCAGGCGATAGAACAGTCAGCGGCAGAATTGCAAACCGTCATCGACATGTCGCAGACGGGCATTTTCCTGTTTAGTCCCGAGTTTGATGAATCGGGTGAGCTGGTCGATTTCCGATATCGAATTGCCAACAAAACAGTAGCCGCCTTTGCCGGGCAGGATTCCGCAACCGCTTCGGGTACGCTGGCCAGCAACTGGTTTCCCGACTACAAACAAAATGGTCTCTTTGACCGCTACAAAGCCCTGTGCTTATCAGGGGGCCAAACACAGTTCGATTTTCATTACGAAGGCGACGGGGTAGATGCCTGGGTCAACATCGTGGCTACCCGTATCAACCACGAGATACTGGTCACGTTCAGCGATTTTACGGAACTCAAAAAACTCCAGCAGCAACTTGAAGCGTCGGTCATTGATCTCCAGCGCAGCAACAAAAACCTCGAACAGTTTGCCTACGTAGCCAGCCACGACTTGCAGGAACCCCTGCGCAAGATTCAGCAGTTCGGCGATATTCTCCAGACCAGTTACGCCCCCGTACTTGACGATTCGGGCCAGGATATGCTGGGCCGGATGCAATCGGCAGCCGAGCGGATGCGGGTACTTATCAAAGACGTGCTGGCCTACTCGCGCATTGCTACCAAACGGGAAAACGAGAAAGCCATTGACCTGAACAAGGTCGTTCGTGAAGTAACCGGCGACCTGGAACGGGCTATTGCGGAGAAAAACGCGCTTGTTCGGATCGACACCCTGCCCACCATTACGGGCGATGCGATCCAACTGCGGCAGTTGTTCCAGAATTTGATCAGCAACTCGCTCAAGTTCACTAAACCCGGTGGTCAGCCCGAACTCCAGCTTCGATACACCGTGCAGCGCGGGCGCGACACGGGTCTCCCGGTTTCTGCCAGCGACAACGCAACTCAATTTTACCGATTTGAACTGAGCGATAATGGTATTGGCTTCGATTCACACCAGGCCGAGAAGATTTTTCAGGTTTTTCAGCGGCTACACAACCGCAACGAGTATCAGGGAACGGGCATTGGGCTGGCCATTGTGCAGAAAGTCATTGAAAACCATCAGGGCTATATCCGCGCCGAAGGCCGACCCGGCGAAGGGGCCACGTTTACGGTGCTGCTGCCGGTTTAATTTTGAATCGGTCCGCCGAAGCGGAGTGAATATGGCTAAAGTGAGAGATACTGGCGTCAGCTATATTCATTCATTCGCTCATTCACAATTAATAATTCGTTCGTTACTTTGGGGTACTCATACAATCTCAAACAGCATCATGCGCATACTCATTTTCGGTCTTCTTCTGCTCATGGCTTCTGCCTGCAAACTCACCCTACCCGGCGTGGATCAGGTCGAGTTTGCCGACCCTGTCATCACGCCCATAACCCCCGGCCTGATCGACGAAGCGTCGGGCATAGTGGACAGCCGCAGTCAGCCCGGTAACCTCTGGGTGCAGGAAGATAGCGGCAATCCGGCAGAACTAACCCTGCTGGGTCACGACGGCAAGCTTAAAGGACGGATTAGCGTACCACGCTTTTTAAATATCGATTGGGAGGAACTGGCCAACGGACCCGGCCCGCAGGACGGCGTCAATTACCTCTACATCGGCGACATTGGCAATAATGACGGGAATCGGGGGGTGGTGCAGATTTACCGTCTGCCTGAACCCACCAGCCTGCAAACGCCCATCACGCAGGTTGATCGGTTTAACTTCCGCTATCCCGACGGCCCGCGCGATGCCGAAGCCATGTTTGTTGACCCTGCAACGAAAGACATTTATATCATCTCGAAGCGCGAACCCAATAACACGCGCCTGTACCGACTGCGCTACCCACAAAACCGCGACGAAACAGCCACAGCCGAGGCCCTCGGCGAAATGCCTTCGTTCGGGCAGGGCCTGCCCGCCTACGTGACCGGTGCCGCCATCTCGTCCGACGGCAGCGAACTGATCGTACGTACTTACTCCAACCTGTTTTACTGGAAGCGCAAGGACGGACAAAGCATTGCCGATGCACTTCAGAAGGGTACAAGTCGTACTATCCCCTACCGGCTGGAGCCACAGGGCGAAGCCGTGTGTTTCAACAAAGACGGGCGCGGCTATTTTACCCTTAGTGAACGCAGCACTGCCACATCGGTGAATCTGTATTACTATCCTAAAAAATAATTGTGAAAGATAGAATAGGCTGACGCGGCAAATGCTGGCGTCAGCCTATTCTATCATTCGAAATTCTATCTTTCACTCATTAACATGAAAACCGCCATCATCATTGGGGCCGGGGTAGCCGGTATTGCGTCGGCCATCCGGCTGGCCGTGCAGGGATACGCCGTAGAAGTGCTGGAAGCCAATGCGTATCCGGGCGGCAAACTCTCTACGTTCGACCTGACCGGAGCCAATGGCGCATACCGCTTCGATGCGGGGCCGTCGCTGTTTACAATGCCGCACCTCGTGGACGAGTTGTTTGCGCTGGCCGGTAAAAATCCCGCCGACTACTTCGAGTATATTCGCTTAGACGAAACCTGCCGCTATTACTGGGATGACGCCACCCGCCTGACCGCCTGGGCCGACCAAAACCGCTTTGCTGAGGAGACCGAAGCCATCTTTAACGAACCAGCCGAACACCTCCTGAGCCACCTTCGCGACTCGGCCCTCAAATACAACGTCACGGAGAAACTGTTTCTGCACCGTTCGCTGCATAAAGTCAGCACTTGGCTCAACCGCGACGCCCTGCGCGGCTACCTCAACCTGCCCCGGCTGGGCGTATTCGGCACCATGAACGGAGCCAACGAGCAGCGATTCCGACACCCAAAACTCGTACAGTTGTTTAACCGTTACGCAACGTACAACGGCTCAGACCCTTACCAGACCCCCGCCACGCTGAACATCATCCCACATCTGGAGTACAATATCGGCGCGTTTTTTCCAGTCCGGGGTATGGTCAGTATCACCAACAGTCTGGTAAAACTGGCCGAAGACCTCGGCGTCACGTTTCGCTTCAACACCCGCGTTACGGAGATCGTGACGGAAGGGAAACGGGTGGTTGGGGTGGTTAGTGGAGAGTCATCGTCCGCCAAAAAAGCCGACCTTGTCATCACGAATATGGACGTAGTAAGTACGTTCAGAAGACTGTTGCCCCACGCCCGGCAGCCGGAGCGGATTTTGCGGCAACCCAAGTCAAGCTCGGGCCTGATTTTTTACTGGGGCATCAAACGTGAATTTTCGGAATTGGGCCTGCACAACATTTTTTTTAGTAACGACTACCGCGCTGAGTTTACGAGCCTGTTCCAGCAAAACGACCTTTACGACGACCCGACAGTCTATCTCAACATCACCTCAAAACACAAACCCGACGACGCCCCACCCGGCTGCGAGAACTGGTTTATCCTGCTCAACGCACCCAACAACACCGGACAGGACTGGGATGCCATTATTGCCCGCGCCCGGCAGAATGTAATTCAGAAATTAAGTCACAACCTCGGCGTGGACGTCGGTTCACTGATCGAGACCGAAACTGTCCTGGATCCGCGCAGCATTGAGAGCCGTACATCGTCGAGTCAGGGGGCGTTGTATGGCAACAGCAGCAATAACCGGTTTGCGGCTTTCCTTCGCCATGCCAATTTCTCGCCTGAATTCAGCAACCTGTACTTTGTGGGGGGCAGCGTTCACCCCGGTGGGGGTATCCCACTGTGTCTGCTCTCGGCAAAGATTGCGACCCAGTTAGCCAGTTCTCAATAGGCAGTGAGCAGGTTACGGGCAGGAGTCTATCTTTGCGACCGGCACGGTTGTAGCCCGGACCTCCCGGTCCGGTAGCCGAAGGCTTACACAGTAGCTACATCGTTAGCCATTCCGCTATCGGACCGGTATTACCGCTCACTGAAAAATGGATTCTTCGATTTTAATTATAGTACTGAGTTTGGCCGTGCTGATTTCGTACGGTTTCGATTTATTCAGTAGCCGGTTTCAGATACCGTCGGTACTGCTGCTGCTGGGTTTAGGGATGCTCACCCGGCTGGCCACTACATATTTCGACGTGCAGGTGCCGTATCTCGATACCATTCTGCCCACGCTGGGTACGCTGGGGCTGATTCTGATTGTGCTGGAAGGTGGCCTGGGCCTGGAGCTGGAAAGCACCCGGCTAGGCGTCCTGAACCGAACACTGCTGGCCTCACTTCTGTCTATCATAGGCGGTACGCTGCTCATTGCCACCATGCTGTACCTGCTACTCAACGATAGTTTTTATCGCTGTATGGTCATTGCCCTACCGTTCTCGATCATCAGCAGTGCCGCGTCTAACTCAATCATAACGAGCCTGACAGGATGGCAGCAGGAGTTTGTGGTGTATGAGTCGGCGTTCAGCAGTATTCTGGGTATTATGGCCTATAACTTTCTGCTACTGCTCAGCAATAACTCTGCGCTGGGTGCCGTCTGGTCGTTCACGCGCGACACGGCGATTATGGCCCTGATATCGGTAATATGTTGTTTTCTGCTGCTGTATCTGATTGGACGCATCAGCCACCGTATTAAATTTCTACCTATTATTTCGGTACTGTTTCTGGTCTATGCCCTGGCCGAAATCAACCGCTTGTCGTCACTGCTGCTCATTCTAATTTTTGGCTTGTTTCTGAACAACACCGAGCTGTTTGTCCGGGGGCGGCTGAGTCTGATTCTGAAAAATGATCTGTTCGAGAAAGAACTGGAGCAACTCAAAAACCTGACCGCCGAAGGAGCCTTTGTAGTTCGCACGTTTTTCTTCCTGATTTTCGGCTATATCGCCATCCCGGCAGACCTGATTGATACGGATGCTCTGATTGTCAGCGCGTTGTTTGTCTTCGTGATTATTGGCTGGCGGTGGGTCACACTACGCCTGACGTACCGGGGCCGCCTTACCCCCCTACTCTGGATGGCTCCACGCGGCCTAATCTCATTATTGCTATATCTTAACATTCCCGAAAGCCTACGACTCCTGGGGTTTCGGAATGGCATCCCGATGCTGGTCGTCGTGCTGTCGTCGCTGGTTATGATGGCGGGATCCTGGGGAAAATCAGTGAAGAACGATGAGTGAAGAACGTCCTCCGCTGACATTAAAGCCTGCGCCAGCTCGTTCTTCACTCATCGTCCGTCACTCTTCACTAAAAAAACGTACCGCCGAAATGACCATATTCTTCTGGCTTTCAAGTAATTGAGGTTAGTTTCATTGGCGAAGGCTTCGCGTTCAAAACTTATGCTTCGGTAAGCCAGATAATGCGTTTTCCCCTGGATTCGGCGGATAATGTATTCAATACCGTACCAGACGTAGAAGGGCAAAATACCCAGTTCGGCCTGTTGCCGCAGATGGATGCGCTCATGGTTAAGCAGCACCGGGCCGGGCTGGGGCTGGCGCACCAGAATGAACGGAAACAGGGCCATCCCGTCGGCATTAAGCCGCGAAAACTGAACGACTAACGACTTTTTCATCTTCTATCAGGAGACAATTCCGATTCTATTCCAGTTTCAAAAGATATGATTCTTACGCTTACTCTGATTTTTGTCGTCGGCTACCTGCTGATTACGCTCGAACACCCTATTAAAATCAATAAAACGGCTACCGCCCTCATTACGGGCGTAGTGTGCTGGGCAGTCTATGCGCTGGCCTCTCCTGACCGCGAACCCGTTATCGAAGAACTGGGGCATCACCTCAGCGAGATTGCCGAAATCCTGTTCTTCCTGCTCGGTGCCATGACGGTAGTTGAACTCATCGACGTACACGATGGCTTCACGGTCATTACCGACCGTATTGCCAGCCGCAATACACGCACCCTGCTCTGGACCATCAGCATTCTGACGTTTTTCATGTCGGCCCTTCTGGACAACCTGACCTCTACCATCGTCATGATTTCGGTGGCCCGCAAGTTAGTGACCGACCCCGACCAGCGGAAAGTCGTGGCCGGTATGATTGTCCTGTCGGCCAACTCGGGCGGGGCCTGGTCGCCCATTGGCGACGTCACCACGACGATGCTCTGGATTGGTGGTCAGGTCACGACACTCAACATTATCCGGCAGTTGCTGCTACCAGTATAGTGTCTCTGCTGGTACCGCTGGTGATTGTTACCTCGCTCTATAAAGCAGACGCACAGGCCATGCTGGGTACGGCAGGACGCGGCATCAGCCGCCCCTACGTCACCAAACAGCACCGCTTTGAGCGTCGGCTGATGCTGGGCGTTGGTCTGGGTGGAATGCTGTTCGTACCCATTTTCAAGACCATAACGCACCTGCCACCCTATATGGGCATGATGCTGGTGCTGGGGATAGTCTGGGTAGTATCAGAACTGGTACACAGCGAAAAAGACGATGCTGAACGGCAAAAATACACCCCAGCCCACGCCCTGAGCCGTATTGACACACCCAGTGTGATGTTCTTCCTCGGAATTTTGCTGGCGGTTGGTTCACTACAGGCCACCGGTTTGCTGCGCGACATGGCCGAATCACTAACCCGCACGGTGGGTAATCTGGACGTTATCATCCTGCTCATCGGTATGGCATCGGCAGTGGTTGACAACGTACCGATTGTAGCTGCGGCAATGGGTATGTACGATTTACAGACCTACCCGCCCGATGCCAAACTGTGGGAGTTTCTGGCCTATTGCGCCGGTACGGGCGGCAGTATGCTGTTGATTGGCTCGGCTGCGGGTGTGGCCGTCATGGGCATGGAGCGGCTGTCGTTTGGCTGGTACCTGCGCCGGATCAGCTGGCTGGCCCTGATTGGCTACGTAGCCGGTGCGCTAACCTACCTGGGGCAGTATGCTTTGTTTGGGTAGTGGGTTTTTATCCGGTACGCCAACGCGGCAGAGGAAGGGAAGTTAAGCACAGAGGCAACGGAGCAAAAACTCTGTTCTCTCTGTGCTTAACTCCCCTTCCTCCGTGTTAAAAAGCACTCAGAAATCCGTGTCGGCTTTGGCCAGTTGCAGCGGCTTGATCCAGACATTGCGGTAAAGAACGTTATGGCCCTCGGCCTGAAGTTTCAGACCACCGGGCATATCGGTAACGCCCTTGCCACCGTCATTGCCACCGTCGATTCCGGAATTTGGCCCACCCCATACCTGACTGATTTTCTGGTTATTGTGTACTTTTTTTCCGTTGAAATATATCGTCACCATAGCCGGTTCGGTGCGTTTGCCATCCGCAAAGCGGGCCGTGCGGAACTGAATGTCATACGCATTCCACTTGCCAATACCTGCATAAGCATAATACGGCGAAGGCGATTCGTTGATGACCGCACCCATACCGTGCGAGGTGGTATCGCCATCGACTATCTGGATTTCGTAGCGATTTTGCAGATAGACACCACTGTTGCCGCCCGGTTCAGTAATCATGAATTCGACGTGGATGCGGGCGTCACGGTACTCTTTTTTGGTCACGATATCGGCGGCTCCGTATTTACCGCCCGCAGCTGCCGGGTCGTTGGTGTTGAGGACCATACCCGAACCAGCCGGGTCTTTCACCAGAAACCATTTAATGGGCAACGTAGCTGCCAAACGCGGGCCTTTCCAGTACGTCCAGTTCTGGTCCAGCATCTGCCGGGTGCCGTCAAACAGCAGGTCGGCCCCTTTGGCTGGTTTGGTACCCACGCCAACGGGTGACTTTACCGTGGGAAGCATAGCAGTCCCAACGGCAAGCAGCGATAGGGTAATGAGCAGAAGGACGAGTTTCTGAGGTTGTTGTTTCATGGAATTACTGGGTATATAAACGAATGAGACATGCAACGGTATAAGTCCTGAACAGCTGATTTATACCGGCGCGGCTTTTGATAACGGAACACAAAACAACACCTATGCTCCATCATTATCCTGCATAACGCATCGTAATGTGCCGCTCCTGCACACCTGCGCTACCTTTGTAGCCGAATCATTCGACTATAGACAGCGTTCTTTTAAGAGCAGCAACGGGCATCTTGATACCGTTGCTGTCATACAAAAAACCATGATTACAACCGATATATGCATAATTGGCGCGGGGCCGGTAGGCCTGTTCGCCGTCTTTGAAGCCGGACTCCTCAAAATGCGCTGCCACCTCATCGACGCCCTGCCGCAGGTGGGCGGGCAGCTGTCCGAAATTTATCCGCAGAAACCCATATACGACATTCCGGGCTTCCCCGCTGTCAACGCCCAGCAACTCGTTGACAACCTGATGGAGCAGGCCGCACCGTTTAAACCAACGTTTTCGCTTGGCGAACGGGTAGAAACGCTGACCCGCCAGCCCGACGAATCGTTCATCATCACTACCAGCGACGATACAACGGTACATTGTCAGGTCGTGGTCATTGCGGGCGGGCTGGGCTGTTTTGAACCGCGCAAACCCGACATCGAAAACCTTGAACGCTTCGAGGGTAAAGGCGTGGCCTACATGGTCAAAAACCCGGAAGCGCTACGCGACCGGCGCGTAGTATTGGCCGGCGGGGGCGACTCAGCTCTGGACTGGACCATTTTCTTAGCCAACGTGGCCAAAGAAGTAACGCTCGTACACCGCAGCGACACTTTCCGGGGTGCGCCTGACTCGGCAGAAAAGGTGTTTAATCTGGCCAGTCAGGGAAAAATCAACCTCGTGTTGCAATCCAACATTACAAGTATCAACGGCAACGGGAAACTGGCCGAAGTGAACATCACAGCCAAAGACAAAACCGTGACCACCCTGCCCGCCGACAACCTGATTCCGCTCTTCGGCCTGACACCCAAACTCGGCCCTATAGCCGACTGGGGACTGAACATCGACAAGTCGGCCATCAGCGTCAATACAACGGATTACTCGACGGGCGTAGAGCGCATCTACGCCATTGGCGACATCAACACGTATGCGGGCAAACTGAAGCTGATTTTGTGCGGATTTCACGAGGCCGCGCTGATGTGCCAGAGCGCGTTCAAATACGTGTATCCAAGCCAGAAACTGAGTTTCAAATACACGACCGTAAACGGCGTACCAACGTTTTAAAAAGGAGAGAAAGGAGGAGAGGGACGAAAGGGAGAAAGGAATAGTCTTATCAGCATTTCGCGTCAGCCTCCTTTTTCCCTATTCCCTTTCGTCTTTCTCCTCAGAAATTATGATTGACTTTACAATAGAAGACCGCGACGGTACGCGGCAGATGCTGGAAATACCCGAAGGCATCAACCTGAGCCTGATGGAAGTAATGAAGGCGTCGGAGTACAATATTCTGGCTACCTGTGGCGGTATGGCCCTGTGTGCTACCTGCCACGTTCAGGTGCTGGAGGGACTGGACAACCTGCCCCCCGCCCGGGACGCCGAACTCGACATGCTCGACACCCTGCCCGACGCCGACTCAGACAGCCGTCTGGCGTGTCAGCTCCGCGTCGATGAATCATTGCAGGGGGGCGTGTTCAGGATTCGGGGCGAGGAACAGTGAGACGCGACACTTCGCGTCTCACTGGCGTCAGCAATATCATTGGCGTCTCACAGATTTGGGCGTGTTGCTGACGCCCGTGAGTGAGACGCGAAGTATCGCGTCTCTACATTAGAATCTCCCCCGTCAAATACAACTGCACCTGCCCGGCAATATCGACACGGTCGTTGTGGAGTTTGCAACGGAGGTAACCACCCCGTTTGGAGAGCTGGCGGGCGGTGAGTTCGGTTTTGCCGAGCTGCTCTGCCCAGTACGGCACCAGCGTAGTGTGGGCCGAACCCGTTACGGGGTCCTCGTCACCGCCCGACTGCGGACCGAAGAAGCGCGATACGAAATCAACACCACTGTCGGCATTGCCGGGAGCCGTTACAATAATACCCCGCGCCGGCACAGTCGCCATTTCGCGAAAATCAGGGTTGAGGGCTTCGATCTGGGCCTGATGTTCATACACCAGCATGTAATCGGTTTTGCCTTTGAAGACGGCCAGTGGTTTTTCGCCGAGGCTGGTCGCTAACGCCGGTGGTTGTACGTTGGCTTTCTGTACTACGTCGGCAGGAAAGTTGAGCGTGAGCCAGCCATTTTCGCCTTTGCGCACGTTCAGCGGTCCCGAACGCGACTCAAAGCTAATTTCGTCGGCATCAACTTTTTCTTCCAGATAAAAAACGACATGACCCGTTGCCAGCGTAGCGTGGCCGCACAAATCAACTTCCACGGTGGGCGTAAACCAGCGGATGTGAAACTGGGCGTCACCATCGGTCTTGACGTAGAAAGCGGTTTCGGCGAGGTTGTTTTCGGCGGCAATCTGCTGCATCTGCTCATCGGGCAGCCAGTTGCTCAGGGGAACTACAGCAGCCGGATTGCCCGCAAAGAGCCGGCCGGCAAAGGCATCGAGTTGATAAATTTTCATAAAAGGGGTTATACGGTTTAGGACGAGTGTAATAACGGGGAAATTAGCGCATAGTCGTCAGTTGCTCAAATATCGGCGCGGAAAAATCCCGCAGCGACGCCAGCAACAGATCGGCACCGGAAAATTTAGCATTGTCAAATTCAAAAGCAGCCGGTACCGCCACGGTCTTCATGCCAGCCGCCCGCGCCGAGGTCAGGCCCGTACCAGAATCCTCGAACGCCAGGCAGTTGGCCGGTGCCATACCCAGTTTGCGGGCCGTTCCAAGATAGACGTCGGGAGCGGGTTTATTACGGGGTTCCAGCGTAGCTGAGTGCCAGACAGTCAGCGTATTGCGGATGCCCATCCGGTCAATAACCAGCTCGATCAGACTCATGGGCGAAGCCGACGCGATGGCCGTGGGAATATTGCGTTCAGCGAAAAAATCCAGTATGGCCAGCGCGCCGGGCATCGGCTCGGCCAGTGCGCCGATTCGTTGGTGCGCACCCTCGGTAATCGTTTCACCAATCTCGGCGCGGGTTTGTCCCGGCTGCTCATCCCACGGAAAGCGGGCAAACCAGTATTCTGCCACCGCCAGAATGGGCAGACCGGTAGTCTGTTTGCATTCGTCGTCGGTCAGGTTCAGGCCCACCGTAGCGAATACGGCGCGTTCGGCGTCCCGCCAATGCGGCTCGGAGTCGATGAGCAGACCGTCCATATCGAATATTGCGGCTTGTATCATCTTACACCTCGGCTTGCCGGAATGGTTTAACGTCGATTTTCTCCCAGACACCCTGCACAATGTAGGGATCGGTGCGGAGGTACTCTTGCAGTTGGTCGTCGGTATCGAGCGTGAGCATCAGCATGGAACCCATCATCTGTCCGGCTTCATCGAGTAATGCACCACCGAGAATAAACTGGCCATTGGCTTTGAGTTTTCGGACGTAATCGAGGTGATCAGACCGGGTAGCCATGCGTTTATCGAGGCTGTTAGGGTAATCATACGCGTGAATAACGTAGGTCATAGGCTGCTTTTTGGAGATTTAGAGGACTGGATTGATGGGCATTTCCATACGGCAAGGTACGTTTTTATCCGCTTTGCCCGTTTCTTTGCAATACCATGAAACACCTTTTTGCTCTCCTGCTGCTGCTGACTACCGTTGCCACCTACGCACAGAAACCCCTGCTCACCGTCGAAACCATCATGCAGGACCCGAAGAACTGGGTCGGCATCTCGCCCAGCAACCCGTTCTGGTCTGACGATTCCAAAACGCTGTATTTTAGCTGGAACCCTGATAAAGCCACTGCCGATTCGCTCTACAAAGTCACCTTCACGGGGTTACCCGGCAAAACGCCTGCGCCCACCAAACCCGTAAAGGTCTCCCCTACCCAGCGACGCGCCCTGGCCACACCCCCCAACTTTGGCTTTAACCGGGCAAAGACGCAGCGGCTGTTCGAACGGCAGGACGATTTATTTCTGGTGGATGTAAAGGCCAACGCCATCCGGCAACTGACCAACACCGCCGAAACCGAAAGCAGCCCGGTATTCTCCGGCGATGAAAAACAGGCCATTTTCCGGCGGGGCAGCAATTTGTTCAGTCTTGATTTGAGCAGCGGTTTACTGACCCAACTAACCGATTTCAAGCCCGGTAAGAAAAAAGATGATCCCAAACTGACCGATAACGATAAATTCCTGAAGGCCGACCAGCCCCGGCTCTCCAAAGTATTGGCCGAACGCAAAGCCAAAAAAGAAGAAGCCGAGCGCATCGAAAAAGCTGATAAACCCCAGCGTCCCAAAGAAGTTTATCTGGACGACCGCAGCCTGCAAAACCCACAGCGCAGCCCCGACGGGCGGTTCATTACGTACCGGCTCGCCAAGAACCCGACCAACGCCAAAGCGACCATTATACCCAGCTACGTGACGGAGTCGGGCTATACCGAGCCGATATCGGGCCGTACTAAAGTAGGTAGTCCGGTGGCCGCGTCGGAGTTTTTTGTCTATGACGTAATCCGCGACACCGTTCGAACTATATCGCTCAAAACCGTCCCCGGCATCTATGACAAACCGGCGTTTCTGACTGAGACACAGAAAAAGGCCAGGGTCGATTCGTCCAAAACTAAATCAACTACCAAGGCCGATACAGCGAAGAAAACCCGCCCGGTTATCATTAACGGCCCCGTCTGGTCGGACAACGGCAAATTTTGCGTGGTGGTGCTGCGGGCGCAGGACAACAAAGACCGCTCGATTATGCAGCTCGATCTGGACTCGCTGACGCTGACGCTGCTGGACCGGCAACACGACGACGCCTGGATTGGTGGGCCGGGTATTGGCTCGGCCAGCAGCGTAGGTAACCTCGGGTTTCTGGCCGACGACCGCACCATCTGGTTCCAGTCCGAAGCCGATGGCTACTCGCATATCTATACCCTCGATTTGCTGACCAAACAGCGCAGGCAACTCACATCGGGGCAGTTTGAGGTGCAGCAGGCGTTTCTGTCGAAAGACAAAAGCCAGTTCTTCCTGCAAACCAATGAAGTGCACCCCGGCGAGCAGCATGTTTACCGTATGGCAGCAACGGGCGGCACCCGCACCCTCCTAACCAGCATGACCGGCGCGAACGACGTAACGCTCTCACCCGACGAAACCCGAATGGCTATCCGCTATTCCAGCACCAACCAACCGTGGGAGTTGTACTACGCGCCGTTATCAGCGGGTAGTAAGGCCTCAACGCAGCCGGTTAAACTGACGGATTCGCCGACGGATGCGTTCAAAAAATACCCATGGCGCGAACCAACGCTGGTGACCATTCCGGCCCGCGACAAACAGGCTATTTATGCCCGGCTCTACAAACCCGACCCGGCCACCCGAAACGGAAAGAGCGTGGTGTTCGTACACGGCGCGGGCTATTTGCAAAATGCCCACAAATGGTGGAGTCAGTACTACCGCGAATACATGTTTCATAATTTGCTGACCGACGCGGGCTATACCGTCCTGGACATCGACTACCGGGGGTCGGCGGGGTACGGGCGCGACTGGCGCACGGGCATTTACCGATTCATGGGCGGCAAAGACCTGACTGACCACGTGGATGCGGCCCGTTGGCTGGTGCAAACGCAGGGTGTAGATTCAAGCCGGATTGGCATCTATGGTGGGTCATACGGCGGGTTCATTACGCTCATGGCCATGTTCACTACGCCGGGCGTGTTCAGAGCCGGTGCTGCCCTGCGCCCCGTTACCGACTGGGCCGCTTATAACCACCCCTACTCGGCCAATATCCTCAATGAACCACAGGCCGATTCGCTGGCCTACCGTCGCTCATCGCCCATCTATTTTGCCGAGGGCCTGCGCGGCCACCTGCTCATCTGCCACGGGCTGATCGACGTGAACGTGCACGCGCAGGATGCCCTCCGACTGTCTCAGCGGCTCATCGAACTCAAAAAGGAGGACTGGGAACTGGCCCTGTATCCGCTGGAAGATCACGGTTTCGTGGAGCCAACGAGCTGGATGGACGAGTACAAACGTATTTTGAAACTGTTCAACGAACGGTTATAAAGGCGCGCTATACAGCAGAAAATCAGGTTGCTTTTTTGTAGGTAACCTATCAACCAAATGAACGGGTTTGCATACTTTTGGTGGTAACTTTTACCCACCATCTATGCGCCTTCTTTACGTTTTATTTGCCGTGCTGATCACGGCGGTTTCGCTGCGTGCCCAGTCTTACCAGCCTAATCTTACTCTTTCCAGCAACAGCCCCGCCTGTAACGGGCAATCGTTCCAGATTAATGCTGGCCGTTCAATACCGCCCAGCGGTACCACGCTGAGTTTCCGCTGGTCGGGACCGAATAGTTTTACCAGCAACTCGTTTGCTATACTTACCGTACCTGTATCGGCAACATCAGCTGGGGTCTATTCCCTTACGATGACGTTTAGCGGGACGAACAATGGCGTAGCAACAGCATCGACAACGGTCAATCTGGGGACGCCTAAGCCGGAAGCACGGATATTTGACGGGCAGTTCTACACGCCAAATGGCATCAGTGTATGCGGACCAGCCAGTCTATCGCTGGCGGCTTTCCCAGACCGGGTATTTAGTGCCAACGCGGCTTCGTATCAGTGGACAGGACCAAATGGGTTTATCAGCACAGAGCAACGTCCAGTCGTTTCCTCCGGCGTTGCCGGGTTATACATTGTTGAAGCGACCTATCCCAACGGCTGTGGCACCGGTAAAGATACCGTTTCAGTAACCAGCTTCGCGCCCACGGTGTATGTGGAACCGTTTGACGCGTCTCTCTGTCCCGGTACGTCGGTTGAGTTTCGTGGGAGTACGTCAAGGCCACCTGCCGGCACAACGACTGCCTACCAATGGAGCGGGCCAAATGGTTTTACCAGTTCGGCGCAGAACTTCACGCTCACTAATCTGACCACGTCTATGGCGGGTTCGTATAGCGTTACGGCTACCTTTTCGGGTGCTTGCTCAGTAACTGCCGCTACGTCGGGCAGGGTTCGGGTTGGTGCACCAAATTTAGGCGCGTTTAGCAGTTCGGCTGATAGCGATGGGAGCAGTTCAGTCAGCACATTTTGTCCCGGCAGTGATTTCAACGTGAGTGCTTTTTCATCCAGTGCGCAAACCTATCAGTGGCGGGGTCCTAATGGCTTTGCCAGCACGACGCAACGTTTCACACTCACCAACGCCACGTCAGCCATGAGCGGGATTTACAGCGTTACGGCAACGTTTCCGGGGGGGTGTTCCAATACCGGAGTGGCTACCGTAACCATTGGCGAGCCAACCCTATTTGTAAATGTTTCTGCTCCAGCTGCTATCCCCACCTACATGTCGTCGTTTTGTCCGGGGACATCGGCGCGTCTGCTGGCATCCGTAAGTAATGGCACCAGAGCCACCTATCAGTGGCGTGGTCCCAATGGCTTTACCAGCACGGCGCAAAGTTTTACCCTGACTAACCTGACAACAACTATGACTGGCACGTACAGCGTTACGGCTACGTTTACGGGAGCATGCGCCGGGACAGTCCTGACCCAAACGCAAACCGTTCAGGTTGGTCCGCCATCGGTATTTGCGGGAAGCGGGTCTATTGATGGCAGTGGAACCGGCAATTTCGATACGTTTTGTCCGGGAACTGCTTTTCGGGTAGCAGCATCTCCAATTGGAGCAGGGATCAGCTATCGGTGGAGCGGGCCAAACAGTTTTACCAGTACGACGCAGAGCTTCACGCTAACCAACGCTACGGCGGCCATGAGTGGTGCGTACAGCGTAACCGCCACTTTTACCGGGGGTTGCAGCAATACTGCTGTTGCCAGCGTAATAATCGCTACTCCTATTATTTATGTAACGAGTCGTACCGTTGGCATCAATCCGGTTAACACGTGGGCTTTTTGCCCCGGAGCTGCATTTGAGTTGTCGGTATCTCCTTCAAACGGTGCTTCAATTACCTACCAATGGCGCGGGCCAAATGGTTTTACCAGTACGGCACCGAGTTTTACGTTAACCAATGCAACAGCTACCATGACGGGTGCGTACAGTGTCACAGCAACCTATTCAGGAGCCTGTTTGGGGACGTCAACCAGCTCGGGGTATGTAGAGATTGGGATTAATGTACCGTCTATAATTACGTCACGAACACTGAATAGCCCTAATTATCCCACAACTCTAACAGCTTCAGGCTGTAGAGGTTATGAAGAGCAGGTAATTTGGTCAACCGGAGTTGGAGGCAATACGATCATTGTCGCACCCGCCCAGAGCATGACGTACAGCGCGGTGTGTCGGCTAATCAACGGCGGGTGTGGTGGAGCACCGTCCAACGTAGTTTCGGTGACGGTAACGAATGCCCCGCCCGTCGATCTACGGCTGTCTATGCTGGTCAGCACCCGGACGCCGGAGGTTAATAAGCCCGTTCGTGTAACGGTTCTGGTTGAGAATCGTAGCAATCAGGATGCTACCAATGTGCAGTGGCGGTGCCGGTTACCGAGTTATCTTTCTTTTGTGGCGCAGGAGCCGGGTGTTGTACATGCTGCTGGTGTTGTCACTGGAAACCCAGCAATAATTGCTGATAATAGTACCCTGCCGTTTTCCTTTACGGTAATGCCTACAATCAACGCTAGGTACCGGCTGGCGAGTCAGATCAGTATGGCCGATAACCCCGACCCGGAAGCTACGCCCAACTACGGCACCAATAGCGGTCAGAAATACGTGGCCTGGGCTGATTTTCGGACTACGGGAGCCGCTATTGATACTACCCTGTCATCGCCCGAACCGAACCCGGCCCGGCTACCACCCGTAGCATCCAATCAGCCAACGGTGGCAGCAGGATTCAGTGATCTGTCGCTCGGCATTCAGACCAGTACGCTGACACCCGCCCTCAACGGGGAGATTACGGTAACGGTCAGGATTGCGTCGCAGGGCTATTATTTTGAGGAGCGGGCGCAGGTTCGCTGTCAGTTGCCAGTGGGAATGTCGTTCGTCAGCAGCAGCGATTTCACCGCATCGGGCAACGTACTGACCTCGACAAGCCGGACGGTGTATACCTACGGCCCTACGTCCCTGACATTCCGGGCGCGGGTAAATCAGCCGGGACAGGCCACCATACAGGCCGAAATTTTCAGTATGGGCCGTCCCGATCACGACTCTACGCCCAACAACGGCTACGACAACGGCGAAGACGACACGGCACAGGTTAGTTTGCGAACGCTTATGCAGTAGGGTGCATCGCACCGACTCTTGACCAGCCTACTCTACCACTACCCGCACTACCGCCCGGCGCGAATCGGCATCGGCGCGGAGCAGGTAACTCCCGGCAGCGATACCCGTTAGTGGCCACTCAGCCTGTTTTTTACCAGTGAACGCCGGGAGTTGCTGTTGCCACACGGCCCGGCCCGCTGCATCCAGCAAGTACAGCCCCACCGCCGAACGGCCTGCCTGTTCGAGTTCAACGCGCAACTGACCACGTACCGGATTCGGCGCGATGCGCACCACAAAGTCGGCAACGGGTTCGGGCGTGGCAGTCAGCACAAAATCAATGATGTTGGACGGGGGCGATGCGCAGCCGCTGGTGGTAATAACGGCGTAGTACTGCCCGCTCTCGAAGGGTGTCAGGATGGGGCGCGTGGCGTTGGGAACGGGCCGGGCGGGATCGGTACCCTGCCGCACAAACCACTGAATCCCCGCCGTATTATCGACCAGTAACGCCCCGCCCGATTGCTGAACAACGGGTTTGTCGGGCAGGAGAGCCGTGGCCCGAATGGTGACGAACACGGTGCTGGCGGTGCAGCGGTTGCTGTCGGTAACGCTGACGGTATAGGTGCCTTCGATCAGGCCGGTTTGGGTGGCGGTACGGCTCCGCAGCGTGTCTTTGGCTTCGGTAATCCAGTAATACGTGAACGGTCTGGCACCGCCCGTTACCTGCACGGCTGCTTCACCTTCTTTCCCACCCGCGCAGGGCGTATTTTTGATGGTTCCGGTCGTCAGCGTAAGCGCGTTGGCGTTGGTCACAATGGTACTTACCGTATCGGCACAGCCCACCTCATCAATCACGCGCAGCCGGTAGGTATTGGGGCGCAGGCCCGCAATGCGGGGGGTGGGCTGGGCCGTTTGACCAAGTACCTGATACTGTCGCACCGTGCCGCTGCCGCCCGTGCTGGTCAGGGTAATCGCACCTGTAGGGCAAACACAACACGAGGCCGGTACCGGCACCGCCTGAACCTTGAGGGCATCGGCCTGGCCCACCGTTACCGATGTCACTTCGGTGCAGCCGTTGGCATCTGTCCCTACGATGGAGTATGCGCCCACCCCAACGCCCGTAAAGACATTGCTGGCCTGCGCCGTTTGCGCGGTGGTGAGCCGGTAGGTGGGTGCGCCGGTACCACCCGAAGCCGACGCCGTAATAGTGCCACTACTGGGACCAAAGCAGTTGACCGGCCTCGACACGGCACTGAGCCGGAACGGCGCGGGCTGGGTAACAGCCACCGATGCGTTGGTTAGGCACCCGTTGGCGTCGCGCACGGTGATGTTGTAGGTACTGGCCGAAAGCCCCGTAAACCGCGATCCGGTCTGAAACGCATTGGTCCCAAGCTGGTACTGGTACCCGCCCGTCCCACCCAACGCACCAACCGCGATGCTGCCATCTACCGACCCGGCGCAGCGCGTGGGCTGGGGCGTCAGCGTCACCTGAAACGCCGGGGGCTGGGTAATCTTTACTGACTCGAAGTACACGCAGTCGAGCCGGTCCGCTACGCCGATGGTATAAGTCGAATCACCTTTGAGGTCGAAGAACGTACCGTTATTGCGGGGGGCGTTGTTGAGAAAAAAACGATAGGTACCGTTGCCCCCCGACGGTACGGCGATAATGCCCCCGTCTGACCCACCCGTACATTTGGCTCCTGCCGCCGTGATACTGAGCGTCAGGGCGTCCGGCTGCCTCACCTGCGCGGTGGTTTGCGCCGTACAGCCCCGCGCATCGCGAACAGCAACGGGATACGTGCCCGCCGTCAGCCCCGTGTAGGCACTGGCGGTCTGAAACGTGGTGGTATTGAACTGATACTGAAAGGCCCCCGTGCCACCGGTAGCGTTGATGGTTACGCGCCCGTCGGTACCCCGGTTGCAGGAAACCGGACCCACCGTAGCCGAGATCGAAATAGGCGGATTAACCTGAATAGTTGTTGTGGCCGAGGTGCTAACGGTATTGGTAACCAGAGCCGTTGTGCTGACAATGGCCGTGCCACTCGTAGCGGTGCCACTCGTGACGGTACCACTCGTAGCGGTTCCGCTTACGGCAGTTGTTGTTACGACCGAACTGCTGGTTATACGGCACACAACCTGATAGGTTACTGTCTGCGTAGGCAACACGGCCACCACCACGCCGGTTTGAGCTGTTGACCATATCAACGCACCTCCGGCAGGGCAACCCACTGCTGTCAGCGTAACACTGACCCCCGAGCAGGCTGTTGCTGCACTGGGCGCAATAGTCAGCGGTGGGGTAGTCTGGGCAACCACCGGTCGGGCCATCAACAGTATCAGACCTGCAAGCAGGATACCAACAGATTTTGCATAGACAAGCTGGGGGCTGCGGTAGTAAGCAGTCAGATACAGGCAGAAGTGATTGGTCATAGTTTGAGTGGATTGGAACCGGTAAAAGTGGCGGACTAATTTAGGGACGTATCGCTTACGTTCATCCCACTATTTAGTCAGCGGGGGTATTCTTGAGACCTTTGGCTATCGTTTCCGTCAACGCCCTGACCCTGTATAACGCCATATAAACTGCCCACTATCGCCGGGGGCCCAATAAGGCCGGGGTTTCTTTTTCTGGCAGCCCCCCCAAATAATCGTTGGCACACTGACGGTATCATCATCTCCGTTCATCACAATTCAGCCATTTCACCATAGCCTATTCGTCGTTTTTGCCCATCTTCGCCTTTTATGACGCTGTCAACACAGACGGGTCAGCTCATCAACGGGACTCTCCCAGAACCAGATTTTATGAATAGACGAGATTTTATGCAGTTGTCCGGCATGGGCGTAGGCGGGCTGATGGTCGGCTCAGTACCTGTGCTGGGCCATGCCGTATCGCCCGGTTACCTGCTTGATCGGGCTGGTGCAGGGTCGGCTGCGGACGTAGCTATGAAGAAACGCATGGCCGACATTGCCCTCAATGCCGCCAGGAGCAAAGGGGCGAGTTATACCGATGTCAGAATTGGGCGGTATTTGCAGCAGTATTTATTTACCCGCGAGCAGAAAGTACAAAATGTGGTCAGTGCCGAAAGCTACGGCGTCGGTATCCGGGTCATTGCCAACGGCACCTGGGGCTTTGCGGCCACGAGCAACGTAACACCCGACGGTATTGCCCGCTGCGCCGAAACAGCAGTGGCCATAGCCAAAGCCAACTCAAAACTGCAAAAGGAACCGGTTGTGCTGGCTCCACAAAAGGGCGTTGGCGAGGTGACGTGGAAAACACCGCTTACCAAAAATGCCTTTACCGTACCCGTTGGCGAGAAAGTCGATCTGCTGATGAAGGTCAACAGCGAAGCGGTGAAAAACGGCGCGGCCTTCGTCACATCGAACCTGTTCTTCGTAAATGAACAGAAGTACTTTGCCTCCACCGACGGGTCGTACATCGATCAGGATATTCACCGTATCTGGCCCACGTTTACGGTATCGGCCATTGACCGGGCCACCGGCAAGTTCAAAACCCGCGACGCGCTCTCCTCGCCAATGGGCATGGGCTACGAGTATCTGGACGGGCTGGATTCCGAAAAAATCAAGGCGCCCAACAACCTCGTCGGCTACCGTAACTCGTATGATATGGTGGAAGATGCCACGCTGGGCGCGAAACAGGTAAAAGAAAAAATCGGAGCCAAAAGCGTACAATCCGGCAAGTACGACCTCGTGCTGGACCCTAACCACCTCGGCCTGACCATCCACGAATCGGTTGGCCACCCACTCGAACTCGACCGCGTCCTGGGCTACGAAGCCAACTACGCCGGCACCAGTTTCGCCACGCTCGACAAGTGGAAAACCGGCACATTCAACTACGGCAGTAAACTCGTTAATATCATAGCCGACAAAACCCAGCCGCACACGCTCGGTAAAGTAGGCTACGACGATGAAGGCGTTCCGGCCAAACAATGGCCGCTCATCAAAGACGGCATTCTGGTCGATTACCAGGCCATCCGCGATCAGGCCGCCATTCTGGGGCAAACCGAATCGGACGGGTGCTGCTACGCCGACAATTGGGACTCGGTGCAGTTTCAGCGGATGCCGAACGTATCGCTCCAGGCGGGCACCGAAAAACGCTCGGTGTTTGATATGATCAAGGGCGTTGAGAAGGGCATTTACATTATCGGGCGGGGGTCGTACTCCATCGATCAGCAGCGGTACAACTTCCAGTTTGGCGGGCAATTGTTCTACGAAATCAAGAACGGCGAACTCGTCGGAATGCTTGACGACGTAGCGTACCAAAGCAACACCCAGGAATTCTGGAACTCCTGCGCCCAGCTTTGCGATCAGGACGACTACCGCACCTTCGGCAGCTTCTTCGACGGAAAAGGCCAGCCCAGCCAGGTCAGTGCCGTCTCGCACGGCAGTGCCACCACCCGCTTTAACGGGGTGAATGTGATCAATACCGGTAGAAAGATTTAAGAAAAAGTTGGGACACAAAGATGCACCAAGAAGACACAGAGTTACACGGAGAAAAAAGAGATTCGCATCAGCCTCCGTGAAACTCCCGCTTCGGCGTACCGGTGTCTCCTTCGTGTAACTCTGTGTCCCAAAAAAACATAACTAAAATGCTCACACAAGCAGAAGCCAAACGAATTATTGACAAAGTGCTTTCCTATGCGAAAGCCGACGAAACCGCCGTAAGCCTGTCCGGCAGTCGCACGGGAAACATCCGGTACGCCCGCAACTCGGTCTCGACATCGGGCGAATCGGATAATATGAGTCTCGGCGTAACCTCGGTCTTCGGCAAGAAGTCCGGCTCGGCCACCATTAACGAGTTCGACGATGCGTCGCTCGAAAAGACGGTCCGGCGGGCCGAGGAAATTGCCCAGCTTGCGCCCGAAAACTCCGAATACATGCCGATGCTGGGGCCGCAGACGTACCTGAAGTCAAACACATTTTCGGAGAGTACGGCCAAAATTGACCCGGAGTTTCGGGCCAAAGCAGCCGCCGACAGCATCATGCCCTGCCGCGAAAAAAACCTGATTGCAGCGGGCTACATGGAAGACACAAGCGGCTTTTCAGCCATCGGTAACAGCAAAGGTCTCTTTGGCTATAATCAGGGGACGGGCGTTGACTTCTCCATTACGGTCCGCACCGAAGACGGCAAGGGATCAGGCTACGCGGCCCGCGACATAAACGATGTGAGTAAACTCAGCACCAAAGCCGCCACCGAAGTAGCCATGCAGAAAGCAATGGCGTCGTCAACGGCGCGGGCACTGGAGCCGGGTAAGTACACCGTCATTCTGGAGCCAACGGCCTCGGTCGAGCTGTTGCAAAACATGATGGGCAACATGGACGGGCGCAACGCCGACGAAGGCCGGTCGTTTCTGAGCAAGAAAGGCGGTGGCACCCGGCTGGGCGAAAAACTCTTCGATGAGCGCGTCACGATCATCACCGACCCAACCAATCCTGAACTGCCGCTGTCGCCGTTTGGTGGCGGGGGTGGCCGTTTTGGTGGTGGCGGGAGCGACGGACGCCCGCAGGAAAAGATTGCCTGGATTGAGAACGGAGTGGTCAAGAACATGTACTACTCGCGTTTCTGGGCTGATAAAAAAGGCGTGAAGGCCGTACCCTCGCCGGGCGGTATTATCATGATGGGCGGTACGCAATCTCTGGCCGATCTGATCAAAAGCACCGACAAAGGTATTCTCGTCACGCGGCTGTGGTACATCCGCGCCGTGGACCCACAAACGCTGCTCTACACCGGCCTGACCCGCGACGGTACGTTTTACATCGAGAACGGGCAGATCAAGTTTCCGGTCAAGAACTTCCGCTTCAACGAAAGCCCGGTCATCATGCTCAACAACCTCGAAGCCCTGGGCAAACCCGTGCGGGCGGGTGGCCATCTGATCCCGCCGATGAAGATTCGGGACTTTACGTTTACTTCATTGTCTGACGCTGTTTAAGAAAGGGTGGGACACAGAGATGCACAAAGGAGACACAGAGATACACAAAGAAAAAAGAGAGAGTAAGAGAGATATAACTCCCTTTGCTCTCAAAATCTCTGTGCAACTCTGTGTCTTTTCCGTGTAACTCTGTGTCCCAAAAAAACATAACTAAAATGCAGCATGAAACACGGAGATACACGGAGAATGAGTTAGCAACTATTGTGATCGGCAAAGCCATTGACGTTCATAAAGTATTAGGACCGGGGTTGTTAGAATCAGCGTATCAGGAGTGCCTGCACTACGAATTGCAGGAAGCTGGATTATACGTTGAACGAGAAGTAACGATGCCTATTTTCTACAAAGGCATCCAGCTTGAACACGGCTACCGAATTGATTTGCTGGTTGAAGAAAAGCTGGTGATCGAACTCAAAACAGTTGATGAACTGATCCCAATTCACGAAGCCCAGATTCTGACATATCTCAAATTCGGCAACTTCAAACTGGGCCTCCTCATCAACTTTCGGGTAAAAATGCTCCGCGAAGGCCTCAAACGTTACTCAAATTTCTCTATTTAACTCTCCTTTCTTCTCTGTGAATCTCTGTGTCTCCTCCGTGTGACTCTGTGTCCCCAAAAAAACCATGAATAGAAGAGAATTTAACCAATACATGTCTCTCGGTGCCGCCGGTATCCTCCTGCCCACCCTGCCCGCTTTTTCCCGCAACATCGCCCCCGAAGCCCTGCTCGAAACGGGAATGGACGTGATTGCCAAGAAACGCCTGGCCGATGCCGCCCTCAATGCGGCCAAAAGTAAAGGCGCAACCTATACCGACGTCCGCATTGGCCGGTACCTGAACCAGTTTGTCGTTACGCGCGAAGACAAGGTGCAGAACATTGTCAATACCGAAAGCTACGGCGTAGGTGTCCGCGTTATTGCTGACGGCTGCTGGGGATTTGCCGCCGTGGTCGATGCCAAAAGCGAAGCCGACATGGCCAAAGCCGCCGACAAAGCCGTAGCCATTGCCAAAGCCAACGCCAAACTGATGAAAGAGCCAGTGCAACTGGCCGCGCAAAAAGGCTACGGCGAAGTAAGCTGGAAAGCACCCATCAAGCGGAATGCCTTCGAGGTACCGATCAAAGAAAAGGTCGATCTGCTGATGGACGTAAACGCTGCGGCCCTCAAAAATGGCGCAAACTACGTCAACTCGGTGCTGTTCATGGTGAACGAGCAGAAGTACATCGCCACCACCGACGGTACGTATGCCGATCAGGACATTCACCGGATATGGCCCACCTTTGGCGTCACCGCTATTGATGCCAAAACGGGAAAATTTGAAACCCGCCAGTCGCTCAGTTCGCCCGTTGGCATGGGGTATGAGTATTTGCAGGCCAATCCGTCAGACAAGGTAACGGGCATCACCACCCGCTACGGCATGGGCTACGACATGCTCGAAGACGTAACGGCAGCTGCCCAGCAGGCCCGCGCCAAACACACCGCCAAATCCGTCGAAGCAGGCAAGTACGACCTCGTGCTGGATCCCAGCCACCTCTGGCTCACCATCCACGAATCCGTTGGTCACCCGCTCGAACTCGACCGCGTTTTGGGCTACGAAGCCAACTTTGCCGGCACCAGTTTCGCTACGCTGGATAAGTGGAAGACGAAAGATTTTAAGTACGGTAGCCCGCAGGTAACGCTCGTGGCCGACAAAACGCAGGCCGGTTCGCTGGGCGCGGTGGGCTACGACGACGAGGGCGTACAAACCGGCAAGTGGGATTTGGTAAAGGACGGCGTTCTTGTCAACTACCAGGCCATCCGCGACCAGGTGCATATCATCGACGAAGCACATTCGCAGGGGTGCTGCTACGCCGATAGCTGGAGTTCGGTGCAGTTTCAGCGCATGGCCAACGTATCGCTGGAGCCAGGCAAAACGCCCCTGTCGGTGCAGAACATGATTAAAGACGTCAAAAAAGGAATTTATATCATTGGCGATGGCTCGTTCAGTATCGACCAGCAACGGTATAATTTCCAGTTTGGCGGGCAGTTGTACTACGAAATCAAAGACGGGCAGATTGCCGGGATGCTTAAAGACGTGGCCTACCAGAGTAACACCCAGGAATTCTGGAACTCGTGCGTGGCCGTTTGCGATGAAAGCGATTACCGGCTCGGCGGCAGCTTCTTCGACGGAAAGGGCCAGCCCAGTCAGAGCAGTGCGGTCTCGCACGGCAGCAGCACCACCCGCTTCAACGGCGTGAATGTGATTAATACCGGTAGAAAGATTTAAAGAAAGGTGGGACACAGAGACACACAAAGGAGACACGGAGATTCACAGAGAAAATTTTTCTTTGTTCTCCCTTTTTCTCTGTGAATCTCCGTGTCTCCTCCGTGCATCTCTGTGTCCCAAAAAAACTCATGGCAGTTATACTCACCGAAGCAGAAGCCAGGGCCCTGCTCACCAAAGTCCTCGCCTTTTCCAAAGCGGACGAGTGCGAAGTAAATTTATCGGGCAATGAAAGCGGCAACGTGCGCTACGCCCGCAACGAAGTCAGTACCAGCGGCTCGCTGACGAACCAGAACCTCGCCGTGCAATCGGCGTTTGGTAAGAAAGTGGGCACGGCTACTATTGACGAGTTTGATGATGCATCGCTCGAAAAAGTCGTGCGCAGGTCTGAAGAACTGGCCCAGCTCGCGCCCGAAAACCCCGAATACGTGGGGGTTCTCGGTCCGCAGACGTACCTCAAATCGAGCGGCTTTTTCGACTCGACGGCCAATATCACACCCGATGTCCGCGCCGGTGCCGTGATCAAAAGCCTGCAACTAACCCGCGATGCCAAACTGACCGGAGCCGGATTCCTGAACGATCAGCACGGCTACGAGGCCATGATGAACTCGAAGGGTTTGTTTGCCTACTACCCCAGCAGCAACGTCAACTTCTCGCTCACCGTCCGCACCGACGATGGCAAAGGATCGGGCTACGTAGCGCGGGGATACAGCGATTTCGGCAAACTCAACATGGCGGATGCCACCAGCGTTGCCATCCTGAAAGCACGCGATTCGGCAGCGGCCCGCGCGCTGGAACCGGGCAAATACACCGTTATTCTGGAACCGACAGCCGCAGCGGTGTTGCTCGAAAACATCTTCTTCGACATGGATGCCCGCTCTGCCGACGAAGGCCGGTCGTACTTTAGCAAAACCGGCGGTAAAAGCCGAATTGGCGATAAAATCGTGGATGAGCGCGTCACGATCTACTCAGACCCCACGAACCCCGACCTACCCGCGTCTCCGTGGGCGGGCGATGGGCAAGCGCAGGAAAAAACGATGTGGATCGAGAAGGGTGTGGTCAAGAACCTGGCGTATTCGCGGTATTGGGCACAAAAGCAGGGCAAGAAAGCCACGCCGTTCCCCAACAACGTAATGATGATGGGTGGCAACCAATCGCTCGATGCCATGATCAAAAGCACACAGCGCGGCATTCTGGTCACGAAACTCTGGTACATTCGCACTGTTGACCCGCAGACCATTCTGCTCACGGGCCTGACCCGCGACGGTACGTTTTACATCGAGAACGGCAAAATCAAGTTTCCGGTCAAGAATTTCCGCTTCAACGAAAGCCCAATTATCATGCTCAACAACCTCGAAGCCCTGGGCAAACCGGAGCGCGTAGTCAGCACCGAATCGGACCGGAACTACCTGATTCCCCCTATGAAAATCCGCGAGTTTACGTTCACGAGTTTATCTGACGCGGTTTGAGGATTTTCTCGGTACAGCATTTTTTGTCATGCTGACTGGTACGCCGGACCGGAGGGAAGTATCTCGATTGATAGTGAGTACCTTCCAGCTACAAAGAGATGCTTCGTTCCTCGGCATGACAAAAAACGCATGACAGAAAATACGCTCATCATCAGACCCGCCACCCGGCAGGATCTAAACGCCATCGGCACGTTGCACCGGACCGTTGCCCGCATCAGTCAGGGGATTGCCCGAACAGAGTCGGAACTGACGAATGCGTATTTTACGGACCTGTTCCATACGGTAGAGAAACACGGGCTGATGCTGATAGCGGTTGACGCTGCCGGGCAGATCATTGGCGAGATTCACGCGGCAAAAAGCGGGCTGACTGTCTTCGACCATAACCTGATAGGCCTGACCATCGTCGTGCATCCCGACGCGCAGGGCAAAGGCATCGGTAAACAGCTTTTCAGCGCGTTTCTGACCGACGTACAACGCCGGTTTCCCGAAGTCAGGCGCGTAGAACTGGAGTCGCGGGCATCGAACGAGAAATCCACCGGCCTGTATCGCAGCATGGGGTTTGTGGACGAAGGCC
>Ga0105045_10000279_pt1 | contig 34609 bp, 25 predicted proteins | sample MAT02_FD_78089 | JGI IMG/M metagenome (GOLD analysis project Ga0105045, IMG submission 78089) | Freshwater microbial communities from Lake Fryxell liftoff mats and glacier meltwater in Antarctica - MAT-02 (megahit assembly) | ecosystem: Environmental > Aquatic > Freshwater > Ice > Liftoff...
GCTTGACGACATGACTTATTTTATCGAGCGAACCGAGGTTCGCTTGAAGTGTTGCCAGCATGGCTAGACCGGTCTGCCGAGCTGCCGCTTGACCTTGCTCTAAGGACAGGTCATCACCAACGCGCCCGATATGAAGACTTCCATCGGAATTCAGCGGCCCGTGGCCAGACAAGTAAACGAGGTCGCCTACGATAAGCATTGGTTTGTAAAGTCCGACAGGCTTTGGAGCTGGAGGAAGAGTAATTCCAAGAGTGAGCAGTTTGGCTTCTAGAGACATGAATTTTCGTGTTCTGATGAGGTTGAAATGAAAAACGCAATAGCCGGTATTCGACGAGCTCTACGACACGACCCGATCGCAACGGTATTCCCGCGATGCTAGCTGTTCGGCTTCGCCCGCATTATATAGATAATAACCTCAATGATGCTCGTTCGGAAACAGCCATTCATAAAGGCGTACTTCCCGAGGCGACTTCCGTTCGGCTGGCCACGCAGAGGGATCTAGTAGCATTTGGGAGTGGTGCAGGGGCGTTGCGTTAGGACGGACCCCTCGAAGAATTCGAAGCTGACTACTGGAGACACCTCGGGTTTTTGCTAGTTGACTAAGCAATTTCGCCGGAGAAGCGTACGGACGTAGCCACCATGCTCGAACAAATATTGTCGTCTTTAAGACAGTAATCACGAGTGCCAGCACTAGAAAAGGAACGCAAATCCAGCCAATGCCAAACCCGAGCGAGTGCTTTACATCCTCATTCAGAAAACTTAATTCGCGAATTAATTCATCCCATCGCATATGCTACCTCGCCAAGATTCTGTTTGTCCGAAAGCTTGACAGTGGAAATGATCGGCAATGATGAGTCAGACTTCGTGATGGAAGCATATCTCTCCAATGCAAAAAATGCCTCTTCTTGGATGACCACATGAGGGTCCTCTGAAAGTGAACGGAGTGTCGATCGAAGCTTTTCCGATACAGGAAAATAGGTAGCCGCGATAGTTGCCTTGCAACGGACAGCCGGCACGGGAGAGAGCATGCAAGACCTCAATGACTCTTCCCAGTTGGGCTCGCCTACGACGACGATCGAAGCGAACATTTCGATGTACTCGTCGTTCTTCGTGTTAAGCTTATCGATTAGATTAGCGCAATGAAAATCTAATAAAAAATACTCCACAGCATCCTTCAATGGCGGAGAAAAACTGGCATACTCTTGAAGCAGGTAGCGAATACTGGCTAGACTACCCGCTGAAGTAGACGGAGATGGAGCTCTGCCTGATCGTCCGTCCGAGTGGTCTATAAACGTAGCCTCTTCCGGCTTACCAGAGATTGCGGTATCGTCCATGCCAATACTAGCCATCACCTCCAGATGACTAGGCGGAATATAGAGCTTGAGCATATCAGCTATAAGCACTTCAACACGTTCGCGGTGATGCGATAAAAAGTATTCGATGCCTTTCAAGAACCAGTCGAGTGGTCCTGAGGTTATTGCAAGTAACCGCCATAGATTCAATCGATCTTCAACAGGAAGCTCGTCGTCGTCAGGACGAATCGTTGTGCAGCAGGCTGGGGTACCGTACAGCTGGAGTCGCTCGATAACATGCTCACTCAGCTCGCGTCGCATACACTTGGCAAACGATTTTGCCAGTAATCGATCACGTCGATCCCGGAAGAGAATCGATTGAGCATCATGTGAAAGATAGTGCTTCCATAGTGCTTGAACCAGCAAGTCGACGGCTTCCATACACTCGGTCGTTTTCCAGTGACGCGCCAGAAGTTTAAAGACCTTTTGATTTGTGTCATTGAGAAGGTTATGGATGTGTCCATCATCGGGAATCGAACAGGCCATGAACGCGTCAATGATTTTTGGATTTCGATGAATCGCAAAGTTCTCGAGCGAACGATTCAGCAACTGTATCAATCGTTCACGAAAGTCAGAAATTTGTCCTGTTTCTGTCGCCTGTCGCCCACACCGAGTGGCAAGGTCGAGTAGTAGTCTTGATGCAGTAGCTCCATGAGGCGAACCAAAGCGTTCGGCCGTGGACACCAAGCGGGGAAGAGCTTCCATCATCTCGCACGTTACAACCACTTTGAGCGCATCAGGAAACAACGAATTCCGATCGTCGGAGAGTAAGTCGAGAACCTCAGGTACCAGTCGGTATCCGATGGTCTTTAAATTGGACGTCGATGAAAGATAGTTCGCTCCGAGACTTCGAATAAGAACATCTTTCGCCTGTTTCTCCGGTCTAGCACTCAGGTTGACGGCTGCCTCACGTCGAACCGTTTCATTGGAACTGCTCAACATCGCGGCCATCAGGTCCAGCGACGACAAATTACGGGTTTTACTGAGCCACTGAAAACATTCGAAAGTTTTTGACATGTCGAATAACACTTCCGTCGGCTATTGGCGTATCACTTCAAGCGTTGTTTTTTAATCGCCCCATCTCACCCATCTTGCCATTTGGTTGCGTCGGCATTTGACAATCAGTCAATTCGAACTTTTTTCCAAGATGACCGACCTTTCGATCAATAGAGGGTGGAAAGTTAAGAATGTAGTAGTCGTAAGGGATTTGTCCTCTCCTGCCCCAGTTTTACGAATACGCTAGTTCAAGGAAAATCGCGAACTGGAATTGATTGCGAGGATGGAAACCTTGTAATGAGTCAGCTTGAGTCTGCCGATTCGGTTTACCCAGCAAAGGATTGCTCGTGTTTTCCAAACTATTTCGATCTTCAACTGTGCCATTTGTTGCTCCCTTCTGGACCTCCGTCTTAGTAGGAGCCGCACTGGCAACCAGCTTCTACGTCATTATTCTCAAAACCCCGCTCTCTCATCCACTTCTGAATCGCTATGCGTTGTGTCACGTTGTAGCTGTCGTATCAGTTGTCATGTTCATGATTGCGTTAGTGTCGATCGTTCAAAAGCTGATCGCCGTATTCCTCCAAATGAAGTTGGCGACCAAGTGTTGCCAAACGTTGGATGAGTTGGCTCTTTCTGCCGCGAACACTTCTCCGATCGACAACGCATCGTGGCTCGCAACGTTATGGAAAGCACAGACAACAGCCACTTGTCATTCGTGGTTTGGTCAACGCTTGGAAGCCGTCGTTTCCCGTCAGATTGCGCGTGGCTCCTGCCGTTTGCTAGACGACGATCTTCATGATTTGGCAGACAAAGATGCCCAACAACAGCACGAGAGCTACGGGTTAGTACGGATGATGACCTGGGCCATGCCGATGCTTGGGTTCTTGGGAACAGTGATTGGTATCTCCAACACGCTTGGCCAGATGGACACCAAAGCGCTTGCAAGCGGCTCACAGGATGCGATGAATTCCTTAACCGCAGGGCTGTACGTGGCCTTCGATACGACGGCGGTCGGTTTGGTTCTGACGATGGCTACCATGTTCGTAATGTTCGGTGTTAGTCGATATGAAACGGCACTTCTAGCTACGATCGATGATCAAATTGCGAAGAAACTTCAAGGTCTCCTTTGCGAACGCGAAGAAGATCATTCCAAAGATATCTTTCAAGTGGAAAAGACTGTCCGGCAAGTGACGGACCAGTTTCTCGTGGCGATCGACCGGGTGGTACAGACGCAAGCGACCATTTGGAAAGAATCGATGTTGGAGACTCAACAACGGTGGACACAGCTATCGAGTGCCGCGAGCGAGACGATACAGGCTTCCCTCACTGCTGCCTTGGGCGAATCGCTAGGTAAGCATTCGGCTGACTTCGCTTTGGCTCAAATCGAAGGTGTCGGTCAATTGGATGCCCGATATCAACAGTGGCAGACAACACTTTCCGAACAAACCCGGACAATCCATACTCAGCATGAGACGATGGCTACGACAGTGAGCCTCCTGCGAGATTTAGTCGAACGATGCGATTCCTTCCGAGCGATAGAAGACGGCCTTCAACAGAACCTCGCGCGACTCACCGACGTCGACCGATTCCATGATGCGGCTATCTGTTTAGCAGAAGCAGTGGCCGTTCTGGGGACTCAAATGGAACGAGCTGGCTACCTTGGAAAGCAAGCTGTTCGAAGAAGCAACCATGCCGCGCCTGGTACTAGTACGCTACCGATAAGGAAGGCGGCATGACTCGCAGTAGGAATCTTCGTCGCAGTCGACCTGCAAGAGGCGAAAACCTAGCTCCTGCTCTGTTTCCATTCTTAGCTGTTCTCGTCTGCACGATGGGAGCTCTCGTGTTGATCTTGGTCGTAGTCGTAAGTCAAGCAAGTGCATCGGCAAATCGGCCGACGCCAGTCGATGAAGAAATCCTGGCAGCATCCGATTCGATCCATTTGATGTCGGAAGAAATGATCGCGCAGCGCGATCGCCAGCAGCAGGAAATTGAGAAACGACGCCTCGATCTGACGGCTATCGAAGACCACATCTCGAAATTAGTGGATGAGTTGGAGCACTACCAGGAACTCGCGAAAGCCATTGACGATCGAAAAACGCAAACGGAGAACGATCGAGCAGAACAAGCTCAAAAAATCGAAGACATGAAATCACGAATCGAGTCTGAGAAAGAACGGTTGGCAGAGCTTCGCGCTAAGGCGAAAGGTAACTCTCCAGCATTCGCGATCTTTCCGTACCAAGGCAAGAACGGAACCACTCGACGTCCAATTTATCTCGAGTGCGTCGAAGGAGGCGTGATCATTCAGCCCGAGGGAACTTTGCTTTCGATTGAAGACTTGAAGCCACCGTTCGGACCAGGTAATCCACTCGACTCCAGTTTGCGTTTGATTCGAAGCGAGTTTCAAAGCCTTGATCCGAATTCAACCACAGGCGTCTCACCCTACCCCTTACTGCTAGTTCGTCCCAATGGAATTAAATCTTACGTTCTAGCGCGAGCAGCGATGGCAGGCTGGGATGATCAGTTCGGCTATGAACTTCTCGATCAACAGATGCCCCTTGCATTTCCTCCGACGATCCCCGGACTTGCAATTCGGCTAGAAAGTAACCTTGTGATCGCACGCGAACGGCAGGTTGCGTTGGCAGCTGCCATGCCACGTCGATATGCCGGTGGGCAGCCCTGGGAAGAGGAACTAGACGCATTAAATGCGGCAACGGATCGCTCTGGGGGCGGAGGTGAAGGTGGTTTCTCCGGTTCCGAGTCGGGAGAGTTGGGCTTCGGCGAAGATTGGACTGCGATCGACAGCACGTTTGTCCGTTCCCCGGTGCAACCAATGGCTTCAAGCACTAGCGGCGTACGGTCGACACAACGAAACAGCGGGACTGGAAATGGCGGCGGCACTGGTGATTTTCCTCAGCAGGCGTATGGCAACCAGACAAATGGCATACCAGCACAAATGGGAAGCAAGAATCCAAACGCGATGCCGGCGCAGGCGGGACAACCCCAATTCAGTTCTATCGATGCAGCTAGCGACCAAACCGATCTTGATTCTCGAAATGCGTCTGCATCCGGTGGCGAAAGCGTCGATCTCTCGAACCGGAATAGAGATGGTTCACAAGAGATGGCCACGAATTCATCAGCCATTGGTGCTTCAACTTCAGGTACCTCTGCGTCGGGCAGTTCTCCAGCCAATCCAAACGCAAATCAATTGTCCAGCAGTCAGCCCCCTGGTTCTAACGGGTCGTCGTCCTCTCTCTCGCAAGGCAACGCCATGGAGCCAGCCCAGCCAGGTCAGGACCCCTCTCTGGCGTACTCAGGGATGACCGCCAGGGAAAAAGAACGTACCAATACCACTGTAACCGACGGCAGGGATTCGGCTGCCCAGGGCAGTCGCGCTCAGGGTAGTCGCTCTCAGCCAAATAGCGGGTCCACCAAAGCGACGGCGTCTCCAGCCAAGGCACAAAAACGGCCACGAACGAGTGACTCTGGCGGCTCAGCGGCTCATCAATGGTCCTCCCGCCGACACAGCACCAATAGTACGGCTGTTTCAAGACCGATGAATCTCGTTGTTATGGAAGATCGATGGATGGTCATGCGAGATGGAGCACCTGAAAAGATCGAGACGACGATTACGATGGAGAAAGGACCGCTCGAGGCGCGTAACCAACTATTCCAGGCAATTAGCAACCGTGTCGATTCTTGGGGCGTTGCCGTCTCTGAAGGTTATTGGCAACCGAAGCTCAGGATCGAAGTAACACCCAGTGCCGAACTCAGCGCCCAGAGACTTCAAAAACTGCTTGAAGGGAGCGATCTGGAAGCCGAGTTCTTGCCACTGCAATCCTCTAAGAAGTAAGTTCCATAACAAGTCATGAGAAAAAAGAATCGAGAAGAACTCACGGTTGGCGATGATGCTTTTTTAGATACAGTTGCCAATCTTGTTGGCATTTTGATTATCTTAGTCGTCATAGTCAGCACGGGTACCAAGAGCGCAGCGAATCTGCTGGCGACCCAGCGCATCGCGGAAGCTGCGGAAGCGATGCATCAGCCGCTCGAATCCGCTTCGCAGATTGAAAAGGACTTACTTCGTCAGGTCGACCAACTCCAACAACACACCATCGAAGTCGCCTATCGCAAGGCGGAGCGAGACGCCATGTTAGAGCAAGTGCTGATCGCGAAAGAAGCAATTGATCAAGAGTCCGATAAACTCGATAGTTCGACCATGGCGGACATCGAGCTTTCAATGAGTTTGAGCGAGATGGAAAAAGAACTTGCTAAACTTGTTCGACAACAAGGTGATGTCGATACCGTCAAGAAGCCACCGATCGTTCTTCAGCACTTGCCAACGCCGATGGCCAAAACCGTCTTTGGTAAGGAAATACATATCATGATCCGTGGTGGACTCATCTCTATCGTTCCTTGGGATAGATTGGTTGACGCACTCAAGATCGAGGTTCGTGCTCGGGTTCAACGAGGAATGAAAAAGGATCGCACTGAGAACCGACTCGATCCCCTTGACGGCTTCGTCATGGAGTACAGCTTGATATCAAAACGAGGATTAGTAAGCAACGGAAGTGGAACCGCAATGGCGCAAGTTGTTGAACTAGATAAGTTCGAGCTCGAGCCGACCGCTGATCTGATGCAGGAACCGCTCGAACAATGCTTGAGCCAAAGCGGGCGTTTGCGAATTGAACTCTCCGGATATTCGCCCCGAGAATCAACTGTGACAGCATGGGTCTATCCAGATAGCTTTGAAACGTTTCGGCAACTCAAAGAAATGTTATTCGTTGAGGGCTTCATGACGGCGGCTCGGCCACTACCAGAGGGGCTACGTATTGGTGCTTCGCCACGAGGCAGTCAAAGCACCGCGCAGTAACACCTACTGAGCCGATGTCGCTAGCCACGGGTTTCGCGCGGCGATGATCTTGATTTGTTGTTTAACGGGGGGAACCCGGAGCTATCGCTCACGGCTCAGGAAAAACAACATTTTCACCGGGCCATGTTGGCCGCCTAAGCCGTTCATCATGAAGGGTAGCAGGATAACGCTTACCGAGCCGTATCTTCGTAGATCGGCAAGTGACGGTAATAGACTTCCAGCGACAGCAGATTTAGCGTTGTCACATAGAGTCGACCGGCAAAGGGACCCCACCGATCCGGGACAGGACCACCTGGGTTCCAGGAACCGCTTTCAGGGCCTTCTACCTGCTGTGACTTGACCAGCAACGGATGAAGCATAGCGTTCCATTTTCTCCATCGCTCACCCCCCATATGAAACATAACTTGCGTTGCGTAGTACCAATAGTAAGTATCCCGCAGTGGAGCAGCGGCCGTGCCAACCGAAGGTGGGTTTTGCAATAGATAATCCGCACCACGAGCCATATTAATGTTGTCTCGTCGCCAACCGAGGTAAAGCCGCATCAACAGACCTACGCCGGTCATAGTTGGATTAACCTGCCGTCCGCGTCGCGTCGAAGGTGCATCGGGCGCGAGAGGGTTATAGCGGTAGAGGTGGCGCTGTTCGGGCGAAGCTTGTGCCTTGTCGAGCCAGGATTCAATTTTCTCGAAAGTCGACTGCGGAACCGACAACCCCGATAGCTCTGCGCTTTTCAAGGCCATCATAAACCAACCGGATACACTCGTATCCGATTCGTACCCTGGTTGATATCGCCATCCGCCACCGACTGGATCTTGGCTTCGTACCATGAAGTCGACTGCTGCTTGCGCGGGGGCCTTCAATGCAACATCTTGGGTCATTCCGTATGCTTCGCACAACGCGAGTGAGGCAATGCTGTGCGAGTAAAACCGAATGTTTGCGTTGGAAATCCCATTGGTCTCAATATACAAGTCACCATCCGGTTTTTGATTCGCGATCAAGAACTCCAGGGCCGACTTACAAACATCTGCGTATTGATACTGGCGGTGGGAATATCCAGCGCCTTGAAACGCAAGCAATGAAAGTCCTGTTGCTGCTGTATGGCTTTGAAGTCGCGGATTGTCGCCGTAGTCCTCCAAGTGCCAGGAACCGTCCTTTCGCTGTGTACGAGATAAGAACTGAAGTCCTCGCTCGATCGCTGCTTCTGTTTCCGGACCAAAATCACCTAACTCAGCCGCATCCGAGGCCCCTTCGTTTCTAGCCATGCGTTGTTGGAAGGCTGGTGCTGGAATGGGAACAGTTGATGTTGACGGAGTTATCCTTGCTGCCGAAGGCTTTGGGAAACGTGACGGAATGCTGATTGCAGTCGATCCAATCTCAGGTTCCAAGTCGCGGAATTCGGATGATTTGCGTTCCAGGCTAGCAGTCGAACGACGTCGTAGTTCGCCCGACGAGGCGCCCGCAGTTGGGTCAAGATTGGGCGATATTGCCGGCCCAATCGGACCGGACGTTGATTGCCTTGTGGCTGCTTTTGCCATCGAGCTTCGCTGGTCAGCGGCTGACGATTGTCGACTAGGAGCAAAGTCGCCTGCGTCTTGGCTTACGGAAGTTTCCCCATTGCTATCTCCTGCTCCATTGCCTTTGTCTAGTTTGGGAACTTCGATCTTCGACGGTGCGAAACTCCTGGGGCTGGTGGAAGACGGTCCTGGCGGCAAACGATTGCTTAGCGCCACATCAACATTCATACGCTCAATCAATTCAGAAACATCACGATCACTCGGGGCCGAATACGGGGAAGCGCGTCGTGGAGCGTCGATCGCACGCCGATCTGGCTTCGCAAATGTCGCATTGGCATTTTCGGTCAGCGGCATATCGAGGGCAGAATCCGGTAGCATCGATGCGGATTGCGCTGTAGTGGAATTACTGCGAAGTACGTCGGCTGCCGAACGTTCCATGGAATTGTTTGTTGACTGAACTTCTTGTGACGACTGCTCGTCTTGGGTGCTTCCTTGCGGAATATCGATCGGAACTGACGGAATCGGGGCTGAATCAACAGGATTAGCGGAAATCTCAGATTTGGCGAGCTGTTCTGCTTCGGACGTGATTTCTGGCTGTTCCCATTCCGCTTCGACCTTCGAGATTTCGGCTTTATCTGGAATCGATGCTTCGGCTTGAGGCGCCTCGACCATCTCCGAATCGGATTGGTGGACAAGTTCTTGTTTAGTTGCTTCCGAAGACTGTGCCTCTGAATCGTCAGTGCTTGCCGGCTTCATGTACTCTGGACGTTGCGAAGAATCAATCTCCGCGTCCATTTCAAAGTCTTTCGATTCAAAATACTCTGGCGCAGGAGGACGCTCGCTCGGGCGAACTAAGTTCTGAGCTTCCGGCGACACATTCAGGGCTGCTGACAAATCTGGAGCACTGCGCGAAAACAAGACTAAGTTTACCGCACCAAAGGTAAGCAACAGGTGGAGCATCACGCTAAAAAGAAACGCCGATTGGATCGCCCGCTCGATAAACCTGCTGACAAACGATCGCATCACCAAATCGATCGCGATGACGATCGCTGGGATCGCAATGCAATAGGTCCAAGCATTGCGTTCGGGCCGGGGATCATCAAATCGAAGATTCTGAGTCACCAACCAAAGTGTCGCACCGCCGAACGCCAACAATGCCAAGTCGAGAGCCCACGAGGGTATCGTCGGCTTGTCTGCTGGCAAGCTCGCTTGCGACTTACGCAAATAGATCTGGTTGGACTCAAACACATCCATTTCGAACAAAAAATCCTTCATGACGGGTATAGATGGCTTAGCACATGATAACCGAATCAAACGGCTTCGCAGCGGATTTTTCAGAGTTTCATGTCGACTATTGCTGGCATTCGAAAATTGCAAAGCCGCGTTGACCTCGATTAGCGAAATTGATACCAGATTAAAAACGAATAAGTAGCCGCAAATTTTGTAGACACTCGTGCGGTGATACTTGTTCAAAAACTGAAGGTAAAATATCAATGGCAAGATCTAGGAATGCGAACAAGTCGAGTAGCGAGTCACAGGATGAAGGCTACAGAAAACGGCCTGCCAAGAGATCGCGTGGATGGTTTCGTAAACGCTACCTCCTTCTTGGTGCTGTTGTTGCGATTACCGCAGGCGGCGTTATGGGGCTGCCCATAGCCCTTTCCAACAAAGATTTGGTCGTCAGTCTTGCGAATCGATATGCTGGCTTGGCTCCTATACGCGTGGACTTGGCAAGCATCCATGTTGGCTGGATGAGTCCATTGAAAGTCGAAGGTTTGCGTTTAGTCGACCAAAATGGAGACGACTTACTCAAGCTTGGCGAACTGACTACGGAGCTGGGGCTGTGGAAGATGGTGACGGATCGATCCGATATCGGAACTATCACGGTGCGTAATGCAGAAATGTTAGTCGACGTTCAACCAGGTACGACCAGTCTGGAAGAGGCGCTCAAGCCGCTTCTAGGAGGGAGCATGTCGAAGCAAGGAACAACTGGTGAAGTAGTCGCAACGACTTCCAGTACAGTCGCATTACCGAAAGGGCGAATCCGCGTTGCCGATGCCATGCTTACAGCACGCGATTCAGTCGATCTTTCCGTTTGGCAACTTGCCATCCAAGAGGCAGATATTCCTTTACCGACCGTAGAGCAACGTATCCCACCTATCACACTCATCGGAGCGATTCAGCAAGTCGTAGGCAATACTACAGGTCCGAATGCCGGTCGGTTCACCATTCGAACAGAACCGATTGAGGGTGCCGTGATAGATCCAGCGTCGCCATTCCCTCCGACTCGAATGGCTATCTCCACCACTGGTCTTCCACTGGAGTGGTACAGTTTGTTGAATCGACGGCTAGCGAGCATGCCTGTCGATTCGATTACCGGGCAAGCAACCATTGAGGCCGACCTCATGATGACGACCCCTTCCAGCATGGTCGCCAAGATCACGACTGCTCAGATCGATCGCCTTCACATCGTCGCGCCACGATTAGTAGGAAATCGAGGAGCATCTCTGACTCGCGTGAGACTGACCGGTGATGTCAGCATGAAGGGAAATCGACTGCTCGCTGAGAATGCGATTCTAGAATCGGATGTTGGCGCGCTAGGCGTGGCTGCGTCGATGCCAATGGATATGGAATCCCCAACAGCAACTCAACCTTGGATTCGAGAAGCTCAGTGGAACATCCAAGGCAACGTCGACTTGGCTCGCCTTCTTAGTGTTGCTCCAGACCTGATTAAGATGCAAGACGGTACGCAACTCGTCTCCGGCAAAGCAACTCTTTCCAGTATCCAAACGCTTCGTAGCGACCGTAGCCCGACAGGCGACCACAAGATCGAGCTCGGGGATTTAGTTGCGACCGTTGGTGGAAACTCGGTGGCATGGCCAGACGCTCTCTCTGCGTCCGCCAACGTACAGCCGGATACCTACGGTAACGCTGCCATCAAAGCCGAATGCAAAGCAGAATTCTGTAACATTAGTGCACAAGGAGATTTTGCGGCCGGTTCACTAAAAGCAAGTGTGGACCTGGATAAACTTCACAGTCGAGTTTCTCAATGGTTTGTGATTCCCATGGTCCAGCAGATGTCAGGAACCGCCAACTGCGACTTAACGTGGAACCAAGAATCGGCAACAAGAATCGTTGCCAGCGGTCAATTCGCTACAACTCCCACCAATGTCATCCTTACCAGCGGAAGACTTAGTGAACCCGCGTGGAAAGGTACCTTCGAAGCGATCGGAACAAAAGATCGCGGCTCGCTTATTCAGGTCGACCGAGCCTCCTTTGTCATGGATAGTGATGCAGAGAATCTAAAGGCTGAACTGCTGGAACCCATCTCTTTGGTCGCGCCGAAAAACGGTGGCGTTCAGATGCCACCCGGCGCAATCACTTTAGAAATGACTGGAAATTTAGCGTCGATTCAACGTCGCGTTGAGATGCTTTCCGGTATCGCTCCGGGCGTCAACGTCGACGGTCAGTGCAGCCTAGTCGCGCAAGGGGCCGTCGATATGGTTCACGCCGAAATCACCGCTGCAAACTTCAAAGCAAAATCGTTTAACCTTGCTGGCGATGGATATCGCGTACGCGAACCGATCATCGAAGGAACCTTTACCGGACGAGTCGACACGTCGGATATCGCTCGGCTTCAAGTCGATAATCTCCAGGTTCAAGCCTCGTCATTTGCACTGACAGCAAAGGATAGCGCTGGACCAAACGGAATTGGCCGTCAAGGTAAAGCGGCATTCCGTGTCGACCCTAGTCGTATTATGAACTCCATCGAGACTACTCCATCCATTGCGATCGCCCCCTTGGGTGCTTCGCCAGCGGTGGCATCCTCCAGCGCGATGGCGATCGAGGCAGATGTCACTGGTGCAGCCGATTGGATCATCGACCCCGCAAGCGATATTCAATGGCAATCCACTATCGACGGCAAGGATATTCGTCTCAAGCAGCCTGCGTCGCCGGCGGATCAACGAGCACCTTCTACGCAGTTGGTCAGTACGACTTTAGAAGCAACAGGACTAGGCTCAATCGACGCATCGGGAATGTCTCTCTTGTGGATCGAACCGCTTGCGAAAGCCTCTTGCGGTGGTCGTTATGATTTAAAAACTGGAAAAATCGAACTGACCGAGACGACGATGCAGACTACTTGGATGGCCTACGGTGGGCGTGCCGATATAGACTCCTCTGCGATCGCGACAAAGATTGTTGCTAATGGTCAAATTACTTACGACGCAGCAATCGTCGCGGAAAAACTACGACCCTGGACGGGAAGCTACCTAATCGTGCAGGGGCAGCGAACCGATCCTGTCGAGTTTAGCTGGACGAGCAATACGAAGCCCGGCGCTAATTGGGCAGAAGCATTTCAAGCAAGGACAAAGATCGGGTGGGATGCCGCAAATGTAGTCGGTATTGAAGTTGGCAAATCGGAAGTGCCGCTCACCGTTGAGAACGGGATCTTCCGATCCAAAACCTCGATCCCTGTTTCCCAAGGTGCAATGCGATGGGATCTCGATGGAAATATTGGAGTAGACCCTCTCTTGATTCGTCAATCGCCCGAGAAAGTTCTTGAAAACGTTGCGATCACGCCGCAAATGTGCCAAGGCTGGCTGAAGTACGTCGCACCTCTTGTTGCCGATGTGACAAGTGTTCAAGGACAACTGAGCTTGCAGATAGATAGAGCTGAGATAGTACCAACCGATTCACTTCGGCAAACCATCGAAGGCCAATTGCAAATTCACGGTGCTTCGGTAGGACCAGGCCCCCTTGCAGACCAACTCTTGTCGATCGTCCAGCAAGTCAGATCACTCAAAAAAGGTGTCACGCCAGACCCTAATGCTCCTGCCGGCTCGCAATCGACATGGCTTCAAATGCCCGAGCAGAAGATCAATTTCGCAGTGGATAAGGGTCGTGTTTCACACAAGAACCTTCAAATCAAAGCGGGTGATCTTGTGATGAGCACGGAAGGTTCGGTTAGCGTCGATGGACAACTTTCCCTTGTTGCAAGTATCCCAATCGATAAGGATTGGGTCGATGGAACGCCTGCTCTGGCGCCACTGATCGGACAGAGCATTCAGATTCCCGTCGGCGGAACAATTCAACAGCCGAAGGTCGACTTCTCCGCTTTCGGTTCCATTACGCGACAGCTTGCCGAAACCGCCGTTCAAGGCGTAGTCCAAAAGCAGATCGACAAGGGGCTCAGCAAGATCCTGGGGCCACTTGAAAAGCAGATGGCACCAATTCAGCAGGGAATTCAGAAGAATCTACCGCAACTACCAAACTTAGGAGGCTTCCAACTTCCAGGTTTCGGTAAGTAGCCATGTTTTGAATATCCGCTGGTTTAAAAGTCTGGCAAACGGCAGTTACACCAATTAGCATGCAGAGGTGTCTGACTGGCATAAATGCGGCGTAAGCAGAAAAGTGCCGTGGTGACAACTGAGCCGATAACGCTAGCCACGGGTGACGCGCAGAGATTGTCTCGATTGGATGTCCAGCCGGGGACGATAGACCCGGCTGCGGGCTACCGCTCCTATCGAGGCTAACGAGTGCAACTTCAAAACTTGCGCTGCAGTTGGTAACTGATCAAAGAAATACCTGGGGAGGTTTGCGGTATCTAGGTGAATTGCCATGAGAATTTTAACTTTTTGCGGTAAAGCACACGCCTACAGGCAACCGAAAACTCTTGGGGATTCCATCGTTTCATTCTTGAGGATTTCAACCGGTGAATTTGCTTTCTATGTGTGTTCCCGTCAAGGCCCGAAGGATTCTGGTGTTTCAGATGCCCATGGCATTTGCTGTCTTGACAATTGCGGGCGTTTTTTCGAACTCCGTCTACGGTCAGAACTGGGCTGCGAAGATGTTCGAAATCACGCATCATGACTTCGGATCCGTTAGCAGAAATGCGAAAGCCGAGTTTGCCTTCGTCGTCGAAAATATCTATGAAGAAGAGCTTCGTATCGCTAGTGTTCGAAGCAGCTGTGGCTGTACTAAACCGATCGTCAGTAAAAATTTGCTAAAGACATGGGACAAAAGCGAGATTATCGCCCAATTCAATACAAAATCGTTTATTGGTCATAAGAACGCCGCGATCACCGTGGTGTTCGATCGACCTTACTATTCAGAGGTACAATTATTAGTAAAAGGCCATATCCGGTCCGATATCGTGACTGAACCAGGTGAGGCGGCCTTTGGCGAGGTTGAGTCGGGAGTAAAACGCGAGATTCCGATTCGAATTTCTTACGCTGGAAGAGACGATTGGAAAATCGTCGACGTACGAGGCAAAAGTGACTACCTTGCGGTTCGATTGGATGCTCCGCAACGTCGAGGGAACTTAGTTACTTATATGTTGCATGTTGGTTTGTCAGAGAATACTCCCGTCGGCGAACTCCATGATGAACTCGTCGTGGTTACCAACGATTTGCAAGACAATGAATTCCATCTGCCACTTGTTGGCCGTGTGGTTCCACCCATCACGGTCGCGCCGTCGCTTATCAGTCTCGGAAATGTAACACCTGGGGAATCGAAACAGCAACGGTTCGTTGTCAAAGGCAGCAAGCCCTTTAAGATCACTGGCATCAGTTGCGCGGACGAAAGGTTTGCATTCAAGCCGACTGACGATTCGAAATCAGTGCACGTCGTTCCTTTTGAATTCAAAAGCCCGGAGCTCCACAAGGAAGCCGCCGGGGGCTTTAAAGAAACAGTCGTTATCAAAACTGACTTAGGCGCATCCTTTGTTGCCGAATGCATTGTTAGTGGACAAGTGATTCATTAAACTCGCCTGTCCAGCGAAGAACAATCCCGCTTTTCGGGAGCGTGATTTGGCTGGCTTCACCAAAAGGACTTGGATGAATACTGCATCGAATTGGCCTATGGGATCAACTCTTGCGCAGCTAAGTATAGAACTTCAAAACATGCCATTCGCTATCGCCAGGCCATCTACTAACTCAGCTACTAACTCAGCTATTTCTGGCACATTGGTCGACGGATCTCCGTTGAGCGACCAAACGTCAAGTGTCAAGCATCAAGCGATTTCAGTTAATAATACGAAGACCGCCTCCCAGATTACTTCTTCTCAAGCTACTGCGAAGTCTACCGGTTTAGACGAGTCGTTGCGTTGGGCTCAAACGCGATAGTCTAGATTGAGGGGGCGTGATGCGATTTCGCCAACTACCGCCAAAAGCAACTCTCTGATCCGGATAGCCCAAGCCGTTTTAAGACGGGGTTGATATGTTCGTTGAGAGAATCTTTCTCTTCTGGATCCAGTAATAAATTCGATCTGCTAATCGTAACGAGAGTTGCCGCAAAAAGGCACATCGATAAAGATGTCGAAAGAGCCAAAGAGGCTGGCAAAATGCATAGAATTAAGGCTGGAAAGCCAATTTTGAAACCCCGGCGATAAAGAATTCCAATGGTCATTGCTAGGATGACTACTCCGGCGATCGAAGTCGCGAGCATTGCGCCGAAAACCGACCATCGCGGAACCATCGCATAATTCAGAGAAATGTTCAGGATCAATCCGCCTGCCATCAGTTTCGTTACCAGGTTTCCTTTCTCCTCGCATAAGAAGTAGCTAAAGAGAAACGCTGCTAACGCAGAATAAGTGCAGTGAATAAGACCCAGGGGCATGATCGAAAGGCCCTCTGCATACCTTCCGTCCAATAGGCTCTGGAACAGAATTGGCGCGACGACCATCCCCCCGATTGACAATGCCCAAAAGAAGAGCGTTAACAGTTTTAGCGTCGATCGTACACGTGTTCTGACGGCTTCAAACTTACCTGCTTCCCAATCAGCGCACAAATGAGGAAGAATCATCCCATTCAACATCATCGAAAGGCTGGTGATAAGAACAGGTAAAATCCTACCGCTGTGATATTGGCCGACAATCGCTGTTCCTGTCATGGAGTCACTGGATGCCAAATAAAGTAACATGTATCGATCTACCACGTCAAAGAGGTTGCCCAGCAAGTTCATAAGCCAAACACTTGCGGCAAACGGGATTACTCGCAACCACATCCGTTGGGTTTGAATAGGTGCCTGATTGATAAATGCGACGCGACAAGTCGTTCGCAGGCCATGCAGACCAGGAATCATGCCCAAAACGGAGGCGATTGCAAATGCAAGCAAGACACCACGCCAATCGCTCGAAAACATCAGCCATGCGACCGACAAAGCCGTGAACGAAAGGGAGTTTACCATCTGCATCCTGGATACGACTCGGTTCTGTCGAAGTCCACTAAGCAACTCAGTCATGAAATTGAAAACGACGACCGTCAAAAGAGTTGCAGTCAGCAAGAAGACAGTCCCTCGCGACTGTTTATCCCCGAGGATGTACTCGCTGCTCCAAGTGGGATTTGCGAGAAGAAGTGCTGAAAAAACCAGTACACCTGTGCTGGATCCTAGAACCATCCATCTGAGATAGCCAGTGAGCTGATTTCTGGTTCGATAAAACTCCGTAAACCGACCGATTGAGCCTGGCAATCCCAATACAGAAAGAGGAGCCGCGAGAACGAAAAACCCGCTTGCCAGTGCCCAAATCCCAAGGTCCTGCTGCGATAGAAAATGACAGAATGCGATGTTTCTAAGAAAGCCAATGCCGCGCTGAAGTACGTTCGTGAGCAGCATAAACGACAGCCCGGCGGCGATCGTGTCTGTAATCATATCCTGCTTCAGGACATCGTTAGTTATCGGCGCCTCGCCATGGCTACTCCCGGGAGCAACGGTGTTAATAACGATGCTCATGGGCAGACCTAAAGGAGATACAAAAATTACTTAACAATTCTTAGATCATAAAATGAGCTTCGAGCGATGAGATTCAACGGATGTTCGACGGTGTTTAAAAAACTGTAGCGGTTATTCCAAATTGAACGGCTATTGCACTTACGCCAAAAACCGGAAGTTCCTTCCTGATTCGACGTGTCGGAATACTCATGCAGGTTCTCTCCTCGCTTCACTCGTCTCTACTGGAAGGCGGCCAGATAAATGTTAATTTTCCTGAGCCGTGAGCGCTAGTTAGCGATAGCTCCGGGTCCCCCCCGGTGCAACATCCAAACAAGCTAATCGCCGCGCGTCACCCGTGGCTAGCGCCATCGGCTCAGATGTCTGTCTGAAAGGCAGTGAGTGTCAGTTGCCCTCAGCACTTTTTACCTATCGGATTCCCTGAAGTTCAAGCATCCGAATCTCAGCATCCATTGCAGCGCGATCACTTTCGGTCACGTCTGGGTTAGGCAGTAGCGACCTGCGCGTACAGTTGACGAGTGCTTGAAGCGTTTGATAGCGGCGAGTTTGTTCGATTGCTGGTGAAAGGAAGTCATAGACGATCGCTCGAAGGTCAGACTCATCCTTGGGCGGAATTGCCTTAAACTGACTTCGAAGGGCAGCATAACCAGCCGAAGAAAAATTCACGTCCAGCCCTTCTCGATCGAGCCAATCAACGAGCTCATCATTCACTAAACCTGTTGGCTTGATCATCCAGCGAATAAAGTCCAAGCGATCCTGGCCAGTTGCATCGAGTACCGGAATGATCAAGTCGCCTACGCGACCAGGCCGACGTATATCTGGGGATAGAAGGTGAATTCTAGCCGTCATCAACAGCCAAATGACTTTGCCACGAAGACGCGGGTCGCTCATCATGGCTTGGATTTTGCCGGTAAGCCGTCGCTCTGTCTCGTGCGAACCTTCTCCAACACTGCCGAATTGTGTATCGGCTTCGTCAACGAAAATGACTACCTTCTCAAGAGCTTCCAGGACGCGGCGAAGGCGTTCGAAAATCACGTCTGTTTGCCCAAACCACTGGCTGCGAATGTTTTTCAATACGAGTACTGGCATACTCAATTCGGCCGCCACCGCTTCAAATATATAAGTTTTACCACCGCCGATAGGACCCGCGATCGCGGCCCCTGGAAGCGCTCGGTCATCCCCTAACTGCATTCTCGGTATGAGGTAGGTTACTAAGAACTCTTTGAGTTTTGAAAAGCCAATAACGTTCGCGAGCGTATGCTCTGGCTTTTTAAACTCAATAACGTCTTCGCCAAGCTGACTTTGAATGAATTGTTCTACCTGTGCAGTTGTGTCTTCGCGTTGTATTGGCTTGCCAGCGTAGTCAGATGCGAGCATGAGTTGCCGCATCGCGTGAAGACTAAGCCCTGCGGTTGCTTGCGCGATCATATCGATTGGTTGCTCGATCGAACGATTATTCCCCTTTGCGTTCGATGTGGTCACGTACCACTGTGCAAAGTGCTTGCGGCCGGCTGTGTTTGGCGATGGGATATTGACCGAGAGAACCTGCGGCAGACGCGATATTCTTGAGTGGATTTGAGAAGTAGACTCGGATACCAAAATGACCGTGTCGCGACCTTGGAAAAAGTCTGGATCGCTAAACCAATCCGTAACGACTGCGATCCGTCGGAGCTGGGCTTCATTCATTTTGGATACATCTCCGTCACCCGACGGGAGTATCATGTCAGCACCTTCAATCATGATGAGAAGGTTTTCCTTCATGGTCGCCCGCGAGCAGATGGTCAGTTGCCGGAGAAATTCGAGTGCCTGCGTTGCGTTGCCGATGGCGTCACGAAGAAACTGATCAAATTCGCGCCGGCGAAGGTCAAACTTCGATCCGTCCTGCAACACCTCTTTTACTGGCATCGCATCGATCGTGGTACCATTCTTCCATGCCGACCATGCATCTCGAAGTCGGTTCCTGTCCGATTCGTTAAGGCGTACGGGCCCATTGAGCTCATAGGTGATCTGGACTAAGCCCGGAGACGTTAGTTTGTTTTTGAGAAAAGTAATGATCGGAACGTATCCTTGGCCATCAAAGTACAAGTCGTGTATGTTGCCTGACACGACAATGGACCTGGATTGCCCCGAATTAATCATTCGTGCGAGCTGGCTATAAAACGGGTACGAGGTCTGGGGTAAGTCTCCAACTGGGACGTTGATTCGTTCGGTTCCCACCGTTTAAACTCCGTAAATAAAGGTTGCTGTTGAAAATTGTTGCGTAATCGACCCAAAGAGTGGTAATAAGTTGCCGGTCGTCTATGATCTGTGAGTTAATTCGATCTGAAGCAACTGTTATAGCATTTCGATAACTTATTTACGTCTCCACGTATTGTTCTACTTCTAAGATCGTTCTACTTCGGAGATTTCCACCAGCGTAATGCGATTCTTTGTTCCGCCCAGCATCCTATCCATGCAGTTTCCCAACACAGGCTTAGACAGCCAGCCGCCAAAGCCGGAAGGGAAATTTGCCGTTAGTCCCGAGGCTTTGTTGAAGTGGGAAGAATCGCTCATTCACGAGAGTGAAAAAATCCCCTCGATTCACGCGGACCTAGTCGAAGGCTTTAGTGTTTGGGAATTCGACCAAATGTGTGTTGTTCTGGGACGAGGTTCCAAAGTCGAAGAAGCGAACACGAGTCAATGCGAGCAGGATAGTGTCCCAATCGTCCGTCGATGTAGCGGTGGTGCATCGATCGTTGCGGGCCCAGGTTGCCTCATGTACAGCGTCGTGATATCTCTAGAGCTTCGTCCAGAACTCCGATCAATCAACGCGGCTCATCAGTTTGTGATGGATAAGATTCATAGAGCCGTAGTCGATATTGACCATCGCGTTGACCTGCAAGGAATTTGCGATCTTTCGATTGATGGCCGAAAGTTCTCGGGCAATGCGCTTAGGTATAAACGTGATTGGCTCCTCTACCACGGAACCATTCTTTACGATTTTCCAATCCAAGCGATTGCTTGCTACTTGAATTTTCCACCAAGGCAACCTTCTTACCGAGAAGGACGTTCGCATGAAGACTTTTTGACTAACATACAGACAAGTCGCGAACAACTTTCTCAAAGACTCTGCGACATCTGGGGAGTCAGGCGAACACGAGACTGATATGTGCTTCAACCACATTTTAACTTTGGTCGCGCTTGTGCCAAAAGTTTTTACTCCCTTCCTAACTGCCTTTCAGGCAGACAACTGAGCCGATGGCGCAAGCTACGGGTGACGCGCGGCGATTGTCTTGATTGGATGTTTCACCAGGGGATAACCCGGAGCTATCGCTCAACGGCTCAGGAAAATTAACGTTTCATCTGGCCACCTTCCAGCAGGTTCTAGCGAAGCAATCGAAGAATTTGCATCCTTTGAAAGTCTCAGAAGGGTTTGAAGCGTGCAAGCCATCGCGTAAACCAGCCGCGTGAATAGCCATCCCGAACGTGTCCACGTTCGACTTTGTTGACGTTTAAGTCAATGATGTCTTTGCTGAGAACCACGTTGTCAGGTCCTACATCTTGAGGTCGACAGATTCCTGAGAGTGCGACCTCCCAATCATTGTCATTCAATTTGATATTCTTATGAGCGGAGATCACCAAATTCCCATTCGGTCGAATATCAGCGATCTCTGCAGCGATGTTAAAGGTAATTTCTTCGCGTGTTTGAAGGTCCGAACTCGAACGATATACCTCGTTTTCCTGACCTCTGATCCGCTGATCCCCGTCGGATTGCGAACTGGGCTTTAACGTGTCAAGCCCGACCATCCGGATCCAATCTTCTAGCCTGGCATCATAGATAAGATTCTTACGAGATTGAGCATTTCCCAAGGCTCTGGATTGAGCTGTCTCAGATACTCGAATGGAGATAATGTCGTGAACACGAAGGTTTCTGGCTTGCGTCGGCGGGACAAATGTCCATGAAGCCGCAGCAAGTGGATCTTGATTTACTCCTGGAGCGACCATCATGGGGGGCATCCCACCAGGGGGCATGTAAACGGGTCCTTGCTGTTCATATCCCTGTCGTGGTGGCAACCATCCCTCCGGGCCAACTCCCTGCCCTTGAGCCCCATAGGGTTGCATCAACTGGGGTTGCATCACTTGGGGATTCATCGGGAACTGCTGTTGCAGGCCAGCGCTTTGCGAGAAACTGAGCTGCCTTGGGTTTCGATACAAACTGCCTGATTGCGCATTGGCGGGCTTTTCCAACAGGGACGACGAAGCAATCGCGGTCACACAAAGAAAGACCGTTGTGAAACCCGTTCGAAACTGGCGTAAATGTATCATTGGAAACACAACCTCTCAATTAGCTTTTTATGGAAGAGCAATGGCTGCAGCGATCGCCTCGACTTGTCCCGGTCCAATGACTCTTGCGACAAGTTGCTTTTTATTGCCAAAGACTTCAACCTGGATCACTTCATCTTGGCCGCCACTTTGAAGTGCCTTGCCCCCAGTTTTGGCGACAATGGATCCAGCCACTACCTGAATCTCAATTGTTTGGTTTTGGAGGATGATTCTCGCAGGCCCAAGATCACGACGCTGTAAAGGTTGATCTGTGCTGACCGATCGACGCAACTCTTGCCCTATGACCTGTGACGAATCAACGAAGCAATCTTCTAACGAAATTTTTCCGCTTGGAGGCAGCACAACCTCTTTCAAGTCTTCTGCTGATACAACTCGACCTTTGGGAAGTGGGCCAACAGCCGCCCATACCGATGGCGGTAAAGTAACAAACGCGTCGATCAGCGCAGTGACTTCCTCATTTTTAGAACGATATAAGACTTCGAACTGTTGCTTACCGGTCCATGGGGCTTCCCCACCTGAAACGCCAATGATATTCGCTCTGCTCGAAAGGGTCTTCATGATCTGTTTCGGCAGTGTAAAGTCCACTTTGTATTGGAGGCTCTCTTCGCTCTCCGATTGAAGATAGTTGGTGATCACTTGAGCCGTATTGCGTTGAGAATTGGCGATGATCTGTGGGGTTAGGTTTGCGGGGCTGAAGTCATTCACTCCAACGTAGGATGCTCGCTTTACCACGCTATTTGACTTTACTTCGCTATTCGACTCCGCCCTAACTTGAGTGACACGGTGCAGGACGCACGATTGAGGACCAATCCATTGGATTTGGTTGGCTGAGATACCATGCAACTGAAGTATCTGCAAAACATCCTCGCGGGTCCAGGAATGATTGGAATCGATACTCGGAGCGGGACCGACTGCGATCGATTCTACCGAGCCCATTGATGCTGGGAGGTTTCCACTGATGGTCGCGATATCGCTCAAACGAACGACATTGTTTTGGCATTGCGCATTGGTCTTCAGTTGGATCTGAATAAGTGTTCTCGTTGCAAGCGATTCTTCCGCACTGCACAGCAGAGTTGCGAGGCACCATATTACGCATCCCGTCGCCAAGTTGCGGCAAGAGGAAACCGGTCGGGAGGGGCGAGGCCAATCCGAAAGCCGTTGTAGAGCTACTATTTCAAAGATTCGATTCAAATGCGTTTCATCCGTATTGCTGAAATGGGTTTGATTTGCGCTAAGATCGTTTGTCACTTTTAGCGTCGTAGGTTGGCGATTTGTTGGAGAATCTGGTCGCCCGCTTGAATCGCTTGCGAATTCAATTCAAAACCTCGTTGGGTAGTTATCAAGTCGATGAGTTCTTTGACGGGTTCGACGTTGGATGCTTCCAAAGAACCTTGGCGAATTACACCAAGTCCGTTCGAGCCTGCCGGTTGAAGGTTTGCCGCGCCAGAAGCATCGGTTTGCATGTACATGTTTTCACCCATCTTCAGTAGACCGTCAGGGTTGATAAAGCTTGCAAGCTGTATTTCACCTTGCTGCTGAAGCGCCGTTGTACCTGGGGTGCGCGTCATCACTTGACCATTTGCGTTGATCGAAATGGCAGTCGCCTCTGGCGGGATGGTGACGGGTGGGTCGAGTAGTCGTCCGGTTTGGGCCGATCCGATAACAAGCTGACCATTGTCGTTGACGTTAAGGTTACCTGATCGAGTGAAAAAGAAGTTTTGCGTCACAGGATCTTGGACCTGAAGAAACCCTGGGCCTTCGATCGCAACATCAAGGTCTCGGCCGGTATCCTGGAGCGTACCTTGACGATAGTCGGATTGCGTACTCTGAACACGCGTACCTAAGCCCACTTCGAGGCCTGTAGGCGTTGGATTTTGCTGAGCATCCAATTGCCCTGGGTAGATCTCGTTCCGATAAAGTAAGTCTTCGAAGTTTGCACGGTCTCGCTTGAAGGCGGTTGTATTGATGTTGGCCAAATTGTTGGCGATGACATCCAGCTTGGTTTGCATCGCCTCCATGCCAGTTGCTGCGGTATAGAGTGTTTGTACGCTCATGAACTTCTTCCAGTGCAGTAATTCGACTAGGACTTTGAACTAGGATTCGAAACTCGCCCCATTCGCTAGGATTCTCTCAGCAGTCTTCCAACCAAGTTGCCGTACGCTTGATCTTGATGCTGGATCATCTTGAGATTGGCTTCATACATTCTCGTCGACTCAATCAGCTCCATCATCGCAGAGGTTGGGACAACCGCTGATTTTTCCAAGTGACCGGATACCACATTCCGTTGGTTGGGTGCAACAGGATCTACTGGGGCAAGCGAGCGAAAAAGGTTGTCGCCTACCCGCGAAAGGTCGCCCGGTTCTTTGGCTTGAACGACCATCAACGTCCTAGATTCACCAGCTTGCTGAATTACCCCGTTGTCGTTAGTTTCAAAGTTCCGTGTTGGGTCGATCTTGATCGGGTTTCCATCCGTCCCAAGGACTGGATCCCCGTTGGTCGTTGTGAGTGTTCCCGTCGAATTGAACAGAAAACCGCCAGCACGCGTGAGCAGTTGATCCTCGCCACGCTGCACGACGAAGAATCCAGTATTGTTGTTGATAGCGAAATCCGTTTTTCGTCCCGTTTGTTCGATCGGCCCCTGATCCATCATGGTTTTGTTTGGCTGAATGGCAACGCCACCACCGATGTCATCAATACCGCCTGACCCGGGCGAGACCATCCCTTGTTCGACGGCCTCACTGTGACGAGCTTGCAGCATAGCCAAGTGCGGCTTGAACCCAGGCGTATTCACATTGGCAAGGTTATGACTCAAAACCTCCAATCGGTGATTTTGAGCGTTCGCACCAGCGGCTGATAAGTAGATTCCGTATGGCATGGAGCTAGCATCCAACCTCATTTTCGCTTATGCCTGAAATAGCTTCTAGGCCTTGCGAAAAAGAGCGTTTCATTCAGTAAGTTTTCGCTCCCCTGCGAATATTCCCGTATCTGTCCAGAAGCAGACTACAAAAGATTCACTCAGAAAGGGAAGTCCAGTTTTCGATATCGAACATGCCAACGACCTCGCAAAGGGAGGGTACCTTCGTGCTAAGTCGATTTCATTCAGCCGACCGTTTTCGTTGCTAGGATCGCGTCGATCGGCGTTTGCGTTCGAACACATTCGATTTGCTTGAATCCAGCAAGGCTGAGAAGTTGTGAGTACTCCTCGAAAGTCCGCTCTTTTCCTTCGGTGCATACCAGCATATTCAAGCTTTGAAGTAGTGCACCACGCGGACCTGCGCGATCTTCCCATACGATCTTTTCTGCAATTAGCAGCGCTCCTCCAGCCGGTAACGCATCGAATATCTTCTTCAGGAGCGAGTTGATTTTTGCAAGGTCCCAGTCATGTATCACACGTCCCAGTGCATAGATATCTGCTTCTGGCAGCGGGTCTGTAAAGAAGTCCGACCCAATCGTCCCGAGTCTTGATACCGATGGTGATACGGCAATCATTTCGCGTGCGAGATCAAGCGTGTGTGGCAAATCGAGAACGGTCGCAGTTAAGTTGGGATAGCGATTGCAGGCTGCAATGGATAGGTGCCCCGTCGCTCCTCCAAGATCTACCAAGTGACGGTAACGGCTCAAGTCGAAGGCCTGTACAACCACCGGCGATGTGATCATGCCGAACCCGTTCATTCCCATCAAAAATTCGTTCATCGATTCGGGCGTTTTAAAGAAGCTCGAAAAGATTGGGCCGTCCGTTCCGAAAGTCTGCTTCCAGCGATGTGTTCCCTCGCGAACAGCATCCTCCAGATTCGCCCACAGCAACCATGCAACCTGGTTTGAATAATTGATATAGCCCGTCAGTCGGCGTGGGCTACTTTCGCAAAGGTAAACATCAGCCGTCGGAGTATTTCGGTAAAGGCTACCGGTGCGAGTCACAAGTCCTAGTGAAACGCAACTATCCAGTAAAATCTCGAGGGCTCCCTGATTGCAACCAGTGGAGACAGCAATATCTGCTACGGTGAGTCCTGAAATAGAATCGTTTGAGTTTTCGGTCTCTTTGGTTATAGCCAAACGATCAAAGATACCAAGCGAAACGGCCGCAAACATCGTTTTGGAGCGGCGAAACCCCTCCATCAGATCGATAACCATGTCGGGCGGCGGAACAGTCAAATCGCGATACAATGTGTTTTCCTCAAAGGTTTATCGACGATTGTCGGTCGCAGGTGGCGATGCAAGTTGCGTTGGAGGTGCAGCGAACCCGTTCGCGGAAATTCCCGGAACGGATTGTACACTTTCCACAGCAGGTGTCGTGTCAGAAGCAACCTTGTCTGTCGAAGGTGTATTGTCGGATACGGCTCCTTCGAGATCCTCGAAGTTGACCAATGCGGCAGGTTGATCGGTTCCCATGTCTATCGCAAGACCGCAGATTCTCCAGCCGCCATTCTCTAACCGGACCCCCCAAACCACTTCAGTTGAGTGTGGAGGTGTTCCATCTTGCCCCGGTTCGATCCAAAGACTTTCAACAAATCCGGCATCCTTGTCCTCGTCCGAAAATCGGAACTCGCCAATTTTATAGGATGCGTCCGGCGAGCCTGGTGGGTCAAGATCGATCCCCTGCTTTTGTATCTCTAAACGGGAAGCTTCCGTGATCAACTTGTTGACCGTTTCCCGATCACCACGTCGAATGCTATCAGCAAACATGGCAACGATTTCGTTGGGAGGAATAATCGCGTTGGAAATTCCGCTCGAGTTAACCAATTTACCAGCAGCATTGCTGGATGGTGCTGCCGCAACGCTATTCCCTGTGCTCTCATCCGAGTTTCCACCGCAGCCTACAGCCAATGCAAAGACGCCTGTCACGACAAACAACATCATGCGTTTCATAATCGGTTAACCATCCTTAGGTTGATCGTTCGCAGATCAGTGACATCCAAGTCACATGATTCCATCTTCCAGTGGATGGTTGTAGAGAAGCCGAACAGTAAGCGTCAAGATCGATTGGTAGCACCCAAACTCCCCAGTGTTTCCGAATGCACCGGCATTTTAATTTTGTTTTAGTCGAAGCCTCCTTTACGGACGATGTGGAATTTAACGAATCAGGATGATAAAAATCTGGAATTTGAGCTGCCGAGAGATATAATGGACGCCCGCAATCAAACAGTCGGATTTAGATTTTTAACGATTCCTATTTCAGATAATTGAACGAAATTTTATAGCAGAATATCCGAGGATTCTAGCAATGCAAACCTCTGAACTAGCCTCTCGGTGGTCACCTTCTTCATCGAAAGCCAAGTCCACCTTTTCGATTCGTCAAGCCCAAGGATTAGTACGATCCTTGAACAAGCCAGTGGCCTGGATCTACTGGACGGATTTTCTGCTGAGTATTTCGATTGGGCACATTTGCTTCATGGCCTTGTTGAATAGTTCTAGCTGGCTGGCGGGTTCCGAGGTTTGGAAGTTGTCCGTTCAGGGGATGCTATACGTCGTGACTGTACTAGCGTTCCTTCGCTCGGTGATGTTTACGCATGAACTCGTCCATTTGCCTCGCGAAGGGTATCAGGCATTTCGAATCGTGTGGAACATCCTGTGCGGTATTCCGTTTCTGATTCCATCGTACATGTACTATCCTCATGTGGATCACCACCGAAGGAAGAGTTATGGAACTGACGAGGACGGTGAGTACCTTAACCTGAGTCACCAGCCGCCACGGACGATTGTGATTTACTTGCTATTAACTCTGGTCACGCCAATGGCTGGGTTTCTTCGATTTGCTGTTGTCACACCGCTCTGTTGGATATTCCCCACGATTAGGACTTGGACGTTTCATCGCGCCTCTTCGATGGTGATGGATATCAGTTATTACCGTCCTGAGGCAGGACCGGCCGTGCATCGTATTCGTTTCATACAGGAGTTAGGTTGTTTCGCCGTATGTTTGTTGATTGCCTTACGGAACCCGCTTCGCGGAATACCGTACGATCCGCTTTGGTTGCAAGCTTACGTTGTCAGTTTAGGCTTGTTGCTTATGAACAACCTCCGAACCTTGGGCGCGCATCGTTGGACGGGGAAAGGAAGCGAGTTAAGTTTTCAAGAGCAATTGCTTGATTCTTGCGACTACCCGCATCGGCCTTGGATTACCGAGCTTTGGGGGCCTGTGGGGACAAGATACCATGCGACTCACCACCTGTTTCCAAGTATTCCATACCATAACCTGGGTAAGGCGCATCGAGCCTTGATGGCGGGATTGCCTGCCGATAGTCCGTTTCGTAACGCAGTGAAAGTATCCTTGCTGGGCGAGATTGTCGAATTGTGGGATCGAGCGTCTCGGGCGGCGTCTGAGGATCCAACGCAGACAAAGGTTCGTGAGGCAGATCGAACGGTTGCGGCTTAAGTTTCACTTTCCAAGCAGATTATCTATCGCGATAATAGTACACGAACATTCGCTATAGTAGCTGCGCTCTTGATGGGTTGTGCCAATTGTCCGACCACAATCGTATTGACGGATCAGCGGGTTCGTCGTCAGCGGGTTTGTCGAGCGTGTATAAGATAGACGTTCAAACCCTAGAAATCCTGCCGCAATGGGTCTCGCATCCCTATCAATGAACCGAAATCTCTTTAAGACTGGATCATTAGAGTTATAGAGATTTACCATACTATCGACCGTCGAGAGTGCAAAGGGTTCTTTGCCGTAAGGCTGCAACCAATCCCGGTCAACCGCCGGAGCCATTAGGCTAACTCGATACCGTTTCTGGGCATTAGGACTCATTGCTTTGAGGTTTAATGCTCCCGTTACCGTTCTCGCACCTAGCGAGAATCCGAGGATCGAGACTTGAGTTGGCGATTCATCCAACGCCTGAAGTAGTTCGAGTCCGATAGTTGCATTCGCATCTGCAAGCCTCGCATTGCCTCGGATATCTTGGATTACAGGAGCGTTCTTTTCACTCGGCCACGAGAGCATTACTAGCCGGTAGGGCTCGATAGCGCGTCGTGCGATATGACTGTCGATGAAACGAGCACGTTCGCGAGCGTTGTCTCGTTCCATCCAGTTCCCGTGAACATAGACGATCGTTCGAGGGGGCACAACGGATTCTGTAGATTGATAAAGTGCCTCGGTGATACTCGACGACTTCCAATCACTCCCTGACCATTTAGATACTTGAATTCGATCCAACCATCCAGAGGTTGAGCCATTGACGCAACCAATATGACGCGTGCTTAGCTCCCAAATGTCGCCACCAAAGCTGCCTGAGTGACTAGCGCATGCAGCGTATCGATCAGAATCGGATTCTATATCCGTTGATGCTGCATCGCTGGCCAATTCTTGCCCTCCAGCGGCAGCAACGCCGCCTATCAAGAGTATTACGAGTAGGGCGATCATGGATCGAATGGAAAGTCGAGCGGCAGTCGTCGGCAAATTTATCAACGTTGCGTCCATTAAATCAGACTCTCAATGGTAACCCCTCATGGACAATCCTACGGGATGCATAGGTGTAGTCGTAAGGGCGAGGGTTTGTTGGGATACACCTTAAGACACGTTAACTCTATCACGCGAAGAGAGCCAAGTTGAGAAACTTTAGAGGATCTGTTGAATATTTTCAACATGTTTCGTTTGCACCTCACAATTCGTGTTGTAGGGTTGTGCGTTCAACAAGCGACTATAGCGGTTGCGAATTATTTTAGGAGCCTTTGAGATGAAACGTACAAGATTTATCGTTGTTTTGGCTTTTGTGACCCTTGCCGGTTGTAACTTCGGCAGGTCAAACACTTGCTCGAGTCCCAATATGTTTTCGCGTATGTGCGCTAGCCTTCGCGGGGGCAGTAACGTTGGTGCACCTTGTGCAAGCGGCGGTTGTGCTTCGGGAGGATTTGCCAGTGCACCTGCGATGGCCGGCCCAGCGATTGCAAACGATGGCTGTGCCCCCTGTGCCGGTGGAACAACCGCCGGTTATGAATCCTATGAAGGCGCTGGTGCTCCTTCCTTCGATTCCTATTTGCCTGCTGGGAATGCTTTCAACGGTAACGTCGAAAACGTTATGCCAGTCCCTGCTCGATAGTCCATCCAGATGGCGATCGATTATGGCTCAGAAAGTAATTAGCTATTGAAATCGAGCCGCATCAGTAATTTTGAGCCTGGCTGCGCGTTCTGCAGGGATTAGAGAGGCGAGAACGATTAGAACCATCTCGCCCGTAAATGCCATTGCAGTCAGTCGCGGACGAAACGTAAACTCGACAACGTGACCGACGGTTGGACCGTTCGATAAAGCCAGCAAGTAAGAAATGAGGGAGCCAGCAAGGACTGCTGGAACTAATCCGATCAATCCCATCATAACTGCTTGGCTGAGAATCATCTTGCGCACTTGCGATCGAGTCATTGCGATAGTTCGCAGCATTCCAATTTCGTAGGTCTGCTCTAAAATATTCATCGTCAGCGTATTGATTAGCCCGAAGGCCGCCACGATAGAACATAATGCGAGGACCGCCCACAGTCCCTGCACGACGTTATCCACCTTATTCTGAATGACCGCCACGAAATCGGCGTGCGACTGAAACAGGAGACTTTCGCGGTCGGCGATGGCTCGGACTTTCTGGCCTGCGATTTCCCGCAACTCGGGTTTTGCATCGATTATAATGGCGTCCGTGCCCTGGATGTTCAAAAGCTTTTCTGCTTGATCACGATTCATGTAGATTGTAAGTCCCGCTGCGATATAGTCGTTTGCCACACCGGCGATGCGGAGTTCCTTCACCCCTTCCTGTGTGTCGAGCTCAACTGTGTCACCGATTTTGAGGCTAGCCCGCTCGGCGAGAACAGAGCCAATGACGACTTCACCTTTCAGAATCCCCGCGTTAACGGCCTCAGAGTCCCCGCTCCTTAAATCGAAGAAGCGGTTGTGGCTAGATTTGAACTCGCGGGCAACGATAACAACCGCGAAGTCACCAATTCGAGAGTTAACAAACCTGAGTGAATCAATCGACGCTACCTCTGGGATCGCCTTAAACTCTTCCATCAGCCCCGTTGGCATGTCGGCCGATTGTCCCGTCGCCATGCTTGGCATCGCAGCGCGAACAAAAAAATCACCCAACAAGGCGTTCTGATACCAACTTTGAACTTCGCGAATGTTATCGAGAATAGAGCAGGCGAGGCCGAGTCCTGTGCTCAGGGCTATAAACAGGATACCGATTGTCAGCGATGATCGCCCACGATTCTTCAATAATTGACGTTGAGCTAAACGCCCTTCAACGCCGAAAACAGGGTTTAATCCCCATAGAATCCATTCGGTGAAGTGATGTATCACAGTCGGTAAGGCAACAATTCCACCGAGGAGAAACAGCACACAGCCTGGAATCGCGTAGTCAATATGCCACCACTCTCGAATACAACCAACCAGGATGAGTAATCCCGAGGCCGATAGTAGGATACCCGCATACGCCAAAAATATATTGCTTGGCTCCATTTCTCCTGCAGAAACGGTCCGCATGGCTTCCGAGGGTGACAAGCGTGAGGCTCGTCGCGCCGGCAGAACCGCGCCCGCAACGGCGACTCCAATTCCGCACAGTGCCCCTAGAACGTAAGGCAACCATTGTCGTCCACTGCTTTGGACCGTCACATCCAATAGTTCACCACTGGCTGACGAGAGTAGACCAGCTCCATAAAAACCGACAACCCAACCGAAGAGTGTTCCGACAACCCCGAGCACTAGTCCCTCTAGTACGATTGCATCCACGATCTGCTTTCGAGTCGTTCCTAAAGCCCGAAGGACTCCGAATTGCTTCCGGCGTTCGCCAACGTTCATCTGAAACGTGTTATAGATAATAAAGATCGCAATGATAACTGAAAACGCCGAAGCCAACCGAAGTCCTTGCTCTGTTGCAATAGAGGCTTCGCGGCCTAGCTCATTTCGGAGCACAGGCTGACGAACTTGTAGGCCAGGTGGCAACAACGATTTGATTTTCGACTGGATCGAATCTAAAGATTGGCCGTCCTTAAGAATGATCTGAATGAGGTCGCAACGTTTACCCGACTGGAACCACTTTTGTGCGACGGGGAACGGCACTATGATCAGCCCGCCTTGTAGCACTGCCGAACCCGAAGTCGGTTCAATCAAGCCTACAATCTTAGCCTCGCGAATGCCGCTTGTCGTTCCTAACTTGACGGTATCGCCTTGTTGAAAGCCCAACGAACTGGCAAAGCTATAGTCCATGAGCGCTTGGTCGTTGTCCCCAAGCGGCTTCCCGGTTCGAATTCGATACTCGCGGATAGACGCGTCGATGGTTGGATCGACTCCCAAAATTTGAACACGAACGCGTTCGTGTTTCGCATCGAACATAACTGCATAACGACGCACAATCGGCGTCGCGATTGTAACTCCCTCTATTTCAGTAAGCTGTCGGACGATGGTCGTCTCAAATGGCGAGTTTCCAACCGACGCCACTTCAAGCGATGCGTTTCCAGCAACGGCCTTCAACATGGACTGCTGGCTATGTCGCGATTCCTCGATAGTTAACTGAACCGCGACGATGGCCGCCACACCGATGACAATGCTGGTCAAAGTCAGCAGAGCTCGCAGTGGTCGACTACGAAACTCTTTCCAAGAAACTCGCCATAGAGCCATTATCCTGACGATCCTTGCATGGATGCCCCACCGTCGGAGGCCTCTGGATTGATTGATTTGGAAAGGGATTGAGTCTGATCGCTTTCAATCGCTCCATCTCGAAACAAGATCAATCGGGATGCCGCTTTCGCGACATGTGCATCGTGAGTGACCATGACAATGGTATAGGCATGCTCAAGCACCAATTGTTTAAGAAGTTCGGTGACACGTTCGCCTTGCCGCGAATCCAGATTTCCGGTCGGTTCGTCAGCCAAGATAATCGCTGGGTTTGTCACCAGCGCTCGCGCGATTGCGACCCGCTGCTGCTCACCGCCCGATAACTTTGCCGGAATATGGTCGGCCCGCTTAAGCATTTCTACACGTTCAAGTACCTTTCTCGCGCGGTCGAATGCGAGACTTCTCGTTAACCCATCCAGCTCTAAAGGCAGGGCAACGTTTTCAATTGCGGTAAGGGTCTGCATCAAGTTGAACGCTTGGAAAATGAATCCGATACGCCGACGACGGAGCATTGTTCGCGCGTCATCCGTAAGTCCTGCAAGATCAACATTCTCTAAAAGAACCTCACCCGAGGTTGGAGACTCGATGCCACCCAAAATCGATAGCAACGTGCTTTTGCCGGAGCCGCTGGGGCCCATGATCGCGACAAACTCACCGATGTCGATGCGAAGATTCACCCCACGCAGCACCTGCACCTGAACGTCAGCATCGCCGAAGCTTTTCGCTAGTTGCCGTGTTTCTATAAGAGCCATGCGTGCAAACAAAGAGCGAGAGGAACGTAAATCGATAGACACTTGCTTGATGAATCAGCAAATCAGTCTTTCCAACACCAAGAGTTTACTAGATTAACGCAGCATTGGGCAGATGAGAGGTAAGACAAGCGGCAGAAAGAAGACTGAGCCGATGGCGCTAGCCACGGGTGACGCGCGGCGATTGTCTTGATTGGATGTTTAACCGGGGCGAACCCGGAGCTAACACCGACAGTTCAGGAAAAACAACAATTTCTCATGTCAGCACAGGCCCTGGGCAAGACAGGGAAGTGTTATCCCGAGGGTTTGCTATTTCCCTGTTGGTAGGCGAAAACCGATTTCGACCGTAAAAGGACCCGCATCGCAATTAAAATGCAGGATTTCTACGTGAGCAGAGGGTTGGAATGAGACTCGGTGACCGATTCCAGAAATCACCGCCGGGAGCCCCAATTCGATTCCACTAATTCCGAGGCGATCTTTCGAAGAACCACCGATCATATTCGTCAGTTCGCCAACCAAATCGACAATGTCGTCGGTGATTTCATTTGGCCTAGAACCCAAAAACGATTCTGCCGCGCTATATGTCATTTCCGCTGCACAACTGACCACCAGCGTTCCTCGTACGGCTCCCGAGAATCCGATAATCCCGCTGACATCGTACTTCGCAAGAAAACCTTTGCTCTTGGTTTGCTGATCGATCACGACGTCCCAGCCTAACATCGTTGAAAAGACTTTCTTGGTGCAAACGGCGAACGTCGCGATGAAGTTATCGTACGCTGGAACTTTTGATTCGTTAGACTTTGGAGCAAGTGCGACTGACATAAGCGGAACCAAGATTAAATTTCGGTAAGGTGTCAAAAAAATCCAAGTTATACAGCGACAAACTTGTCGATCTTCGCGCGCAAATCATCGGAATCGAAAGGCTTTGTCAGGTAGTCACTGACACCGGCTTGAATCGCAGCAATCACCTGACTTTTTTGGGCTTCCGTTGTTACCATAATGATTGGGATTTCGGACCCGGTGGCTCGTATTTCGGTCACGACATCCAATCCGGTTTTTTCTGGCATGTTCCAGTCAGTTAGAATCATGTCGACTGGATTGGCCTTAAAAGCGTCGATTGCTTCTTGGCCATTCGCCGCCTCGATCACATCGTTCACACCAACCGAATTAAGAGCTCGGATAATAATTTTTCGCATCACGCCGGAATCGTCGGCAACTAAAACTTTCATGGTCTTTTTTTCTTTAGTAGAGTAAACGAAGCGACTATGCATCGCGGTAACCAGCAAGTCTTGGTTAAACTTGCTGCTAGTCAAAAAAAGAGACCTGGAAATCTGAAAATTTATTAAAGTTTCCAGAGATAATTTGGTTCGATGGATCATCCAATGGCACATCGCTTCGGTCTAAACAGCAAAAGCCCTATAGTCAGACCTTTTGCTCGATCAGGTCGCAATCGATTGGAGTACAGGGGTCGGAATACAGGGGTCGGAATACA
>Ga0105045_10000281_pt1 | contig 34589 bp, 23 predicted proteins | sample MAT02_FD_78089 | JGI IMG/M metagenome (GOLD analysis project Ga0105045, IMG submission 78089) | Freshwater microbial communities from Lake Fryxell liftoff mats and glacier meltwater in Antarctica - MAT-02 (megahit assembly) | ecosystem: Environmental > Aquatic > Freshwater > Ice > Liftoff...
AACGCAGCGGCATCGACTGGACGGCACTGCCCGCGCCCACAGACGCATCAGTGCAATTGATCAAAGCCTGGTTGTGAGGGCACACATGGCGACGCCAAAACGGCATAGATGCCGCGTGCGTGACGACCGATCAAAAGTGCTGCCGATCCATGTTTTTTGGTTTTGGCCGCGTTCAAACATTTCATCAACAACGCGGGTTCGTGATCGGTTCCACGGACTTTGATCGCGATGACTTTCACACCGAGCTGCTGGATCGTTTTTCGTACCAGCCGTTCGTCCATCGCGCCGGACCATACGACGCGATAGACACGCATCAGCGGATCCGTCCGCGACAAGTCGTTGGTCGTGAAGAACCCGGAGGCGTCGCCGAGGCACGACAACTCATGCGCTGCCGCGAATGACGAGGACAAGCCCGCGGCGCGAATCGCTGGATCGATATCGATGATGTGGTCACCGATCTCGTGGGTCACGTTGGCCACCATGTCACGCCAGGGGAGCGGGGCGACATAACGATCAACATGACCGTCGGGACTCAGCCGCACCGCCGATCGTCCCCCCGCGTCGCAACTAAGGTGAATCGCTTGGCCGGCAAACAATGTTTGCTCACGAACGGAACCGGCCAGGCTGATCCATTGCCGGTGAACGAAGTCCGAAACGTCATCGTCCAGCGTTGCCGCGGGGGCCAATTTTACCATCGCACCGCGTGATGACCGGATCATCGCGACGACGAAATCGAGCGGCGGTTGGTACGCCTCCGGCGATGTCGTTCGCCGATCCTGAGGACGTCGATCGGGGTCCAAATGGATAAATGCGTTCGCAACGTCGATTCGTGACGCGTACCAAACCGCGTCCGCACATACGACGGCTGCATTCATCGCCCCCGCCGTCTTCAAATTTTCAGCAGCCATCGCCGCCATACGCTCGTCGCGATCCACCGTCACCACGCCGCCGGCGATTCCGAATGCGATCGCATCCCCACCGATGCCACCACACAGATCGACGACCACGTTGCCACCGGCCAACGACGCTTTATATCTCGCAACGACACGGTCGCTGGATTGCTCGATCGCGCGCGGCGTCGCGAACCAAACGCCGTCGCCAAACTTTTTCCGAGCGCGGGTTTGAATGCTCGCGATCTCGACCATTTCGCGGCCGACCGCATCACCAAATTTTTTTCGCAAACCGAGAATCATGGATGGCGATAAAACGACATCCACAAGGTCCGATACGATCGATCGAATTTGATTCGGCGAAGTCAGCACGCGAGGCACGACGGGGACGATATGATGAATGGGTTCGGATGAATGATCCGTGAGGGCGTGTGACCAGAATGGTCTCAAGCGTTGCAATTTACGAGAGGGGCATGAATTTGGAAGGCATCAAGGCGTTTGATCGATTAGAGACTGGACGCGCGGCGTTCCTGGTTCCGATCGTCTTATTTCTGATCGGACTGGGCATCACGGTGCTGGCGTGCGAGTCCCTGCGACGATTGGACGAAGCCATCTTAAGGGACACGCAACCACCGCAGGACGACATGGTGCGATTGCATCATGGAACGAGCCATCATGTCAGTTGATCCGCATCACGCGGCCGTCGAGGCGTTACGGCAAGCGGTCGAGGTCGCGCCGGACAATGTCGCATTGGTCGCGCATTTGGCGAAATACCTCGTTACGCTAAACCGTTTTGGTGACGCGAGCGAAGTGTATCGTGACGCGCTGCGTCGAAAGCCCGGCAATGTCAACTTGCAACTCGGGCTCGCCGATACCTACCGCCGTGATGGCAAGCCGTCACACGCACTCGCGATCGTGGAAACATTGCGGGACCAACACCGCGACAACGCCGCCGTGTTAATTTTGCACGCTCGGCTGATGCACGTGACCGGACAATCGGCATCCGCGTCGGCCAGCTATCGAGAAGCGATCGATCTTGAACCCGATGCCAGGGACGCAGAACTGGAAAGTTTGATCGGCTACGTCGACCCCAACGAACGATCATTCGACCAACCCCCGACGCGAATGTCAGCCGAAGGTTTTCAAGCCGACGCGCCCGATGATAATGAACCCCTGCTGCCGATCGAACGCCCGACCATTGGATTCGAAAGTGTCGGAGGGATGGAGTCGGTCAAGGAGCAAGTTCGCATCAAGTTGATTTATCCGCTTGAACACGCCGACATGTTCGCCGCGTACGGGAAAAAGATTGGCGGCGGTGTTTTGATGTACGGCCCGCCTGGATGTGGCAAAACGCACCTCGCCCGCGCGACCGCCGGCGAAGTGAAAGCGAATTTCGTCTCGGTCGGCATTTCCGATGTGCTGGACATGTGGTTGGGAAAGAGCGAACGCAACCTGCACGAGATCTTTGAAGCGGCGCGGCGGAGTATCCCCTGCGTGTTGTTCTTTGACGAAGTCGATGCACTCGGTGCGAGCCGATCGGATATGCGACACAGCGGTGGTCGCCAACTGATCAACCAATTCCTCTCCGAACTCGACGGGGTCGAAGCGAACAACGATGGCCTGCTGTGCCTTGCCGCGACGAACGCACCGTGGCATCTGGACAGCGCCTTTCGGCGACCGGGACGATTCGATCGCGTCATCTTTGTGCCACCGCCGGACGCACCGGCGCGGGAGCAGATTCTTGAGATCCTTGTTCGCGGCAAACCGGTCGATGCGATCGACGCCAAAAAAGTTGCCGCCAAAACCGAGGACTACTCCGGAGCGGATTTGAAGGCGGTGGTCGACACCGCGATCGAATCAAAGCTGCACGATGCGATCCGCACGGGTAAACCCCAGCCGCTGCGGACTGCGGATTTATTGGCCGCAGCAAAGACGATTCGTCCGAGCACGAAGGAATGGTTTTCGACGGCCAGGAATCATGCGCTCTACAGCAACGAGGGTGGCGTTTATGATGACATCCTGAATTACCTCAAGATCAAGCGCTGAGATTTTAATGGATCAAAGGTATCAACGAGTTTCCGTATTGATCTGCCAGCATCGTTATGACGATGCCGAATCTCAATTGCGATTGATCCTCGCCGGTTCGCCATCGGAATCTCGTGGCCATGCGATGCTGGCGATGGTAATGTCCCGAAACGAATCTCGCTTGAACGGAGCAAAGGAGGAAGCGGTCCAGGCGATCTCGCATGGACCCGACGAATCGCTCGGTCATTACGCATTGGCGCTGGTTGAATTTGGTCGCAAACAATATCGAGCCGCCGGCGAAGCGATCGACGAAGCGATTCGGCTTGATCCGATGGACGCGGCCAATTGGGCGATGCGAGCGCGATGCGATTTCGCGTTGCAGAAATTCCCCGACATGTTGGTCGCGGTGAATCGGGGACTCGAGATTGACCCCGAGAACATCGAATGCCGCAATCTGTTGTCGTTGGCGTTGGAGCGAACGGGGAACGTTTCCAGCTCGCTCGACCAAGCGTCGCAGACACTGCGAATGGACCCCGATGACGACCAATCGCACGCGATGATGGGGTTTGCGTTATTGCAAAATGGGAAACACATCGAAGCCCGCCAGGCGTTTCGCGAGGCGCTGCGGATCAATCCGATGAACGAATACGCGCGGGAAGGCATGATGGATGCGATCGCGTCGCGAAGCATCGTCTTTCGTACCGTGTCCCGGTTTTACTCGTGGTTAAACCGCATGACCGGCCAGCGTCAAATGATGATTCTGCTTGGCGGTTGGTTGCTCGTGAACCTGTTGAACCGGCTTGCAAAGACCAACGAAATTGCGGACATGATTTCGTTACCACTGATGTTGGCGTACGCCGCGTTTGCGGTCATGACTTGGATCGCGACCCCGCTGTTTCAAACGTTCTTGCGTTTTCACCCATTCGGTAAACACCTCCTGCGTTCTCGCGAAATTTGGCTGTCGAATTTCGTTGCTCCCTGCTTGTCGTTGGCGATCGTCGGCGGCATCTATGGAACCTTCAGTAACGATGCTTATATCGGCATCAATATCGCGATTTACTGGGTCGTGGCGACCATGGTTGCCGTTTGCTGCTTTCGGGCGCCAACGTTCCGCGGGACCGCGACGTATGCGGTTTACGCGATGTCCGCAGCGATCCTGCTCCTGCCATTTTGGGGCATCGCCGAATCGATCCAAGCGACCAGTTACGCCCCCTTGGCGTACTGGAGCCAAATTGCGATCTGGACATTCGTCGGATTGCAAATCTTTCAAATGGTTGCGTCCAACCGGAGCTCATGAGCTTGGTCGGCAATCGGCGCACTAATCTTCGAGTAACCGCTTAGCTTGATGCCCATGGGGTTCCCGGTCGCACCGTCGCGTGCGACGTTACCGAAGCCGCAATCGACCGCACCGGCATTTAATGATCAAACGAAAGTTTTGATTCGTGCGATGGTGATGGCGGCAAAGTCTGATGGACAATTTGATGAGGACGTACACCATTTCGCTGATGGCGATCAAATTGGATGAGCAATCCGCAGCCACTTATCTTGGCGACCTCACCCCATGGGCTGCGTTTGCCACCCGAAAAATGTAACGAAATTCACCGGAATGACGGTGCTCTGGAAATCTTTCGCTGATTTCCGCTGATTTCTCGGGGGCGGTCGTCGGACGACCGTTCGCGAAATTCTTGTGTCCCTGGCGTTGGCCGATTGTGTATGATGGAGGGGTCCGCTGATGCGGATCCCGCCCCACCTCCCGCCTTCCGACACGGAACTTTGTAGCCCATGGCTGGAACTTCCCCATTTTGCCGAATGGTCTGCCTCTCATTCATCATGCTGATGATGGATTCGGCGTTTGGCGTCGAAGTGACCCCGGCGACTGAGACCGCAAGTCTTGCGGCGTTCCAGATCAGGCACCTTGACGATGCGGGTCGCCAAGACCTGCTGGACCGGGGTCGGCAAATTTATGCGAACCAGTGTGCGGCGTGTCATGGCGAGCGTGGCGAGGGAGTTGAGGACGTCTACGCGATGCCGCTCGTCGGCGATCGCTCAATTCCCGAACTCGCACGTTTGATCGACCAAACGATGCCTGAAGGAGAATCGGAATCCTGCACCGGCGAGGACGCGATTGCGGCGTCTATCTATGCACACGAAGCGTTCTACGGCGAGGCGGCTCAACAACGTTTATCGCCACCTCGCGTGGCACTGACGCGTTTAACGGCGGAGCAATATCGCCAGTCGCTGACCGATGTTTATGCTCACTTTCGGCCGATGCACTCACCCGGTGCCGAGCGTGGAATGAAAGGGATTTACTTTGACCACAGCGGTTGGCAGGAAGACAAAAAAGCGTTCGAGCGAGTCGATCCGCAAATCGATTTTGACTACGCGATGAACAGTCCCGGCGAAGGCATCCAGAGCAAAATGTTTTCGATGTACTGGAGCGGCGGATTGCTCGTTCCCGAAACTGGGCGATACGAAATCATCGTCGAAGGGATGGGTGCGTTTCAATTCCATTTGATCGATACCGATACGCCATTCTTCGATAACCGTGTCCAGTCGGGCGATAAATCCGTTTTCAAGCGGAGCGTGGAATTGCTCGGCGGACGCGTTTATCCGATCAAGTTGGAGTTTTATAAACGCGAGCGTAAGACTGGTGATGTCCCGGCCAGCATCGCGTTGCGTTGGCGTCGTCCGCATGGGGTTGAGGAAGTCATCCCCACGCGAAATCTGGTGGTCGGTTGGTTCGATAAAGCCTTCGCCCCGCAGGTTCCGTTTCCCGCTGATGACCGTAGCGCCGGCTACGAACGGGGTTCGACAGTCAGTCGCCAATGGGATGAAGCAGTCACCAAAGGCGCGATCGAATTCGCCGACGCATTGACGACGGATCTCTGGCCTCATTACGCAAAGGACCGCCGCGATAAAGAAGGCTCGCCCCAGGGGCGGGACCTATTAAAACAATTTGCCTACGAGTTTGTCGATGCGGCATTGGGTCGACCGGCGGGCGATGAGATGCGAAATGCGTATGTCGATTCGTTGTTGCAAACGAACGAGAACGACGACGATGCGCTAAGGCGGATCGCCTTGCTAACCCTAAAGTCGCCGCGATTCTTATACCCACAACTGGGCCGCGTCGGTTCCGCGGATTTTGATAATGCGAGACGATTGGCGTCCGTGTTGTGGGATTCATTACCAAGCGAACATCTTTGGGAACTGGCACGAGCCGAGCGATTGCACGATCAGGACGCGTTGCGGGACGCGGCTTGGAATATGATCGATGATCCCCGCGCAAAAACAAAGATTCGCGAGGCACTGCACTTTTGGTTGAACCTATCACGCATCGTCGACTTGTCAAAAGATCAAGCCTTGTTTGCCGGTTATGACGACGCATTGGTTAGCGACCTACGGCTTTCGTTAGACCTATTTCTCGATGCTGTCGTGGCAAGCGAAACGAGCGATTTTCGAGAATTGCTGCGCGCCGATTGGTCATACACCACGCCCCGAATGGCTTCGTTTTACGGCGAGGCATGGAACCCAACGGGTGAGCAGCAAAACGGCGAGTTTTCAAGGACGACACACGATGCCAAAGTTCGTCGGGGTGTGGTGACCCACCCTTTGTTGATGAGCGGATTGGCTTACAACGATACGACGTCGCCGATCCACCGGGGCGTCTTTTTGACGCGTTACATGCTTGGCCGCGTCATGCGACCGCCCAACGAAGCGTTCTCACCGCTCAGCCCCTCATTGCACGAAAGCCTCACGACACGGGAGCGAACCGTATTGCAAACCGGGATCGTCGGTTGCCAGTCCTGTCACAGCATCATCAACGGGCTCGGATTCGGACTGGAGAACTTTGACGCCGCAGGTCGATTAAGGACGGAGGAAAAATCGAAACCGATCGACGCTTCGGCAAACTACATCGACCGCCTGGGCGAGGAGCACCAATTTGTCGGAGTCGACGAGTTGACGAATTACCTGATCGCCAGCGATGACGCGCAAACGGCATTCATCAATCGCATGTTTTTGCACTTCGTCAAACAACCCATCGGTGCGTACGGCAACGATCAATTAAATTCACTGAAGAAAGATTTCTGCGAAAGCGGTTACAACATCCGTCGATTGATCGTTCAAATTGCGGTCATCGCGGCGTCAGGTCCCCCCGAACAACCTTTGATCGTCAACCATGATTAATCGCGTAGGATAGGCTTCCAGCCTGTCACTCAAGTATCGACAGCCTGGAAGGCTATCCACACAATTTTGGCAACCTCAACCCACCGGCAGAAGCGAGCAGAGAATGAATATGACAACTAACCGTCGCGATTTTCTACGCCGATCTGGGATCACCGCTGCGGCGCTTCCTTTTTTGATGAATTTGTCCAGCCTCGGCTGGGCGTCGACAACCACGCGACGAAAGCGTTTGGTTGTCATCTTCACACCAAACGGCACCATTCCGGATCACTATTGGCCCGACGCCGAAGGCAAACTCGAATCGTTCAAACGAATTCTCCAACCTCTCGAACCGTTTCGCGACCAAACACTCACGCTTCATGGTCTATGTGACAAAATTCGCGGGGACGGCGATGGCCACATGCGCGGTATCGGATGTTTGTTGACGGGCATCGAGTTGTTTCCTGGTGACATCCAGGGTGGCAGCGACACACCGGCTGGTTGGTCACGTGGCATATCCGTCGACCAACACCTCAAGAACATGCTGCAAAAAGACGCGACCACGCAAACGCGATTCGGTTCACTCGAATTTGGTGTCATGGTTCCCCAGCATGCCGATACCTGGACGCGGATGTGCTACGCCGGACCCAATCAACCGGTAGCGCCTATCGATGACCCGTATCAAATGTTTGACAAGTTGTACGGTCAAATGAAAGATCGCGATGCGCTCGCCAGTGTGCTGGACGATCTCAGCGAGGACTTCCGCAAGGTCGAAGCGATGCTGAGCAGCGAAGACCGCCAGTTGTTGCAACAACATGCCGCGATGATTCGCGATCTTGAAAATGAAATGCGTCAAGAAAAAGAGATCGCGGCCAATAAACCAGACGTCGGCCACGCCGTTCCTGACATGCCCGACGGCGTCGAGCGTGATAACGACAACATGCCGCAACTGAGCCGAATGCAAATCGACCTCATGGTCAACGCCTTTGCCGCGGATTTCAATCGGATCGCGACGCTTCAATACACCAACAGCGTCGGCGGTGCAAAGATGAACTGGATCGGTGTCGAAGAGGGGCATCATGAGTTGTCCCATGAACCTGACGACAACGCCGAATCGTATGAGAACCTGATCAAGATCAACACCTGGTTCTGCGAGCAAATCGCTTATCTCGCCAAGCGTTTGTCTGACACGCCCGAACCCGGCGGCGAGGGTTCGATGCTCGACCACACGACGATCATCTGGACCAATGAACTGGGCAAAGGCAACTCGCACACTCTCGACAACATCCCGTTTGTCGCGGTCGGCAAAGGACTCGGTTTTGGCATGGGGCGGTCGTTGAAATTTAATAACGCGCCGCACAACCGATTGCTGCTCAGTATCGCCGAAGCGATGGGGCATCCATTGCCATCATTTGGTAACGCTGATTATTGCGGCGATGGCGTGTTGACCGGTTTGATGTAGGTTGACGTCGTCGGTTCGCGACCAAGACGTGCCCGACAAAGCGCCGACGCAATGATTTGCGGACGGCGGAAATAAGTGATCGTCGATTGCCCATCCTGTTAAGCCGAGTGATTAGACTCGATTCATTCTGGAAGTCGCATTTCACCCTGCTTGTTCCCCGGACCGGGTGAAACCGATTTGGACTCTACGTTTGGGCGATGAAGGGTTGCTTAGCTTAATGAACGACGAGCTGGATGCAAAAAAGTTTCAACCCTTGGAACAATATGCTTATCCGCCAACACCGGCGAATGAAACGATTCGGCAATACGCGGGTCAAATTTGGAGGACCCTCCGTCGGGAGACTGAAGATCCGTACATTACGGGCGACTCTTTACGCGTCGCGAACAAAAACAAACTGAGTCGCATCGTCCCGCCGCCGGCTTGCGGTCCCCTGCTTGCTGATGTGAATTTGACGTTGGAGGACTGGACGCAGCAATCTGACCCGGTCCACTGGATTCAGTTGTTGGTTCTGCCACCGTGTGATCACATTGATATCGTACGTTCATGGGCGATTCAGCATGGGCACACGATCCTTGAGTCGCCCTCGCGATCGGAGATCATTGACGGTGCTGAGGACATTGCATTGCCGGATCCAAGCGGTGACGGTGTCATTGTCATTCCTCGACTAGAGTATTGGTTCATTCGACATCGCAGTGGACTTCGTTTGCTGCGCCGGTTGCTCGACCGCCTGGCCACGCTGCAACGACATTGTGTCATCGGTTGTAATAGTTGGGCTTGGAGTTTTTTTGAGAAAAAGGTTGGGGCGGATTTGGTGTTGCCGCACGGTATGACGCTGCAGGCTTTTGATGCCGCGAGATTGCATCATTGGTTCAGTCAATTGATCAAATCGGGATATGTCGACGGCAAAGTATTTCGATTATCGGTAGATGGTAGTGACATTTTTAAGACAGATCGTGATGACGGAAAACCGGAATCAGAATATTTAATGAAGCTTGCGGCGCGAAGTCTCGGCATCCCCTGGGTCGCTTGGCATTTATGGCATAGCAGCCTGCGATTTGGACCAAAGGATGACGAACGCATCGCGAAACGATTTCCGGACGAGCAGGCCCTTTGGGTTGCCGAATTGGATGAGTTACAATTGCCTAAGAACCACGTCTCCGAGGCCCTTTTGGCGCTTCACGCATTGCTGCTCCACAACGCTTTGACGGCAGATGAATTGAGTATCGTCCTGCCCAGTGCTGACGAATCCAACCTGCTCGCGGCATTGGTTTCATCTGACTTCGTCCAACGCGACGGCGATCTATATTCATGTGTGCCAGCAGCATACCCAGCCATTCGCCAATCGCTTGTCAGCGCGGGTTTTCCGTCCGACCGGCTATAAAACTATTCCCTCTCGTCCATCGGCCTTTGGCATGCAAACCGATCCCTCCTCGACAGAAAACGCTACCCAAACGACGGCGCAGGCCGCATCGGATGAGGCGGTCAAATTATTCAACGATTGGCAAGACATTAGTCTCCTACCGATCGTTGCGGTGATTCTTGGTGTTTGGTTCGCGATCGCCATTGTCCGTTGGCTGTTGCCGTTTTTGGCGGAGTGTGGCCCGAGTCAACTGAGGTTGTATCTGCTCGCGACGATACCGATTATTCGTTTAGTATTGATGACATTCACCGTGCTTTGGATCATCCCCATTGTCTTTAATCCCACGTTCCAGAATTTCCTGGTCATCGCGGGCGGAGCGAGCGTCGCGATCGGATTTGCATTCAAAGACTATGTGAGCAGTTTGATCGCGGGTGTCGTCGCGGTGTTTGAACGTCCCTATCGCCCCGGAGATTGGGTTGAGATCAATAATGATTATGGTGAAGTTCAATCGGTCGGGCTACGAGCCATTCGGTTGCGAACCGCGGCGGATGACATCATCACGGTTCCGCATCTCGTGATGTGGCAAAACAACATTAGCAATAGCAATGATGGCGAACGGACGTTGTTGTGCATCGCGGATTTCTACGTATCACCGGGACATGATGCGTCGGCGGTTCGTGGCGCGATTCGCGACGTCGCGATAACGAGCGCGTACCTGGAATATGACAAACCGGTATTGGTTGTTCTTAAAGAAGAGCCCTGGGGGACACATTACCAAGCCAAAGCCTATCCGTTTGATATGCGAGACCAGTTTGTCTTCATCACGGACATGACGGTGCGGGGCAAGCAGGCAATCCGGGATGCGGGCGGTGTCGAAGTCACCGCGCCCTACACGGCGACCGAAAAGAAACGGTCACCACCGACAAACCAGTTCTAGATTTATCGTGACCTGGAGTCGTCACGCCATCAGACGTTTATTTTTTGCGAGCAGAGATGTTGGTCGACCTCGTTGCTGACGATGACGCCGTAGTTGATTGCGCCTAACCAACCGCTCATGATGATGCCGACGCTGCCGGCGTGATACATTCCGGTGACCTGTTGGGGCAATGCTCTGCTGACGGCAAGTCCTTCGAACTTGGTTCCAAAACTTGCGCCCAATTGATGCCTTGTGTAATGATTGAATGTCCGTGGCGTCGCGGCCTCCACCCATTCAATCTTTTGCCTAGCGTCGGGCACATACTTTTCCAACGCATCGATCGTCGTCTCGATCAATTCTTGCTTGCTTGCGGCGTATTCGTCATCGCTGAGATCGGACCAATCCGACCAGTTCGCATTCGTGCTGCTGACGACGGCGTGGCGGCGTTTTTTTCCTGGACGAGTGTTGGGATAATAAAAACTGAATGTTCGGCTGGTGATATTGCGGCTCAGCAAGAGATCGGTGCGAAAGACCGGTGCGGTGCTCATAAACAATAGGTCACCGGTCGACTCGTCAATCTCGACCTCTGGCTTCATCGCCATGTAGACCTGCGTGCTGCTGTTGTTCAACCGGACTGCGGTTGCTTGCTCGATAAAGTCCTCCGACAACGCGTCGGGTCCCAGAAAGTTCAAGGTCGTTGTTCGCAGGTTCGCGTTGCTGACCACGGCGCGGCACCGGATCGTTCGCCCGTCCACCTCGACACCGGCCACGTGTCCGTCTTTTACCACCACGCGATCGACACCACAGCGGATACGAATGTCGACATGATTTGCTTCGAGTTCCTTTTTCATCCGCGCGACCAAATCGTCGGTCCCGCCCTCGTAGATGAACACACCCTTGCTCATGAAATTGCTGAACACGATGCCGTAGGTGATCGCAGGGTCTTCAAGGGTCGAGCCGTTCGCGTAGGTGATCGGTTCCATCAACAACCGAACGACGTCCTCGCGGCCGGGAAAAAATTTGTCAAATAATTGACGAGTGGTCGTCGATTGATCGTCATAGAAGTTCATGCCGCGGGCGGTATCGAAAAAGTCATTGACGGCTTGAAGCTCGATCCCGAATTGAGAAGTCAACAACTTAGTAAAGTCGACACGGTTGAATGTCGTGGTCAATGAAAACATCGGATTGTCAAACCGGATGTTTTCCAATTGAACGATTCGATCCGCGATGTCCGCGTTCCAGTAACGACGACAAGATTTAATCATGCCGTGTGGAAAACCGTGCAATGACACGTCAAAAACATGTCCGCCGGGACGCAAAAACCAGGTCGCCAAACCGCCGAGCTTGTAGTGCTGTTCGAGCAAAAGTACGCGGTGGCCGGCACGTCCGAGGATGTTTGCGCTGGTCATGCCCGCAAGGCCGCTGCCGATCACGACGACATCGTATTCATCAGAAGCACCTTTTAGAAAGTCCTTGGGCATCGCTTTGACTGGCTCGCATGGGGGAAGAAATGGAAAGCGAGCCAGTTTATCAGGGCGTCAACGCTTCTCCAATCCGATCGTGCCCTTACAGCGACCCGACGTCAGGTTGCAATTCCGCAAACACGCCAACGACGTCTGACTCGGGTTCTCGTTCTTGATCGCCATAGAAGATGGCACTGCCGCCGACAAAGTATCGCTCGTTAAAAATTCGCATCGATTGTCCCTTTTCGCAAACGGACGTCTGGCTGCCGACCCCACCGCTGACAATGTCGTGTGAGCCCTGGAATACCGCGACCAGTTCATCGGGCAAAACCGTCGCCGTGCGTACCGCTCGCCCGTCTTGGCGAACGATGACGGAAATCCGCCAACGGTCGTCACGCGGGTCTTTCATGACGCGAACGGTAACGACCGATTCGCCCGAAGGAATCGGTTGCGCCGCAAACCAGTCGGGACGCGTGGTCGCTTGTAACCATCTCGCACTGTACGCAACACGGTACGTTTGTCCCTCGGGAACCCTGACCCGCGCACGCCAGACAAGCGGTTCATCCACCGCGATACGGGCCGCAGCAACGGTGTCATCCTCGGCCGGGTCCAGATACCCAAACTCACTGCGCAAACTTTTTAATTCTGCCTCGGCCAAGCGAGCCCGTCGTATGGCCATCGTGCACGCGGTTGCCATCGCAATGACGAGCATCGCCAGCATCAACGTTCGCAGCGAAACTTGAGAGGATCTCAATACAAAAACCTGAAGAGAATACGATGATCAAACGGCGAAGGGTCAGCCCTCGATTGGTTTTGGAACCCCGCGATAATTTTGAACCGCAGTCGACGGGACTGAGGAAACCTCCAGGAATCGCATCAATTCATCGGAAATTCGTAGGCTGCGAAAATGGATTCCAAATTTTTGAATCGTCGCCACCATCTTTGCGGTTCCGAGCGAATCAAAGTAGTCCCAAAATCCGACATCACCCTGGAAACCAAGGCCGCCCCGCATCGCGGTGTCGACGTCGACAAATTCACTCACCACGCGAGTGCGAATCACCTCTGCGGCTTCGATCCACATCGGGACGGCGAGACACAAAATCGCATCCTCAATGCTCATCGATAAGGTTGCCCGCTGGTACTTTTTGATCATCTCAACCGCCACCGCCGTCAGCCCCGTCGTTTGACCCAGCGGTACAAATGACACGCGTTGGTCGGGCGCGGAGCGTTGCGCTTTGACCATGCCGGGCAAGATCATCGCGGGGTCCATTCGCTGGGGATACGATTGCCAAAATACGCGGCCGGAATCAAATGCAGTGCGAAGGCCGATCGTATCCATCAAAACGAGTGGCGACATGGGCATCCCAAACTGCTGTGCGGCGCGATGAATGAGATCGTGGGGTACGCCATGCTCGAGCATCAGGAGCGATTGATTCAGGTACGGTGCCAACAACCGGTTAACGACAAACCCCGGTTGGTCGCGTGTCCAAAGCACATTCTTTTGCAAACGTTTGATGTGCGATTGACACGCCGCACGCGTTGCCTCGGATGTCGCGTCGGTCGCGATCAACTCGGCGAGCGGCCTGGCCTCCACGGGCATGAAGAAATGCAAACCGCACACTCCCGCGTCGCCCGGTAACGATGCGAACACATCGCGGACCCTCAGGTTCGACGTGTTGCTGGTCAGGATGATGTCATGACCCAGGGTGCGTCTGAGCAGAGAAAATAATGCCTGTTTGAGCGAAAGGTTTTCAGTGATCGATTCGATACACAGGCCCGGTGGACTTGGGGGCTTATTGCCGCAAGCGAATGCCAGTGAAGGCAACGATTGGATCGCCAGGACAGAATCGGTCACTCGAATATCCTGATAGTTTTCTTTGACCATCAAGCGAGCCGAGTCGATCGCTCGCGGGTCCGCATCGGCGAGGATGACATCGACTTCGTTTCGCAAATGATCCAGAACTAATGCTAAGCCAACGGTCCCCGCACCGACCAGGAGGACCGAGGGGGATTCTTGCGGACTGGCGATCGTTGACGTCATAGCGGTATCCTACGGTCGCCAACAAAAACATCAATCAGCCAAAGTTAAACATGCGAACGATCCTCTTTTTTGTCCTGTTAGTTTCCTGTGGTTGCGATTCGGCGAAGACGACTCTGTCGCCACCCGAGGTCGAGACACGCGTCGCAGCGGTGACGGTCGTGATCCAGGGTCCCGGTGACAAGGAACCGACGCGTTATGTCGTTGAGGATGTCCGGACGGGGCAAACGGTTGACGACGTGATGCGCCGGATCGAAGGTGCCGATGTCAAGATTTCTGGCTCGGGGGTGACCGCGATCATCACGTCCATCGGCGAACACGCGAACGGCGGTTCGGCCGGGTGGACGTATCGGGTCGACGACGCATGGGCCGACCGCAGCATGGGCGTTTACGAGTTGAGCCCGCCGGCAACGGTGACATGGAAGTACGGAGAATTCGCGGAAATGGATTCGCCGTGACTCCTTGGGTCAACGAATCGGCGGCGTGGCGGTTTGCGTGAATCGTTGGCTGGGCGGCGTTTCCCACACCGAGAATTCCGCCCAGACGGGAAAGTGGTCCGACACCGTGAGTGCCTGTTCTTGGCTCAATCCATAAACCTCCGTGAGGTCAAAGACGCCCCAACGACCGGTGTACTCGGATGTCTGGGGCCGAGCGAAAATGATGTTGTCGTACGCTTTGTTCTTGCGAGTGTTGGTCATCGCACCGCTGACCACCCAGCTTATTCCGGGCAATCGGCCGAGCGTCCCCATCTGCGACTCGCTGGCGTTGAGATCGCCGAGCAAAATCACGTCGTCCTCGTCCGGGGTGGCCGATTGCATGAGCCGAAAGACGTCGGCGAGCGCGTCGACTTCCGAGCGGACTTCATCAGGATCGGTATGGATGGCGACCAACCAAAATGTGAACGCTTGCGCCGGTGATTGACTCTTCGCACGAAATCTTGCGACATAGGGTTCGCGGTGCAAACGATCCTCGGGGTCTGACAGCGTGCCGACCTGCTGCGGGTTGTATTCGACGCGAGTGGTATCAAAAACATAGGCGTACTGCTCCGTGCTAACCGTTCGTCCAATTCGCGGACCGATGATGAAATCGTAGCGGCTGCCGTCCGCATTGATCGCGGCTAGAAATCGCGGCAAAATATCGTCGCTTTTTGCGCGGACTTCTTGAATCGCGACGATGTCGAATTGGCGAACCACGTCGGCGAGAACACGCACGACTTCGGGTTTTTCCAGTTTGCTTTGGCCGAAAACTTGAATGTTGAACGTGGCGATGAGAATCCGGTCGGGCGGTCGTCGTGACGAAGCCAACTGCGTCGTGTTGACCGGCGATACGCCGCCCTGGCCCCCAGGTGCATACGGGTTGGGCGGGTATCCCGCGGGGAAGGATCGCAGATCACCGCTGGCGATCGCGGTCTCCTCGCGAAACGCTTCGGCGATGTCTTGAAGGGTCGCCAGATTCTCGGGCGTCGAAGTGCTAACGATCGCATAGATCCGCTGCATCAGCGGACCGACGACGGGCCACTCGGGATTGAAATGTCCGCCGATACCTCCCCCGGAGATGGCGGTCAGCAGCATCCAAACGTATGTCGAGTATCCGCGCGTCGGCGCGGCCGTTGTTTTCCGTTTTGCCACGTCAGGCCTCCCTGCCTGTCGCGAATCAAACTTCCTGTTTGATCGTTGATCACGTCACCGCGATCGACTCCGCAGGCGATCCAAAGCGGAAGTCGCCACTCGTTTCAATCTCGCCTGGGTTGAGGTCGATGCCACCTGCAATGCCGCCATCACGACCTCTAACAAATCGAATTGCGACAAGGCAACGCCACAATGATCGATTGTTTGGACGATCGAAGGCCGGCAGGAAGCTGGGGGGAAATTCAAAATGGGTGGGCGACGACCTGATACCCCGTCAGGTAAAACATCGGCCCCGGGAAACGCACGATGCAAACCGTCGATCACCCCCTTTTTGCCTCATCGAACCCTCAGTTCACTCATCGGAGTATCGCGTCATGGCCATCAATATCGTCGACATGCTGAAAAGCCAGATCAGCAGCCAAATCGCAGGACAAGTCGGCAAACAATTTGGCGAAAGCGAATCCGCAACCAAGTCGGGTTTGGAGGTCATGATCCCCGCAGTGCTGGGTGGTCTTCTGGGGCAGGTGTCGAAACCCGGCGGAGCGCAAAAGCTTGACAAGACATTGACCGAAGGCGGCTTCGACGGAAGCATGCTCGATAATCTCTCCGGTATGTTTGGCGGTGGTGCATCGCAAGCGTCCGCTGGCAAAGGCGGGGATTTGATTTCGATGATCTTCGGCGACAAGGTCTCGATGCTCGCCCCCATCGTCATGAAAATGACGGGGATGAAGTCGACGTCGATCATGTCAATGTTGACGATGCTTGCTCCGTTGGTGATGAGCTTCCTTGGAAAGCAAAAAGCCACGATGAGGCTCGATGCCGACGGATTGGCCAATCTGCTGACGTCGCAAAAAGATTCAATTGTCGCGGCGATGCCCGCGGGGATGGCCGACACGCTAAACATCAGCAAACTCGGAATCGCCAGCCCGGCCGCATCGGCGCCAAGATCGCGACCCAGCCAACCGGTTGCCCAGTCTGATTCAGGCCTGGGTAAGGTCCTGGTGCCGCTGGCGATTCTTGCCGCGCTCGGATTTGCCGCCTATCAGTTCATGAAGGGCGGTGCTCCCATCGTACCCGCGGACGACACGGTGATCGTCGACACGCCTGACGCCGGCATGCCGCAAACGCCCGCGATCGTCGAAGACAAGAAAGAGTCGGCCGCCGAGACGGTCACCAAAACACTCGGCGGTTTAAAATTACCCGGCATGGCCGCCATGCCCGACCTCGGCGGGATGTTCAAGAAGGTCACCGGCTCGTTCGACAGCATCAAAGACATCGATTCGGCCAAGGCAGCGTTGCCCGAACTGCAAGCGGCCAACGATCGATTGAAGACCGTCACCAGCGGTTTTTCTGCGATGCCCGAAGCAGTCCGGGTCAAGATGACCGAGACGCTCAAAACGATGCTGCCAGACCTGCAATCGACGATCGACAAAGTCATGGCGATCCCCGGTGTGAAGGCTATCCTGCAACCGGTCGTTGATTCCATGATGGAAAAATTCAAGACGATCGTTGGCTGATCGTTTGTTTAACGAGCGGCCCGGTGGAGCCATCAGCAGGTTAGGAAATTCGCCCTCCCGCGTCCCAGGAGGATCAAATTCGTGGGTTGCGAATCACTCCGCCAATCGGCCCACGAAGGCGTCGAAGTCGGCTTGGGTGTCAATGCCCGCGGGCGACGCGTCGATGCGAGCGACAGCGATGGATCGGCCGTGTTCGAGGGCGCGCAATTGCTCCAGTTTTTCGATTCGCTCCAGCGGCGAGGTTCCCTGCATCGCAAACCATTCGAGAAAATCTCGCCGGTAGGCATACAGCCCGACGTGGTGCCAAAACGTCGGCGGTTCGGCTTCGAGCAGTTCCTTGGTGAGCCCGTCACGAGCATAACCAATGCTTGCGCGGGAGAAATAGAGTGCCCGATTGTCCAGTCCAAGGACTACTTTCACCACATTGGGATTGGAAAGGGCCTCGGCATCACGGATCGGTCGTGCGGCGGTCGCGATGTCAGCCCAGGGGTTATCGATCAGGGTTTGGGCAACCAAGTCGATCGCGTCCGAATCGATTTCCGGTTCGTCGCCTTGCACATTGACGAATACATCGACGTCGGCCATCGTTCGCGCGACCTCGGCCAAACGATCCGTGCCGCTGGGACACGCTGGGCTTGTCATCACCCATCGACCGCCGAACGATTCGACTTCGCGGGCCAGGCGAGCGTCATCCACGGCAACGGTAATGCCGCTGGCGACGCGTGATCGCGACGCGGCCTCATGGGTGTAACGCAGCACCGATTTACCGGCGACGGTCAACAAAAGCTTTTCGGGCAAACGAGTCGACGCCAACCGTGCCGGGATGACAATGTGCGTTCGTATCATGGAAAATCAGGCCGCGTTGGCAACCAATTCCTGATGCACATTTTCAATATGGTCGGCGTCAATGCGCTGGCAATCTTCGGCATAGCCGACCATGAGCGCCAAGTCGGCCAATCGATTGATGCGGCGGGGGATGCCGGCAGCACGCAGGTGAATCAACTCCATCGCTTCGCGGGCGAACGTTTGATTCGCATCTCCGTCGACAACACTCATCCGGTGGACCATGTAATCGATCGTTTGTTCCATGGTGAAACGATTCAGAATGCACTTTGCCGACAAGCGATCGTCGAGCGCTCGGTATCGTTCGATCATTGACAGCAGCGTGGTATGCCCAGCCAACACTAACGTCGTTGCGGATTCGGCGCGATTGCGATCATGGCGCAGGTTGAGCAGCAACCGTAGGGTTTCCAACTGGTCACCCGACGTCAACACTTGGGCCTCGTCGACAATCACGACCGCATGACGATCGGCGTCGATATTTTTTTGGAGGAACGTGGTCAGCCGTCTCACGGTCATTCTTGCCGGTTCGTCCGCGGGACCGCACTCCCCGGTCATTTCGTCAGCGATATAGCCAAGCAATTGGTCGCCGGAAAGATGGGGGTAAACGATCCTCGCCACGGGATGGTTCTGATCGCCAAGCGAGTCCACCAACGTGTCCAGCAACAGCGTTTTTCCCATGCCGCTGTCGCCACAAAGGGCCACCGCAGAACGCCGACTTTGCACCGCGTATTGCAATTGCAATAACGCCGATTGGTGAACATCCGAAGCGACAAAAAAACGTGAATCGCCCCAATTCTCAAACGGACGCTCGCGGAGATTCCAGTGCGATTCGTACATGATCGTTTTGTTGACCGGTGGCTTGTTGATGTGTCGAGTAGAAAAAAAGGTTGGCGAAACCGGCGGTGGCGTTCATCCGCTGGCAGTGAGCAATTACGAATCACGCATCCGCAAAGTTTTCGACGATCCCCAACCCCGCGATGCCCGAATGACGGAGGTTGTTTTGCAATTGGCGAACCGAGTTCGGGTCTGGCAAGGTCGCGTCAACTACGATGATCGCGGCGTCGATCGTCGTGTTGCGTTGGACCGGTATCAACGAATCAAACCAGGGACTCGAGTCGATGATGACGAGGTCGAAAACTGTCGACAACGTCGACACGACTCGGTCGAGCGATTCGATCGGCACATCGGCATGGCGCGACAATCGTGACAGAGGCAGCACGGTCAGTTGATCCTCGATCGATCGAACCGCGATTTCATCCAGCGGCAAGTCGTGGGAAGTCGCATCGATCCAGTCGCTTTGAACATCAAGGTTCAACGAGTCCGCTAATCCCGCGTGGGTGACGTCGGCATCCAAAATCGCGACCCGCAATCCCGCCGCCGCGGCAGAAACCGCAATGCCGATCGCGACACTCGTTCGACCGACGCCGCGTGACGCGCTGGTGATCAAAATCGAACGCAAACCCGCCGCGACCGCGTCGTCCAGCGGCTTTCCGATCGAACGCATCACCTCGGTATTGCCGAACAGTTCGACGATCTCATTCGTGTATTCAAACGCATCGACTTCCCAAACCGCAGCGAACGGTTTGGCTTTTTGTTTGGCCAGCGATTCCATCAACCGGGCCGCAACGGTTTCTCTGCCTGTCGTGGTTTCCCTGCTGGTCGCGGGTTGCGGAACGACTTGCGTTGCTGGCGAAACGACAGCAAAGGCTAGCGGTGCGGTTCGCGGCGCGGGTGATGCGACATCAAACGCGGCAGGCATTCGCGCCTCCGCCGCAGCACGATCCCGCTTCGTCGCGATGTCCATCTCGCGTGCGTACGCCTCGGCCTTCGCGATCGCAAACGCCATCGCTTCGTCCGCGTCCGGATTAATGCGAAATCGCTCGACTTCGTCCGCATGAAAGACCGGCTTCCTCGCTCGGGACGTCGCGACGTTTGGCGTTACCGGGATTGATGTTGTGACATTCGGTGATGCGAAAACGGCCTTCGCGGTCGGCGGCGAATGCACGCGATCCACCCGGTGCAGCGGTTGGTCATCGTGTGCATACGCGGTCAACGTGTGGCTGACATCGACACGAAAGTAGGTTTCGTCCAGGCCCGCGACATCATTTTGCATCGGCGAGGGGGGGGGCACCGCTGCGGCAGGCACAACCGGGGTTGCGTCAAAATGAGGTGAGGCAACGCCCGGCGTCGATGCATTGCGTTGCTGCGTGCGGCCGTATGCTTTGACGAAAGCTTGGTCCAATAAACTCATGTCAAGTATCCGTTACCGGTTCGTGGGGTTTGCGGGCGGGCTGGTCGACGCCGGAAGGTAGAGTGACCAATTGTTGATCGCGTGGGGCGTCGACGTTTGCGGCGGACTCGGCGATGTCGCGGGCTCGGTCGATGGAACGGCCCAGGGCATTGTCGACGGATCCATCGCGATCGCGTTGGGCGTCCTGGTTTTGCTGCTCACGGTTTGGGCGACAAGCGGTTCTCGCGCGACCGCAGCATCAGGGGTGTAAAAAGATGGATCGGTTAGCGGTTCAGGCTCCGTTGGCTCCGGCATCGCCGCAGCGGGCATGCCGTTGAGTGCTGGCTTGGACGATTGATGCGATGGCGTCGCGGGTGACTGCAACGGGGGCAATAGATCGAGCGACTCCATCGGAGCTGCCGCAAGCTGGTTCGACACGCTCGACGCGCGAGTTGGAAGGCTGACCGAAGGTGGGTCCAGGGTTGCCGTCGGCGGAGCGTTCCCAACCGCGGCGGTTTCCGCATCGGTGTTTGAGAATGTGTCACCCGGGTCGCTACGATTTTCCACAACGGATGTCCGCCGTGAGGCAAGCAATTCGCGTGCTCCCGGCTTGGTCAGGGGCTGTGATTCGTCTTCTTTGGCAGCAGGTGTGTCGTTCGTTACTCCGCCAGCGACTTCGGCAAGATCGTTTTCGACCAGGTCACCTTCGGAAATGCCAAGCTCGGCCATTTGATTCTCGGTCGGCGTCTGCAAACGATTACCAGGCATCCGTTTTTGGGTAATCCAGGTCGCCGAAACGATGACGAGTAACGTGACCACCAAAATCAACCTCGACCCGATTCGTTCCATCCAACTTCGCGAACCGTCGTGACTTGTCACTGGTTGCGACACCACCGGAGTTGCCGAATCGGCCAAGGTCGATGGTGGCGAGACCGCCTCTTTGAAATCGAATCGATAGATAACCTGTTGATCGATCGATCCACTGGCCGGTTCCACCGTTTTGTCCGCTGGGGCCGTCGGAGGCGAGCTGGAAATTGATGGCTCTAGCGGAGCCATAACGATCGGTTTCTGTCCGGGTGCCGACCCACGAACGCGAAGATTGGGCAGCCGAAACAGGACAGGAACCGCCTCTGGCGAACGGTTTTTTTGGCGGGGAGTGATCATCGTGAGTGTCGTCCTTGACGCTTCGTTGAAACCCAATCGCGACTCCCATTTTAAGGAGTCAACGAAATTGCGTTTAATGCCTATCCTTTAGTATCGGTAGCGATTGCGTCAGCCTTGACGCATTTATCGAATTTAACGATTTCGCTGTCTCTTCCGCCTGGTTAAGCCGCTCAATTTCAGTGGGTTGGCTAGTCTGCTGCCTTGGATCGACGAAATCAGTCAAAGAAAGAACCTTGCCCGCTTTCGCTTGTCCAATGACAATACCGTTATCCCATTTTTAAGCCGCTCCCCGCAAGAACGAAATTCATGCTTCGCCACGAACCGACCCTGACGCTGCTGCCCGAATTGATCCGCGAGCGAATTCTTGTCCTCGACGGGGCGATGGGCACGATGATTCAGCGACTCGACCTCGACGAAGCCGCCGTGCGGGGCGATCGGTTCGCGGATCACCACAAAGACCTGAACCGATTTTCGGACATCCTTTGTCTGACGCACCCTGAAAAGATCACCGGCATCCACCGGGCCTATCTCGAAGCGGGCGCCGACATCGTCGAAACCAATTCCTTCGGGGCGTCACCGATCGGCATGATCGAGTTTGACCTGCCCGTTTCGATGGTCGATGAAATCAACTTCGCCGCGGTACAGTGCGCCAAGAAAGCGACCGAGGAATTCACCGACCTGACGCCCGATCGTCCGAGGTTTGTCGCCGGTTCGATTGGCCCGACCAGCCGCCAAACCGCGATCAGCACGCGAGTCGATGACGCCGCACACCGCGACGTGACGTTTCACGAAATGGTCGCCAGCTACCGCATGCAAGTCGAATCGCTCTGCAAGGCGGGCGTCGACATCCTGATTCCCGAAACCGCCATCGACACGCTGAATCTCAAGGCGTGCCTGTTCGCGATCGAAGACTACTTTGCCAGCGGCGGACGCAAGGTTCCCGTCATGGTCAGCGGCACGTTCAGCAACGGAGGACGCACCTTTGTTAGCGGCCAAAACGTCGAAGCGTTCGTGACCGCGCTATCGCATTTTCCTCTGCTCTCTATTGGGATGAATTGCGCCCTCGGGCCCGACGTCATGCGGCCACACCTCGAAGAACTGGCCAACGTTTCGCCGTTCCCGATAAGCTGTCACCCCAACGCCGGACTGCCCAACGAAATGGGCCAGTACGATCTCGGCCCACGCAAGATGGCCGAGATGATCGGTGATTTCGCCTCCAATCATTGGCTGAACATCGTCGGCGGCTGCTGCGGCACGACGCCCGACCACATCCGCGCGATTGCCGAAGTCGTTCGCCCGATCAAGCCACGCCAAGACAGTACCGGTCCGGTCTATACGCGATTGTCGGGTCAATTGCCATTTGTCATCCGGCCCGAGATCCCGTTCACGATGGTCGGCGAGCGAACCAATGTGACGGGCAGTCTCAAGTTCGCCAATCTGATCCGCAACGGCAACTACGACGAAGCGGTCGAGGTCGCGCGCGAACAGGTCGTCAATGGTGCGTCGATCATCGACATCAATTTTGACGACGCGTTGCTCGACGGTGCCGAAGCGATGACGACGTACTTGCGATTGATCGCTGGTGACACCATCGCCGCGTCAGTGCCCGTGATGGTCGACAGCAGCAAGTGGGAAGTCATCGAAGCGGGCCTGCAAAACGTCCAGGGCAAAGCGATCGTGAATTCGATCTCGCTCAAAGACGGCGAAGAAAAGTTTCTCGAACGTGCCCGTTTGGTCCGCCAGTACGGGGCCGCGACCGTCGTGATGGCGTTCGACGAGAAAGGCCAGGCGGCGACCGAAGACGAAAAGGTCCGCATCTGCAAACGTGCCTACAAGCTGCTGACCGAAGAGGTCGATTTCCCGCCCGAAGACATCATCTTTGACCCCAACATCCTGACCGTCGGCACGGGCATCGAAGAGCACAACAACTACGCCGTCGATTTCATCGAAGCCGTCCGCCGGATCAAGAAGGAATGCCCCGGTGCGAAGACCAGCGGCGGCGTCAGCAACATCAGCTTCAGCTTCCGTGGCAACGACCGCGTTCGCGAAGCGATGCACAGCGCGTTCCTCTACCACGCCGTTCGCGCGGGGCTGGACATGGGCATCGTCAACGCCGGCCAACTCGAAATTTACGAACAGATTCCCAAGGACATGCTCATCCACGTCGAAGACGTGCTGCTCAATCGCCGTCCCGACGCCACCGACCGGATGCTCGAATTTGCCGAAACGTTCAAGGGCGTCGCGGGGGCGAAGAAGGCGGGTGAAGATCTGACGTGGCGCGAAGCGGCGGTTCGCGAACGACTCAAGCACGCGCTGATCAAGGGCATCGACAAGTACATCGTCGAAGACACCGAAGAAGCACGCAAAACCGTCACCCGATGTCTCGAAGTCATCGAGGGACCGCTGATGGATGGCATGTCCGTCGTCGGTGACCTGTTCGGCCAAGGCAAGATGTTTCTGCCCCAGGTCGTCAAGTCCGCTCGCGTGATGAAGAAAGCGGTCGCCTACCTCGAACCGTTCATGGAAGCGGAAAAGCTCGCCGGCGGCGACACGACGGTTTCCACTCGTGGCAAATTCTTGATCGCGACGGTCAAGGGCGACGTCCATGACATCGGCAAGAACATCGTCGGCGTCGTTTTGCAGTGCAACAATTACGAAGTCATCGACATGGGTGTGATGGTCAACGCCGACAAGATTCTCGACGAAGCGGTACGCATCGGTGCGGACATGATCGGCCTGTCCGGGTTGATCACGCCAAGCCTCGACGAGATGGTTCACGTCGCCCGTGAGATGAAACGTCGCGACATGAACATTCCGCTATTGATCGGCGGTGCGACGACCAGCGCCAAACATACCGCGGTGAAGATCGCACCGGTGTATGAGCACCCTGTTGTCCACGTGCTCGATGCGAGCCGCAGCGTCGGTGTCGTCGAGAAATTGATCAGCAAAGAACGTCGCGGCGATTTCATCAGCGAAAACGTACGACTGCAAACCGAACTGGTGGCAAGCTATCGCGAGCGGCAGCAAAAACTGACGCCGTATGCCGATGCACTTGCGAACCGCTTCGCGACCGATTGGGCCAATATACAAATCGATACACCGGAGTTTACCGGCATCCGAGTCGTCAACGATTACTCGCTGGCGAAACTGCGCGAGTATATCGATTGGTCGCCATTCTTCATGACTTGGGAATTGATAGGGAAGTTTCCCAAAATTTTCGACGACTCGTTTGTCGGCGAGCAAGCTAAAGAGTTGTATGACGATGCGAACAAGATGCTCGACGAAGTGATCGCGAAGAAGTTGTTCACCGCCAACGCGGTTTACGGTTTCTTTCCCGCGGCGAGCGATGGCGATGACATCATCGTTTACACCGACGAGTCGCGAACAAAGCAGCGATGCCGGCTTCATTGTCTGCGCCAACAGTGGGAACGCAAAGGGCAAAGCGATTACCGATCGCTCGCCGATTACATCGCACCCGTTGGCACGCGCAACGATTACGTCGGAGCGTTCGCGGTCACGACCGGCATCGGTTGTGATTTGCTGACGCAGAAATACAAGGACGATCAAGACGATTACAACGCGATCCTTTCGCAAGCGGTCGCCGATCGTTTGGCCGAAGCATTTGCCGAGTGCCTGCACCAACAAGCACGCGTTGATTGGGGTTTTGGCAAAAACGAATTGCTCAGTAACCATGACCTGATCGGCGAAAAGTATCGGGGCATCCGGCCCGCACCAGGCTACCCCGCGTGCCCGGATCACACCGAGAAGCGAACGTTGTTTGACCTGCTCGAAGTCGAAAAGAACACTGGTATCGAGTTAACGGAGAGCTACGCGATGACGCCGCCAGCGAGCGTCAGCGGGTTTTACTTCGGACACCCCGACGCACGCTACTTTGCCGTCGATCGTGTCACGAAGGATCAAGTCGTTCATTATGCGGAGCGAAAGCAAATGCCCTTGCGGATGGTCGAACGTTGGTTAGCGCCCAACCTCGCCTACGATCCCGACTGAAAATTTTGCATCACGGCATTACAAGGACCTTTGTGGCCATCCATAGCCCGCCAAGAACAGCGTTCGGACCACTTTGGACGTTCACCGGGTAGGTGGCAGATTTCCCACCGGTACAGTCTCGATAATCACTGTGCGGTTTTTCATTGTCGTCTTTTGTTCGGCGAAAAAACAAAGAGACCATCTCATCAGCAGATGTCATCACTCGGATTAGGAGTCCCCGAACGAATCGATCCTGTCGTCAGCGGCTTGTGGTTACTGGCCGGTGATATCGATCGCGGTCACACGATTAGCCAACCTCGCCGGTGATCCCAACTAGATGACCCCACGACGTTCCGCGGTCGCGACAAGTGTCATACGATACGGACGGTACAGGATCGCCCGCTTTACGGAGAATGTCACAACGTGGAACCGCTCATCGGATTATTAGGCGTGATCGTGGTCGGCTTGGCGGTTGGTCGGTTATCGATCTTAGGCGTCTCATTTGGGACGTCCGCAATCTTGTTTGTGGCGATCGTCGCTGGACATTACGGATTAAAAGTTTCTGACGGCTTCGGACAATTGGGGCTCGCCGTCTTCGTTTACAGCGTCGGGATCTCCGCGGGGCCAACTTTTTTCCGAGGGCTTGCTTCGCGTGGTCGATCGATGGCGATCATCAGCGCCGCGATCGTGATGACCGGTGGCCTTGTGGCCTGGGGCGCGGCCAGAGTGTTCTCGCTGCCGCCGGATCTAACCGGCGGTTTGATGGCCGGTGCGATGACATCCACGCCCGCGTTGGGCGCCATCACGCAGCATGCAGCCAATGCGTCGGAGGTGGCCGTGGGGTTCGGGGTTGCCTATTCGATCGGCATCGTTTCGGTCGTGCTGTTCGTGCAAATTGCGTTGCGAATGCTTCGCCCCCGACCCGTCGAAGCAAACCAGGCGGTAGCCACGCTCGACCCGTCGCGTATCCAGCGTCTCGTCGTGGAAATAGTGAATCCCGTCATTGTCGGCAGCAGTCCGAGCGATGTGGATGCGTTTGCAAACTCCGCGTGCCAGATATCTAGAATTCGGATTGATAACCGATGGCGTCCGCTGCCACCGCGATATCGATTTTGCGCCGGTGACCGATTGATGCTCGTCGGGACCGTCGCCGATTCTCGCCTCGTTGCCCAAACGCTGGGGACGGTGCAGGTCGAAGGCGACGTGCTGTTGGATGCGGATCGAGAACGCAAATCGGTCGTGGTCACGTCCCCAGACATTTATGGACGATCGTTGAAGGAGCTTTCTTTGCGGTCGCGATACGGCGTCACCGTGGTCAGAATCCGGCGGCACGAATTGGAATTCGTTCCCTCCGGACAAACCGTCATCGACTTTGGCGACACCCTCACGCTTGTCGGAGAATCCGAGGCGTTGGCGAAGATGGAATCAGTGATGGGTCATCGTCCGCGGGCGCTCGTCGAAACCGACCTATTGTCGTTGATCGGAGGCATCGCAATCGGAATCTTAGTGGGTACGATTTCGGTCGACGCGGGTCCCGTTTCCATGTCGTTGGGACTTGCCGGCGGGCCGCTCGTTGTCGGTTTGATTTTGGGACACTTTCGGCGGATCGGTCCGATCCGAGGTTCGTTTCCGCCAGCGGCGCAGTTGCTTCTCACCGAAGGCGGCTTGGCATTGTTCCTCGCCGACGCGGGAATCGATGCGGGTGCCGATCTGTTGGAAGTTTTGTCCAATCATGGCCTATCGCTCGTCATGACGTCGTTCTTGATTGCGACCGTCCCCATGCTGGTCGGCTTTCTCATCGCACGACATCGGTATCAATTGGATATTTTGCAAACACTCGGTGCGACCTGCGGCGGGATGACTTCCACGCCGGGGCTAGCGGTTTTAACGGACGCAAGTGACTCCAGCGAGTGCGTCACCAGCTACGTCGCCGCGTACCCAGTCGCCCTAGTTTTGATCACGCTTGCCGCACCCATCTTAGTGCAATTGCTCGGCGGATAAACGTTTTAAGCGGGCGACGCTACCGACTGCCCAGCAGGATTTGTCCGACAAGGAGCCAGACGAGGGCAAAGCCAACGCCGAGCGCGGCATGGATGGCATCAGGGTGCATAATAATGTTTGGCAGGAATTGAACGGTCAGTTACCAATCGTTGCCCCGATGACCATTTCAGCGGAGCGACCCGAATCTTGGCCCGTTCCCTGGCCATCCAAAGGCATCATACCGAGGCCGATAGGACGGTCGCACATCGCTAGACGACATGCCACTCATCATTTGGCCCTCACGAAACGTATCGGCTCGCCCGAGAATGTTTATCGATCGAAAATCTGACGTTCGCGTTAACCGGTCCAATCGTTCAGGTCCCCAACCCGCTATAAAAAATGCCAGAGCCGACGCTTCGGCCCTGGCAAATACGATGGATGCAATTCGATGTGAACCTTAGTTCAACATCTGCTCGACTTCCTTCATCACGGCAGCGATATCAACGCTATCGGCGCTAAAGCTGTGGGATGCGACCACTTGGCTTTCGTTAGCGAAGATGATTGTCACGTCTGATGTTGGGCTGATGTGATAGCTTTCCGGACCGCTTTCGCTTTCCGCCGCCACGACCACTGCAACATTCTTCGCACCCGATTCGGTTGCGATCTTTGTCGCCTGATCCTTCAGCGTCGACGCGTCGTCACCCAAGACGGTCACAAGACCTCTCAATTCGGCGTCTTTGTGATCGGTGACCGCTTTATCCAGCTTGCCGACCAATTCGTTGACCTTTGACCCGCCTTTGCGAGTGAACACCATCACCATCGGTCGTTGGCCCCACTTGCATCGGTAGCACAATTCTTCGCCCGCTTCGACGCCATCGGTCTCCGCACCAGCAACTTTCGTGACATAAAAAGCACCGATCGGATCGCCTTGCTTGAGACATTCGGTGGCGGTGTCTGCGGCACCGGCGATACCACAAACGAGGGCAGCAGAAAGGACACTTCCGAGAAACAGTCGTGACATGGATAGAGACTCCAAAAAGGTAGGGACGTGTACCGCATTAAAATACGGTTCCGCGGGTGAGCAAGCTTTGACCTGCCCGTTGTTGTCGATCAACCATTCGAAGGTTTGGTCGATCATGAGTCATTCCCAAGGAACCCTGAAACAAGCTCAAAGTTCCTTTTTGAAGATGCAAACCTCGCGGGTTAACGCAAGTGACGGCAAATCCGGGATGCCGCATTATTGCCTTCAGGATACCCCCAGGCAACCACAAGTAACCCTGCGGTCGGCAACCATCGCGAAAATGAGGTATTTTAATGATGGACAAAATGGCACCACCCGCTGCTGCGGTTTTTTAAAAAACCGACGATGGCCTTAGAGACCAGCCTTTGCTGCTCGTGGCCTGCGAATCACGCTTTCGTAATCATGACGGTGAATCGCCAAGAGTCGCAGGGAATTGCACCAACGCCAACCCGAATATTCAGTTGTCTCGGACCACTAGGGGATAAACACAAGCTCGTTGGCATTGAGCATCGCGCGGGCGAACTGCTGAATGCCTTCCTGCTGAATGAATGTCTCGCTGTCCGCGAGTTCTTCGGCCGTCACGGGCCGCTGAAAACACAACAGCCACGCCCTTTTGATGCGCTGCGCAGTGGTTGCGTCCTCGCGTTCCAACCGCTGCGCCAATAAATCGGCCTGCTGCATGACGAAGCCACTATTGAGCAGATTCAGCGCCTGCAGCGGCGTCGTCGAACGACCGCGCCGCGGCACGACCATACTCGCATCGGGACAATCAAAAGCGCCAAAGACGTGCTCGCGTTCCTGACGCACTTTCGTCATGTAAACCATCCGTCGCCAATCCTGCGGACCATAGGATTTCCTGGGATGGTAATGACGAACATTTTCCAGCTCGACCTCAAACGCATCGAACCCGGGTCCACCTGCGTTCTGTAGATCAAGTGCACCCGTGACCGCGAGAATCGAATCGCGAATCGCTTCGGCTTCCAATCGCCGAGTCGGGAATCGCCACAGCAACCGTGAAGCCGCGTCGACACGCATCGCGGCCGAATCTGGCTGATTGTCCTGACGCCATGTATCCGACATCAGGATCAACCGATGAATGTGCTTGAGCGACCAGTCGTGAGCGATCAATTCGCTGGCCAGCCAGTCAAGCAATTCAGGATGGCTCGGCGGAGTCCCGTTGAGTCCGAAGTCACTGGGCGTATCGACGATCCCGGTGCCAAAGTGAAACTGCCACAGGCGATTCACGATCACGCGGGCCGTTAACGGATTGTTCTCGCTGGCGATCCAATCGGCCAGCGCGAGTCGACGGTTCTGCTCGGGCGCGTTGCTGTCCAGATTCAGCGACGTGAAGGCCTCAATCGCATCGGGGCCAACCTCTTCACGCGGCGCATCCGGTTCGCCGCGGTACAAACGATGGGTTGGTCCGGGCTGCGTGAATGTTCCCGCGTAAACCAGAGTCGACTTATTCAGCTCTGCTTTCTCGCCACGTGCGGCCAGCAATCGCTCGAGCCAAATCTTGCCTTGCTCGGCTTCCTGCTGAGGAAAGCTGCCGAATGCATAGTTGTCGTCTGCTGGTGTTTCGGTTTGATACGGTTGTCGATCGGAAGACGAGGCAACGGCTTCCCATTGTCCCGGTTCGATTGTTGATTCGATGCGATAACCAACCGCCAAGCGATCGCCATAGTCGCCCTTGCGATCGCGCCCCCAAACAATGCGGTCGATGATCATCGGTTCGGCGAGTTCAATCTGCACCCAGCCGCCCGCGTTTGATTCGACGATCCAACTGCGATCGTTTCCGTATTGACCATCGTTGATATGCGTCAGTTTATGTATTGGATGCACGAAGTCACCCGATGAAGTCGCGATTGCTCCGCCGTCTGCCAGAGCGATATTCTGTTCCTCGGAATAGATTTCCAGTTCGTCGATACATCCTTCTCCACCGGTCGTCTTTTCAATCGTGAAACGCACGAATCGAGCCTTGCGTGGAACAAAGGTCTCGGTGTTCTGTTTCGAGTTGACTGCGACCCGTTTGGTCTCGTCCATTTTCGGAACGAACGGCTGCAGCTTGTCCGCCAGGTCCATGATCTCGGCGTCAAGTGCTGTCAACCGTTGGGACTGTTGATCCGAAAGAGGCAGTGGGCGATCGCCGTGCTGCACGCCCGCGAACACTGCTTGGAGCGAGTAGTAGTCACGTTGACTGATCGGATCGAACTTATGATTGTGGCAACGGGCGCACCCGGTGGTCATTCCCAGCATGGCCGTGCCTGTCGTGTTGATGAAGTCATCCAGCTCATTCATCCGCTGCGTTTGCTGCAATTTCCGGTCGCTGCCTTTCACCTGATCCACCGGACCAGCGACGAGAAACCCGGTCGCCACGTCGGCGCCCAAAGCGTCGCCCGCGATCTGCTGGCGGATGAATTCATCGTAGGGTTTGTCGTTGTTGAATGCCTGGATCACCCAATCACGATACCGCCATGCCGTCGGTCGCTCGCGATTCATTTCAAAGCCGTGCGTCTCGCCGAACCTGACCAAGTCCAACCAGAACGTCGCGATTCGCTCGCCATAGTGCGTACTGACCAAAACCGCGTCGACGAGTTCTTGCCAAGCGTTCTCGCGATCATCGTTCACAAAAGCGTCGACCTGCTCGGGCGTCGGGGGAATTCCCAACATCACGAGATATAACCGCCGAATCAAAACGCGGCGATCGGCTTGGCGAGAATTCGCCATCGCGTTCTCGGCCAGTTTTTGTTGGATGAACGAATCGACGCTGCCGGACTCCGCACGTGTGACTGGCTGAAACGACCAATGCGAAAGCTCTGAATGGTCTTTCGAGGGTCCATAACTCTCTGGCGTCTTTGCTCCACCAGCGATCCAGCGCTCGATCCTATCGATCTCATGCGAAGAGAGCGGATCGTCCGGCGGCATCTCCATCCCCGGTTCCTTGCGATGAATCAACTTCAGCAGAAAACTTTTGCCCGGCTCACCCGGAACGACGGCCGGTTCACCCGAGTTGCCGCCCGCGAGCATCGTGGATAGCCGGTCGAGCCGAAACTGACTCTCCTGTTCATCCGGGCCGTGGCAATCGATGCAGTGTTGCTGAAAGATCGGCTCCACATCTTTGACGAAGTCGATCGAACCCTCGTCGGCAAATACGTAACGACCGCCAATCCATAGGGAAAATGCAAACACAACTCGAAGCAGTCTCATTTCGGTTGTCCTTTTTTAAGGTGATACGTCAGACTTCACGCCGATTCTAGCTGCCCAGCCGGTTGGGGCAGTTTTATACCATCGGATCTTCGCAAAACATCATGTCGATGCATCACTCAGGTCATCTGGTTGGTCACCCTCGCTGCGGATGCCCCGGCAATCGGACCGTTCGTCATCGATCAAATGAAGTTGCGTTAAGGCCCCTCGTTCGGCATTCGAGTGACGCCGATCAGAATCGTCAGTACTATCACGGGTTCGACATTAAGGTAGAGTGGGATGACGATTTTGTGAGACGGACCCTCCTGAGTGATCGAATGCTCATTCTCCGGCTTGGACAGTTCCAAGATAGGTCAATTTAGTGTGCGAAGCTCAAAAGCAGGCTCCCTGGTGGGAACGCGGGGTGATCTATCAGATCTATCCTCGATCGTTTCAGGATAGCGATGCGGACGGCATAGGTGACCTCGCCGGCATTGAATCGCGACTGGATTATCTCGCCGGTCTTGGGATCGATGCGATCTGGCTCTCACCGATCTATCCTTCTCCGATGGCGGATTTCGGATACGACGTGGCGGACTACTGTGGCATCGATCCGATGTTTGGCGATCTCGCCGGCTTCGATCGGTTGCTCGCCGCCGTTCACGCGCGGGGGCTGCGGCTGCTGCTTGATTTCGTCCCCAATCATTCGTCCGACCAGCATCCATGGTTCATCGAAAGTCGGGCATCGCGAGACAACCCGAAGCGAGATTGGTACATCTGGCGCGATCCGGCGCCCGGCGGAGGACCGCCGAACAACTGGATCAGCGACTTCGGTGGTTCGTCTTGGGAATGGGACGAGACCACAGGCCAATATTACCTGCACGCGTTCCTCAAATCGCAACCCGACCTCAACTGGCGCGAGCCCCAACTACGCAGCGACATGATGGCGGTGCTGCGTTTCTGGTTGGACCGCGGTGTGGACGGATTTCGGATCGACGTGCTCTGGCACATCGTCAAAGCCGCGACGCTGCCCGACAATCCGGTCAACGTGGACTGGACGCCCGATCGCACGCAGCGAGACCGGCTGATTCAGCTTTATTCAACCGACCAACCCGAAGCACACACCATCGCCGCCGAGTTCCGCGCTCTGGCCGACAGCTACGCAGACCGCGTCCTGATCGGCGAGATCTGTTTATCCGACGACCGTCTCGCTCGCTGGTACGGTACGGCGGATCGTCCTCAGGTACATCTGCCGGTTAATTTTCACCTCATCGAAACGGCATGGAACGCCGACTCGCTCAAGCGGATGGTTGCCGACTACGAAGCGTCACTGCCGGCATGGGGCTGGCCCAACTGGGTGCTGGGCAGTCACGACGCGCGGCGGATTGCGGCTCGGCTCGGCCAGGCACAAGCCCGAGTCGCAGCGTTGCTGCTGCTGACGCTTCGCGGCACGCCGACGTTGTACCAGGGCGACGAAATCGGCATCGGCGAGGTCACGATTCCGCCTGATCGAGTCCGCGATCCACAAGACCTGCGTCAACCCGGACTGGGGATTGGTCGCGATCGTTCGCGGACACCGATCCCGTGGGATGTGATGGATCATGCGGGATTCAGCACCGTCGATCCGTGGCTTCCGCTCAACGATGACTGGCGGGCGCGCAATGTTGCGTGCCAGGATCGAGACAGCAGTTCACTGTTGTCTCTGTATCGGTCGCTACTCTCGCTACGACGATCACACGACGCACTGGCGATCGGTGACTTCACGCTCGTTGATGCTGCGGAGGACGTGCTTGCTTACACGCGTTGTCATGCGGGCGACTGCCTGCTGATCGCGCTGAACCTCGGTGACCAGACGCGGCCCCTGAAACTGCCGACCGATACATCTGTCGCCGAAGTTCTCGCATCGACTTTATTGCCATCGACCGTGGGCCCAGCGAACCTGGCGATTCGGGAGATTGACACGCCGCTGGCACCGAACGAAGGTCTAATATTGCGATTGAAAGAAATAGGTTGATATGCGTGTAGCAATGCTGGCCCCGATCGCTTGGCGGACGCCGCCCCGAACGTATGGCCCTTGGGAACTTGTCACCAGCATGTTGACCGAGGCGCTCGTTGAGCGCGGCGTCGACGTCACGCTTTTCGCGACGCTCGACAGCATTACCGCGGCAGCGCTTGATGGCGTCGTGCCGGCTCCGTATGGTGACGATCCATCGATCGACGCGAAGGTCTGGGAATTCCGTCACCTCGCCCACCTCTTCGAACAAGCCGATCGGTTCGATCTGATTCACAACCAAGCAGACTTCCCTGCCCACGCTTTCTCGCGTTTGATCGACACGCCGATGGTAACAACGATCCACGGTTTCTCGTCCGACCGCATCCTGCCGATGTATGCCGAATTTCAGGACGTGGTCCATTACGTCGCCATCAGCGACGCGGATCGTCATCCCGATCTGCGCTACGCTGCAACGATTCATCACGGCATCCCTATCAACGATTTTCCGTTCGATCCGCAGGGTAGCAACGACCTGCTCTTCTTCGGACGCATCCATCCCGACAAGGGAGCCGCAGAGGCGATCGCCGTCGCTCGAATCAACAACCGTCATCTTCACATGTACGGCATCGTGCAAGATGCGGACTATTACAAACGTGAAGTCGTGCCAGCCGAAGACGGCGTGCGAGTCACCTATCACGGGCCAGTTGGTGGGACGCAGCGACTCAGTG
>Ga0105045_10000282_pt1 | contig 34389 bp, 35 predicted proteins | sample MAT02_FD_78089 | JGI IMG/M metagenome (GOLD analysis project Ga0105045, IMG submission 78089) | Freshwater microbial communities from Lake Fryxell liftoff mats and glacier meltwater in Antarctica - MAT-02 (megahit assembly) | ecosystem: Environmental > Aquatic > Freshwater > Ice > Liftoff...
AAAATCTAGCATGAGGTCCATCTTCATAAACACAATCTACGCTTTCTTGAGCAACTGAACAATAGAAAAAAGGTTTAGGGTATGCTTTAGTACAGCAAACTTGTGGCTTACATTGAGTAGATGGAACAACTGGACCAAAAACAATAGTATCTCCTGCTGTAATTATAACTGGAAGACCTTCTGTAAAAGCAGTACCTGCGTCGTTAATGTTTCTTCTACCTAGTCCTCTGCGGATAGTTAGAGCAACACCACCATCTCCTAAAGCGTTAGCTTCTACGTTTGTTATTGCTACCATTTCTCTTACTGGAACAGAACCAGGAGTTGTATTCATTTTCTTTAAAATCCAAGCTATTCTATAGCCATTAGAACATTTTCCTGTCAAAGGTTGACAGTCGCACTGACCTGAAGCAAAAAAACCTGCATCTACGTCTGGAAAATGTAAAACAGTAGTTTCTTCAGATACTGGTGCTGGAATTGCAGTAGCTCCAGGAGTTCCAGTATTCTCGTTATCATCCCATGCTTGAATAGTATAGTTACTAATAATTCTTCTAAAACCTTCATCTCTTGTAGCATGACCTACAATCATTCCCCATTTTCTCAATTGTCCTCCATTATCTAAAGGAAGGTATTCTACAGGAACTTGAGTTTTATAACCTTCTTTCCACATATTCATTAAAGGCTTGCTTTCGTATTGTGCCGCATATTCTATAGTAGTACCTCTAAAAATGTCTAAATAAGCATTGTTATAAGTAGTATTATCTGTTCTATCTCTGAACAATATTTTCATAAAGTTGTCTTGATTAATATCTCTCACTTCCTCTACTACACCAATATCATCACTCCTCATTGCTGAATAAAATTCAGAACCAGGCATTGAAATAGAGTGTGTCATGTTTTCTCTGCCTCTGTCAACAGAGAGGTCATAGTCTCCCATAACTTGGGCTCGAGTGCCTTGAGTTCTGTAGTTGCTAGGTTCGTATTGGTACTGGCTAGCAGCAGTATAGTCATTAGTTTTTGGAATAGGCATTTTATATATATTATAATTTATTTTTTATAAACTGAATAGGATTGAAAATCTTATTAGTTATTGCATTAGCTTTCTAATAGCCAGAAGTGAATTTTTTATAAACATCACTTGATTGATTCTGTGCTTGATTATAATTCTGTTGCTGATTTTGGTTAAACTGGTTATTTTGCTTGTTTTCATTAAAGCTAGAATCTGTTAGTAAGTTGTTGTTGTTATCTGTATTTTGTAGTAATTGGCTGTTTTGTGCATTATTAAAAGGTAAAGGTTTATCAGGAGCTTTATAACCGTTGTTATTCATTAATCCTTGATAATTATCCATAATATCTTGAGCAATATTAGGAGTAGGTTCTGAGTTAATCCTTATGAATGGATTTTCAGGGTCTTTATACTCTAAGTCAGTGGTAAAAATACCGCTATACTCAGTAGAAAAATCTGATATAGCAGACATTGTTTTGCTTTTTAGATACTCATAAAATAAAGCATCTTGCTTTTCATTGATTGTCTCAGAGTTTTCTTTTATCCAACTGGCAAAACCGTTTATACTATATAATTTGATTTTATCTATTAGAGAAGAAAGCAAGTTTTTTGGGTTACCTGTTTCCTTATCTATAACTAAACCTTTCTCTTGAGCGTTAAAAATATCAACAGTTAAGTTACTACTTTTAGATAAATCAGGAACATACTGAAGAGTTTTAGTTCTTTTTGTAATAATTTCTTTTTTACCTGTTGTAGGGTTGACATACTCTTCTTGCTTTTCAACAATAGATTCTTTTTTAAGGACTCCATTAGCTTGAAAGAAATCGGAAGCATAACCTTCTATACTTTGTTGATAATGATTTATTAAACCAATTTTCTTTTGACTATCAGATAAGTCAACAACTCTACCATCTTCTAAAGGCAGTTTGAGATTTTTATGTAAATCAAATAAAGAATCTCCTACTATCTTTTTTATTTCTGAATTTAAATTTAAATTATTAGAAGTATCATCCTTTCTAACATCACCTATTTCATTAGTAACTTTAAAACTGTCAAAGCCTTCTTTTATTGAATGCGTAAGTGCATTGGCTAATGCTTGCACGTCATTAACAGTTGTTATCTCCTGTTCAATAAAAACTGGAACGGGAACTTCCACATCAAAAGTTGGTTGCTCTGTAAGCTCTAAACTTTCTAAGATTTCAGCAGAAAAATTAGCTTTTACTTTAATAATCTTAGTTTCTAAATTAGAAAAAACTTTAATCTTCTCAGTTTTAAAATGGCTATCTAAGTCTAAGTCAAGATACACAGAACTGTTAATAGACTCTTCCCTTGCTCTATTACTAATTGCGGATGTTATAATAACAGCTGCTTCATTACTATGACAGTCAGATAAACTTACAATAGTAACAGGTTCTTTAGTTTTAGGGTTAGGATAGTCTAAAATAAAAGGCATTTCTTCTGTTAAAGATTTTACTGCTTTTATTATTTCTGCTTTTTTTTGCTCTAATGTTAGAGTTCTATCTCTATGAATATAGCTTCTATCTTTATTAAACTTTTCTAATTTTTTAAAACTTGCGTCAGATGAAAAAAACATACGATATATAATTACGATAAAATTTGTAAACGAAAACAGTTAAACAGTTATTAAAGTCTTTTTTTAAAATAAACATTTTATATTAAAACCATAACTTAACCTTGTAATAATTATAACACTATAGAAAAAAAGTGCAAAGATAAGAAACTCTAGTTTTAGGTATATTTGCCAAAATATTTTAGCATTTTCCTATTGACAAAAAAAAAGATATTATATAATATACATATATATAATTTTAAATATATATTATTTTAATATGAAACAGCAAAAATACACAGGTAAACACGCCCAAAACTCCCTTCAAAACAGTTTGAAAGAAAATGTCAAGATTGTATCTACTTCTTATGGCTTTAATGGTAAAAATACTATTATGGAAGACATAGCTAAACCTGCTTTTTCAACTAACGATGGTATAAGAATTATTAATGCTAACGCTCCATTACTCCCAATAGATAGAGTAGCTAAAAAGTTACTTCTAGATGTGGCTAAAAAGACTGAAAACGTTGCTGGAGACGGAACTACTACAGCAATACTATTAGCGGCATCTCTCTCTATTAATATGATAGAGCTTATTAAGCAAAAAAAATATACTATCAAACAAATAGAAGACAAGTTAACCAACTTCTATGAAAATGATTTTTTACCAAACTTAAAAATATTTAGTTATAAAATTGAAACAAGAGAAGACGCTTATAAATTAGCTTACATATCTAGTAGAAGTGAAAAACTAGCTAACTTAATAGCAGATATTTTTGTTTCAACTGGTGATAACTGTTTTACACAATTCAAAGAAAATCAAAAAGAATCGGAATCTAAAATAGATATTTTTAAAGGTATTATTTTTGATGGAGATGTTTTTGGAGAAGATTTTTGGAATGATAAAGTGAAAATGGAAACTATCCTAAAAGATGCAAAGATAGTTTTAACTAATAAAACGTTAAGTTCATTGAATGAAGTCTTTGGCAGAGACTTTGAAGCTTACGGGAAAGCTAAAGAAGGTGAAGCTGATTTCGTTCCATACAATAAAAGAAAACCTACTATATACAATATAGCTAGAGAAAACAAATGGGATACTATTTTTTTAGTTTGTAATGATATAGACCAAAAACAAAATCAACTTTTAACCAACTTTAAATCTTTTTGGAAAAATAGTGATTTAAAGATATTCCCTATCAAAGCTCCTTATGATTATGAAAAGCAAACTTCTTTGCTAGAAGACTTAGCTGCAATGACTGGAGCTAAAGTCATAGACAACCATAAAGGAATGAGCCTGGAAAATTTTGACAAAGAATTTTTCGGCTCTGCTAAAGAAATAATTATTAATCCTAATCAAACGAAAATAACAGGTATAAAAGGAGATAAAAAAAAGATAAAAGAGAGAAGAGAAAATTTAGAGATATTAATGAAAAATCCTGAATACTTTACTAACCAAGAGGTTTTTGACTTTTTAATTGATAGAAAAAAAACTCTTTCTGATGAAACCGCCACATTATATATAGCTGGTAAAACAGAAACAGAAACAGGTGATTTATTAACTAGAGGTGAAGATGCTTTGAATACAGTATCTAAAGCTAAAAAAGATGGTTATGTCGCTGGAGGGGGCAGTATCTTTTTAAAAGTCCTTTACTATATGGGTGCATTAAAAGATAATGATGATTTTACAAATGCTTTAATAGATACATTATTAACACCTATGAACAGTTTAATCTTTAATTCAGAAAATAATTTTAAAATTCAAGATATTATAAAGATAAAAAACAATAAAGTTTGTTCTGGGCTTTTTGACTACTTTTACTTTCTTAAAAGCTTTTTATATCCAGGAGAAGATTTCAAGTATGAAGTTTATAATAATTTAGAATTTTTATTATCAGAAGATAATACTGGTATAAATTTACAAACCATGAAAGTAGGCGATTTAAAAGAAGCTGGGATTATTGACAGTGTAACATCTGTTAAAGCTAGTATGGAGTATGCTATTTCTTTAGCTAAAACTTTAGCTAAAACTGAAAATATATTTGCAGAAAATAATGACAGTCAAAAATAGTTTGTCTTTTTTTTTCAAATAAGTTATAATTATATTAGTTTCTTTATACGTTTTTAATACTATATAAAAATTTTTAAACTAATATAATTATAATATAATGCCTAACATCAATTGTTCAACTAAAAAACCTAGAACCGAAGCTTTAACTGACACGCCTGTCATAACTAATGCTACAATAGAATTCCCTTCTGGATGTGGACTACCTAAAGGTAAAAGTAGAGTCAGGCTTGTTGCTAACCAAGCTTTTGTTAACATTCCTGTCATAGCATTAGCTGGCACAGACCCTGCGGCTATTACCGCCCTTAATGTAAGAGTTACATTACTAACTGCAAGAGTTAATCAGCTTATAGCTCTCTTAAACTAGTTTTTTTTTGAAAAAAAATAAACCCCCAATACGGGGGTATTTTATGTGATTCAAAAATAAGTTTAAAAGTTTAAAGCTTCTTTAATTAATTTTGTTTCCATATTTTGTAAGATACTTAAATCTCCTTTTTCTATAGGAATGTATTTTGATTTCAAGTTTACTATAAAAACTCTTTGCATAAGTTCATTAACTTTATCATCAACCTCTTCCATTTTATCCTTACCTTCTTTCAAAGATAGTATAAAGGCAGATAGTCTATCATTAATGTCTTCAATCTTTGCCACAACATCTCTTTTAGCACCTATAACAAAACAGTTACTATCTTCTTCATAGGTAATTGCCTCACTGTTTGTGGCAACATCATGAATACTCTCTGCATCTTTTTTTAAAATTAAAAAATATTTGTTCATAAACAATTACATTTAATTAGTAATTATACCTGATTGAGTCGCTACTGAATCGTTATTAACGTCTGCTACAGGATAATCTAGGCTTGCTGTGTTGTTTTTAATAATATCCTCGATTAAATCCTTTTGTGAGTTAGCCTGATTTGCAATAAGATTAATTACTGTGTCAGACTTTGCTTTAATTTCTGACATATTAATTGATACAAAATATGGATTAATTAAACCTTTATCCACTAAATTTTGGTAGTGGGCTGGAGCTGTTGCTACAGAGGCAATAATACCATTAGCTTGTTCTAGAGATATATTTAAAACTACTTTGTTTTGTTCATCTGACATAAAAATAAAAAATAAAAATTTATAAAAAAATAAGTAATACCACTTTAGTATTTTTTTTATTTTTATGTCAAATTTAAATATATAATCTTACTATTCTATTCCTTCCTGTTCCATTATAGCTAGTAAAACTTCCTCCAACAATAATCTTGCCATCAGTTTGAATTTCAATTGGTCTTGTAAAATTATTAAGCCCAGTACCTATACTAAACGTATTATCAAGGCTACCATCAGTATTTAATCTTACTATTCTATTCCTAGTGATACTATTGTAAGATGTAAAATCTCCTACAACTAAAACTTTACCATCAGTTTGCAAAATTAGACTATTTATTATACCATTAAACCCAGTTCCTATATTAAACGTATTATCAATACTACCATTGGTATTTAGCCTTACCATTCTATTTCTAGCATTGCCATTGTAATCAGTAAAAAGTCCTCCAACTAAAACTTTACCGTCTGGTTGAATTTTAATTGAGTATGTACCACTATTAAAACCTGTTCCTATTGTAAAAGAGGTATCTACTGTTCCGTCCGTGTTTATCCTTACTAAATTATTCCTTCCTGTTCCATTGTAATTAGTAAAGAATCCTCCAGCAATAATCTTGCCATCAGTTTGAATTTCAATTGAAAGTACATTATTATCAAACCCAGTCCCTATATTAAACGTATTATCAATACTCCCATCAGTATTTAATCTTACTATTCCATTCCTTCCTGTCCCATTATAGTTAGTAAAAGCTCCCCCAGCAATAAGCTTCCCATCAGTTTGAATTTTAGTTGACTGTACAATATTATTAAACCCAGTCCCTATACTAAATGTATTATCAAGGCTACCATCGGTATTCAGTCTTACTATTCTATTTCTAGCGTTACTATTGTAAGTAATAAATTCTCCTACAACAATAATTTTCCCATCAGATTGAATTTCAATTGAGGTTACAAAATTATTAAGCCCAGTACCTATACTAAATGTATTATCAAGGCTACCATCAGTATTTAATCTTACTATTCTATTCCTAGTGATACTATTGTAAGATGTAAAATCTCCTACAACTAAAACTTTACCATCAGTTTGAATTTTAATTGACCTTGTCCCAGCACTAAACCCAGTACCTATCTCAAACGTATTATCAATACTACCATCAATAGGAAATACTCTATTACTTCCTAAGTAAGCCCTGTTGCTTAGAATATTGCCTTTAATAAGATTATTTATAGTGTTAACTGTTTTAATCATAAAATTTTTTATTTTTAAATATATAATCTTACTATTCTATTTCTAGCATTGCCATTATAGCTAGTAAAGTTTCCTGTAACAATAAGCTTCCCATCAGCTTGAATTTTAGTTGACCGTGTAAAACCATTAAACCCAGTACCTATGCTAAACGTATTATCAATACTGCCATTGGTATTTAGCCTTACTAAATAATTCCTTCCTGCCCCATTGTAATTAACAAAAGCTCCTCCAACAATAATCTTACCGTCAGTTTGAATTTTAGTTGACTGTGTAAAACTATTAAACCCAGTACCTATACTAAACGTATTATCAATACTCCCATCAGTATTTAATCTTATTATTCCATTTCTAATAATACTATTGTAAGATGTAAATTCTCCTGTAACAATAAGCTTCCCGTCAGTTTGAATTTTAGTTGACCTTGGAGAGAAATCATCAAACCCAGTTCCTATACTAAATGTATTATCAAGGCTACCATCAGTATTTAATCTTACTATTCTATTTCTAGCATTGCCATTATAGCTAGTAAAGTTTCCTACAACAATAATCTTCCCATCAGGTTGAATTTTAACTGCCTCTGTAATATTATTAAACCCAGTACCTATACTAAACGTATTATCAATACTCCCATCAGTATTTAATCTTACTATTCTATTCCTAGCGTTATTATTGTAATTAGTAAAAAGCCCTACAACAATAATCTTCCCGTCAGTTTGAATTTCAACTAACCGTGTAAAATCATTAAAACCAGTACCTATACTAAATGTATTATCAAGGCTACCATCAGTATTTAATCTTACTATTCTATTTCTAGCATTGCCATTATAGCTAGTAAAAGGACCTGTAACAATAATCTTCCCATCATTTTGAATTTCAATTGAATCTACATTTGAATTTATAGCACTATCAAACCCAGTCCCTATACTAAATGTATTATCAATACTGCCGTCAGTATTTAATCTTACTATTCTATTCCTTCCTGTTCCATTATAGCTAGTAAAAACCCCCCCAACAATAATCTTCCCATCAGTTTGAGTTTTAGTTGCCCTTGTAATATCATTAAACCCAGTTCCTATCTCAAACGTATTATCAATACTACCGTCAATAGGGAATACCCTATTACTTCCTAAGTAAGCCCTGTTGCTTAGAATATTGCCTTTAATAAGATTATTTATAGTGTTAACTGTTTTAATCATAAAATTTTTTATTTTTAAGAGTATAGACTTACTATTCTATTTCTAATATTTCCATTAAATAAAGTAAAATCACCCCCTACTATAATTTCATTATCTGGTAATCCCCCTATACAAGATACAAAATTATTAAACCCAGTTCCAATATCAAAAGTTTTATCTATATCTCCATTGCTATTAAGCCTAATAATAAAATTAGAGGCTACTCCTTTATATAGAGTAAAACTACCTCCTACAATAACTTTCCCATTTGGTTGTAGTAAGGTGCTGTTTACAGTACCATTAAACCCAGTTCCTATACTAAACGTATTATCAAAGCTACCGTCAGTATTTAGCCTTACTATTCTATTTCTAGTGATACTATTGTAAGATGTATAACCTCCTGTAACAATAATCTTCCCGTCAGCTTGTAAATTTAGATTATTTATTACACTATTAAAGCCTGTTCCTATTGTAAAAGAGGTATCTACTGTTCCGTCCGTGTTTATCCTTACTAAATTATTCCTTCCTGTTCCATTGTAATTAGTAAAGAATCCTCCAACAATAACTTTACCATCTGGCTGTATAACTGTACTTAGAACCACACCATCCACTCCAGTACCTATATTAAATGTATTATCAAGGCTACCATTAGTATTTAATCTTATTATTCCATTCCTTCCTGTTCCATTATAATTACTAAAACCTCCCCCAACAATAAGCTTCCCATCAGTTTGAATTTTAGTTGACCTTGGAGAGAAATCAAACCCAGTACCTATACTAAACGTATTATCAATACTCCCATCAGTATTTAATCTTACCATTCTATTTCTAGCGTTATTATTGTAATTAGTGAACTCTCCTGAAATAATAATTTTTCCATCTGGTTGCAAAGAAATTTCTCCAACTGTATTATTAAAACCTGAACCAGAAGAAAAAGTACTATTAGAGTTTCCATCTAAATTTCTCACAGTTATTCTTTGGTCTGAGCCTATTGCATAGGCTGTGAAAGACCCTCCAATTACAACTCTATTATTAGATATGGCAACTGTTAGTATTAAATTATTTGCCCCACCTCCTGTTTGAAAAGTATTATTTATACTGCCATCAATAGGGAATACTCTATTGTCACCTAAATATAATTTAGTACCTGGTATATTGCCAGTAGCTTTATTACCACCAACTACTATATTACTTACAGTTGTATTCCTTTTAATCATATTTACTAGTTATTAATGATATATAGAGTGCTTGCATTTGGAGAAACTATAGCATCATAATTAGCTTGTGAAAGCTGTACAATATTAGTTATAGCAGTAGCTCCAGTAATATTTGTAGGGTTTGAATCAACTTTAATATTCAAAGCTGTTTGTGTAGCAGTAGAAATAGGTTTCAAAAGGTCAGTAGTGTTATCAACATTACTGATATTTAAAGAGGTTCTAAAGGTTGGTACATTTAAGTTATCTCCTAACACGTTAGCTTTCAAATTTAAAGCTGTTTGTGTGGCTGTTGACACTGGTTTTAATAGGTCAGTAGTGTTATTTACGTTGTTTATGAGTAGTGCTGTTCTAAAAGCCGCCACATCTAAATTATTTCCTAATACGTTGGCTTTAGCATTTAGTGCTATCTGCGTAGCAGTTGATACAGGTTTCAAAAGGTCAGTAGTGTTATCAACATTATCAAGCCCAACAGCTGATTTATTTAATAGTTGAAAAGTTTTATCTCCTCTCCAGTATTGCAATACAGAACCAACACTAATACTTGCTTCTTTTAAGTTTAAAGCTGATTGTAAATCTGTTTGACTAGCTAAGGTGCCAGTAATAGACCCCCAAATTCCCCCTCCTCCAGTAGAAATCAAATCAACATAACCTTTTCTAACTAAGTCGTTATTGTTTACAGGGTTTGAACTTGATTGAGGTAATATATTAAAAATTTTTAAACCGCTGATAGACTGCGTGCCTGTTAGCTTTACAACATCAGAATCGTTAGCTTTTGAATTCAAAGCTACTTGAGTAGCAGTAGAAATAGGTTTTAAAATATCTGAAGTATTATCAACGTTGTTAAGGCTCATTGAAGTCTTAAACAATGTAAAATTAATATTACTACCATCTACATTAGCTTTCAAATTCAAAGCTGTTTGAGTAGCAGTAGAAATAGGTTTTAATAAATCTGAAGTATTGTTTACATTGCTGATTAAAAGTCCAGCCCTGAATAAGTTGGTATTTAAATTACTACCATCTACATTAGCTTTTAAATCTAAAGCTGTTTGTGTAGCAGTAGAAATAGGTTTTAAAAGGTCAGTAGTATTATTTACATTGTTTATCCCTAGTGCTGTTTTGAAAGCTGGTATATTTAAGTTATCTCCATTTGTATTAGCTTTAGTTGAAAGGTCAACACTAAAAATATTAGGCAAGTCAATTGAGTTTACTGTCCCGTCTTGAGCTATGGTTATTATCTTAGTCTTTCCTTCTTCAGCATAAGCCTCCAAGTTTAAAGTATTTAATATTTTTAAAGACTGTACTTCTAAATTTTGTATTTGCCCACCTTCTATAGTAATAAAATTCTCACTAGCATTTAAGGCTGTGATTAAACCGCAATGTTCAATTAAATCTTCACAGTTTACACTTAACACACCATCTTCCATTGATAATCCATTTCTTGGTGTTATTGTTAGATTGCTTATTTTGGCTAATGACCTTAGTTCTAATTGTCCGTTTTCATTTATAATAAAGGTTTGTCCTTTCTGAGGATATTCATTAGGAAATATTGTTATTCCTTGTATAGAAGTAATTGTATTGCAATTTGCCGCTCCAATAATATCTCCTGATAAGGCTGTAGGTATATAAAGCTCAGATTCTTTATGGCTTTTAACAGGAGGTTTATCCCCTCCAAATCTAGTAATACTTACACCTGGGTTGTTAGGTGGACAAGTATACTGATTATTATTTTCAGTTATTGGTATATTTTCTAAAGGGTTTGAAGACATTTTAATATTTTTAAGTTAATAAAGTATAAAGACTGTTTAGTGTTGGTAAAGATAGTATAGATGGGAATATTAACATCATATACAAAGACCCATCTAACGGGTCTACGTCTCTAGTTGCTCCAATCTGAACTTCTCTAAGGTCATAAGTGCTTGTTACATTTGTAACAAATCTATTTAAAGAAACCCCATTATCCTGATAAGAGTTCCAAATATTAGCATCTGACACGGCGTTTATGGCAGTTCTTTTAGAACTAACAGTGATGTTACTCAAGCCTGTCCCAATTAAACTAGCCCCATCTACTACAGCTTGCAAAGAGTCATTCCTGACTCTAACTGTTGGTTGATTTAATCCTGATACAGAACCTAACAAAGATTTGTCTCCTAGTATACTATTTACTTCATAAATAGAAATAGCTGTGTGGTTAGGAGGTAACGTATAATTAGTATTTATCCGTTCGTCAATACCATTAAAGATTACTTTATCTCCTATTACATTTGCTCCTGATGTCATATTAGTCATTGTATTTGGAAGGTCATTAATAGTTCCTGCATTATACATTCTAGTACTCACACCACTTGATAAATTAAAACTATAAGTAGGATGCAACATAAATTCAGGTAATATACCATTAGTTATGTTGGATATTCTTCTTAAAAAACTATTATACTGAAAAAGAATAAACTCATTTGGTAGGTAGCCATCTAGTACAAGTTTATCTCTATATTGGGTTACCTGTGTGGTAAAGACACTATCATAAGGGTAAGCACCATTAAATACTAGGTTTGCTAGTGTTTCATCGGTATATCCTTTTGTTGCAATATGATTAAATAAGACTGGGGTTTGTCCTTTTGTAACATTATTAAAAGTTTTTAAACCGTTAATAGATTGGTCAGTTGTTAGTAAGACAATATTTGCATTATCAGCTTTTAAATTCAAGGCTACTTGAGTGGCAGTAGAGATTGGTTTTAATGCGTCAGTGGTATTATTTACATTGTTTATACTTAAAGCTGTTCTATAACTAGCTACATCTAAATTATCTCCTAATACGTTAGCTTTTAAATTCAAGGCTGTTTGAGTAGCAGTAGAAATAGGTTTTAAAATATCTGAAGTATTATCAACATTATTAACGGATAGTATTGCTCTATAAATTCCTACATTTAAGTTGTTTCCATCTACATTAGCTTTTAAATTCAAACCTGCCTGAGTAGCTGTTGACACTGGTTTTAATAGGTCAGTAGTGTTATTTACGTTGTTTATTCCTAGTGCTAGTCTAAACGCAGTTATATCAATGTTATCTCCATTTATATTAGCTTTGCCGTTTAAATCTGGGTCTATACTTCCAGGGATAGGGATGCTTGTGACTATCCCACCAGGATTAATTATTAAGACTTGATTAGAAACATCTGAAAGACCTGGAATGCTAAGAGAACCATTTACTCTTAAATTCCCAGTAATAGTTCCGCCTTCTATTGATAAAAATTTTGCATTAGCTAAGGCTTCAGTTAAAATATTACAATGCTCTATTAAATCACTGCACTTTATACTAAGCTCCCCATCTTCCATCTCTAATCCTTGATTCTTTTGAATAGTTATATAATTTATCTTATCTTCTAGTATAAATCTATTATTTCTATATACTAGCATTTGACCCTCTTTAGGCTCTTGGATGCAAACAACTTGAATTCCTCTAATAGCTTTTACTTCAGTAGCCATTACAGGTCCTATAACGTCCCCATCAAGCCCTTGTAGTGTAATTGTTTGAGATTCTTCAGACATTTAATAATTTATTTTAATTTTAAAATTTATGTCCAGATTAGGTTTATTAATCTTTCAGTTTTTACATCAGACAAGACATAGTCAAATAACATAGAGGCAAATAAAGACCCACCAAAAGGGGCAGAAACTAAAGAAGCACCAAGTCTAAAATCAGAATTAACAGCCCCAGCATTTGAAGCATTGCTTAAGAATTTTGTTGTAGTGATTCCATTAGACTGCCACGCATTCCATACGTCAGTACTGTTTTTATTAAAAGAAATTATATGATTTGTATTTGCAGTAATAACAGCACCACTCGCTACTACTGCGACATCAGCCCTCATTATTTGGGGGGTGGCACCCGAGATTCTAATACCAGGTTGTCCAACAGCACTTCCAGCCATCAAAAACTTATTTCCAACAACATTAAGAACGTTAAATTTGGCAAAAAAACTTATATTATTAGGCATTACAAAATTGGTCTCAATTCTATCATTAGTACCATCAAATTGATAAGAATAACCATTAGTAAAAGCACTAACAGTGCTATTTGCAAGTGTTGAGGTTATTGTGGCTGTTCCAAGGTTGATAGGTATAGTTGAATTTGGTAAAGTATTGTCAAAAGATAATCCAGGGACAAAAAGGATAACTGGTAAAGGTGTCCCTTGTAATTCAATCAAAAGGTTATCATAAAATCTTCTTAAAGCTATACTCTGGTGAGGGAGGAAAGACAATCCGTTACTTATAAACCTATTCCTTACGATTTCAGTCAAAACCTGAGCTTGATTAGCAGGATTTACAACTAGTTGACGTTGTAAGCTTGATAAAGCACTTAAAACCGTATCTGTTGCTGTAATTGGAGTATTTGAAACGGTTGATAATCCAGTTAAAGGGGTTGCTCTAACCCTTCCTCCTGTAAAATATAGGTTTGTACCTTCTGCAACATTAGTAGTTGTTAAACTACTTACTAAAGCTGATGCACTTGATAAAGTGTTAGAATCTCTAGTATCTACTTCAGCTCTAGAATAAACATCAAGTACATTTCTTGCTTGGACACTAGTCAAGGCTTGTGGTTGTCCACCAGCTACACTACCTAATACAGTATTGGCTGGGATATTAGCTAATTTGTTTAGTGTAATACTTCCATTATCTATCTCTAAATTAACTGCACCATCATCAAAATCTATGTGTAATCTACTTTTAGACTGGCTACACCCTTTCTCTGAATAGACACTGGCATTGTTTTTCCTAACCTCAGCAACTTCTAATGCTTGAGTAGGCTCTTTTTCTGCAGGGCATTGCAATATAGTTGGCATTTAGTAACAATTTAGATTTTTTAAATACTTTAATTATACTTCAAATGAAAATATAAATCAAATCTTTTTTTCTTTTTAAAACAAAACCTTTGTCATTATACTATTATAGAATCTAAACATCTTCAGGGTTATGGTCAGTTTCGTGATTATCAATCACCTCAAGACCAATTGTTTTAACTTTACCTTCTAATCCTTTAATCCTTTTTCTAAGCTTAATGTTTTCTGCCAAAAGACTTTCAATCCTCCTTTTAGACTTAGCACTTTCTTCCAAAAGATTGTCAATTTTCAAGCCTTGGTTTTCAATTTTTAAATCTTGCTTTTCAGCTTTTAAATCTTGCTTATCTCTTTCTTCTTGAAAGGTTTCTATTAGTGCTTTAAATTCATCTAAATTTTGAGTTCTATTCTTTGTAAAAAAATCAAGAACTTTTACTATTGCCCCACCAGAAAGCATAGTTAGGAATCCTGTAGCTAAATTTTCTATGATAACTTCCATAAACGATAAGTCTTTATAATTAAAAATCTTATTAAAAGTTTTAACACTAGCAAACCTGCAAGATATATCATATAGTCTCCAACGCTAAAACTTAACGTCTTCAACGTTGTTAATAGTTCTTGGATTCCAGTGGTTGAGTATATTGTTGATAACATATTTAAAAGGGTTAAGAAGAGCATAATTTATTATAATTACAGCAATAATAACTTCAATAGGGGCTTGCGTTTTAGCACTAAAACCTAAAATTAAAACTGCTAGAAAAAGAATATTATAACTATCTACAATCTTATCTTCGTTTGTATATAGGAATATAAAAGACCTTTTTAGCATTGTTTTATAAAAAGGTTTAAGCCTTTTTAGTGTTTTTTTAAGAAAAGGTTCCATAATATTAATTTTTATTTTAATTTTTCTAAATTTGCAATCCTTAATTCCCCTTCTATTTTTCTTTTATTTTTTGCGTGGTTTGTATTATAACTAGCAATTGTGCTACCAATTACTAACAAAGCTCCAGATATAGTAGCAAGAGTACCTCCCCCTATCATATCACTTACAATACCTAAGTCTATAAACCCCATTATAAGCGTAACTATGGCTATAATAGGTGTCTGTTCTTGTAAATCGCCTAAAGTGTCTTTGACATCTCTGTCAGATAAAGACAAACTATTTTCTTCTTTAACTTCTTTTTCTGCTTGTTTCACTATTTTTGCATTTTTTATTTCTTCATCTATTTTATCTTGGAGGTTTGCTTGAATCTGTTTAATTTTATCATTTTCTTCTTTTGCTTTAGCTTCATTTTCTAATACCTTTTCCTTGTATCCTAAAAATTCTAACTTTAACTTAGCCATTTCAGTAGCTAGCATCTCTTTATCAGAACTGACAGTAGATATTGTTGTATCTTTTTCTGATAGTTGTCTTTTAAAACTGTCTAACTCTGCCCTAGGAGCCTCCCCCCCAAAAGCTAAAATATAATTAAAGTTGTTATCATAAACAGCATTAACTAAAGCTTTTTTTGTGTCTGTGTCAAAAGCTTGTTTGGCGTTTATTAGATTAATAGCTTCGCTTCTTGGAATTGTAAAATTAGGCATAGGATTATTATTAATATTATTATTATTATTTGGGATTACTATGTTAGTATTTACAATAGAAATTCTATTGGTAAAATCAAGCACAGTTTCTGGATTTATACTTGCACCATTTTTTCTAATTTCAAAATGGAGGTGTACCCCTGTAGACCAGCCAGTAGTTCCCATTATACCTATTTGTTGACCTGCCTGCACTTCTTGCCCAATTTTTACAAACTCTGAACCAGTCGTTGCTAAATGTGCATATCTTGTTTGATACCCTTCTTTGTGGTCAATATATATAGCATTTCCAAAACCTTTAGGTTCAAACCATATTTTTGAAACCTTCCCCTTCCCAGCTGAAACTATAGCCTTGTTTGAGTTAGTCCTTAAATCTGTTCCGTGATGAAAATATGGACCATCTCCCATATCTCTCCAACCATACTTATCATTTCTAAGTGGTGTAAATTTTTCTAAAATTGGTGAAACAAAAATCATATTTTTAAAATTATATAGTTAATAAGTGTATTGCCTGTACTTGAGCTTGTGTTAATACTACTGGGAATCCCATTATGTATTTAACTCTACCTCTAAACTCTCCACCATTAGCATCTCTAAGTAATGTTAAATTAGCTATAGAGTTTGGGTAGCCTACATAAGGGGCTGAAGTTCTAACACTGGTAGCTGAGTTAATAACTTGAGAAAAAGCATTTGTAGCTGATTGCCCTATTGCTAGGGTATTATACTCTGTAGTAAGGAAATCATTTGTAGAGTTAACTACATCACTAACACCTCTAATTGTATATCTTAACTTAAAAGTGCTTCTTAAATTCATTTTTATTCCGCCAGTAGTTCCAGTTCCAACAATATCTCTATTTAAACTGCTTGTTGGTTGCACCGAAGCTAACAATGTAAAATTACTATTATAGTTAGGGAAGGTTGTAATTATGTAGGTATTATCTATAAATGTAGAAGTATCTATAACGTTGTTTGTAATAATCTCACCTACATTGCTGTCAAATATATTACCATCCCCTCCAGCAAATGTTCCTGCGTTATAAAAATTAGTACCTAAAGGTGCTGATAAATTAAAACTAAAAATAGGGTGTAAAAATAAATTAGGTAAAACCCCTCCTGTTATATTAGCAATTCTAGCTAAAATTAAGTTATATTGATATAATTTTAAAGCATTAGGCTCATAGCCTGTTGCATTTAACATTTTAGTTTTATAAGCATTAACCTGTGAAAGCTGATTACTAAAAATAGTTAAAGCTGTAACTTCTTCTATATATTGCACAGTCGCCCAGTCATTACCATCTATTGGTCTTTGACCTATAATAGGTCTTTCAAAAGTTTTTAAACCACTAATAGATTGGTTAGTTGTTAGCCTTACAACATTAGAATCATTAGCTTTTGAATTCAAGGCTGTTTGAGTAGCAGTAGAAATAGGTTTTAAAAGGTCAGTAGTGTTATTTACATTGTTTATTAAAAGGTTGTCTCTGAATTGTGCAACAAATATATTATCTCCAACTGTGTTAGCTTTTAAGCTTAAAGACGCTTGAGTGGCATTAGAAATAATTTTATCTAAGTCTAGGGTATTATCAACATTATTTAAAAAAAGATTCTCTCTAAATAAATTTACAACTATATTACTACCATCTACATTAGCTTTCAAATTCAAAGCTGTTTGAGTAGCAGTAGAAATAGGTTTTAATAAATCAGTAGTATTATTTACATTATTAATTCCTAATACTATCTTATAGTTAGGTACATTTATATTACTACCATCTGAATTTGATTTAGAATCTAAAACTTCAACTTTTATAGGTGGAGGTATTTTTCTAGTTGATAAAATACCATTTTCATCTGATACAATCATTTCTCCAAGGTTATTAAAAAACTTCACCAACCTTAAAGAGCCTTCTATGGTTATGTCTTCTAACTCCCCTCCTTCTTTTAAAAAATATGGGATTTCTTCGCTTTGGGTAAAAAGGTTGCAGTTCTTAATTAGATTCTGACAATCAATAGATATTCTATTATTCTTTAAAATAATTCCGCTATTTTTTGCTGTTGAAATTTTTCTTACTTTAGCTAAGCCTTCTAATTCAAACTGGCAACACTCGTTAATAGTTAAAACATCTCCGTTCTTTGGTTCTTCCAAGCATACAATAGGTATATTACAGATACCAACAACCTTATTGCTAATAAAGTTACCATAAACATCTCCAAGAAAAGTTTTGTTACTATTTTTATAGTCCATAAAATTATATATAACGTATTTAAAAGAAATTGTAAAGGTTTTTTTTAAATAGGTTTTGTCGCCTGTATATGATTAGAACTAAAGAAGGGTAGTTCCTATGCTTTAGCTAGCGGATAGAAGTCTAGATTATAGTTCATTATTAGCGACAAAAACATTTCTCTATTTTTAGCCTTTGTGTCAACCTCACTAGTAACATTAGGGCTTCTAGTTTTTCTCTTTAATGTTAATTTATAATAGCTTTTGCTATTCTTTCTCCTAATGTTAAAAACCCTAAAGCATTGTAATGAAAATCATCTTGTTTTTGTAAATCATCAACAAGAACAAGGGATGTATTACTATTTGCCCCTACATAATTAGATTGTGCAGTTCTAATGTTTAGATAAGGAGGTAAAGATGTATCACTATTTCTATAAGCAAGCTGAACAATATAAGCTGGTAAATTAGGCTTTGCTGTATCAATTCTAATTTGAGACACTAAAGATACTAAGTCCGCTTGATATTGCAGAGTACTTCTATTATCAACGGCATCGTTCTCACCTTGTATCCATATAAAGCCAGCTATTTCGTAATCTGTATTAGCTAGTGCTAGTAAAGCAGGGTCTAGGTATGAATTTTTAAATATACTATAACCTAAGTTAGATAAACTAGGTAACCAAAAATTATGTAAGCCTGTTCCTCCAGAAGCTAATTTTATGAATCCTACTCTTCCATATTTTTCAGTAAGGTGGTTAGCCATATTTAATTCAACTCCAAACTGAGTATCAGTACTAGTTCCTAATGCGTTACTAGGATTACTGTTTGAATTTGTTCCAAACTTTAAAGGTTGAAAAGTGTTTGTTGCAGGATTAAATATCTCTGCTTCAGGAATAGTTAAGTTAGGATTTATATTCCAAGTATCTAAACCTGATACAAAACCTCTTCCATCTGCATTAGATTGCCCTAATATTATAAATATTTTTTTAGTACCATTAAATCTACTAGGCATTGGTTTTGCAATCCTTACATCTGGATAGTATAAGCTATACGTGTTTTTATAAACTTTTTTAAGAACCTCTGGTGTAGTACTAGTATTAGATGACATTTTAATCTTCAAATTACCATCAAAATATCTACTATTTGCAGACCTAGCACCATAAACAACTGTTCCTGGAGAAAAAACCTTAGAATAAGTACCTGATGTAGCTTGGCTATTTTGTACAATCACTGCTGTGCTTGTTGAATTATTATAACTAAAACCAAAAAACATCGGCTGGTTAAGACTATAAAATTTAATTCCTGAAAAACCTCCTGCCTCTAGTGATTTTTCTAAAACAACGCCTAAAGAAGAGTTTAAATAAACGTTAGGAGTTCCATTTACGCTACCTGCTACTAAAGTAGGAAGCCCTGTATCAGTATTAGTAGTAAACCAGCCATAACCTGAAAAGTTGTTAACATCATAGGCTTCATTTGTTGATACCCTTTGAGCATTAAGAGAATTGAAAAAGACTGACTTTCCTAATCTAGAATTAGAAGTTATCATTGTTGTAGCATTAGCTGAAGTGCCTCCAAAAGCTAATGTAGAAGTAGCCAACTTAGTTCCTGAATTAATTAGGACATCTGTAGCATCTGCTGAACTAGCTCCTCTAGCTTCAAGGTCTGCATTAGAAACAAAACCTGATTCCCTTTCTAAATATTTTTCATTAGCTAAAGTTCCAAAGTCCGTAAAAGGAACTATAAAAGTATTAGTTGTATTAGCATTAACTCTAAACTCTCTTATTTGTTCTTGACTTGCAAGAGAACTAGAAAGGTTAGTCAAATCTTGTATTGGCTGATTTACTAAATTTCCAATACTAATATCTTCATCAGATATTCTTACATATTCATCTAAAATTTCATCAAGGCTACCATCACTGTTAAGAACTGATATAGCTTGAGAGGGTGTTAATATTTGAGGGGAACCTGTTGTTAGCCTTCTTCCAATTATACTATTGACTGGGACAGTATTAACTAGCTTAGCTAGGGGCATAGAACCATCAGGAGTGATACTATTTACTAAAGTAGGAGTTCCTTGTATATGTACAGGTGTATTAGTTGAATAAAGTGGAGTTTCTAAACCTGGTCCGTTTTCTGAGTAAATTAGTGTTGCATTAAATGGTGTAGACATATTTATATATTATATTAGTTTAACATTTTTATTAATTTATCTATTTTTTTATCATTCAGTTCTTTAGCTAATCTAGTTAATCTTGCAAAATAAACATCGTTCTCAACAAATAAATCTATCATTTGCTTTAATACCCCTGTTCTAACTAATTCTCTTGTAGTAGGTTCTTGGCTTATAAAAGCATCTGTAGAATTACCATAAATAGACTGTATAAGATTCTTCCACAAAACACTATCAGTTGTAATAGCTAAACTGTGCTGATTATTATTATTTGAATCTACAGCTGTTTTAATTAATCCAGCCTGTTCTTTTGTTGCCTTAGGTAATCTGTTAATAAAATCACCATTTTGACCTGTCATCATTGCAATGAATTGATATATTTCATACAAATCTTTTGGAGAAATTGTATAAAAATCTAAAAATAACTCACTCCTTGAATTGCTTAAATCTAAAGGCTCAGAGATAGAATTATCAGCAAATCTGCTTACCCCTCTCACAATCTTAACTCTATATCCATTTGTGCTATAGCTACCCTTTAATATTTTTACTATTTCTCCGTATTGGTCTTTTCTGCAATTTATAGTAGCATATAAATCACTATCTTGTAACATATTAATAATAGCAATTTCTGGCTCTTTTTTAAAACCAACAACCTGTTCTTCTCCAGCAGAGGCTTTTCTTAGCGAAGTATTGACTAAGTATTCTCTATGAAGACCAGCTAATGGTATATTGTTAGTCATATAGTGTAAGTTTAGCTTATGTGAAATTAAAAGTCAAACTCTTTGACAGATTTTAAATAGTTTAATTGGTTTTTGGTTATATGAATATTATATATAGAAATAAAATAATCAAAATCTTAAATAGAATAGCAAATTCTGAGGAAATAAAAAATTACAAATATGAAGAAAATATGAAGAAAAAATATGATAAAAAGAAATTTATATCTGAAGTTTTTTCAATACCTATTAACAAGGTTGATTTAGAGCCTGACTATTTTTTTGATTGTTTAAATAAAGATAGAATTATGATTTATGAATTAAAAAAAGTACTAGAGACTATGAAGCAAAAAAGCTTGGCAAAAAATAGAGATGTTAATATTAAAAACTCTTACTAAATCCTTGTTTTAAATCTCTACTCTATAATATCTAATCCAATATCTTCACTTATATCTATAGGTTTTCTATCCTCTTCATCGCTTTTAAATGAAGGCATTTTTCTATTACTATTTTTATTTGAAACATCTCCTAATCCAAAAAAGTTAATAGTATTTTTAGAAGTAGGCGACATTGTTTCTTTATAGCCTGCCTTATTTAATAGGTCTGTGTGTGTCTTAATTAGACTAATTTTATTTCTTTTTGTGTATTCTAATTCTGCTTTTTTTTCTATGTATTTTTCGTAGTCTGTTTTGTTTCCTTCATTTAGACTTTCTAATATGTCAATATCAGCTGGTGCGGAATAGTTATTCCATCCGTTTATTTCCATCTCTTCAAGTTCTTTTTTTAATAATTCTTCACCTTTCTTTATTTCTACTATGTCTTGAGACACTGTTTCAATATTAGACCATAAAGAAGAAAGTCCTTTTGTAGATAGGAGGTAACTATGTAAGGCTTGACCTTTTGCTCTATACTCTTTAGCTTCTTCCATTATTTTATCAGCTGTACTATCCAGCATCTGTTTTATTTCACCCTCTACTATTGTACTTAAAGATAAGTCATTACTCATTTTTTAGCTCTTCTATTATATTTAAAATATCACCTTCAGGGATGAAGTAATAAAGTAAATTGTTTATATAATCTATTCTATGTACTTTATCTAACATAATACCACTATTTGGTTTTAAAGTAACAATATCTCCTTTATTAAAAAGAGATTTTTCAGCAACCCCTGCTACTACTGCGTTTGTAGATATTGTGAACATATCTTGCACCTCTCTTGCCATTTGTTTAAAATCTTGGATAGTAAAGTCATCAGGATTTTCAAACTTGTTAGGAACATACTCCCCTTTTATTTTTAAACCATCTATCTCTTTAAAGCCTAGTTCTGGAGGAATTTCAAAACAAACTTCAATGTAATTGTTAACTGGGGTATATTTTTTATCTTGTGTGTAATAAGCCATAAACGGAAAACTAAATTTATTAAATTTTTCAGGAACTATAAGTGTTGCATAAAATGATTTACAATCTTCTGTAAAATGTTGAATGATACCAACTATATTGTGAGTTAGGTATATATTTTTACCTTCTAAAAATCCCCACTCTTCTTTTAACTTCTCAGAGACTTCTTCTACTTCGCAATTTTGGTGCATTGAAGAGTTTTGAAGTCTACTAATAAGTATCTGCTTAAAAACATCTGTATTAACCGCCTCTTCAAAAGACCACTCAGGATTAAAAGATTCTGCCCCATAAGTGTCAGTATAGACTTTTAATTCAGCCTCTGTCATATTAAAAACTTTTTGTGGAGTAATAGGTGCTAATATTGAAAGCATTTTTTCAGTAATAGTATACTTTACCACCATACAATTATTAGCTGGCTTTAGTTTGTGTGTTTTGTATAATTCTATATTTGGTATTAAAGACATTTTAAAGTTATTAGTTAATATATTATTTTATTTATTTTATCTGGAAAATACTGCATTTCTACTTCTGCAGTGGAACTTAAAGGGCTTTCCATAGACCCGTTACCTGTCTCTTCTTCGTTTAAAAAGTAGTAATGGACTGGTCTCCCACTCAGGTCGTCCGTCAGAGTGAATAAAGGCTTCTTTAGGGATACAAGTTTATCTAAATATTCTTTTCTTTTTTCTTCTATAGTTAATGTTTCAACTGCTTCGGTGAGCTTTTGAAAGTCCTTAGTTTTTCCACCTTTATCAGGGTGATATTTTTTTGCTAACTCTTTATATCTAGTGTGGATTTCTTCAGGTGTAGCAGATAGAGATAACCCTAAAAATTTAAAATAATTCTCCATATTATTTAAGTAAATGTTTAATAATTTTAGCCTTGTCTGAGTAAAGATAACTAAATCTTGTAATAGTATTTCTGATAGACACTGTTTTGTAATATAGGACAGAAACCTGCTGTTCAAATTCTAATGTAATACTATTTTCATTCTTAGCCTTTTGTGTCAAGCTAACTAAAGGTTTTAACATCCCTTCATGCTCTGCTAATAAAACGTCATGTTCCAGTATAGTTTCTCCTAGTTTATTAAGATACTGTATTATATCAGAATCTTGCTCCTTTAAAAGAGTTATACTTTTTAAATCCAATAAGACTTTAGAATAATCATACTGGTAATCTTCTATATTTAAACTAATCATTCTGATGTTTTATTTTCTAAAAATTTTAAAAAAGATTCCATTGTGGTTTTATTTATGATTTTCATTTGCCTAGACTGACTAAGCTTGTACTTCATTGTTAGCTCGCTTATTTTTTTTGTATCATTCTTTACATCGTGATACTTAGCCCCCCCTCTAAAAGAAGGTTCTAGTATTCCAATGTTTTTTAAAACAATAACATTTCCTTCTTCCATAAAGTCTTTTATGACTTCTATAAAAATGGTAGTTAGATAGGCTGAGCTTTTTTTATTCAATGCCTCGTTCTTATCTTTTTTAATTCTGTTCTGTATTTCAAGAGCTATCTCTTTAGAGCCAATTTTTTTAGAAAAAGTATTCCAGTATTTTTTTGCCTTTTTAACTAAGGCTTTTTTTTCTAAAACCTGCTCTTTTTCTGAAGAAGTTAAGTTATCAGCTTCTGAAATATTACTTATTGCTTCCAGTATTACTTTCGCTGATTCTTCGCTAAACTTACTGTCTTGGTTGTTTTCTTTTACTTTCTTTACCAGGTCTTCTGGTTTGATAGGTTTAGCATTCATTTTAGATATTTTATAATTTTAAATAAAATATAAACTAAAAAAAAGTATCTGTCAAATCTTTTTGGCAAATAATCCTATTTTCTAAAATATTCTAGTTTATTTGGAAACAATGATAACAGAGGTAAGTGTATTTTCCAGTTAGGTTGATAGCCCTTTTTATTATCAGGTTGTGTTAGCTTATTTCCAAATAAACTAGATGCAAAGCCTATATTAAATACAACATCATAGACAGAGTAAGGAATGTGTACAATTCTATTTTGTTGCTTTACTAGTATGTTTAGTTTTAAGTCTCCTTCATTTTTACCTGTTATTTGCCAAGATAAATAACCACTTCTCTCTTTCCAGCAAAAAAAGTCCCAGTTATTTTTTTCTGCTTCTATTACTATATCTGTAAATATTTTAAAATAACTTTCTTTCATTTCTTGACCAAAACTGTTAATATAACTATTATTATAATATAAATAAAATATTTAGTCAAATTATGTATAAGAAAGAAAAAAGAGGAAGACCTGCCAGCGGTAAAAAAGTAATGGGAATAGACACTACTCCAGCTGGGAATAAATCTAAATTGAAAATGGCGAAGGGTAGAATGCCATACAGGTTTATGAAAGTCCCTGACGATATTAAAGACTTTATAAAACCAAACTCAGGAGGTCAAGCACCTGTCCACGCTGTTAAGACCGCATCTAAGAAGAAAGCGTATATGAAAAAAAATGGCATAACTAACAAAAGGAATGTAGTTATAGAGCATAGAGATAATAATAAGAATAATAATGCAATGTCTAATCTAAAAGTCTCTACTAGGGCTTCAAACACATCTGCTTCTAATAAAGCAAGAGCTAAAAAGAAAAAAAAGACTTAACCTCCACTTTTTAATAAATAGTTGTTTGAAATTACCTTGAAAGAAACTCTTTCAAATGCATCATTAATCTTTACTGTTGGTCTGAAAACTAAACCTTCTAACCCAGTAGAATCAGCTAAATCAAGAAAATCTTGTAAAGAATAGTTTTCAAGTGAATAATATTCTTTATCTTTTTTTGGGTGGAATATATCTACAAAACTAAGTCCAATGTTATTAGTAAACTGAACAGCCTTTTCGTAATCAAGGTATTCACCTTTTTTTATGTCGTACACATTAAAAACTTTAAAATCTGTACCTTTAATTTTGTGATGGTTTTTTTGAATACCCTCACCAAAGGCTTCTCCTTGTACAGCAAAGCCTTCAGGTAACTTTTCTTTTAGGTTATATCTATTGGCTAACTGCCAAATAGTGTTTTCTTTTGTTTCTTTAAGGTCTAAGTTTTTACTACATGCACCAAAATCTCCATTGTAGTTATAAACTGACATAGATGCTCCATCGTACTTAATTGTAGCGTACCAAGTAATATCTTGATATTTTTTTATTTGTTTAAAACAATTTTGTATCCTTTCTTCTCTTGTCTTAGGGAAGAAACTAGGGAAGTTACCTTTGACTTGTCCTGCTAATTGTGTGCTAATAGTTGGCTCATATTTATGAACACCTATATACTCTGATACATCCTGCCCATCGCTCCATTCATTATGACTAGTCATTATCATTGGCATTCCAAAAGTGTCTCTACTTTTATGAAAATTTTCCAGGATATTAAGAGGTAAAGCCAATCCTTGACTTAAAACTCCTCTCATTCTCATTGTTTTTAGATGATACCCTTGAACTTCTGTGCCATCCTCTAGTGAAGTTTTTTTAGGTTTACTCCCTTTAGCTAGAAACTCAAATGTATTATTTACTGGCAACAAACTATCTATTTCAAAATACACAGCTTTATCCCCTACTCTAAATTCTCCTTTTTTAACTATACACCTCCATTCAACATTTTCAAAGGTAGCTAATTCAACTCTATCAGCTTCTTGTATAGGTAAAGTTTTTTTAATTGTTTGAATTGTTGCTAGCTTTCTTTCAGTCATTTTACATAATATAGTTTATATCATAACATTATTACACTTATTCTATTTTTTGTCAAGTGATATTATAAAAAAACTTTAAGTGATTGCTTTACCAAGTTTTTTGTTGAGTAAATTTAACTTGAGTATAAGGGTCAAGTACTTCAGCATCTTCTGCAAAATTCCAAATTCCATTTTGATAAAGCTTCCTCCCAATTCTAAAGTCCAAATGATTACCTGTAGACCATCCTGTATTGCCAACTAAACCAATAACTTGACCTTGATTAACTATTTGCCCTGCTTTTAAACTAGGAGCGTCTTTTAAATGTGCATAGCTTGTTTGAAGTCCGTTGTCGTGCTGAATAACTACTACATTTCCAAAACCTCCTTCATGAAAGTCAATAGCTAAAACTTTACCAGCCTGAGAAGCCTTAACTTCTGTTCCAAGTCCAGCTCCTATATCTATTCCTCCGTGCATTCTATTGCCTCTCCTAGATTGAAAGTTAGAAGTCAAAGTCCCTACTCCTGCTAAAGGGTCTGCAAAGCCTGAAATGTTAGATAAGCCAGGTTGCTGTACTTGAACACTTTGAGCTTTCCTAGATTGAATATGAGCCATCCTCTGAGCTTGAGCCTTCCTTACCATCCCAGATTGTATCTTAGCTACCTGACCAGATAAAGCTTTGCTTTTTGCCATCATTGTATTTTTTATATTATTATTGATAGTTCCAAACATAAAATTATAAATCCATTATTTTATTTCCTAATACCCCTTGAAAGGTATTTACACTTTTCCTTGCTACAGTCCAAGGTTTGAACCCCTGCTCTTTGTATAGCTCTTCCGCTATTTTTAAAGAGTTATCTGTATTCTGAAGCCATTTAGAATTAGCATTAACGTCTTCAGTTCCACTATGTTTAGATACTCTTTTGTTGTGAGCATTTAAATTGATTTGAAAAGGACCAAAAGACCTTTCATTTGCACCTAAGTCAGCTGAAGCAGTCTCTCTCCAATTAGATTCTAGCCCTGATACAACTACAGCTCTCTTTGCAATCTCTTCTCCGTACTTAGAAAAGTATTGATATACTTTATTTGCTACAGGGTTATCTTTACCCCTTTCAATTACATCTTTAAACTTTTTATGCTTTTCAACTTCAGTGTTACCATTAGATATACTTTGTCCAGTGTTATTAGAAATAATTTGATTTTTTTGTCTACTAACAGACCTTTGAATGCTAGACTGGATACCTTTAACTCTTGTATTAATTAAATTAGAGTTAGCTTGCATTTTATCTTTAATACTATTATTAAAAGTTCCAAACATAAAGTTATCTATTTACATTTAAATATTTAGACTTACCTCCTGTTCTGATAATATCAACCAAAGCAAGCAAACTATCGGCTTGTCTGCCATCTACACCATAACTACCCATTGTAGAAACTAAAAATGCCTTGTAAGTATCATTTAGCCTTGCTTTATCTTTAATGGATTTCTCCATAAACTTTTGCACATTAACAAGCCCATCTATCATTGTTCTAGTTTGTTTAGTAAATTGCAAACCTCCTTCTTTATTTCCTTCAAAATAAACCCTAGATTCATTAGAAACAGAACTAGGATTTAAAGTTCCATTATAAGCTGAGAAAGCTTTTTGTAAAGCAAAAGGATTAGATAGTAAATTACCTCCAGATAAAGATTTAAGGGCATCTTCTCCGTTAGTAACCCAAGAACTCTTTAAAGGTTCAAAGTCTAGAAACCCTTCATCATTCAGCTGGACTAAATTCATATTCTCTAAATTTTTTAAAGAGCCAGCAGTAGTTCCCATTAAAACAGCCCCAATTAATTGTGGAGTTTTTACTCCACTAATAAGCTCGTTATTTGAAGCAGAGTTATACCGTCCGTTTTTTAATGTAGTAATAAAGTCAAAAGCAGAAACATTTTGATTTTTAGTTAGACCTTTAGCCTCATACTCTCCAGTAACTTTCAAGAAGTTGTCAAATATACCTTTATCTTTAGGGTCTAAAGCCGATAATTTTTGATTCAAGTTTACTTTATCTTCAGCAGATAAACCTGCTGTATTTACTTCAAAAAAGTTATAGCCTAACTCATTATTGTTATAATTTCTTAAAGCAAATAACATAGAATTCTTATCATCGCTTTCAGCATAAATCTTATTCATAAAAGAAGCTGATTCCCCTGCAAACATAGACTTAGATATGTCTAAAGCCATATTTTGTCTTATTTCATTAATATTTTCTCTTTCTATCATACTTCCCTGCGAGCCTTGAAAAGTTGTATTTAAATCTAAACCTATTTGAGATAAAGCACTCTCATCATAAAAACCTATAGTTCCATCTTCCCCTTGTTCTATTCCATAATACCTGCCGAAAGCTGTTCCAAATTTATCTTGAGCTTCTGCAATACCACCTGGACTACTAAACATATTCATTAGTTCTTGCTGTTTATACATACTTTCAATAGCCATCTTGGCTTCTGTGGTATCAGCTTGAGCTATAAGCAAATCTGCCCTTCTTCTTAAATCCCCTAAATCAGTTACCATAGCTTGACCATTAGAATCAAATTTAATCATTCCTTGCTCATCTAATTGGTACATTTCACTTGCTTCAGCTTGTGCTGTTCCTAACTGAAATTGACTAGCTGTTAAATCTAGTTCTGAGGCTCTTCCTTGCAATGTTGCAACTCCTGTATCCATTATATTGCCAGCTTCGTCTATGCTATGTAAAGTTCCTAAAGACTGTGTCATCATATTAGCCAGTTCATCTAATCTTCCTCTTTCAGCTTGTTGAGTTTTCACAGCCTGTCCTAATAATTCAGTTTGCTGTTGTTTTGTTTGTAAGTCTATCTGTCCTAACTGATTAACAAATTCTTGTGTAGTGTCTATCATTTGTTGTTGTGCGACAGCCTGTGCATCTGCAATGAAAGATAAATTTCTTGTTGATTTCTCAGGAGTAGCTCCTAACTGCCCTGTTTGAATACCTGCAATTACTGCTCTATCTTGAGAGGCACTTTCAATAGCTCTAACTTGTCCAGATAAACTTTGAGTTAAGGCATCCCTAGTTAAATTGCTTTGTTCCGCTATTTGCTCAGAACTTTGAGTAAACAGTTGCTTTTGGTCATCGCTTAAAAAAGATAATCCTGAATAGTCTTGAGCTTTGGTTTCAGGTACTTCTATATTAGTTATCTGCTCTCCTATAGGTTTTATAAAGCTGTTACCATAGAGCCTTTTATTTAAGCTATTATTCCCAACCTGACCTGTTTGTCTTAATAAACTCATTACATTCTCATCTATAACTGGAGATGTATTATTTACAGGTGTGGCAGTATTTACTGGTATAGTGCTATCTAAAGAGGGTGTTTCAACAGTATCAACATCATTTAAACTATTCACAGCCTCCACTATACCATCCCTAGTTGAATTAATAGGTTTAAATTTAATTATTGATATAACGTCTTCATCCATTTTGATATTATTACTAATTTATAGTGGCTTTATTTATTTATTTTGTCAAACTTTACTTTCTGTCCATACTAATTAATTCAGCAACTTTTGTATCATTGTTAGTAGCACTTACTTCTGTAGCTATAAAGCTAACACTTTCCAGCATAAAATATCTACTATTCATTATTTCTATCTGCCAGCTTATTTTTTTATAACTTATAATACCATCTGCATCTAATGGTATTTTAAACATAAGTGTTCCATAATAAGGAGCTTTATTCTTGTAGGCAGTTGATAAATTAGTATCTTCAAAACAGTCTTCACATATTATTAAATCTTTCTTAGTAAATTTATAATACCAGGTTTTACTCTTGTCGCACCCTATATCTCCTTTACAATAATCATCAGATAAAAAAGTTATTATCATTTCAGTATCTTCTGAAAAGTATCCACTTATTAATATATTTTTTAAACTTTTAAGAGAAAAAGAACTGTCTTTAGCTGGATTGTAACCAGTCCATCCACTTCTCCATACACAAGTAGGATATTCCACTAAACCTTGCTCTTCGTCTTTAACCCCCCTAATATCTTCAGTTATTTTATATACTCTTCCATTATCTTTTGTAACAAAATAGCAACCACTGTTGTTTGTATAAAAATAGGTTGGGGCTATATAATCTAAAATCGTAAAACCTAGCCTTTGGTCGCTTGTTGAAAAAGAAAAAGGTGATGCAACTAGAGTAATGTCATTTCCAATAGATTCCTCTCCTGAGTTATTATTAGCAAATTCTGCTTTTCTTTTTAGCCCTATTAATATTTTATCTCCAAAAATTCCAATAGTTGAATTACCAATCTCGAAATCAGGAAGAAAGTCTTCTATATCAGAAGATAGCCTTCTATAACTAGCACTTGGTGTTCCACTAGCATTAGAATAAGTCAACTCAAAACAGCTTATCTCAGGAATTACTTGATAATCGCTAACATAATACAATCTATTCGCAAAAGTAGTAGTAGCATAGCTACTTCTTGGACCAGCTGGAGTAAAATTGTTTTGTATAATAGCATCTAATTGAAAGAACTGTCCATCTTGTAAATTACTTTCCACTAAGTCATAAATGTAAAAATGCTTATTAGTTCCTATATACACAACATTATTGTAGACATTTAATGAAGTTATAAAATCACAGCCTTCTCCTATTATAAAGCTACTAGGTCTTGCTGTATCTTTAGTAGTTAATGGGATTGATTGGATAGTTAAAACATTATCAACAAAATTATCAGGGTTATTCATTTCAGAAACTTTGACTTGTAGAGGGTTTGATTCTGCCCCTGATATATGCAACTTATCTTTAAACAAGCATATTAGACTTGGATTGAAAGCCCTTCCTGAATCATAAAGCCTTGCATCAGCTTCTTGTGGAGAACCGTCATCTTTATATAAACTTTTATTTACATATATATTTTTATTGCCTAAAAAACCTGCATCTCCAGTTAGAATACTATCCCAATTATTCCCGTCAAATTTCATTAGTCCACTAGTTTTACCACTAGAACCTACAAAGTTTTCCTCTCCTGAGCATAAGTATAAGATGTTTTTCCATACTACATAATTAAATCTATTTCCTTTAAAATTATAGACTTCATTAACACTTGCATCAGGGTTTATAGTATTTACCTGTCCTTGTTTCCAATAAGTAGAAATAGGATTTCTAAGCTCCCAATCTCCTTCAGAATTAAGTATCCAAAAATTTGTTTCAGATGTTACTTTATTCTTTAAAATTTTAAATAACCCAGTTTCTCTCTTTAGGTTTATTTTTTGGTCTACAGGATAAAACTCTCCTGTTAATAACCCTTCCCAGTCTTCTAAGTCTATAGGAAATTGATTTTGGTTATGAAAACCAACCTCCCTATAACCAAATGGGCTTTCTAAAGAGCTTCCTTTTGGTTTATTATTAAAAGATATTAGTCCATAGCCTTCAGGTACACTAGAAGGAGCAATACTGTCTAAGAAGCCAAACCAGCTAAAACTACCAAAGGAAATAGTCTTATTTCTAGCACTATTTTCAAGTGTCTTGAAATCTGACTGATTACGTTTAATTGTTTGTTCTGTATATCTAATATCTCTGTTCATTTTTATTTACTTAGTAACCCAGAATAATCAAATATTCTACGATTGTTTATTTGTTTATTTTGAACTGGAACTAAATTAGAATCCCAACTTTGTAAATTATGGAATAAATTATCTGCTTGAGTTTGAATTGATTGAGGTGGAACTTGTTCTGCAACTATATAAAGACTTAATACCATTTTAGATTTAAGGTAGAAAAAAGCGTGTTGTTTCATCCAATTCATAGGCTCGTCCATTGTAAGAGGTAGGGGGGCTGTTATGTGGTATTTAAGGTTAACATTACCCATAAACTTTTTACAATCACTACACTCTCCACAGTGATTACATTTTTCAAGCTTATTATTTATTGTAGAATTGTAAAAAGTGATTTCGTTGTTTTTTATTGAATAATAGTTCTTGCCACTTATAAAAGAAGTTTTTTGGTAATCTAAATAGGTTAATTCTAAAGGTCTATTATAAGGGTTTAAAGAGCAATCTGATTCTAGTGATACACTAATAATTTTGTCAAAGTTTTCGGGTAACTCATAAGTTGTAACACCTGCTTTTAATCTAGTATAATGGTCTATAGTTAAGAAATTCCACTTATGAGAGCCTTCTCCAATAAATTCCATTAAAATTGTTTTAAACTTTTCTAAAAAAACATTATCACTTACATTACAGCTACTTATTAAAATAGGGTATTCAATTCTAATAGAATCTAACATTTGCAAGGCTGTATAGGCATTATCAGCATTAACATAGACAGGTTGTTTAGGGTTATTACTTTTTTCTACTTCAGAATAATCGTCCAAATCTTCTGAAACATAAACAGTTTTTGACCTAGTTTCAATACTAGGTTTTTGATTTTCTATACTATCTTTATATAGATTTATTTGTAGATTTGTATAATTTTTTTTTAAAGCCATCTGTAATATTTAAGTTAACCAAGTGAGCTAAGTAATCCCTCATAAACTTCGGAGTTACCTTCAGCGTTACTAACTGCTTTCATTTCTATATTATATAAATAAGCTTCTTCTTCTTTCTTTTCTTCTTTCATCTCTTTCTTTTCACAGAGGTTATTATAAACATCTATAGCTATTGAAAACAATGCAATAACTTTATCATTGTCAAGAGGCTTACCTTCTTTCCCTTGCATAGAATTTAAGATACCTTTAACTCTACTTACTTGCATTTCTACATAATTTTTATCTAGGCTAGATAAGTTTAAACTATCGTGTGGCATTTTATACATAAAAATTAATAAATATTTCTATATGATTTTACTGTCTTTGACTTTTTTTGTCAATAGCAAAGGGTTTTTATAATATTACTTGACATTTTTTAAATTATCTGCTATAATATATTGGATAGTTTTTTAAATTAATTCAAGCTTATGAACAAAGAAAGTCTTAAATACAACCACATCTATGGAATAGACACAGGGTATTCCCATTATGATTTAGTTTTTACTAAAATCAATTCATTAGAAATCAATTCAGGAATACAAGGAGGACTTGATGATAGCCAAGGAGAAACCCTCATTACAATAATAAGGAAAGGGGGTTTTGTCTTTGACTTATCAAAAGCTCTATATTCTACATACTTTTCTGAAAAGCTTTTTCTTCACTATGTAGACGGAGAAGGACTTTTAAACATATTAAAAGACAGATTTTTAGATTTTAAAAGTGAATAAACTCATTATACCTTTAATAATAATTATAACTTTTTAATAATAATTTTAAATAAATATGAATACATCAAAAATATACTTAGTAGGTGGAGCAGTAAGAGATTACTTGCTTGGAAAAAAACCTAAAGATTTAGATTATCTAATTGATACTTCTTCTTATGAAGAGGCTAGAGATATTATAACTAATTTAGGTTGTAGAATTGTACAAGAAAAGCCTGAGTTTAAAATTTTTAGAGCTGTACATCCAAAATTGGGAGGCTTAGACTTTTCCTTGCCTAGAGGTGAGGCTGGCTATGATGGAAGAAGCCCTAGTATAATTACTTCTGTTAGTTTAGAAGAAGACTTGGTTAGAAGAGACTTTACTATTAATGCAATGGCTTTACCTGTAAACAATAAATTAGAAATAGAAGGTAATCTAATTGATTTGTTTGGAGGTAAAGAAGACTTAGAAAAGAGATTGATTAGATTTGTCGGTAACCCGTCAGATAGGATTACAGAAGATAATTTAAGAGTCCTTAGAGCATTACGCTTTAGTGTTACTCTTGATTTTGATTTAAGTCTTAGGGCTTCGGTCGCAATACAAGAATTTATAATTGGAGATATTGTTTCTGCTGAAAGAATCTTTACAGAATTAAACAAAATGTTTACTTATTCAAATGTAAAAACAATTAATTCTTTACAAAGTAATAATCAACTATATTTGCTGGATAAAGTTAAATTAGTAGCGTCAACTTAATTTTTAATTAATATATATATGAACACAAATACAATAGAAATCATAGTGGTAATACAAATATTTTTGCTTTTATTAACTTGGTTTGGAGCAAAGATTATAGATATATACTTAATAGAAAAAAAAGATAGTAAAAACATCGTATTTATGTTTTTTAGGTGGCTTTTTAGAATAAGCTGTGTCTTTTTTCTAATTACAATACTTTTTTTAATTATAACCTACATAAAAGATGATAGGGCGGTTGAGGGGAGTGGTGGCGACAAAACAAATGGTTATTGTCATTGGAATAATAACAGCTGGAATAATAACAACACAGAACCTTGTTTTGATTGTGCTTACTCTAGTCAAAGAGGAGATGTCTATTTTTGTAAGTGAGCAGAGTCATTCAGGCAAACCCTCTTAGTATCAAACTAAAAACAGCATCAACTTAATTTTTAAAAAATAATA
>Ga0105045_10000283_pt1 | contig 34355 bp, 27 predicted proteins | sample MAT02_FD_78089 | JGI IMG/M metagenome (GOLD analysis project Ga0105045, IMG submission 78089) | Freshwater microbial communities from Lake Fryxell liftoff mats and glacier meltwater in Antarctica - MAT-02 (megahit assembly) | ecosystem: Environmental > Aquatic > Freshwater > Ice > Liftoff...
GATGGATAGGCCGAAATAGACGTTTGAGTAAAGATTATGAAAGACTGTGTGAAACAGAAGAATCTTGGATTCAGCTAGCAATGATTTCTCTTATGCTTAACCGATTTGAATCGATCAAGAAGGTTGCTTAATTTCATTAATTCATTTAAATCATATTTTAAGGACTATTTTGAATTTGAAAACAGGCTCTTAGATACTTAAAAAATCTTGTGATGCAGAATGACATTTGGATACGAATTTTAGAGCCACACAAAAAGCGAAAGCAGGGCTTTCGCACTCCAAATTTTTCCATATTTTTGCTCTGATCAGCTTAAAAGACAGTTCTTAATCACTTTACCCCTTTAAAACTAGGCCAGGTGCAAGTTTTGCAACTCTATTAGCTAAGCCTGCTTCTTGTACTGCTTCTACCACTAGATCTACATCTTTATAAGCATCCGGCATCTCTTCGGCTATGGTTTTTCTAGAAGAGGCCATCACTTTTACCCCTTGTTTTTCCATGTACTTGAATAAATCTTGTCCATACCATGCTTTAGCTGATTGCACACGACTTTTTGCGCGACCGGCTCCATGGCACGCACTGGACCAAGTCAATGGATTGCCTAAGCCTACCATTAAGTGACTTGCTCGTCCCATATCCCCGGGAACTAACACGGGCTGCCCAGTTTCGCGATACAGGGGGGTTAGCTCTTGATGACCGGGACCAAAAGCGCGGGTTGCCCCTTTACGATGCACACAAACAGTGACATTTTTACCTTCAAAAGGATGTTCTTCAATTTTTGCGATATTGTGGCAGACATCATAAACCAAACGAACTTGTTCAGGATCAATATTCAAAACTTTTTTAAAAGATTCTCGTACCCAATATAAAATTTGTTGACGGTTATTAAATGCAAAATTTGCTGCTACCGCCATTGCTTGAAAATATTTCTTACCGGCAGCGCTAGATAAAGACGCAGCAACTAATTGCCGATCCGGTAAATTCTCGGCAAGTCCCAATTTTATAAAGTCGTTAAGGGTATCTTGACAAACTTGATGACCAAATCCTCTAGAACCTGAATGAATTAAAATGTAAGTCTGTCCTTTTTCGATTTGCCATTTAGAAGCTATAGAGGGTAAATAAATTTGACTAATTTCGCCGATTTCCACGAAATGGTTTCCGGATCCAATTGTACCTAACTGGTTTTGCGCACGTTCTTTTGCTTCTTTTGAAATCGCTTCTAAGTTGCCACCTGCAATATAACCATGACTCTCCATATGCAACAAATCTTGTGAAAAACCATATCCATTTTCAATAGACCAACGAGCACCTTGTTCCACTATTTGCCTATAGTCTAACTCCGATAATCCTTTACCTGAATGGACTTTTCCCACGCCAGATGGAATAAATTCATAGATTTTACGAATCAGTTGATCTTTTACAGTTTTAGATAAGTCGCGAAATTTTATTGGAACAATTGCTAGTCGTACACCACAATTAATATCATAACCGACTCCCCCGGGACTAATGACGCCTTCTTTAATATCCATCGCAGCAACGCCACCAATGGGAAAGCCATACCCCCAATGAATATCCGGCATGGCAATACTATAGCCTAAAATACCAGGTAGATAAGCCACATTTTTTACTTGCTCTAAAGGTTTCTCAATTTCTACATCACGCAGGAGTTCTTCTGTAGCGATAATCAAACCAGGAACCTTCATTCCCGCTTCTTTGGGAAGTAAATAAGTAGCAGCTGCTATTTTTTGTAGTTTAGACATCGATAATCATTTCCCACGTAAGATAATTATTTTGTTGTTGAATGTTTCCATGAAAACTAACGGCTTTAAATGGACATCCTATTTCAGTATCAGCCAAACTTATGCATTTATTTAAAAGCATAACAATATCATCTAGATGATCTATTTTGTTCACTTTTATATAATAATCAAGCATCTCAGGAAATTCAAAAGATAAAGCAATAAAGGCATTATAGTATATTTCTTGAAGGTGATGTCCATAAATTTTATAAGCTATATCGGCAGTATGTTCCAATTCAACAAAAGCTTCTTGAATAGGATAGTGCCAACAAGAATGATACTTTAAATTCCCTTTGCTTTCATAGAGATGTAAACCAGTAATTTTAAAAGGTAATTTTATGAATTCCTGTTGCCATTCTCTAGAATCAAAAGGTGTACGCGCGATAGTAACATGGGGAAGAAAGTCTTCCCGAATTTTAACCGGAATGTCATTAATGTTTAGCCATTTGACTAATGTAAAATAAAAGCTATCTAAGTTTTGCAAATGCATATGCCAAGCAATCACATTTGGATCTTGAATTGGCAAAAAAAGAGGTTGATCGAAAAAGCCTACAGGTGCAATTAAAAATGGCAAAGAGGGAAAGGATGGAAGTAATGATTTTATCTTATTGAAAGAAATTTGTCCCAAAAAGGCCAAAGTTGAGTGACGACATCTTTCTTCTATGACTCGTCCCTTTGGCAGATGCGCAGGCCAAGGGGCATCGACTTGAAAACCAAAAAATAAACGCTTGCTCTCATCAATAGCAGGGTTCATTATGTTTCTCGATATAACAGGAGTAATTGTAGAAAGACAACTCGTTCAGACCTACAGTGGAGCGGTCGGGTATAGTTGGCCGAATGATCCTTATGCCAAAGGTTCTTATTCATACATTGCAAGTGGCCAAGAAGATCTTCTGACTGAAACCGTTTAAGGGGATAACGAAACATTTAAAACTCTTTTTGCTCCTATTGAAAAAAAACTTTATTTTGTAGGAGAGCATGCGTCTATCTTATTTGATGTTCCGGGCACAATGGAAGCAGCGTGTGAATCAGGTGAACGCATTGCACGAGCTATCGTTCGAATCATACATCTAAAAAAATAAGCGTTCATAAAAGCCTTAATAAGTATTCATCATACTTATTAAGGCTGACCCCGAAACAAAATCAACTATTTAACAGTCTCACCGGCAACAGGTAAAGCTACAAGGAGTGCACCGACAATTTTACCTTTTTTATTTTTTAAAGGATCGACTTTAGCTGTGTACTCTTTACCCCAAAGCGAAATCTTACCGTGAAAGCCTAAATCGCTGCTTAAATTTTTATAAGCAGAAGTTTCATGATCTAACTTTAACCCATTCACACTCATATCATTAGATTTTTTTAAGTTAGAAGCGACAATTGTATAGTCATCCCCTTGCTTAACTAAAACTGCTACATGGACATCGTGTTTTGTGGCAAATTCGGCCACTTTTTCGCTGCTATTTAAAACTTCTCCATTACTCATTAACTGAGGAACTTTTTTATCTCTAATCGTTTCAACCTCCGTTTCGCTTAAAGAGTATGGCCCTGGAAATAGTGCATTGAAATCGTGAGAAATTTCTTTTAAATCAGCTCGCATACTAGTTGTTTTTTCAATTCGCTGCTCTTTAACCACCATTTGTTCGGCGCTTAATAGATTTGAACTACTTACAATAAGTAGAGATAAACTGAAAAATAATATTTTTTTCATACTAAACGAACCCCTCTGATTAGTTATGCTATATTTCTTCATATGACAAAATTAAAATATTTCATAGCATAATTTTTTTTAAGAATACTTAATGCAGAGGAAGTTGACTATCTAAATAACTTTGTAATATGAGCGTTGCACTGACAGTATCTACTAATTTAGAGCGTGCCTTACGATTTAAATTTGATTCACGCAAAATGCGATCCGCTTGTACAGTGGTTAGTCGTTCGTCCCAAGTTTTTACACTAATGGGCGACTTTTCAGTAAATAGAATGATAAAATTTTTAACAGCATCTGCTTGAATGCCGACTTGCCCGCTCATCATCAAAGGAAGTCCGATAACGATTTCGCTAATTTCACACTGATATTTCAAACAGAGCTCTGAAATCGCTTGAAGTAGATTCTGAAGAGTTTGTTGAATATTTTTTTCAGCTTTTACGATATACAAAGGCAAGGCAATAATCTGTCTTTCATCAGAAATTGCCAAGCCGATGCGACTCATGCCATAATCTATTCCCAATACACGTTTAGGAATATGTTTTTGCATTTTTTTCCTTATGAGAGATGGAAGCTTTTATAAAATCGCGGAATAGTGGATGCGCTTGCGTAGGTTTTGATTTAAACTCAGGGTGGTACTGAACAGCTATCATCCACGGATGCCCTTCAATCTCTGCAATTTCACACAAACTATTCCCATCTAATGTCCCCACTACTTTAAAACCAGCATTTTCCATTTGATCTTTGTAATGATTGTTAAATTCGTAGCGATGTCTGTGCCTTTCACTTATTTGCATCTTTTGATAAGCCTGCTGAGCTTTCGAATTTGCTTTTAAATTACATGTGAAGGCACCTAGACGCATTGTTCCGCCTAAATCTTGAACGTTATTTTGTTCAGTGAGCAAGGAAATAACAGGATGCTCAGTTTCTGGATCGATTTCTGTGGAGTTTGCCTCGGTAAGATTCAATACATGTCTGGCAAATTCTACAGCCATGACTTGCATTCCTAGGCAAATACCAAAATAGGGTATTTTTTCTTCGCGACAATATTTAGCTGTATGAATTTTTCCTAGCCAGCCACGTTCTCCAAATCCTCCAGGAACAAGTATTCCATCACAACCTTCAAAAACTTGAGCCAGTTCTTTTTGATCTAAAGGTAATTTATCTGCTTCAAAACGTTTGACTTGCAATTTATAGCCTGCAGCTATAGCTGCATGAGCTAGCGATTCGTTTACAGATTTATAAGCATCTTGATGTTGAACGTATTTTCCTACCATAGCGATAGTTACAAGACCTTTTGGATTAAGAATAGTATCAACAATTTTTATCCATTCTGTCAGATCTACTGGTGTATTCGGTAAATTTAAAAGTTCACAAATAAGATGATCAATCCCTTCTTCATGAAGTTTTACAGGCACTTCATAAATACTATTTTCAACATCTACTTCTTCAATAACAGCACGACGAGGGACATTACAAAACAAACTAATTTTATCTTTGACTTCATCATCTAAAGACATTTCACAACGACAAATAATTATATCGGGGATAATTCCAATTTCACGTAGAACTTGTACAGATTGCTGAGAAGGCTTGGTTTTAACTTCACCCGCTGCTTTTAAATAAGGAACATAAGTTAAATGAATATTTAAACAATTTTGTCGATTTTCATAGGTAAATTGCCGTATAGCCTCCAAAAATGGCAAAGACTCAATATCACCAATCGTCCCCCCAACTTCTACCAAAAGAACATCGACATTTTCTTGTTGTTTTGCACAATGAGTAATTCTTTGTTTGATTTCATCTGTGATATGTGGAACCACTTGTACAGTTTTGCCTAAGTAGTCTCCTCGCCTTTCACGACGAATGACGGTGCTATAAATCTGACCAGACGTGGCATTAGAAGCTTTACTTAAGTAACAATTTGTATAGCGTTCATAATGACCCAAATCTAGGTCAGTTTCTGCTCCATCATCTGTGACATAAACTTCTCCATGCTGAAAAGGACTCATCGTGCCTGGATCAACATTTAAGTAAGGATCAAATTTGAGCATGCCAATTTTGAGACCTTTTTTTTCTAATAAAAGACCAATAGCTGCTGCAGTTAGCCCTTTTCCTAGAGAAGAACAGACACCGCCTGTTATAAAAATGTATTTTGTTTGCATAACCATTGCTCAACTTTTTGGATATCTTCCGGTAAGTCGACGCCAATACTAAATGTAGTTGTTTCAGCGACTTTAATGCGATATCCGTGTTCTAAAACTTTCAATTGCTCTAAGTCCTCTTCAAGCTGAAGAGGGGTAGCAGATAATTTTCTAAATTCCAATAAAAATGCGGGACGAAAAGCGTAAATACCAATGTGACGGTAATAAGGAAAATCCGGATTAAATTTTTGTTTTTTACTAGAGGGAATAAGTTGCCGACTAAAATAGAGAGCATTTTGATGTTTGTCCATGACGCACTTCACCACAGCGGAACTCAACGCTTCTTCTTCTGTTTTCAAGCGGATGACAGCAGTTGCCATACTAGCAAGTGGATCATTTATTAGCGCCATAGCTACCGCATTGATACATTGCGGAGAGATGCAAGGCTCATCTCCTTGAATAATCATAATCACATCTGCATTCATTAATTCAGGACGCTCTTGCAAAGCTGCAGCCACACAATCAGTACCATCTTGGCAATTTGAATGTGTACGAATAATTCGACCCCCAAAACTTTTCACATGCTCTTCAATACAATCATCATAAGTCGCGACATAAATATTATGTAGGGATTTTGCAAGTTGTGCATTTTCATATGTTCTTTGCAAAAGTGATTGATTTAAAATGGGTATCAGAAGTTTACCGGGAAACCGAGTGCTATTGTAACGTGCTGGAATCATTCCAATGATTTTGTGATTCATTTTCTTAAACCTCTAAATATTTAAAAAAACAAAGATTTTTCGTATCAAATTCTAACGAAAATGATAAATAATGACAAAAGGAAAGGTACTTTTGATTAATTATGAACAAAAAAATCTTGTTTAAAATTATGATTAACCTAAATTAGCAATTAAATAAAATAAAAGCTTGATTTTTTTCTTTAACATCAAGATCAAAGCTTTAAAAATATACAACAGTCAAAAAATTTAATCTTTTTTGATAAATAGGAAAAAGAAATGAAATTATTAGGCCCGATTGTTTACGAAATAAGTTTATGGCTTTTGGCTCTTTTAACTCTGCCCAAGTTTTTATATGAAATGTTGATCTATAAAAAATATCGCCATAGTTTTCTAAAACGTTTTGGAGCGGATCTTCTCCATTTTGAAAAAAAACAAAAGTTGGTTATCTGGATTCATGCCGTTTCTTTGGGGGAAACCAAAGCTGTTGTCGCATTGTCTAAAGAATTAAAAAAAAAATATCCGCAGTCTACATTAATTATTTCATCAATCACAGAAACCGGACATCAGGAAGCCAAAAAAAGTATCTCTGGGGCAGATTATCATCTGTATCTTCCTTTTGATTTTAACTTTTTAGCTCGCCGTATCATTAAACGTTTTTCACCCGACTTAGTCCTTTTAAGTGAATCAGATTTTTGGTTTAATTTTTTGCGTCATGCCAAAAAAAAAGGCGCCTCTATTGTGCTAGTAAATGGAAAAATTTCAGAACGCTCTGCACAGCGTTTTGCAAAATTTTCATTTTTTTCTAAACAACTTTTTGATTTATTTGATTTGTTTTGCCTTCAAAATAGTTCTTACGTCCACCGATTTAAAAAAATGGGTATTAGTTCTGAAAAAATAGTTGTCACAGGTAATTTAAAATTTGATGATGAATACCCTCTTTTAACCGATGAAGAAATAATCGCATGGCAAAAAAAGCTTGCTATCAAGACAGATTCACCAGTTTTAACCATCGGCTCTACTCATCATCCTGAAGAAATGCTTTTGATTCCGATATTACAAGAAGTCTGGAAAACTTACCCTGACCTTAAAGTTTTATTGATACCACGTCATCCTGAGCGCTATGCAGAAGCTGGAAAAATTTTAGAAAAACAAAATATTTCGTGGATAAATTATACAGAGTTGCAAGATGCAAAAAGTCATGATGCACGAGTAATTGTTTTGAATGTAATGGGCCTGCTACGCATTGCCTATCAACTCTCTTCTGTTTCAATTGTAGGAGGCAGTTATACTCCTAAAATAGGTGGTCATAATGTTTTAGAGCCCTGTTGGTACGGTAAGCCTGTAATTTTTGGCCCTTTTATGCATACGCAAGTAGAATTTGTAGAGCTTGTAAAAAAATATGAGTGTGGTTTGCAAGTTGAATTAAAAGACTTGAGCCGAATTTTGATCGCATTGCTGCAAAATAATGAAGAAAAAATGCGCTTTGGAATGAACGGAATTCGCATGATGCAAAATTTACGAGGATCAACAAACAGGTCCTTGAAGCTACTTGAAACTCTTATTGAAAAAATAATAAAAAAAAGCACCAAATAGTTTGCCATTAAATCTATGTCTATGATAGAGTTATTCTTTAAATCAATCAGTGACGCGGGGTGGAGCAGGGGTTAGCTCGTTGGGCTCATAACCCAAAGGTCGGAGGTTCGAATCCTTCCCCCGCTATTTTTTGTTCTGGCGGCATAGCTCAGTTGGTAGAGCAGCGGAATCATAATCCGTTTGTCATCGGTTCAAGTCCGGTTGCCGCTACATCCTTTTCTTATCTCAATACATTTAAAACCATTCAAATATTTTAGCCATAAAGCTTAGATTTCCTATATTTAATCTTTTGTATCTTCATCTATTCTTATCTTTTGTTTCTCTATTAAATAATTTTTAATTGACTATATTTTGATCAAAAATTCTAACTGCCATCTGCATAGTCATTCTGTTGGCTGGATCTATTGTCAAAAGTGCTTTAGTGAGCTCAAGTGCAGCAGTTTTTTGTTTTTTTTCTAAATTAGATAAAGAATGATCATTTTGCACATGCTTTTGAGCTTTAGTAATTAATTTTTCGATATCTTTTTGCTTTAATTTATTGAGCGATTTCATAAAAGGGGATTTTAACAAAGACAAGCCGTCAAGGCCCTTAGGTAGAGAAATAAATAATTCAGGAGAAATTAAATAAAGCGTCGTAATTCCAAAACTGAAAGAGTCCGATACAGGCTGTGCAGCTGCTCTTCTAACATTCATGGCTGGATTTTTATTGGCTTTATTAGCTTCCGGTGATTGAAAAGCTGGAGTACCTCCACCAAGTTGACCAACATTAGTTGCTAAACCAAAATCACTTAAATACCCCATCCCTTCTTTGTCTACAAGCATATTAGTTAATTTAAAGTCATTATGAATAAGGTTTTTTTCATGCATATTAGCCAAACCTTTAGCAACATTATGCATGGCTTTCATTTTTTGATTAAAAGGCTTGTGTAAAAGTTTAGTTCCATCCCCTATCATTCGCTTTTTCATCATTACATATTTTTCTTTACCTACTTTCCCTTCACGAACAGTAATTTTAAATTTAGCTGATGGCTCTATTCCTTCTAACGTGTTTCCTTGTTCATCGGTTAATCGTTGGGCTATATTTGTTTCAGTTTGCACTTCCCTTGTAGCTTTTCCACGACCTGTATCTTTTATGGCTAAATGAGCAAAACCTTCCATGGTGTGAATATTAATTGCAGCTAAAGCTTTTTTGAAAGCTCCTTTTCCTAAAAGTTTTTCACGGATATAAACTTCGTTGTCTTTTATAATAAAACCGTAATGATTTCTACCCTTTTTGATATACACTTCGTTATTTTCACTTAATCGTGCTTGTTGTAAAACTTGCCCAGCTTTAATCAATGTTTTTTGAAATTTAGAATTTTGAAAACGAGGATTATCTAATATTTTTTTTAAAGGAGTTGCTTCAATTGATAATTGAGAAAAAGCGCGTAAACTTTCAAAATTCTTGCTTTTATTTACCCATTGATTAATTTTTTTCATTAACTGATCATTTACTTTATATTTAGTAACTAATTGATTATGATCATTAATTAAGTTACGAACACCCTTAGCTCCTTTCTTATCATAGGACTTTCGAATAATTTTAGTGGATAGTCCCATTGCTTGACTCAAATCGCTTATTCTTACAAAAACAGGACGGGCATTCTCTAAAGAGACTTGAACATATTTCTTTCTCCCAAAAATAGTTGAGAATTTTTCTTTTAAACTCTTTTTAGGAATCCTATCAAATATTGCAATAGCAAGATTATTAGATATGATTTCTTTAGTAGTTAAATTAAAATTCGTTGCTTTTCTTTCTGCACTTATATCAGTTAACAAATCTGCCGGCTGATTATTACTTAACATTTACACTTTCATATATTACCTTTAAATTAAAAATAAATATAACTATTAAGATCTCTAGTCAAATTATATAATTTTTTATATATATAAAATGTAAATTTTTGGTTTTAAAAAAATTAATTTTTAACATCTATTTTATTGATTTATTTAAAAAATTGATAATTTTTATAACTTTAATTAAATTTAAGATGAAAAAGAGTTAGATATTAAAAAGCTAAAAGCCTGAAGGCATGCTTTTGTTTTTTCCATAAAAATATTATGATGAAAAAATAGGATTTGAAAGTGATAATCAAGACACGTAAAAAAAAGCGAAGACATGAATAGTCTTCGCAATTTATTTAATCTTTATTTCTTCGAAAATGCGTCCAAAACCTAAAGCAATTTGTTAACATTTGTACAATAGAGTTCGAAGTCGACTCTTCTGTGGATTTAGGTATATGCGTTGATTTAGGTGATTCAAGCTGATTTTGTCTAGACCTCATTCCATTTTCAGAAATTTCTTCGCCTTGAGGCGTGGATTCAGGGATTATTGTTTCACTATCACTATCTTCTGAAAGACTATCGGTTTCACTATCAGAATCAACTGCAACCTCCAAATCTTCAACTATCCCACCATTATTATTAGATAAAATAAATGCAGGTTCTTGAGATAATTTTTGAGAAGTTTCAGATCCCTCATCAAGGATTGGGTTTGTAACTGATTCAATTAAAGGAGTAGTCATTTCATCAGCCGGCAGAACAGCCACTTTTTCAACATCAGCACTCCTTGCATTTTTAACCGGAGTTATTACTTTATTCGGCTGGATAATGTCTTCGCCCCATTGTTTTTCTTTAGATTCTTCATACTCTTTATAAGCTTGAGACATTTCTTGAGTTACCGGCGTAATAATTTGTTTTACCTCAAAAGATGGAAATTCTTCTCCGGCTTTATGGTTTTCTAATTCAGATTTGGAACAAGTAATTAATTTGCTTATAAAAAAATATCCAACAGTCGAATCAATTTCCCCTGCATTATTTTTGAAATCATTGATATCTGGGTATTTTCCTGGATTAGCCTCCAGATCAAAATCCTTAATTTGATATAAACGTTTGGCTTCTATTTGAATTAAATCCAAGTTTTCATCAGTTGTAATCTGAAACTCATCACCTTTACGGGCATTTGGAAAAAATTCTTCATTTGCAACTAAAATATGTAAGTCAATATAAGTCTTCACATGTGTCGCCTGATGAAGCAAAATAGCAATTTGTTTTAAGCTTTGTGGCCCAATTTCTTCCACCATAGGTCTAATAATGTCGCATAAAGCTTCAATAGTTGAATCTTTCTTTTCCTCCAATGAAAAAACACGCTTACCGTTTACTTCTACAGATTTTGAACGGTCGAGATCTTTAATAAATTGATCGGAAATTTGGTTAAAATTTAAACCAGCAATATTTATAGATGGCTGTGTAGCAGCTGGTTTTGCAATTTTTTCATCACTAAACATGCCTAACAAGTTAGTTTTTAATTCTTTGGAATCATTTAATTGAGCTGCTGCAGCTGAAATGCTTGAGTTTATAGTTTCCAAATATCGATGGTGTCTTTCTTTAATACTGCCATCATCAATCAATAAAAAACTTTTTTGCAAAGTAGATAAGCTTATCGAATCCCCAAGCGAGACAAAACTTGTAAGTAAACTCGAAACTGTTAGTGGTAATTCCCCGACTGAGCTTACCTCATAACCCTTTAAGATATTAGATACAAGCAGAGGATTATCTTGTGTTAAATCGACTGCACTCATTTGTGAGGTGTTAAAATAAGTTAAATCTTCGATCTGATGAGACTTTAATCTAGCAGGATCATAATCATCTATAATCGGACTCGCTTTGAAAATATTTTCTCCAGCCTTTTTTATAATCCCATCTTCGGAATTAACAAATTCATGGCTAGTTTGATTTACTAAATTTGGAGGCTGAGAAGGATTTTTATCCTGTGGGTTTATACTAACCATGAAAATTTCCTATGTATTAACTTAAATTAAAATATTCTTACTATCTGAACCATTCCTATTATAATAAATAAAATAATAAAACATCAATGTCATTAGACACTCTTTTTTTAAATAAAAAATATCAATTTAATTATAAGTTCAATTATTAAGACTTAATAAAGTTTGGATGCTAAGAGTATACATATTTTAGATGTTAAAAAATAATGAAAAATTTTTAGCAGTTTTTTGAATTTTTTTGAAAAATCATTAGCACATTTTTACTTTTTAGCCTAATTTATGAGTAATGAAAGTAAAAAGGAAAAATATGAACCACACGCCATCTACATTTATTAACCCTCTCCTAGAGGCTAAGCGACCTGTAAAAATTGCAGAATCTTGTATTTTGGTAATTTTTGGAGCAACAGGAGATTTAACTGCGCGTAAATTAATTCCAGCAATATATAATCTAGCAAAAGATGGCGAGCTGCCTGCACATTTTGCCTGTGTAGGTTTTGCACGTAAGCCACAAACTCATGAAGAGTTTCGTGCAGCGATGCGCAAAGCAGTAAATGAGTTTTCTCGTTCTAAACCTGTCGACGATGAACTATGGTCTCATTTTAGCGAGCAACTTTTCTATCATCAATCTGATTTTGATAATGATGCAGGTTATGAAAGTCTCCAGACTTTTCTACAAAAACTAGACACACAATTAGGAACTAAAGGCAATCGTGTCTTTTATCTATCCATTCAACCCAGTTATTTTCCTTTGGTGGTAGAAAAACTCAGCCAACACAAGCTTATTTATAATGTAGACACAGAAAAAGAAAAATGGAGTCGTATTATAATTGAAAAGCCTTTTGGTCGAAATCTTGAATCTGCTAAGCAGCTACAGGCAGAACTTTTAAAGTTTTTAAATGAAAGTCAAATTTATCGCATTGATCATTATCTAGGCAAAGAAACAGTGCAGAATTTATTAGTATTCAGATTTGGCAATCCAATTTTTGAAGCTATTTGGAATAATCATTATATAGACAATGTTCAAATCACAGTAGGTGAAGAAATTGGAATTGGAACACGGGGTAATTTTTGGGAGGAAGCGGGTTTATTACGTGATATTATGCAAAATCACATGATGCAGCTGCTTACATTAGTTGCAATGGAGCCTCCAACAAGTCTACATGCAAGTTCTATTCGTGATGAAAAAGTTAAAGTTTTAGACTGCATTCGCCCTATTTCCAAAAGTATGATGGATCAACAAGCTATTCGTGGCCAGTATGGCCCCGGCTTTGTTAATGGACAGCCGGTTAAAGGTTATCGGGAAGAGGCAAATGTTAATCCTCAATCGAATATAGAAACGTATGCGGCTTTACAACTATTTATTGACAATTGGAGATGGGCTGGGGTTCCGTTTTATATTCGCGGAGGAAAACGTCTACCAAAACGCTCGACTAAAATTGTCATCACATTTAAACGTGCACCTGGTTACTTGTTTCAAGAATCTAATCAATTAGATTCTAATGTCTTGGGTATTCGCATTCAACCTAACGAAGGGATTTCTTTGAAAATCAATTGCAAAGTTCCTGCTTTAAATACAGTTATTCAACCTGTAAAAATGGATTTCCATTACGGGTCTTATTTTGGTTCTACCCCACCAGAAGCCTACGAAAGACTTATTTGCGATTGTATGGCGGGAGATAACACTCTTTTTGCAAGAGATGATGAAGTTTTTGGGTCTTGGAAACTTTTTAGCCCCATTTTAGAACATTGGGAAAATTCATCACCCGTAGATTTTCCGAATTATGCATCAGGAACTTGGGGCCCAGATGAGGCAAACCAAATGCTAATGAAAGATAATCGCTCTTGGAGATTAGTTTAAAATTAAAATTACGAGTAATAAAATGCAATCACATGAAAATATGGATTCTAACCAAATTCAAGCAGAGCTCAATCGTCTATGTGAGACTAAGCCGACTGAAAATTTAGTCAAAACTGCCTTGTTTAATTTGGTAGTTTACTCAACAGAAATACACCGTACACAGTATTTTAAAGATATTATCGAGACAATTGTTAAACAATTTCCTTGTCGCTTAATTTTTATTCAAGCAGACGCAAATAAATCAGAATCCTGTATTTCAGTTCAGGTTTTAGCGTCTAATTCGGATAACAAACAAAAATCTTGCATCAATCAAATGTTTATAGAAGCGTCTGGAGAAGAACTTAAGCGCGTCCCTTTTCTCATTTTACCCCATTTAATTTCTGATTTACCTATTTACCTTTTATGGGGCCAAGATCCTACAACAGATACAATCATTTTGCCTTTGCTTCAACCCTTAGCAACACGCATTATCTTTGATACAGAAACTTCAGAGCAATTTTATGATTTCAGTCGTACAATTTTAAATCTGAAAAAAAATTCTAATTTAGAGATTGTCGATATGAATTGGATTAGAACTTCAGGATGGAGACAAATTATTTCACGCGCATTTGACACTAAGACCCGTATTGATTTAATTCGAAAAACTTCTCAAATGAGGCTTGTTTACAACGATTTAGGTGAATCGAGTTTTGTAAATCCAGAAACTCAAGCTATTTATTTACAAGCATGGATTGCCTCCTGTTTTGAATGGCAGTTTGAAAAAATGGAAATAGATGCCGAACATACAAAAATTTTATATTACAAAGGGCCTGAACACTCTATTCAAATTAATTTAAGCCCTGTTAAGCGAGAAGATTTACCTGTAGGTGAAATTGTTGAATGGGAGCTACGTGATGAAAATACTTATGATTGCCTTTTCTTGCGAAAGACAGTCACTCAAGTAGGCGTTAAAGCCTCCAATCGCTATCAATGTCTTTTACCTTTTACTTTTTCATTACCTAATTTGCAAACTGGTAAAAGCTTAATGCAAGAAATTTTTTATCAAAAAATAGGCGATCATTATTCATCTCTGCTTCAACTCATTAGTTTAATAAAAGGAAAACAAAAATGAGCGATTTTAATTGGAAAAAAATGGTTTCAAATTTTGATGCTAGACGGGATTTACTCATCCCAGGCAATAAAGAACAAACAATAGATTTTTGCGTAAAACAGTTAATACAAATTGGACAAGAAGCCATTCATTTGCGAGGTTCTTTTTTCTTAGCCTTATCAGGAGGAAGTACTCCAAATGCTATCTTTAAAAAAGTCGGTCAATCCCCTTACAAAGAAGAATTAGATTGGTCCAAAGTTTATCTTTTTTGGAGTGACGAACGCTCTGTACCACCTATTGATAAAGAAAATAACTATTATAATGGCATGCAAGCGGGATTATCACTTTTACCTATCCCTTCCACAAATATTTACCGTATGCAAGCAGAAGAAAACATCGAAGAAAATGCGCTAGCTTATGAGAAACTTATTAAACAAAAAGTCCCTCATAATAGCTTTGATTTAGTGATGTTGGGAATGGGTGAAGATGGTCACACAGCCTCTTTGTTCCCCGAAACACATGGTTTACATACGAATGACCGCTTAGTCATTGCTAATTATGTGCCTCAGAAATCAACTTGGAGAATGTCTTTAACTTACGAATGTATTCATCTAGCTAAACAAATCATTATCTATGTATTAGGTAAGGAAAAGGCTTTTACGGTCAAACAAGTCTTAACCGAAAAAGAGCAACCAAACCACTACCCTATTCAACGTATTGGAACTCCTACTCAAAAAGCACTCTGGATCTTAGATAGTTCTGCCAGTCATGAACTGCTTTCATCAATTGACTAAATTTATATAAAATTTAAATACTTTATTAAACTTCTATTTTAAAAACAAAAAAATCTAATAACTGACTCAAATAAATTTAACTAAAAATAACTCAGAATTAATAAAAACTTAATTTTTAACAGTTACCATAGGGCTGGTGATAACAAAATAATTGAGAGGTCATATGGCTATTTATTTCACACAGAAACGTTACGAGAGAAAGTTTGATGAATTAATTGTAAAAATGGAAAATAATTTAAGTAAACCAGTTTCTGCAAAACAACAAGCAACTAACGACAAAATATGCAAACAGCTAGTAAAAATTATAAATTCTTCTAGGGTTAGTAGACTGAAACCAGAAAGTTTAACAAACAAAGTCAAACTTATTAAAGCTATCATTGAACACAATAAGGCAAACATCACAGGTGCTGATCGCAGCGACAAAAATCCCTCCGCTCAAAATAAACTCATTGCAAAACAAAAAAGACAACAAGTTTTTCTCTATAAAGCTGGTCTAAGACTTAGCGAGATAGCAGCAAAAAAAACGCCCTTCGATTTAACTGATAGAAATAGTGAATTGCAGCCAGCTACTTCTGAAATAAATGCAAAAGATAAATCCCCGGTAAAACAATCTAAAAATGTTAAAGAACAAACAGATCAAAATGTACCTCTAAAAACAGAGAACAAACTGACAATATCTATACAAAATCCAATCTTTATCCCCGGGGAAGACATTAATCAAGCGGAAGAGATTTTAGCCCCAGCTCAACTAGCTCAAGACGAGAACAATCAAATAGTTAACGATAATGTACCTCTAAAAACAGAGAACAAGCTGACAATATCTATACAAGATCCAATCTTTATCCCGAGGGAAGACATTAATCAAGCGGAAGAGATTTTAGACCCAGCTCAACTAGCTCAAGACGAGAACAATCAAATAGTTAACAATAATGTACCATTAGAAGTAGGCAATGTAGCTGTCCCCTCATCTCCTTCAGGCGCAAATGACATTCCTATTCCTCCTCCACCTCCAGGCGCAAATGGCATTCCTATTCCTCCTCCACCTCCAGGTGCGCATGGTGCTCCTGCAATGCCACTTATAAAATTAAACGATTTAAAATTACTAGGTGAGCCTGATGGTTTACCCAGTTTTGATATTTTAAATTCTCGTTCAAAAAGAAATGAGTATGTAAAAGAAAATTTAACAAAAGAACAATTAACAAATATACTTAATCAATTAATAGCAGCAAGAGATCAGGTGCAAAATTTATATAATGAGCACGATCAACTTAAAGCTAGGATAAAAACTAATGGGGACGATTATTTAAAACCAGATCAAGCAAAATTAAAACAAGCAAGATTTATGGTGTACTTTTTAGAAGAAAAAATTGTAAGCCCAAAGGAACTTGATGACTTAGGCAAAATAATAGATAAAAAAAAGGCTGATTCAGCAAAAGTTAAAAAAGATATTTTAACTTTAGAGCACCCTCAGCAAAAAAAATTAGTGGATTTTTATTCTGACGCAGAATTTGCAAAAAGAAATGCTGGAAGAGCTAAAAAAATTCCTGAGGCTTACAAAATTTCTAATGCTGTAGCTTATAATAAACAACAAGCAGGTGAAATCAAAACTAGAATGCAAGATACTTTAACTCAGATTGATGAGGACGAAGCTGCATTAAAAGAAATTCAAAAAAAAATCGATGCTGAAGAGCAACGTTTAAATGCTGGAGCTCCAGTTAAAGGAGACGGAACACATGAAGTTAAATTTAAACTAAGTCAAGTTATCGCTAAGAAAAATACAATAATCACTAATTTACAATTCTACTTGAAAGATTATGAAAAAATTATCACGGAGGGAAAAGCTCCGGCGGCTGCAGAAGAAGTGAAAAAAGAAGAAGTTGTACAAGTACCTAAAGAAAGATTTGAACAACTTCCTGCTCCAGTTCAAGCTGCTGCTAGTAAAAACCCAGGGGCTTTGTATGCGAAATTGACTCCGCCATCTGACCCCGCAGCTCATTAATTTGTAGTAGAAAAAAAACCTTTGCATGTAAAATAGTGACCTAATTATCTTACATGCAAAGGATCTCTTATGTTTTCAAATTCCCCGTTTAGCTTATGTTAGTTTTAGGTATTGAAAGTACATGTGATGAAACAGCATGTGCTGTCGTGAAAGAGGGTAAAGAAATTCTCTCAAATGTTATTTCTTCACAAATTGATATTCACAAAGAATATGGAGGCGTCGTACCTGAACTGGCCTGTCGCAGACATGTGGATTTAATTATCCCTGTTTTAAAACAAGCTTTAGAGGATGCGCAAGTCACCTTAGAAGAAATCGACTTAATTGCTGTAGCGCATGGTCCCGGATTAATTGGAGCACTTCTAATTGGCTTAAATACTGCCAAAGCCTTAGCTCTTGCCAATCAAAAACCGCTTATTGGCATCAATCACATTGAGGCTCATCTTTACGCTGCCCTCATGTCAGCAACTGCACCTGTAGTTTTTCCCTGTTTGGGTGTTCTCCTTTCCGGAGGACATACTGCTTTAGTTTTAATTAAAGAAATTGGCCATTATGAATTAATTGGACAAACGATTGATGATGCTATAGGCGAAGCGTTTGACAAGGTGGCGCGCATGTTAGATTTACCCTACCCAGGCGGACCTCAAATTGAAAAATTAGCTAAAGAAGGCAATTCACAAAAATACTTGTTTAAGCCTGGAACGGTCAAAGGTCAGCCTTATAATTTTTCATTTAGCGGTCTCAAAACAGCTATTCTTTACCGCTTGAGAGATATTAAAGAAGCTGGTGAAATGAATGAGCAAGTAAAAAAAGATTGCGCAGCTTCTTTTCAGAGTACAGCTTTTAATGACATTATTAAAAAAACCTTATTGGCTGTTGAAAAGTATCAAATTCAAACGATCCTGTTTGGAGGTGGAGTGACGAATAGTCAGACATTGCGTCAAATGTTTCAAGAAAAAGTTCCCCACATTAATTGTATATGGCCTTCCGTGGGTTTAAGTTTAGACAATGCTGCTATGATTGCAGGTTTAGGCTATCATCGTTATTTAAAACATGGAGCAGATAGTCTAGATTTGGAACCTTTAATTAGAATTCCTTTTAATTCGCTAGAAAAACCTTGAATCATAATGATTTCATCACGTATAGTGTTCCTTATTAAGAAATCTATGATGGAGCTTATTCATGGCAAGTAAACGCGATAAAATTAAGTTAAAAAGTTCGAAGAGTCATTACGTTCGTTGGACTTACAAAAACAAAAGTTCAACACCTGATCGTTTAGTTTTAATTAAGTATGATCCTGTTGTCAGAGAACCTGCTGAATTTAAAGAACAAAAATAGTCTTTCAAATTTTTAATTAGTTATATATTTTTATGTTCGAATTTTCTGTCGCCTGCAAATACCTCATTCCGCGCCGGCGACAGCTTTCTGTTTCCATTATTAGCTTAGTTTCAATTCTCGTTATTTCACTTGTCGTTTGGTTAATCGTTGTTTTTTTTTCTGTGACTGATGGTTTAGAAAAAAATTGGGTACAAAAACTTACTGCTCTCACAGCCCCTGTACGCATAACCCCTACACCCGCCTATTACAACTCTTATTATTATCAAATTGATAGTATTAGCGAATCAAGCGATTACAGTTTAAAAACCATTCAAGAAAAAAATGAAAGTGAACTTTCAGATCCTTATGAATCTGAATATGATCAAGAAGTGCCGGATTTTTGGCCCTTACCTGATTTAAACGCAGAAGGTCAATTGAAAGACCTTGTTCAATTGGCTTATACATCCGTCAATGAAATAAAAAATGTCAAGGGTCTAAAAGCGCAGAGTTTTGAGCTAACTGCCAGCCATATTCATTTGCATTTACAACGCAAAGCACCACTTACCCACCCCACTAATTTTTATGGGACTTCTACACAATCGTCTTTGTCTTATCCGGCTTATATAGGGAATTTTGTAAATGATAATCCTTCTCTTAAACAAACGCTTTTACCGCTTCGCGCAGAAGATCTCAATAATTACTTAAACACCTTAGAATGGGCCAACGATCCTCAACATCAAGAGCAAGAACAAAGCAAGAAACTTCTTAAACCTCACACCATTCAAGAACGTTTAAGCGATTTTTTTCAAGCAGTTAAGATCACGCAGTTAAAAACAGCATCTTTTGGGTGGACCATTCCTCAGCATTTGTTACCTCTTAAAGCAACCTGGAAAGCTTGTGCTCTCTTAAAAGATCAAAAAATTATACGCATTATTGTGCCTCTTGAAGGAAAGGACAATCCCAAACTTGCAAATTATTTTGAGAATCAAAATTTAAGTGTGGCGCTAGGCCTATTGACTATCAATGAGGGTCAAATCTTTTGGACAGATCCTTCTCATTCTTCAGATTTACTTTCTGCAAATATTCCACTAACTTTATTAACCACTAGTGGTTTTTCAGCTGAGCTAGATAAAGAATCGTTAACAAGTGCAAAACGTGTAGAAGAAATTGCCTTTCAAGTAAACATCCCTGTGCAGGGCAGTTTTATTCAAGGCCTTATCCCTTATAGAGGGCTAGAGATTGCTAACTTTCAATTATTAGATGATCAAAACGTCTCTCCATGGATACATCAGTCAGAGGGCAATTATATTTTGCCTCACAATAATTATCAGGGAGAAGGAATACTTTTGCCAAAAAGTTTTAGAGAAGCTGGCGTATTGATCGGTGATATGGGCACTCTTGTTTACTACTCCCCTACTGCAAGTATCCTTCAAGAGCAATTTATCCCTGTTTATACAGCAGGGTTTTATGACCCGGGCATTATTCCCATAGGTGGAAAATTTATTTTAGCGAATCAAAACGTGGTGAGTCTTATTCGTTCTTCTTATCAGCAAGAGGACAAAACAGCTTCAAGTAATGGCATCAACATTCAATTTGACAACTTAGATCAAGCCAATTTAGTGAAAACACATTTGATTGAAGCATTCAAAAACAAAGGAATTAATCGCTATTGGGATGTACAAACATACAGAGAATATGATTTCACAAAAGAAATTATGCAAGAACTACAAAGTCAAAAGTATCTATTTATGCTTATTGCCATTGTCATTATACTTGTAGCCTGTTCGAATATTATTTCTATGCTAATTATTTTGGTTAATGATAAAAAGCACGAAATTGGCATTTTAAGAGCAATGGGGGCGACATCGAAAAGTATTTGTTTGATATTTGGATTTGCTGGAGCTGCTATAGGTATTTTCGGTAGCGTTTTGGGAATAACTCTGGCAATTTTCACACTCGCTCATATAAACACACTTGTCCGACTCTTAAGCTTAATGCAAGGCCACGAGATGTTTAGTTCTAATTTATATGGTCATGCGTTACCAAGTGAATTAAGTTATGAAGCCTTGCTGTTTGTATTATTTTCAACAATTTTAATTTCTCTACTAGCTGGAATAGTACCCGCGGTTAAAGCCTGTCTAGTGCGTCCTTCAACAACTCTTCGTTCATCAGGAGGTTAAAGACATGGATGCAAAACAACCTCAACGAATTTTATTAAAAGCTGAAAATATTTATAAATCTTACCATCATCCGCTATATGTTGAGCTTTTACAGAATATCAATCTAGAAGTGTTTGATGGAGAATCTGCAGCAATTGTAGGTCGCTCCGGCGAGGGTAAGAGTACATTACTTCAAATTTTAGGCACTTTAGAAGACGCCTGCAAAGGTTCTTTAACTATTGCAAATCACCCCGTGTCTAATGCAAATAAAAGCCTTATTCGCAATCAATTAATAGGTTTTGTTTTTCAATCTTTTCATTTATTAGAAGATTACTCAGCTTTAGAAAATGTTTTGATGCCTGCTAAAATCGCACGTCAAAAGTTTGATAAAAGCCTGCAAGAACATGGGTTAAATTTATTGGAACAAGTAGGCTTGGCAGATCGCGCACATTTTTCTACCAAACTTTTATCAGGCGGTGAGAAACAGCGTGTAGCATTAGCTAGAGCATTGTGTAATAATCCTAGAATTATATTTGCCGATGAGCCTTCAGGTAATCTTGATAGCCACACAGCTGAAATCATTCATCAATTGCTCTTAAATTTTGTGCAAAAAGATAAGGCTTTAATTTTAGTCACACATGATTGGGATTTAGCAAAACTTTGCACCAAACGCTATGAATTAAAAAAGCAAACGTTGATTAGTTGTTAACTCACCTTAGGCAAAAGAAGCAAAATGAAGAAGCCGAAGATTTTGAAAAATCAATTAATTTAAAAAGCGCAGCAATATTTAATAATATTGCGAGGATTTTTGAAGTTAATTGAGATTCAAAAAATTGGCTTGTTCACTTGTTCATCTGCTTCTTTTGCGTAAGGTGAGTTGTTAATTTGAAGTGCGAAAGTAGGACTTTCGTACTTCAATTTTTTTTGACATTAAAACCCTAAGAATGAAATTTTTCTACAACTAATTTTTTAGATCTAAAGCTGTTTTTTTCCATATGAATGAAAAGATAGTTTATCCTGATAGGTTTTGTAAAAATTATTTTGCTCTTTTATTAGTGAAGTAAATTCTTTATTTTTCCGACCTGTCCAATTACTCTGAACAGATAAAACTTTCCTATTGAATTCTTTTATTAATGAATGGAACAATAAAATTCTTTCCTCTTGTTTGAGCTTTTCATTTTTCGCTGAAGAGTATTTGAATAAAGTTAGAAATTTTTTAATCCCCTGTTTGTCGTTAATATTTTCTGATCTATTAAACTTCTTGTCGTATAAATACACAAGTTGTCTTTCAAATCGATCCGTACCATAGTGTTTATTTTCACAGAAACTTTTGAGATGTGAATAATGCTCTTCTATCATTTCTCGCATATCAACAAATAATGTTTCAGTATATAACTTCTGCTCTCTATTGATTTGTTTATTGAAAGATATGGATTTAAAAATAATACCAGCCACAAATTGAATAGTATGAATTTGCCACATACAAGGAATAAGTGTCACAAGTTTAATTCTAAACAATAATTCTGTTACTTTTTTGCCAGCTTGGCAAGCTAAAGTGTGCATGGATTGTGTTAAAAGAATTTTACGGGCAATTTCAGGAATTGTCAGCATAAACGCAGGTGTTTTTTCACATATAGAAAAACTTCGACATTTCAATGCCTTGCAATAAAGCTCATCAATCAAACGCACAGGCCAAGTCATCACTTTAATTATGCGAAAACAGACACGTTTTAGGACATCGGTCGCTTGCAAAGGCTTAAAAGCTAAAGAAGTGAATTGATGCATAGCCGTTTCTATAATTTTACATAATATTCTTTTACATATGTAAGCTTCTAATCGAATAGGCTCGAGTGTCACTTTTAATCCATGATAGATAGCAAATTTAACAAGAGCAAAATCTAAACTTCCCATTATGATAGGAGAAGCGCATTTTTTGATTGAAGACTGGATGTGAGGGAGTTGCATTAAAAAAACTCGTTAATAGTGTTGATTGTTCTAATATAGAAAACGATGACAATAAAGAATTTTATAGGAAAACTTTATATTAATTCAAAATTAATAAGCAAAGTGATTTAAATATTATTTAATTATTGATAATCGACCAAATAAAGTTTTGTTTTTGGGGTTTATGTAAGTATTTAAATCTTCTTTAAATTTTTCTCGTTGTTCTTCATTTTGACACGCATAAAACTGTTTGCTAATGCTTTCGTAAAAGGCTGCTTTTTTATTTAATGCATCAATTTTAGATGAATTATAGTATTGCCACTCCACTTCAAAATCGTCTACAATCTCTTTGAACTCAGTGCTTAAACTATTCAATAATTTAATTTGTTGTTCTAATGTCAATACAGTTTTATACCTATTCTGAAAATTTATATCTATTTTTTGATATAAATTTTTCTGTTTTTCAATTTGCTTATTTTGCTGAACTTCCTGATTTAAAGTTTTGAAAATTTCTTTTATCTGCTCATCAATTAAAGCAATGGGTTCATCAAAATAGTCTTTAATTTCTTGAGTTTGTTCAGTGTAAACGACACTTCGCAGAGCATTAATTTTCTGTAAATAAGAGATGCAAAAACTACCGAAAAAATAACCAAAATCATACACTTTTGCCATGGGAATAAAAAATGTCAGAGTATTGTTTAAAAGAATTTTAACACTTCTACGTCCTATTTCCCATGAACCTAGACACAGAAATTGTTTTGTCAATACTTCAGCAAAAACTTTTCGGAAAATTTCACTCCAACAAAGTTTTCTATCCGGTAGCTTTGCTGCTTCTTCTGCGGTGTGTATGGGACCAAATGTTTTTTTAATGGCATAACAATAGACTTTATCAATAGTTCTTGTAATCTTATTTGAAACTGCTGTCATCAAAGTAAAAACGCGCTTAAGTAACGTTTGCTTTTTCTCCATTGTATTGCGATAAATAAGGCAAAATAGTGTACCGATCAACTTTATGCTTTTTTCAAAGACAGCTCCTACTGTATGTAATAAGAGATAAGATTGAAAATCGATAACTCCTGCAGCCGTTAATGCGCCGTGTTTGATTGCAAGCTTAATTAACCCATAATGCCCAACAGCAGCTAATGGAGCTCTAATAACTAAAGGAACATCATTTATAAATTTAATTGGATACATTTGACATACTTAGTTAACAAATTTTATTATTTAATCGGCAATATGTTATTCAATATAAGATAAACAGTCAATCTTTTAAGATTTTCGGGCCTATTTTCGCGGTGAGCTAAATAACTTTTTCATAAAATTTCTTGACAAATTTATCTTTGAACACTGATGGTGAAAATATGGAAAAACAAAATACACCAATTGATAAAAAATCTTTATTACCCACGGGCTGGAATTTTTGGTTAGTAGCAATTGCCCTTGTTGCAGGCTTGATTCTTTCAATGATGTCGTGGTTAGAAATATGTGTGGAACATTGTTCAGCAAATCAGGATTACCGTTTTTTAGGTTTCCCTTTTGCTCATATAGGGCTCATTTTTTTCATTTCGGGTTTGCTGATTCATTTTTTTAGCATAAAATATTCATGGTTAAGTCAGTTATTAAGTTATATGACCGCCCTTGCTTTAGGTTCGGAAATTGTCCTTATAGGAATTCAAAAAAACGAGATCGGACATTGGTGTCCTATCTGCATCAGTATTGCAGTCACGATAGGAATTATAGGATTAATTTTAACTATTGATTATTTCAAGAATCTTTCAAATATTTTCAATTTAAACCCCAGAGGTCAAATCATGGATGTTATAAAAAAAGGCTTTACTTCACTTTCACTTGCCGTGCTTGGATTTATACTCGCTTTCTTTGGCGTGAGCAAATTTGATCATGCGCAAGCATCAATGAATGATATGCAAGAAAAACTAGCTTTTGGCAATTTAAACAGTCCAATAGATGTTTATTTTGTGACGGACTGGTATTGTCCTTCGTGTAAAAAAATTGAACCTCTTATTGAAAAGACGTTACCTTTAATTCAAAACAAAGTGAAGTTCTATTTTGTAGATTATCCCATCCACAAAAAAAGTATGAATTTTACTCCCTATAATTTGTCTTTTATGATCAATGACAAGGCTAATTATATCCGTAGTAGAAATGCCCTTGCAAGATTGGCAGAACAAACTGAAGATCCAAATGATGAAGATATTGTTGCGCTAGCTAAACGTGATAAATTAGATTTTAAAGAACTGACATTTGTCCAAGTAAAAGCTGGTATGGAATTTTTTGACAAAATTGTGAAAAAATTCAGTCTGAGTGCTACGCCTGTATTAATTATCGAAAATACACGCACCCATGAAGTGATTAAGTTGGAAGGCACAAATGAAATTAAAGATCACAAAATTTTAGAAGTTATTAATTCTATGCAAAAAAAATAAACCATTATGAAATTTGCAACTAAAGCAATTCATGCCGGTTATCAACCGGCAGAAGAAAAAACGGGGGCTATTATGCCTCCTATTTATATGTCTTCTACTTTTGCTTTAGATTCACCGGGTCATACTAAAAATGGGTTTGATTACTCACGCGCTAATAATCCTAATTTTACCATTCTTGAAAAAACTCTGGCCTCACTTGAAGATGCTTCTTACGCTACTGTCTTCTCTTCAGGCATAGGGGCTCTCACCGCTTTAATTTCCACTTTATCTCAAGGAGACAAAGTGGTGGCTTTAAATGGCATTTACGGGGGCACCTACCGACTTTTTACACAAGTCATGGAGCGTTTTGGAATCATCTTTATTAATCCTCTTCATTTTACGCTTTCCCAGCTAGAAGAGCTTTTCATTAAAGAAAAACCTCAGTGGCTTTTGTTTGAAACGCCTACCAATCCTTTAATGAAAATCTTAGACATCGCGGAACTGACAAAATTAACCAAAAATTATTCAATTCTAAGTATTGTTGATAACACTTTTGCATCTCCTTATTGTCAGTCCCCTTTAAAATTAGGCGCTGATGTCGTATGGCATAGCTCTACGAAATACATTGGTGGACATTCCGATGTTTTAGGTGGAGTGATTGTAACAAATAACGAACAGCTGAAACACAAATTAGATTTTGGTCGCAAAACAATGGGAACAAATCCAAGTCCATTCGATTGTTGGCTTTTAACGCGTGGTGTCAAAACACTCGCATTAAGAATGCAGCAACACCAAAAGAATGCACTAGAAGTTGCTCGTTTCTTAGAAAAACATCCTAAGGTTAAACGCGTTTATTATCCAGGATTAGAATCTCATCCTCAGCACCAACTGGCGCTCAAACAAATGCATTCATTTAATGGGATGCTTTCGGTAGAATTTAATTTACCAACAGAACAAATCTTAAAAATGCTTTCTACATTCCATTATTTTACTTTAGCTGAAAGTTTAGGTGGAATTGAATCTTTAGTCAGCCATCCCGCTACGATGACCCATGCAATTATTCCCCAAAAAATGCGTGAAAATTTAGGAATTACGGATAATCTTGTTCGTTTTTCAGTAGGGATTGAAGCTATTTCTGATTTAATTGCTGACTTAGAGCAAAACCTTAACCGTTATTCATAATATGAAAAAACTATTTTCTCATCTTCAAGAGCAATTGAATGAATTAGAGAATCAGGGTTTATATAAAAAAGAACATTTCATTGATTCTCCTCAAGATACATACATTTACCTAAAAGATGGAAAAAAATTGCTTAATTTGTGCTCAAATAATTATTTAGGTTTAGCAAATCACCCTGAAATCATTCAAAGCGCTAGAGAAAGCTATTCTAAGTATGGTTTTGGTTTATCATCTGTTCGCTTTATTTGTGGAACACAAACTGTTCATAAGCAACTTGAAGCGCGCTTATCTCATTTTTTGGGTATGGAAGATACCATTCTTTATTGTTCCTGCTTTGACGCCAATGGAGGGCTTTTTGAAACACTTCTTGGAGAAGAAGATGCAGTCATTAGTGATAATTTGAATCACGCCAGTATTATAGATGGAATACGATTGTGCAAAGCCAAAAGATATCGCTACGAGAACAATGATATGAAAAGCTTAAAAGAACAGCTTAAAGCAGCACAAGGGGCGCGTTTTAAACTGATTGCAACGGATGGTGTTTTTTCTATGGATGGAACTATTGCTAATTTAAAAGCGATTTGTGATTTAGCTGATGAATATGATGCCTATGTGATGGTAGATGATTGCCATGCAGTCGGGTTTTTAGGTGCTAGTGGCAAAGGGACTCCAGAGTTTTGTCAAGTAATGGGTAGAATAGATATCCTCACCGGAACACTTGGTAAAGCGCTAGGCGGCGCTTTAGGAGGCTATACTTCAGCAAAAAAACCGATCATCGAATGGTTAAGACAGCGCTCTCGTCCTTATTTATTTTCAAATTCTTTAGCTCCAAGTATTGCTGCTGCGACGCTAAAAGTTTTAGATCTTATTGAAGAGTCTGATGAAAGACGTCAAATTCTTTTAAGAAACAGTCTTTACTTTAGACAAGAGCTCTCTAAAAATGGCTTTAACCTTATTCCAGGTGATCATCCCATTATACCAATCATGCTTGGCGACGCTAAACTTGCACAACTATTTGCCGCAGAATTAATGCAAGCAGGAATTTACGTCACAGGATTTTTCTATCCAATCGTACCTAAAGGTAAAGCGCGCATTCGCACACAAATTTCAGCTAACCATACACGGGCTGATCTCGATTTTGCAATTTCTACATTTACTGCTATTGGTAAAAAATTTCATATTATCTAACTCTGTCTAAAAGTTAAATTTCAAAAACAAAAGTATCTTCGCGTTTTTTCAACGATAATAAATTTAATTAAACATTAAATTTAAATAATCTTTATCATAATCAGGTATTGGCACTCTCATAATGAAGGCAGATCTTATTAAGGTAGGGTGATTTATGAAAGGAATAATTAAGGGCAAAGCCGAAAAAGGACTGCAGTTAATCCCTGATCTTTTAGTCCCCTCAATCAATGATGATGAAGTTTTAATTAAAACGAAAAAAACATCAATCTGCGGAACAGATGTCCATATTTACAATTGGGATGAATGGGCTCAAAAGACTATTCCCTATCCTATGATTATTGGTCATGAGTTCGTTGGCGAAATAGCGCAAATTGGTAAAAACGTAAAAGATTTAAAGTTAGGCGATCGAGTTTGCGGAGAAGGACATATTGTCTGTGGTCATTGTCCTAATTGTTTGATGGGACAAAAACACTTGTGTATGCATACGAAAGGATTAGGAGTCAATCGCTCCGGTTGCTTTGCAGAATATTTTTCTCTTCCTGCCTCCAACATCTTTTTAATTCCTCCATCAATTTCTGATGATATTGCAGCTATTTTTGATCCTTATGGAAATGCAGTGCATACGGCTCTTTCTTTTAACCTAGTTGGTGAAGATGTTTTAATCACAGGTGCAGGTCCTATCGGAATTATGGCTGTAGCGATTGCTCGACAAGCAGGTGCCCATCGCGTTGTGATTACAGATATTAATGACTATCGTTTAGACCTTGCTAGGCGTATGGGTGCGACTCTTGCTGTAAATATTAAACAACTCACTCTTGAAGAAGTTTTAAAAACTTTAAATTTACCTTATGGATTTACGGTTGGCTTAGAAATGTCTGGACATCCTCAAGGCTTGAATATGTTGTTAGAAAAAGTTCGACAAGGAGGTCACATTGCTTTATTGGGAATATTACCCCCTGAAACCTCTATTGACTGGAACTTGGTTATTTTCAAAATGTTAACTTTAAAAGGAATTTACGGAAGAGAAATATTTGGTACTTGGTACCGTATGGTACAACTTCTGGAAAGTGGCCTTAATTTAAATCCGATCATCACTCATCATTTTTCAGCAAATGACTTTGAAAAAGGATTTGAAATCATGTTATCTGGTCAATCAGGTAAAGTCATATTAGAGTGGTTATAATACTTAATATCCACATTATTAATACATCTTAATTAATCTTTAATCATTAATTAAAATTAAAAAACTATAATATAGCTTATTAACTTAACCTGGAATTAAGATGAAATTAACTAATGATTCTATAGACTTATATCTACCTTATGAAAATTTAAAAAAGTACAGACCTTTTTCCAGAATTACACTTCGTGTTTATGCATTTTTCATTATGTTTTCAAATTTATTTACTCCTAAAAATGTCATTAAAACAAAACGGACCACTTTATTAAATAAAAATGTAAATGCGAATCAATGGGTTGATAAAATTATTAACACCTTTCAAATCACTAAAAATTCAGAAAAAACCAACCTAATAGTTAAATTGAAATTAAATAATACAAACTATCATTTTTATAACTTATTGCAAAAAAAAATAGCCACACTTATTCCTACTGAAGCAAATAGACCCACAATCGATTTAAAAATTATAGGTGAAAAGGCTCCAGTTCAAAAAAAATTTTTTGGAATAGTAGGGGGAGTAGGCCCATTATCTGACGCGGCAATTCTAGATTTAACTATAAAAAAATTATATGCTGAGACAGTAAAAATCCACCTCTATTCAAGTCCACCACCTCGGCAGCAAAATTTTATTACCTTATTAAAAAATTTATGGAATTACTGTATAAATTTAAAGAAATTTCTTAGAAAAACTTCGATTAATCGTTACTCTATAGCAAGTAATACAGCTCACCTTAATTTTAATTTTTTGCAAAGATTGGCTCGCAATCGAATATTTAATCTTGTCAATCAAGTCGTTGAAAATATTTCTGCTAGCAAAACGAAAAATACACGCATTTTAATCCTAGGAACTTTTCAGGGACGAAAAAAATTTTTGTATGAAAAACTTTTTAAGAAAAATAAAATTAAGAGTTTTTCATTACCTCTCAAGACGGCCTTATCGGTTCAAAAAATTATCGACAATGTTAAAGCAAATAAAAATGACCTTCAGAATTCTGTTAGGTTAGTTAACTTAATAAAAAAGAAAGTGATTCAAGCGCAGAAGCAGGATAAATCTATTACTCATATCTTGCTTGGTTGTACAGAACTGCCTTTATGTTTAGAATTCTTCGGAAAGGATTTTCAAAAAAAATTAGAAGCAGAAATTGGAGTAAAAATTATTAATACTGAAAAAACATTTGCAAAGATTATAGCCAATCAAATATCTAAAAGTTGAGATATTTTTTTAATAGTCTTTTTCGTTTAATTTGATACGGTGAGCATTAAATAATACGATGAGGCTGCTTATAATCATTGCAAAGGCAGCAAACAAGGGATTTAAATAGCCTACCATTGCTAAACCAATACCAATCAGATTATAGAAAAATGCCCAAAAAAGATTTTGTTTTATAATTTTTTGTCCTAGCAAAGCAATTTTGCGAAGTGCTGTTAAGGTACTTAATTGATTAGTCGTTAATAGTATATCTGAAACTTGAATAGATATATCTGTAGCGGATACAACTGCGATTCCAATATTAGCAGCAGTTAAAGATGGAGCATCATTAATACCATCACCAATCATAGCAACAATTTCTCCTTTAGAACGTAAACCATCTATTAGCTCTCTTTTTTGCAAAGGATGATAACCTGCAAACCAAGCATCAAACCCACACGTATGGGCGACATATTCTACGCATGCGGAGTTATCACCAGAAACTAAGAGTGTTTTTGCTGGCTTAAACGAAGCGATCAACTCCTTGATATTTTCACGCAATCTATCCCCAAGAGCTATAGAGACAATTTTTGTAGGAGTTTTAAAATAAACAAGCGTATGAACACCAGAAAAATTATGTTCTTCTGCTGGAATTTCAAAGCCTTGCTGTTTTAAAAAATTTGCTGATCCTAACCATAACTCTTGTAATCCATATTTTCCTCTAATTCCCCTGCCTGCAATTTCTTCGATAGAATCTAAAGGTGTTATTTTAGCTTGGAGAAAATTTTGTAAAGAGACGGCAATGGGATGTGTAGATTTATCTACAAGACTTCTTAAAAGGCTTTTATCGCTGTCATCTAATTCTTCAAGACCTTTTAGAACTGTAAACTTTCCTTCAGTCATTGTTCCTGTTTTATCGCAAATGATCACGGTTTCTTTTCCCAAATACGCAAGACAGCCTCGATTCCTAATAATTACTCCTAGTTTAGCCATTGCGTTTAATATGTAAGCCTCAGCAAGAGGTGCGGCTATACCAATCGCGCAAGGACATGAAATAAGTAAAATAGAAACGACTCGAATGATTGCTTCTGGAAGGCTTCCTCCATTTATTAAAACAAAAAAAGCTGTTACTAGAGAGACTGCAAGAACTAATGGAACAAACCATTTGACTATTTGATCTGCTGAACGCACGTATTTCACTTTATGACTAATGTCTTGTTCAATCATCCCAATAATACGCTGTAAAGCTGTATCTTTAAGTTCTGCAGTGACTTGAATCACTAAGTGTCCTTGTTGCAAGATTGTGCCGGCTAAAACAAAAGAGTGTTTTTCTTTGCGAACAGGTAAGTATTCACCCGTCATCAATGATTCATCACAAGCACCGCTTCCCTCTACTACAACGCCATCTAAAACAACTTTTTCTCCGCTTAAAATAATTAGACAATCGTTTACTTGAATGTTTTTTAATGGAACAAACTCCCACGACTGATCCGCCATACGTTTCCTTCCTCTACGTGGAAGGGCTCTTGTAAGCTGTATAAGAGCATCTTTGGCAGAAAATTTAGCTTTTGATTCGATAATTTTTCCCAGCAATACAAAAACGATAATCACACTCATCGAATCAAAATAGATGTAAAGGCTATCATATAATAACTCATAGATAGAAAGTCCGACTGCAGCTGTCACCCCTATTAGCACTAATGCTTCCATACCCCAAATCCCTACTTTAAGGGAATGATAGAATCGTTGCCAAATAGGCCAAGCGCTATAAGTTAAAATGGGTAAGCAAGCTAGAAAGGATAACCAGCCAAATAATCCGGAATATCCCATCAAATCTTTATCGAAATAACTGGCATAAATGGGATAGGAAAACATCATAATATTTAAAGAAAAAAAGGCTGCTACAATAAAACGTAGATATAAAGAACGGCTAACAGCTTTTTGTCGAGGGTCTTGTAATGAAGAGGGTAGATAACCAAGCTTCTTTATCACGCTGAGAATTTTTTCTTCTGAAATATACCGTGGAGTATATTCGATAGATGCTAAATCCGTGACATAATCTACAATACAATTACGAACACCTTTTTCCTTTAACAAGATCAGAGTAATCACTTGAGCGCAAGAGGGACACCACATTTCTTGAATTTCTAAATGCAAACGCTTAAAGTCGCCTTCAGGTGCTTCACATTTTTTATTTTTGATCTCTTCAAGGAGTTCAGGATTTGAAATTATTCCTGCCCGTATGGCTTGCTGAAATATGGGATGATGATGAAAATTATCTAAGGCTGATTGGGTTGACAAAATTTGATAAACTGCTTGACAGCCCGCACAGCAAAACAATTTGTCTTCATCAAAATACTTTTCATTTTTTAGTGGAATTTGGCAAAGTGTACATGCATCTGTTAAAGTCATTATTTCAATTCGAATTTGAAAGATTTAAAACATTAATTAAGCAAAATGACTACTATTTTTTCTTAATAAGTCAATCTAGACAAAATCAATCTTTTACATTATATTCAAGCTAGATCAACAATAGTATCTAATCTCTCATTGTTTTGCTATCATCTGGCTATAAAATTAAAAAAAAATTAATGGTATTTTATATGAAACTCCCTCTAGTTTATTATGGAAATCCTCTTTTAAGAAAAAAGACTAAATCTATTGAAAAAATTACAGATGAAATTCGGCAATTGGCCAAAGACATGGAAGAAACTGTACGGGCAGTAGATGGTGTGGGATTAGCTGCACCACAAGTGGGCCATTCAATTTCTTTATTCATCACTTGTATTCCCAAATATGTGGATGATGAAATTGTTGAACCGGGTAAAATTAGAGTTTTCATTAATCCTAAAATACTCTCATTCAGTGAACACAAATGGACATGTCAAGAGGGATGTCTTTCTATACCTGAATTTTGGGATGAAGTGGAAAGACCTCATACAGTTCTAGTAAGTGCAATGGATCTCGACGGTAATCAATTTGAAGAAGAGTTTACTGAATTCGATGCACATGTTGTGATGCATGAAAATGACCATTTAAACGGTGTACTCTTTATCGATCGCCTTCCCCAAAAACGCAAAAAAGAAATTGATAGTTTACTTGGCAAAATTAAAAAGAAGTATCATCTAAAATAACTAAAAAATAGATGACTCTGATAAATTATTGTTGCATTTTGAATTCTTGAGGGTCAACTTTGTTATCTGTAAGATAGCGCAACTTTTTGATCGTTTTCTTCTAAAAGGCGCTCTTCATGGGGTTCATTTGTATCCAAATTGTCACAGGACAAACTTAATGACCTTAGGCGTCTCACCTACTACTCTAAATTTTCCAAACATCTTGCTTTTTTCAATCTCTCTTGTACATTCATCTGATAGATACTCTAATAAAGTTAAACTTGCTTTTGCTGTTTTATTTGCATTTTTGTCTATCGTTTTAGTGGGAGATAAAGAAGGCGGGTTAGTTTTTTTTGTTAATTTTGGACGTGTGCTTTTTTCAATAGGTTGAATAGCCTGTCTAAAAGACGCAGAAATTTGGCTTTTAAGAGATAGATTGGGATTTTGCAATAGTTTTATTTTACCTTGCTGCGCGATTTCTAATTTTTCTTGTAAACTTTTCAATACGAAAAGGTTGTCTTCACCAGCTATTTCCTGATTAATTTTCTCAATTGTTTTTTCTATAGACAGGAATTTTCTATAAGGCCATCTTGTTATATCATATTGTGTATATACTTTCTTGAAAAAGGGTGGGCAACATCCAAAATGGTTAGCAGCTTCAACAGTATTTTTTTCAAATTGTGACCTAATTAATTCCCTAGTTGTCTTTATTTCCTCATCTGTAGGTTTAAGTACAGGTACAAAAAAACATATATTCACATCATAAATGTAAGTACCAGTAGTCATAGCTTTTCCTATTATTTAATATAAACTTTTAATTTTAAAAACATGCAATATTGCGCTTACTATATTATTAATTATTAATTATTAATTAACATTTAAAATTAAATTTAATTATAGATACGTATCGTAAATCATATTATAAATAAAAGATCAATTACAATAGACTTCTTTCGAAATTAAATTCTCATGTTACGCAGCCGCTGACGCGGCCACATAACATGAAGGTAAAAAAATCTTGAAAAAGACATCTTTAAGTCATACGCTACTTTCCTTTTAGGAGAGTAACTATGACAAAAGATTTGCTCGATATTTATAGCGATTTTCTAATCGCTCAA
>Ga0105045_10000284_pt1 | contig 34353 bp, 30 predicted proteins | sample MAT02_FD_78089 | JGI IMG/M metagenome (GOLD analysis project Ga0105045, IMG submission 78089) | Freshwater microbial communities from Lake Fryxell liftoff mats and glacier meltwater in Antarctica - MAT-02 (megahit assembly) | ecosystem: Environmental > Aquatic > Freshwater > Ice > Liftoff...
AGAGCGCCTGCTTTGGGAGCAGGAGGTCGCAGGTTCGAATCCTGTCGTTCCGACCAATCCAAAAAAGGCCCGCCACCGGCGGGCCTTTTTTGTTGGCCGGAACGACAACAGAATCCGCCCGGCAACCTCACAACCATGGTGCAGGAGGGTGAGCGGAGTCGAGACCGCAAGTCGAGAGGACCTGCTTTGCTGCATGTCCTGACCCGCGAACGCGCCGGGGTCCCCTGCAGCGCAGTGAGGAGGACCCCGGCGGCGGGAGCAGGTTCGAATCTTATCGTTCCGACCAACCATCTTACGCTTCACCATAAAAGTACTGGAAGGAGCGGGACATCTCCAAGTAATCAAAACTCCTTTGCCAAGAGACCCCTTTACCCCAGCCCAACCGTATTCGCACACGGCTGCCCGTTCACTACCGAGGCAATGTTTGCCAGCGTGGTGGTGGCGATAGCTGCCAGGGCCTCGTGGGTGAGAAATGCCTGATGCCCGGTGATCAACACATTGGGGAAGGTGGTCAGGCGCATAAATATATCGTCAGCAATAATATCCTGGGAATGATCCTCGAAGAACAGGGCTGCTTCCTCTTCGTACACGTCAAGGGCAAAACCACCGAGCTGGTCCGACTTCAGCGCATTGATGACAGCTTTGGTCTCCACCAATCCGCCACGGCTGGTGTTGACCAACATCGCCCCAGGACGCATCGTCGCGAGCGTGGCGGAATTGATCATATGCCGCGATTCAGGTCCCAAGGGGCAGTGCAGGCTGAGAATATGCGCTCCGGCGATGACTGCGGCCACATTATCATACATAACGCCTTTACGCTGCAGTTCGGCATTGGGTATGGGATCAATGGCAAGAACCCGACAGCCGAGGCCAAGACAGATGTCAGCCATGACCGCACCGATACGACCCGTGCCGACCAGACCAACGGTCTTGCCGTGCAGGTCGAATCCGGTAAATCCCGCCAAGGAAAAGTTTCCTTCACGGACGCGGTTGAAGGCCCGATGAATGCTGCGATTCAGGCACAAAATAAGGCCAAGCGTGTGCTCCGCGACCGCATACGGTGAATAGGCCGGTACGCGAACCACGGTGATCCCGGCATTCTGAGCTGCAGGGAGATCAACATTATTGAAACCGGCACAACGGAGCGCAATGATGCGCACACCTGCCTGCTTCAATGCCAGAATGCAGGCCGCATCGATGGTATCATTAACGAACGCACACACCGCATCCGCCCCTGCAGCGAGCACAGCCGTGGTCGCCTGCAACGGGGCCTCGTGGAAGCTGAACTGGAATTGCGGCGCAACATTGGCCGTGGTAAAAGCAGTACGATCATAGCTTTTGGTACTAAAGAAATGAATGTTCATCGCCATCCTAACCTCCGTTCGAGCAGTGCTCAATTTTCGCCAGATCCGATCCAAATGAATCGGCCGCAGGAGAATCCCGCTCTGCCCTACTGTCGGGAATGGGTGACCGCCAGGAAGCTGAGAACCATGGCAGCTGATGTGATACCCCTTCCAGATCCACGCATTCTAGCTTGAAATATAAAGATCGTGCGGTGCCTGGCCCTCAGGATCGCCCGGTCGTTTCAACGCCTGCCAGGGGACTATCGACTTTTTTCACCGCAACCTCGGCCCGTCAGCGATCAAGGTTGTGCTCACTGACGGGCACGACGATGGGTTTGACGGCGGCGACGATATCCAAGCATTCGAATATCTGCTCCTTAGTCAGCTGGGTTCCGCTCGGAATGTGCGTTCGGGCGGATGGTGAGCTGGAACCAGGGCGCATGAGTGTGCCGTAGGTAAAGTTGGACCCGTCGATTCAGGCATTCACCTGACCCCACGGCAAGCACAGGTTTCCCCATTGCCCGATGCCGCCAGATACCTTCCGATCCGTGCATGCAAAACCTGATCTTCCTTGGCGACTCCATCACCCAAGCATTGGGAACGCCCGAGAATGCGCGCTAGACCGCGGTTGTTGCCCGCCGACTCGAAGCGGTCGCGCCGGAGCGTTACGAGGTATGGAATCGCGGGATCGGTGGCGACACCACCGCCCTGGTCCTGGATCGCCTGGCCCGGGATGTCCTGCCGTTGTTGCCCGCAACCGTGGTGATCGAATTGGGGATCAATGACGCCTACGTCTATCCTTGGCGACGCACGGCACGGGTATCCGTGGCGGAATTCATCCATAATCTCGACGAGCTGGTTAGCCTGATCTCTGATGGTGGCGGGCGAGTAATTCTGATCGTCAACCACCTAGTCACTGAAAAAGCCCACGAACAGGGCAATCAGCAGCCCCTTCGCGATAATCTGGCTCCCTATCAGGACGCGATCCGCAGCCTTGGGCGCCAGCAAGGATTTCCGCTGATTGATCTGCCGCACATCCAAGCCGCGCAGGGCATTCCCGCCGAGGCCCTGCTCAGTGAGGACTGCATTCACCTGACTCCGGGCGGCAATCGCCGTTACGGCGAGCTCGTGGCCGATGCGCTGATCCCCTTGTTGGGCCGACCTTTTTGAGCGCGACTGACGCATCGCTACTGGCGCGGCGCCTGGACAACGATGGAATCCGCGCACGAGGAATGCGGCCAACACCGCTCCGCCACTCCCCTTCCGCCGATTGGCGCTGCCATTGGGCCTCCCTGAAAGTGCCTTCCGAATGACCCCGGTCACCATCTCTGGCCTCAGTAAAAGTTACGATGGCAAAACTCTGGTACTTGATCGGGTTGATCTGCGCGTCGAACCGGGTGAATTGTTTTTCCTGTTGGGAGGGTCCGGCTGCGGCAAGACCACGCTGCTGCGTCTCGTAGCGGGATTTTTGACGCCAGATCAGGGGCGTATTCATTTTGGCGATCTCGACGTGACCCGTCTGCCGCCCGAGCGCCGGGCTATCGGCATGGTGTTCCAGAATTATGCCCTGTGGCCGCACTTGGATGTCGCGGGGAATGTTGCATTCGGTTTGGACGTCCGGCGTGTGGCGTCAGCGGAAAAAGCCGAACGGGTGACTGCCGCCCTGGCCATGGTCGGACTTGCCGGCTACGACCGCCGCATGATCGGCGAATTGTCGGGTGGGCAGCAGCAACGCGTCGCTTTGGCCCGGGCCTTGGTGATGCGCCCCGCGGTTTTATTGCTGGACGAACCTCTGAGCAATCTCGATGCGCGGCTGCGGCTGGACATGCGCCAGGAAATTCGCCGCCTGTGCAAACAATCGGGGCTGACGGCGTTGTATGTCACCCATGACCAGACCGAGGCTATGTCGACGGCTGATCGCATCGCTCTGCTGCATGCTGGCGGTGTGGCCCAGATTGGAACGCCGCGCGACTTGTATGAACAACCGCGCACGGCCCAGGTCGCGCAATTTCTCGGGGAAGCCAATATCGTCAGTCGCACCTTGGCTGAAAAATTATGCACGGCGACGCTGCCCGCCGGGGATTCCTTTTGCATTCGTCCGGAACGGCTGCGGCTGGGACTGGGAAATACTTCCGTGCAGGCAACGATTGCCGCAGGATCATTTCAAGGCGACCGCTCACAGTGGTGGCTGGATTGCGCGGGTCAGCGCCTATTAGTCAGCGAATCCGCCGCACCTGTGCGCGAGATCGGAACGACGGTCAGCGTCAGCACGGATCCGGCAACGTGCATCGCGGTTGCCCCATGAACCGCTGGCTAGCCCTGGGCTTTCTGGGATTATTGATTGCCGCGCCCTTGGCGTTGCGGCAGATGCCGCCGCCAGCACCGGCCGGGGCCAAGAAGTTGGTCATCATCACTCCGCATGGCGAGCATATCCGCCACGAATTCGCCTTGGCATTTTCGCGCTGGGCGCGGCAGGAACTTGGCGTTGCGGTCACTATCGACTGGCGCACCCCCGGCGGGACCGGCGACATTATCCGCTATCTGAATGATCGCTACCGCGCCGAATTCATCCGCGCCCTGCCAGAACACGCGCAGCAAAGCGATACCTTTTCCGACACCAAGTCAGATAAATCGACTGATCCGGCAGTTCAAGCCGCGCGCGCGGCGTGGCTGGCCAGCGATATCGGGGTCGGCGTCGATCTCTTTTTCGGCGGTGGAGAAATTCCGTATCGGCAATTGGCCAGTCGCGGATTGTTGGTCGATGCCGGACTGGTTACCAGTGAACCAGATTGGTTCACGCCAGCGGTTATTCCGCAGGAATTATCAGGCGAGACGATCTACGATCCGCAGGGCCGCTATTACGGTGCGTGTTTAGGTGTGTTCGGTATTGCGGTCAATCCGCAACAGTTAGCGGTACTTAGCGTGCCCGCCCCCACGGGCTGGTCCGATCTCGGCACCGCGGACTATCGGGCGCAACTGACCTTGACTGATCCGACCAGATCCGGTGCTGCCATCACCGCCTTCGAAAGTCTGCTTCAGGAACAGATGGCCCTCCATCCCGATGATCTGGGAAAAGGCTGGCAGAATGGGTTGGCCTTGATCCTGCGGCTGGTCGGGAACGCTCGTTCTATCACTGATAGCGCTTCGAAACCGACGCGCGATGTCGTGCGCGGGGATTGTCTCGCCGCCATGGCCCTGGATTTTCAGGCGAAATTCGAAGCGGAAAATGCTGAACGCGAAAGTATGCTCGCCGGTACGGCGACTACCATGCCGCGCTTGCAATTCATTACGCCCATCGGCGGGACCTCGGTCAGCGCTGATCCCATCGGCCTGCTGCGCGGGGCTCCAGAGCACGATCTGGCCGTCGCGTTCATCCGCTTTGTGCTCTCACCCGATGGCCAGCGTTTATGGAATTATCGGGTGGGAACACCGGGCGGGCCAGAACGGTATGCGCTGCGCCGTTTGCCGGTGCGGCGCGATGTGTTGGATCAGCAGTGGGCGTTGTACGCCAGCGACCCGGATGAGGATCCCTTCGTCATTGGTTCTGCCTTCACGTATCGCTTCGCTTGGACCGGACCTCTGCGCGATTTGATGGGGCCGCTCATCAAGGCCATCACCTTGGATTGTCGCGATGAATTGCGCGAAGCGTGGCATGCCATTCTCGACGCGGGCGGGCCGCAAGCGGTGCCGCAGGCCTACGCGACATTCAGCACCGTGCCGGTTACGTATGCTGATGCGCCCGCAGCGTTGGCGACCTTGCGCGCAGGGCCAGAGCAAGCGTTGCCGCTGCTGCGCCAATGGACCACCGCGGCTATCGCGCGTTACGCCCGCGCCACCGCTGACGCGAAAGCGGGACGGTGATGCGCCAGCCATTGTTCCAGTCAGTGCATCGATTCCTGCCGTGGGGTGGCTACGCCGTGGTCTGGGCCCTGCTGCTGGCGCTGATCGCGCTGCCGGTGGCGCTGGTGTTGGGCGCCGGGGCGCAACCGCTTTATCTGCTCGAAGCGCTGCGCCATCCCGCCTATCAGGCCGGGCTGCTGAATGCCTTTACGGTGGCCTGTATCGTCACCGTCCTGGCTTTTGGCATCGCGTTGCCTTTGGCGTGGCTGGGCTGGCGCTATCGCTTCCGCTATCAAGGTCTGGCTGAGGCCCTGGTCCTGGCACCGTTAATCCTACCGCCGTTTGTCGGCGCCTTGGGGGTCTTTCAATTATTCGGCACCCATGGCGTGCTCAATAGTCTGGGCGCAAATCTGGGCTGGTGGACAGCTGGTCTGGGCCCCGATTGGCTGGGCAATTATCGCTTAGCACTGATCTGCATCGTCGAAGCATTGGGACTCTATCCGATTTTATATCTGCTGCTCGCGGCGGGTTTCGCGCGTCTCGATGGCAGCCTGATCGAAGCAGCGGCGGCGTGCGGGGCCTCACGCTGGACGGCGTATCGTCGGGTCGCCCTGCCGTTGCTGCGACCGGCATTATTTGCCGGCGGCTCGGTGGTCTTTGTGTGGAGCTTCACCGAGTTGGGCACGCCCTTGATGCTGGGCTTCGACCAGATTACTCCCGTGCAGATATTCCATGGCTTGGCCAGTCTGCAATCGAATCAATTACCGTTTGCGCTGGTGCTGATCATGCTGGTGGTAGTGGCGGCGTGTTTCGTTGGGGCGCGACTGCTCACCGGGCGCTTTGCCCAGGCTCTGGTCGTTAAAGGCGCGCAAGGCGAACATGCGCGGCGCTTGCGCGGTTGGGGCGCAGTGTGGGCGTGGCTGCCTTTCGCGGCGGTGACCTTGGCCGCCGCGACGCCGCATCTGGTGGTGGTCTTACTCGGCGTGGCGAAGGACTGGTACGGCACGGTGTTCCCCCAGGGCCTGACCCTGGCGCGTTATCACGAAGCCTTGTCGCACGAGATGGTCGTGCCCGCGATTACCAACAGTCTGCTGTACAGCCTGCTCGCCACCGTGCTGGCAGTTGCTCTGGGTTTTGCCGTCGCATGGATCACCACCTGCTGGCGGCCATTCGGGTCGCGGGCGTTGGATGGGTTGGCGATGGTGCCGCTGGCGGTGCCGGGATTGATCATGGCCTTCGGATTCCTCGCCTTGGCCGAGCTGATCTGTCGCGTTATTCCCGCTGTGCGCCCGTGGATCCATCCTGAGCAATTTCCGGTGCCGCTGCTGGTGATTGCCTATGCGATCCGCCGCCTGCCGCATGTCGTGCGAGCGACCAATGCCGGATTATTGCAGGCCCCACCCGCATTAGAGGAAGCCGCCGCTGCCTGTGGCGCCGGTTTTGCCTACCGCCTGCGCCGCGTTACCCTGCCGATCATCGCCGGGTCGGTCGCCGCGGGTGCGATTCTTACGTTCAGTTTCAGCATGCTGGAAGTCAGCTATTCCTTGATCCTGGCGCAACAACGGGCGCATTGGCCAATTACCAAGGTGATTTATGACCTGGTCGCCCTGTTAGGCACGGGACCCGCCATCGCCTGTGCGTTTGCGACTTGGGCGATGGCTTTTCTGGCCGGGGCGTTGGCCTGCGCCGCCGCATTTTTGGGCCGCAGTCCGACGTCATTATTTCGCGGGTGAATCCGTCCGACGGCGGTGCCAATACGCGAAGTACCACAGGCCGGCAGCCGTCACTCCCGCCGCCACGACGTATAGTGCGTCTTGGCCCCAATGACGGTGGCACAGCACCGCCATGACCCCGCCCAGCACAAACCCAACCAGAAGACAGGCCAGCAAGATCAGTTTCCACCACTGAATCTGCCGAGTGCGCAGACCGTTGCCGATCATCACCCCAATGTCGGTGACGATGCCGGTGACATGGGTGGTTCGAATGACCAATCCCAAATAGCTGCTGGCCATGCCATTTTGCAGTCCGCAACCAAAAGCCGCCATGGCCAAGGTATTCCAGCCCCAACCCGCCACGGCAAAGGCGATGCCTTCGATGATCAGCGCCACGCCATAATGGCGTCCGGGTCGCAAGCGTTGGTTGCCAATAATCACGCCACTGGCAATAGCCCCGAGCACAAAGCCCAGGATTACGCTAACCACCACGACCAGATGGCCCTGCCCACCCTGCATGATTTCGATGCCGAAGGTCGTGACCGCTCCCGACATATGACTGACCGGAACATGGGCCGCGGAGAGCAGCAGCAGCGTATTGACGAATCCGGCGGTAGCGGTCAGCGCCGCCCCGCCTACGAATACCCAGGCACGTGGATGCCTTTCTCGCGGAGCCATGGTCATGATACCCAGTCCAGCAGACCGGCCCACCCATGCAATCGGTCAGGAATCGATAATCCCTGCCCGCGGGCAGTCCTCAGCAAGAGGACAGGTCGCACACCGTGGACCGCGTGGGCGGCAATGCTCACGGCCCAAACGGATCAGACGATGGCCAAGTGCGATCCAATGCTGGGGCGGCAGGCGATCCATCACCGCCCGTTCGGCATCGCGAGCATGTTCGCGTTCGGTCCAACCGAGGCGGCGGACGATGCGCTGGACGTGGACATCGGCGGCGACAGCGGGAATTTCATACAGGGTACCCGCCACCACTGCCGCGGTCTTGGGGCCGACACCGGGCAGGGCAGTCAATTCACGCACCGTGCTTGGCACCCGGCCACCATGTACCGCGATGATGCGCCGCGCTGATTCGAGAATCGCACGCGCCTTTTGCGGATACAAGGGAACCTTGCTGATCATGCGCGACAAGCGCCGCAGATCCAGACGCGCATAGGCCTCGATGCCGACCAGATGTTCGCCGAGGACGGCCATGACTTTATTGACTTGCTGATCGGTGGTCCGTGCGGACAGGATGACCGCGACTAATAATTCCCAGGGATCACGGGCATACAGTTCGCAACGCGCATCGGGGTAGACGCGGGCGAGGCGAGTGGCGATCTCGAAGGGATCTGCCGTGGGCATTGGCGAAGTATCGGCAGCTATGACGCCGACGCCAGTCGAGGGCTGGGGTGGCCTGATTTCTGAGGATACGTTCGAGCCGGATGAATCCGGCGGTACGGAGAGGAGCGGGCTATCTCTGCGGCAGCGAAAGCAGCTGAGTGAAGTACGATTTCGGTAGCGGACCTACCCGCATTTTCAGGGCAGCGATCTGGGCGTACCAGTGCGCACCGTCAGGGTCTGGCGCGGTGCTTCGGCGGTCCAGCCGCGACTGGCATAGACCACGACGATACCGGGGCGGTGGCGATCGGCGTAGGCAGCACCGCAGACGCAGCCGCTGGCAAAGGTCAAAAGGTCCTCGGGCTCCTGCTCGGGCTGGGGTGCCCACCCAACCACCGCGGTGCTATCGCGTAATTGAGCGACCAGAGTGAAAGCTGAGCGCGACATGAGATCTCCTTTCGGCGCGGCGATCAAAGCCAAGGGAACTTGCCCACGGCTGGACTCGGCGCGACCAAGTCTCTCTGCCATATTGTACATGTATTGTCCGTATAAATACCGAGATGGGCAAAATCTGTCCCATTCGTTAGATTGTCGGTATGGTGAGCACTCTAGGTGGCAATCCACGTCTGTTACCGTGGTCACAGGCAGCTAAGACGATCAGAGATTGGCTGGACGCTGGGCGTTTCCCGGTCGGAGAGCGCCTTCCCGGCGAAGAACACCTCGCCGAGGCCCTGGGGGTCGCTCGTGGCACGGTGCGCCAAGCCCTGCGCCATCTGGTGGCGCAGGGTCGACTCGTCAAAGAGCCCAACCGCGGCCATGTTGTCGTCGGCGGTGCCGCCAACGCAGGCCTGCTTGCAGACGCCTTCCTGCTGATCGGTGAAGTGAGTGATAGCAGTACCGCAGCGCATGGTGGCCATTCGCAGGCCTTGGACGTCAGCGTCCTGCGTCATGTGCAAAGCCTGGGGCACCACGTCGTCCTTCTCGCGCCGGAACGCTTACATCAGCGGGTGATCGAAGAATTAGTCCGTCACCGCCCGCGTGGAGTAATCTCAGGTTTTGAAACCGTGCTCCTCCCGGCCAACTTAAACGCCTTGCTGGCCCTGCACGCCGGGGGACTACCAGTTGCGGTCGCCACCGAGGCCGCCGCCGCCGCAACGCTTGACCGGGTCATTCCCGATCACCGCGGTGCCACGCACCAGCTTGTTGATCACGTAGTGGCCCGCGGCCGTCGGCGGATTCTGCGGGTGTGGACGGTCGAACCGCCAACCCCCTGGCTACGCGAACGCAATCCAGGCTACGAGGATGGCATCGCCGTGCACGGCTTGGTGGCATTGCCGGTGGTGAAAGCGTTGGATCACTATCGTCGCGTCGAGATCCTGGACCCAGAGGTCTTTGAGCGCCGCGCACGTTTATTCGCCGGCCATCTGGTCGAACATCTGCGCGGGCCACAGCCCCCGGACGCCCTGCTTGCAATTACCGATGCCGACGCCATCGCGATCACAACTGCGTGCCGCCTGGGTGGGGTCGATCCAGAAAAGGATCTCGATGCGGTTGGCTACGATGGCTATTGGGGCCAGGCCTGGGAGCGCGCCTTGGAGCCTTTGGCGCCAGTATTTACGGTCGTCAAGAATAATGCCGGAATCGGCATCGCCTTGGTCGAAGCGATCCTGGCCCGGCAACGTGATCCCAGTTAGCCACCGCTGCTACGCAGGCTCGCGCCCGAGATTCTGGCGCTGCGGTGATGAAGCCGAACGCGCAGGAAAAAATGCCGCCAGCGTTGCGGTAAAACAGGCCTGCGCCGTGTCCACCGCTGGACCGGCAAGATCGTCGAAGGGAATAAATCCCCGCATGAGATCGCCCGCCAAGGCGGCAGTGCCGAGAAGATAATTGCCGCCAAAATAGGCCGCCCCGCATTCGACCTGCCATAAGGCGATCGCGGTTGGGGTCGTCCACCCGTGGGCACGGAAGCGCGCAGCCCAGCGTTGGGTGCGGGTACCCGGTTCATCATCAACGACATTCAGCCATACTTCCCGGCAGGATCGCCGCAGATCCGTCAGCACGCTGTCCGGCACAAACGCCTCGGTGCCATATTGGAAGCAATCCAATAACGCGAAATCCCAGCTGCCACCGCGCGCCGCCACGGCTTCGATAGGCTCGACGTGGATGATCACCTGCCCGGCGGCTTCCCATTCCTGCAACAGCGGCACATGCCGTCGCGCCAGGCGGACGACCACGGGATCAATTTCCGCGACTTCGATCTGACAGCCCGGAAAATGATGCAGCAGTGCAACCACGCCGGCGCCGCAGCCGAGCCCGCCCATCAACACGCGCGAGCGTGGCTGCGGCAGCACCGCCATTATCCAGCCCAAAACATACGATGCTTCCGGCACCGGGCCGGGCCCGCCGCAGCTCGCAGCCGGATCCAGGTACAGCGAGCCCAGACACTGCGCCTCGCACCACAGGCTGCGACAGTCGGCATCATCGCAGATCATCAATTCGCCAAAGGCCCCCGGCGCCCGTTCGAGCAGACGAAAATCATCGATGCCCAGGGTCGGGCCGGAGGTGCCAGCGGTCATCGCGATAGCGTAGAGCAGAGACCCTCCGCCACCATCAGCCTTCCCGGCTGGGCCCGCGTTGATTGAATCCAGCGGTGGAACTGCCGCATCTTCAGGGCGTATCCCTGCCCCGCTTGCACGCGGTGCGCCAGCGCTGGCCCCGGCACACCCTGCCAGATCTTGCCGACAGCTTGGCCGCCGAATGGGCCAGGCCGGAACTGGCGCCCTTTTGGCAGCCGGGGCTGCGCGTCGCCATTGCCGTCGGTAGTCGCGGCATCGCGCGCTTGCCTGAGATCGTCGCCAGTCTGGTCCGGCGTTTTCAGGCCGCCGGCTGTGTGCCCTTCATCATTCCCGCGATGGGGTCGCATGGCGGCGCCACCGCCGCAGGGCAACAGGAGGTGCTTGCCCACTTGGGCATCACTGCTGCGGCGATGGGCTGTCCGGTCCGCGCCAGCATGAGCACGGTGCCGTTAGCGGCGCTGCACTGGGATGGCCAGCACTATGTGCCGACCGCCGTGGATAGCCCGGGGGCCATCGTCTTGCATGGCGATGCTTTGGCGTTCACCGAGGCCGATATCATCGTGCCGGTGGTGCGGATCAAACCGCATACGGGATTTCGCGGCGATTACGAAAGCGGCATCTGCAAAATGCTCAGCATCGGGCTGGGCAAACACGCCACCTGTGCGCGCCTGCATCGCGAAGGCTACGCCCGCTTTGGTGCATTAATCCCGGCGGCAGCGCGACCAATTTTGGCCACCCAACACATCGCCTTCGCCGTGGCGGTGGTAGAAGATGCGTACGATTCCGTGGCGATAATCGAAGCCGTTCCTGCCGCGCAGATCATGGCCCGTGAACCGGAATTATTGCACTGCGCCAAACAGTGGATGCCCAGTTTGCCCTTTCGCGACATTGATGTGCTAGTAATCGAACAGATCGGCAAGGACATCAGCGGTACCGGCATGGATCCGAATATTACCGGTCGCATGGAATCCGGCCCGGTGCCGCAATTTTCCGGGCCGCGCATCCAGCGCATTGTCGTTCTGGGTTTGAGCGCCGCCGCCCAGGGCAATGCCACCGGGCTTGGTCTTGCCGATGTGATCACCGAGTCGTGTTTTCGCAGTATCGACCGCACCGCCACGGCGATCAATGTGCTGACCTCCGGTAGTCTCAACGGCGGGCGTATTCCGGTCGCGGTCGCTGGGGAAGAACAGGCCATCCTGACTGCCGCGGCGTGTATTGGTGGACGCGCCGTGGGCGACGCGCGCATCGTGCGCATCCGTTCGACCCTGCATCTCGAAGAGTTACAGGTTTCACCCACCCTGCTCGCGGAATGTGCTGATTTCCCCCACCTCGAACTCCATGACGGTGGCGATCGCGAAAAGTGACGGCGCTTGGCCCCAGGGAACTGCATAGACTCGCCGTAAACCGCATGCAGCCGACTGGCCGCTGGCATTATGCCAGCGGCCAGATTAGTCATACTGGCGTGAATGGGCGATAACGCGGATAGAACCACACAACCGCCGCCAACCTACCGGGAACTGCTGGCCCCGCTCGTCAAGCCCTTCATCAAAAATCGCTCCCTGCTCATGGCCACCATTCTGGCGGGGTAGGGAAAATTCCTGGTCCCCTTGGCCATTCCGGTGATCGTCGCCAACGTTCTGGATCTTCGGCGTCGGCGACGCGACCGTGCAACAAGATGAAGCCGCTGCACGTAAAGCCCAGGCCCACGAATTCATCATGGAATTGCCGCTGGGCTACGACACTCCCCTGGGTGAACGCGGGGTCAGCCTGTCCGGCGGCCAACGCCAACGTATCGCCATCGCGCGCGCCTTGATGCGCGAGCCGAAGATATTGATCCTGGATGAGGCGACGTCGGCTCTGGACACCGTGACCGAACGCGCCATCCAAGGTGTCATCGATCATCTGCGCGGGCATTCGACCATCGTGATCGTGGCACATCGGTTAAGCACCATCCGCAATGTCGACGAGATCGTCGTGCTCGATCACGGCCGCATTGCCGAGCATGGCAGCTATGAAGATCTGGTCGCACGAAATGGTCTGTTCGCACAGCTGGTCGCCGAGCAGGAAGACCACGAACCGACCGTATTTACTCCGCCGGGCGTACCCGTTGTTGGATGATGCGCGCGTCGCTCCACTGCATCCGACCCGTGTCGGCGGTGAATTCTGCCGGGACGGCCGGTCGGCGTAAGCCAAATTTTCGCCGTAATTGCTGACGCCACAATAATTCTAGCGCATCTTCAAGCTGGGTCGTGGGCTCGCCCCGATCCATCATGAGCAGGCGTTGCTCGCGCAGTCCTTTGCGGGCCGCATCAAATAAACCCTGTGGCAAGGAATAACGCTCGATGCGGGCTTCGATCGTCGCGGTCAACCATTGCTGATGCGCCACGGCGACTTGCACCGCACGGTGGCCAGCGCGGGCGACATCGGGGTGGGTCAACGCTGGCAAGCCGACCCACACGTGAAAGCGCATGAGGATATCAAACGGCACGCGCTCATAGCGGCTGGCAGCAAGCCAGTCGGCCTCGCGCGCATCGCGATCCAGGTTGAGCGCTCCGGCGACCCGGTGCCGCTCTTCCGTCGGGCTATGGAAACGCCGTTCGTCATCGCGCAGCCACGCCATCCACATGCGATTACTGTTGCTGTCCTCGTCCTCATCGATTTGCGTCGAGTCCGTCGGCACGACGGTCGGGTGCCCGCACGTCTGCGCGAAAGCGCGGCGCCAACGTCGGCATAAGCGCTGGTAGGCTTCGCCCGGCTGCAGAGCCCAGTCGGGTGGGTCGGTTTCGTCGCCCTCGAGCCAGGTTTCGGCGACGCCGAGCAAAGCGGCGAGCTGCGGTCGATAGCGTTCGCCCCGCACCCGGCCAGCGAGCATGTCCGAGAGCAGGCTCGGCGTGCGAATGCCGACCAGCTTGGCGATGCCCTTTTTGATGCCCCCGACGATACCCCTGGCGGCCATTTGCGCCTGAATCACCTGCTGTTGCCTGACTGACAGATGCAAAAATGCGGCCAGCAGGCGCTGAGAGAATAAATCGGGCTCGTCAACCATGGGTAATCCATGCATACAGGAACCCGCTCGTACTTCAACCCACAAAACCCTGGAGCACTTCGGAAAAAGGCTGCGTGCCCGCTTTCAAGCCCGGCCCTCCTGCAACCGCGCTCCCGAATAAACTGTGTCGAAACCAGACCGCTTGCTTGCGCAATTACCCACCCACCTGTTTCGTCTAACTGTTCAAGGACGACCAAGGCGAGGCCATTGAACAGCCGCACCTGCTGCGCCTGTTCCGCCGCGGTAAAAGCCGGATGTGGACGCGGTCACTGACGAGACCCGGAAGAAGATCCGGTCGAACAATGGGCGTGGCTTCTGGGTGAGCGAACCACTGAGCGCCTTGACCTGCCGCGCCTCTGCGGTTGTGAACGTCTGGATTACGACTGGCTGCGAAGAGCCTTGCGCCACCGTTTTGGCCTCTCCCCGAACCACTATCGCATCAGCCGGCGCATTGAACGCGCCTGTGCGCTCCTGCACACCACCAGTCGTAGTGTGGCAGCCATCGCTGACGAACTCGGCGACGCCCCCCCCGAGTTTTCCCCCCCGTTCCGGCAATGGCTGGGGGTCGCGCCGAGTCGCTACCGCGCCTGAAGGCTGGTCGCGATACGGAGCCAAAGTGACGAAAGCTCAGGTCACGCTGGCCTCGCCGAGCCGTTCTCCTTATGTATGCCCCAAGTCAGCGTTGTTTCTGGGGTAAGTGCCCCCTCTGGCGAGAGTCCCGGACTGCCCTCGAGCTTCGGCCTCCAAGGCGCGGTGCTGCGCTCGTGTGCCCTGCATGCCTCCGTGGTTCTGGCCCTGTGGGCCGCCTTCGACGTGCAGACGCGCAAGATCGCTGAACAAGAGGTGCGTACGCGCGAAGACTTGGCCCGCCAGGAAGAGGACATCCGCAAGGAACAAGAGGTCCTGAGCGAAGAGGTCGCCAAGGAAACCGTGCGCGATGAAGTCCGCATGATGCTGACCGCGGTGATGCACGACGCGGTCGAGGAAACCGATCTCGATCAACTCCTGCATGACCTCGAGATCTCGCTGGACGAACTTTTCCTGGATCCGCAGGGGGGAGGGTCGTGGGAAGATCTCGACCCCACTGCCCGCGCGGCTCTACGCGACCAGGCGGTGGCAGCCCTGCGGCAGCACCAACAATCCCTGCTGACCCGGGCCCTGGTCGCGCAGGTGCGCAGCTATGTCCGTACCGAATTGGTCCCGGAACTAAGCGCCAGTATTGAAGACCGCCTCAAGACCAAGGTGGGCAAGCAGGTCGAGAAAACCGTCAGCCGCGCCTTAGACCAAGCCAAGCGTGAACATGGTCTGTCAGACCAGGATCAGCGCGTCGCCGCCACTGCCGCTGCGGATGCCCTCGAGACTCAGGTCGCTGCCATCCTGCGCCAAGCGATCACCAACGAATTGGTGCCGCGGGCCAGCAAACGCGTGCTCGAGATATTCGCCAAAGAGGCCAAAGCCCTGCCGGTGGACCAGGAGCAATTCAACGCCCTGATCCAAGAGGATATTCGCAGCGCGCTCAGCGAGGAATTATTGGCGACCGACCCGGCCGCGGCGACGGTGACCACCGCGCTCGCACAGCGCCACCATTTGGCGGATGCCCAGGCCTTGGCTGCTGCGCAAACGCAGGTGGCTGCCCAGGCTGACGCACTCAACGCGTTGGCCACCCAGCAAGAAGTCATCAGCGAGCAGCCTCCCGAAGAGGCGATCGGCAAACAACCCGCGCAACAAGCGCAGGTCGCCGCCGTCAAAGCAGCCCATACCCAGGCCACCGCCGCGCTGGATGCTGCCAGCCGCCTGACCATGGACGACCAATCCGTGCAAGCCGCGCGAAAAGCGACCGTGCAGGCCAAGGCCCTGGCGCAGGCGCAAAAAGCAGAAAATCAATTGCGCAGTGGTGTGCTCGAAGATGCCCGACAGGCGATGACTGCGAGCGCCCAGACTCTGCGCGAGACCGCCACCGCCATGCAGGCAGCCGCGCAGGATCTGGGCCGCCAAGCCGAGGCGGCTCACCAGGACCAAGCCGTGGCGCGTACCGCCAGCGCGGCCACTGCTGCCGCCGCCGAGGCCGCCGCGCAAGCAGCGCGCGAGCAGGCCCGCGACGATACCATCAAAGCGGTGAGCGAGGTCAGCGAGAAAATTCGCATCGACGATGTGCTTGGCGACGCTGCTCGTCTGAGCCGGTTGGCTGAGTTGGGGCGGCGCCTCGATGAAGCCGCCGCCAAACTCGCCGATGGCCGCACGGTCGGCGCTCCCAGTTTGTTGCCGGGCGCCTCGCTGTTTAGCGTCCAAGGCCGGCCTGGTACGGGTTCCGCAGGACGCCAGCGGTTCCACTTGAACCGCGCGGCTTATGAGCGTTTCGTCAAAGATCTGCAAAACCGGATGAATCCGAATAATGCTTATGGTGAATTGACCGCCGTCCAGGGACTGGCCACCACCCATGTCCACTCCCCCGAACAGGTGGCTGAACAGGTGTGGATTAGCGACACGCAAAACCAACGCCTGGAAACGTTGCGTACCCCGCCAACCGATCAGCCCGAACGTAAGCTCGACGATCCCGATTTTTTCACCCCGGCCTGGGGCGGTGCTCCGATGGCGCATAAGGCCCCGGTCATCGACGGCGATCTCAGCGAATGGGGAGAATTGACCCATGGCCTGCCGATCCGTTGGAATGGCAGCAATGCCGAAAAGCAGTACGACACCGACATCTCCGTGTATATGCGCTGGTCGACTCAGGGTATTTTCGCCGCATATCGGGTCCCTGCAGAGCGGAATGCCAATGGAATCGCCATTCCCAAGGCCGACACACCCTTTAATGGCGATGCTTTCGAATGGTGGCTAGACCTTGATAACAGCCGCAAGGACAGTGCCGGGAAAAGCGATACCGCGCATCAATTCATGTTTGCACCGAATGGGGTACAGGGCGTACCCGAGCGGCGATTCTTTGAATATTCGCACGGCCAACGGGGCATGCGTCCCGGCCTGCAGGATCTGGCCGGCAAAGGCTTTGCCGCTGCCCAACAGGACGGCAACGGGTATAGCGTCGAAGTATTCATCGACCGCAGCGCCCTGGCCAAACCGGTGCTCCTGCCCGGTCAGATCCTGGCGATGAATGTGTCGGTGAATCTGAGCGACCGGGCCAACCACAATGACTGGCAATGGTCAGCGTCCAAGGCCATCGGCACTTGGTTCAAGCCCGACACCTGGGGCGATGTGGTCCTCTTGGGCGCCGATGCCTCCCTGCGCTTCACCGCGGCTGATGCACCCGACACGGCCCTGGAATGGATCCTGCCCGGCCAACCATTGGGCCTGGAGATCAGCGATGCGGACATGAATCTGCGCGCCGATCTGCGTGATCGGGTTGCCGCCACCGTCGGCGTAGAAGGCCATTCCGACCGCACCTTCGTGATCCTCGAAGAGACCGCAGTCGATAGCGGCATCTTCCGGGCGAGCGTGGATACCGTCGCCTTTCTCACCGTGGTCGATGATCACACCCTCGCCGCCCGTCCTGGTAGCATTATTGTTTTGACCTATCAAGATCCGCGCGCCGCCTACGGTGAAAAGAACCGTGAGCTGCACGCCTGGATCCCGGTCGCCTATCCTGCGCAACGGCTTGCTGCCACCCCGGAATGATGTCGATGCCTGTGTGCTTCCCCTTAGGTCTCTCCGCTGTTCAGAGCAACCTGTCCAACGGTGTCCACGCGTGGCTGGCCGTGGTCGCTCCTGCTGCTGGTACACCCGCCGCAGAAACTGTCAAGCAAGCCGGGGCTGGCATGAATCAATTCATGCAATTGTTTGGCTGGGCGATGTGGCCGTTGTGGCTGTGTTCGATCATTCTCATCGCCCTGATCCTAGAGCGGCGCAAGAAATTGACCGCCGCTGCGGTGTATGATCCCGCGTTGCTGGACCACTGCTGTAGCCTAATCGGCGCAGGCAAGATAGCGGACGCAGAACAGGCCGCCCGTGGCAACGACACCGTCATCGGCCGTGCCTGGGCGCAAGGCTTGCATGAATTTCAATTGGGTGGGGTCGCCTTGGCCGATGCCCTCACCACGGCCAGCAGTCTGGCTCTCAAACCGTTGAAACGCAATCTCGGCGCCATCGCTACCATCGCTGCGATCTCGCCCTTGTTCGGACTTCTGGGGACCATCATCGGGATGATCCTGACTTTTTCGCAGATCAATGCCGATGGCGGGGCGGACAAAGCAGAATTGGCGGGCGGTATTTCGATGGCGCTGTTCACCACCGCTGCCGGGCTGATCGTCGCCATACCCGCGATCATCGCTAATCGCTGGTTCGGGGCCAAGTTGACCAGTCATGCTGAAGTCGTCGAAGCCGCGATCAACCGCGCCCAATATCGCCTGACCCATTTCCAGAGCCTGGGGCAAACGCCGAACCCGGAACCCGGCGCGGCATGAAAAGCCTGACCGACCATCTCGAGGAAGGCGATGACCGTCCCGATCTGACCCCGATGATCGACTGCGTCTTTCTGCTGCTACTGTTTTTCATCGTCACCTCGACCTTCAGCGAACAGACCTTATTCGATGTCGTCCTGCCCAAGGCCGCGGCCGCGGTAAAGGCAGACACCTCGCAAGCCACCACCTTGACCATCGCCGCTGATGGGCGCTTGGCTGTAGGCACCTATTTCCTTGCTGACGACGCCCTGTACCGCCACCTCGCCGAGTTGCATGCGCGCAAACCGATCGCCATGCTGGTGATCTCGGGCGACGAAAAGGCTCCGTATACCAAAGTAGTCCTGGCCATGGATGTGGCGCGCCAGCTCGACATCCCCAATGTGGTGTTCGTGGTCAAGGAATAGCGCCACTGCGCACGGCGGAAGAGTCGGGCGCCTTTTTCAAAGGGCTTCGGTGGCGTTTGCGGTCTCTATTCGGGGCAATCTTTAAGACAGCTGGTTTCTCCAGGCTCATAACAAGCTTATCCATGGTCTCCGCCGACCCGGATCACCAGCCTGAGCGCATGAACCTGATCTGCTCGCCGACCCAGTGCGCCGCCGGCCTGACCGCCACCGACCTGAAGTACTTCTACCACCATGGTTGGGTCATCCGGAGGGCCCTATTCTCGCCCGCCACGATCAGCCGGATGATCGCCGAAATTGATGGCCTGCACGAAGCCATGGCCGCCGCGACAGCCGACAATGATGATAGCCTGACCGCGGACGGAGCCCAGGTCGCCTGGGAAGATGGGCTGGCCAGCGGCCGGCGCCGCATCCGCCAGTTGATGCATAGTGAGCGCGTTAGTCCCTTGCTCGATCAGACTTCACGCTCTGCCGAACTACTGACCATCATGCAGCAGCTTATCGGTCCTGATGTGCTGCTGTTCCATTCCAAGCTGATGATGAAATCAGCGCACGATGGGTCATTTACTCCATGGCACCAGGATTTTCAGTATTGGCAGTACGAATCCAAGGCGCCGACCCAGGTCAATTGCATGTTACATCTGGACACCGCGGACGCCGAAAATGGGTCGCTGCGTATTGTCGATGGCTCGCATAAACTGGGCTTGCTGCCTGCGAAACATTTCGCCTCGAAGTCATTCAATATCGGCCTCGATGGAGACCTCAATGCCTACCCCGAGGCGACCATGATCACCATGGCCCCCGGCGATGCCGTATTTTTCGGTCCCCTGGTCATTCACGGATCCGGTCCGAATGTATCCGCCCGGCACCGCCGAGCCAATACCTTTGCCTTTGATAAACCGGGCAATCGCCTGGAAGGGGAATTACCGACCCAGAATTGGCGCTGTGGCCGGGCTGGGCCGTAAATTGCCTACCGCCGTGTATCAGCAGCGGGGCGAGCAACACGGGCTCAAATAAACCCCACCTGATGGCACGCACCCATGGCGGATCATTCAGTACCCGACTTTCGCCCTGACGGAGCTCAACGCCGACCTTTCCCGCAACGTATCGTTTCCCATCCCGGAGATGCTATGCTGCGAACTGTGCTTTGTTTTCTGCTTTGTACGGGAGCTGCTGCCTTTGCCTTAGAGGAAAAGGAACTGCGGGAAGGTGATCGTGCCGACGGCAGCTTCATCATCACCTACTGTTTGGGACAGCCCGCGAAGCTGGAACCGGAACGCCAGTATCCGCTGATCGTATGTTTCCATGGTCGTGGTGGCAAAGCCACCCATCACGCGGAGACGGTCCTGCACATTCTCAAGGACATGGGCCTGCAGAATGAGGCCATCGTGCTTGGCGCAAAATCGCAAGGCAAAGGCTGGGAAGAGGTCGATCACGTGCTGGTAACCAAGTTGATTAATTGGGCTTTAAAGTCCCTGCCGGTCGATCCCCGCCGGGTCTATACGCACGGAATGAGCTCCGGGGGTTCGATGTCGGGGACCTACGCCCTGACTCATCCCGAATTGATTGCTGCCGGAGTGCTCTATGGCTCGGGCATCAATACCGGGAAGATCCCAGCCCCACCCGATTCTGCGACGACGCATCCGGATCTGTACATCGTCATGGGCCAGAAAGACGACGACAAGCATAAAAATAGTGGCGTCGCCACGACACGCTGGCTCACCGAGAATAAATTCCAGCACATCTACCGCCACCCGGAAGATCTCGGTCATTCACCCAACCACAAAATAACTAATTGCGACAGCACCGAATGGCTGTTGCGCCAGCGTCATAAAACTTTTCCCCCGCCCGCCGACGATATCACCCTCCTCCGTGGCATGCTGAAAGTCGACACCCTGGATGCCGCTGGCACCGCGAATTTGGCCCGCATTGGCGGCCCACCCGGCGCTGCCGTGGCTGCAAAATTGCTCAGCAAGCGTGATCCCGCCATGCCCACCGCGGTGCTGGCCGCGGCAATGGACACTTGTTTCGGCGCGGAAGTCCACCTGCAAATCGGCAAACGTCTGCTCAAATCCCCCGACGCCGCTGTGCGCAGTGCCGCTATCGCCGTCTTTGCCCAGGATGCACGCTGGCGCTATCCCGTGTCCATGCAGGCCCTGCAACAGATTGTTATTGAATCGAAACATGAGCTGAGCGAACGCGAAGCTGCGGCCACCGGCCTGGCAACCGCCGCGTCATTCCAGGTCCGTGGCAATTACCAGGATCCGGAAATATTCATCACCTTGGTTAAGTTGCTTGACGCCGATGAGGAATCCCTGCGCACTATCGCTTTTGATGCGCTGGAATCAGCCCACGAATCGCCTTATGATCCGAAAGCAGATAAAGGGGGCCGTTCTGCTGGTGTACGCAGCTTTCAGCAATGGGTGACGGAGCTAAAACCCCTGCACGCCCCTTGAGGGCACGATTCATTCCTGCGGAAGCGGCGCCAGCAGCGCGTCAATATCCTCAACCGTAAGTCGGCCCAGGGCTTGGCCATCCTCACCGACCAAGGCGTCCGCCAGGGCGGATTTACGTGCCTGCAAGGCGCGAATGCGTTCTTCGACGGTGCCCACCGCAACCAAACGGTAGACCGTTACCGGTCGATCCTGACCGATGCGATGGGCCCGATCCGCGGCCTGGCGTTCGACGGCAGGGTTCCACCACGGATCAAGCAATATGACCGTATCCGCCCGCGTCAGGGTCAAACCCGTTCCGCCCGCCTTCAGACTGAGCAGAAACACCTGTGCTTCCCCGGCCTGGAAGCGGGTGACCAGATCGGAGCGATCGCGGGTCTGCCCGTCCAGGCGGAGATACGAGACACCGAGATTTTTCAGAACTTCGCTCTCGACCAGATCGAGCAGACTGGTGAATTGGGAAAAGACCAACGTCGGACGCCCCTCTTCGATCAGGGTCGTCAGTAATTCACGGAGTGCGTCAAGCTTGGCGGATTCGTCGCAGCGTTTAGCCAGGGTCAACGGTACCAGGCGGGGATCGCAGCAAACTTGGCGCAAACGCAGCAGCGCTTCGATGACTTCCATGCCGCTGCGCGCCAATCCCCGTTCGGCCACCGCCTGGCGCACCCGTTCATCCATGGCTAAGCGGATGGTCTCGTAAAGGCGACGCTGCTGATCGCCCAATTCCACCCGAATATCGATATCCGTGCGTGGCGGCAATTCTGCGGCCACAGCCTGTTTGGTTCGGCGTAATAAAAATGGTGCCAAGCGGCGGCGCAAAAGCTGCCCGCGGGCGGCGTCGCCCTCGTTTTCGATGGGGTCACGGAAAGTCCGGGTAAACGCGGCTTCGCTGCCCAGCACGCCGGGAACTGCCCACGACATCAGCGCATGCAATTCACCAAGGTGGTTTTCCACCGGGGTGCCGGTCAGGCAGATGCGCTGCTGCGCCTCCAATTTACGGATGGCCGCGGCCAAGCGGGTGCTGCGATTTTTCAAAGCCTGGGCTTCGTCGCAAATCACCACCTGCCAGGGCCGCGCTGAAAAATCGTCGATACCCCGCGCCAGGGTGGCATGACTAGTAATGACCACCGCTGCATTGGCGGTCGCCGCGGCTTTCCGCCCGGATCCGTGCACCACTTCGACGAGAAGACTCGGCGCAAAGCGGGTCAACTCCTCCAGCCAGACCCCAACCATGCTGGCGGGGCAGACCACCAGATGGGCTTCATTGGGCGCGCGCGGACTCAGCAGTAGATGCGCAATGGCCTGCACGGTTTTTCCCAAGCCCATGTCATCGGCAAGAATACCGCCCAATCCGAGACGCTGCAGTTGCTGCATCCAGGCCACGCCCTGGCGCTGATAATCGCGCAAGACCGCATGCAGAGTATCCGGGATGTCGACCGCAGGCGGCTCGAGACAGGTACGCAGGCGCTCTGCGAGGGCCAACAGACGCTCGCCGCCAATCCAGCGCGGTGACAAATGTTCAAAAGCACTGACCAAATCCGCGCGTGCGGCGTCGAGCGTCCAGCCCCCGCCAGGACCAACTGGACGATCAAATAATTCGATTAATTGATCATGCAGGGTGGTGAGCAGATCTAAGCCGACGCGAAGAACCCGGTCTGGGCCGACCGTGACCAATACCGCGGGCGGGTCACCGACCGCCTGCGGAATACGCGACCACGCGGCGGGTCCTCCCTTCAATAGGGGCGTTAGCAACGGTACCAGATCAATACGCTCACCATCCACTGAAATTCCGGCGGCGATTTCGAACCAGTCCCCATCATCATTTGCGCTGACCTCCAAGGCCACTTGGTCGAGTTCCAGCATGCGCACGGTGGCGATTTCTGTACCGAGAATTGTCCAGCCGCTGGCTTGCAACGCGGCCAGCACGGCGGGGGCCAGAACGACTTCCTCTTCGGGCGCCGCATCGACCACATCGCGGGGAACCCGCACGACCTCATCCGTGCTCAAGCTGATAGTGCGGCCTTCCTTGGCGTTGCTCACCCACACCGCCAAGCCGTGGCGGTCTAATTCTTCGCGACGATTGCGCTCAATGATTTCATTGCGTAATAATGGTTCGCCGGCGTTTTCGAGAATCGCCGGCCCGTGTTCGCCCGTGCGGATCGCATTCGCGCCCTCGCCATAGCGAAAAACCACGCAGGCCACCGCGGACTTCCGCCGGCCATCGCCCTTGCGATTCTGCCAACCGACCATGGCACTGCGTATATGCAGCTCGCAGGCAGGAATGGCCGGGGCTACTGCATACGGCGGGGGCAGATCAATTCCGTGCGCCGCCAAGGCGGGTGCTGCCAAGCCTGCTTCCACGGGATGCAGCCACGGCATGCGCATCGCGAGCGCAGCGATGGCATCGTCGCCTGAGCCCGCCTGCAAAGGGCCGACGGTATGGTTGGCGATATACCGCAACGGCTGGGTCGGCAGGACTTGGATCTCTTTGCCGGAGGGTTCGGCCAGTTCCAGGCGCATGCGACCCTGCTGCATCGCCCAATGCCACGCGGTTGGCAGCATCGGGCCCGCGGTCAACACCGGCCCGTCGACGGCGCCCCACACCGCACGTCCGCTGGCGATCAAACGGTCGAGAAGCAAGCCGGAGCTGAGCACATTACTGTCGGTCATCTGGCCGTACGGGCGAACATTCATGCCGTACAATAATTCCGCAATCAGCGAGCGGTCTTCAGCAAGAACGAATGGAGGCTGATTCTGCAGCAGCGATTGCGGTTGCGGATAGCGTTTCAACACCCCCCGGCGTCCACTTTTCAAGCGGCGGCTGGCCACCACTTCGACGAGAACGGCTTTGGACAGTAACTGATAGTGTACCACGTACAGCAACGTGTGTTCTGGGTCCGGGGAAGTAAAACCCAGACTGCGCACTTCGGACAACCACCATTGCGATGGCCCGAGACTCTCTTTCCAAGGCTTGTCATGGAGAGGTCCCACATCGAAGCGCGGTGGCGGTGGCGGTGGTTTCGCGACCGGGCGGCTTAACAATCCCATGACCTCTTCCCGACGGTCGGTCAGCGCGCGGCTCAGATCTTGTCCCAAGCCCGCCGACCACGCCAAGACGGCGGCCACGGCATGCTCGCATTGAATGCCAACCGGGCAGGTGCAGTCCGAAGTGATGAAATCGAGGTGGATGCGCTTGGGACCCAGATCGAGATTAACCAGATCCACGGAAATCTCGTAGCGCTCTGACCCCCGCACATGCGCGGTTAAAACGCCATCTTCCAGGCGATACCGACCCACTCGTCCCTGGCGATAATAGCCCACACCCCGGGTCAGGGTGGCAGCGTCGAAGTCCTCGCGCAGGGCGTCAATCAGGTCAGGCATGGGTGTCGGTACCGGGCATGGCGGGCAAACATGCTGGTCGGACAGCCCCGGGATCAAGGTCGAATAATTTTAGCCTTCGCAGCCACTGACACCTGGAAACAGCAAACCCCCACTGCGACCAGCGCAGTGAGGGTCCGAAATGTGGCGAAAAACCCAGTTCTACAGGCGGCCGACCTTCTTCATCTTGGCGATGGTTTCGCCACCGCTGATGCGGTAGAGCATCGGCGCCATACGATCCTTGCCTTCGGTAAATTCCGGGGTGCCTTCCCAACGGAAATTGAGCACGTTGGTGTAATCGCTGAAATACTGCCAGCGCCGAGTGGGCAGATTGCGGACCATGTGCATGTGGTTGGCCGGGCAGCCATACTTGGTGATCGATGCCGGAACCTCCTTGAAGGTGATCCAGGTATGCGGCCACGAGTAGGACGAAGCATGGCAAAAGGCCTCGGCGATCGGCATCGGCAATTCAACCGATTCGGCTTCGCCTTGGATCATCGTGTACAGCCCGGTCAGATCGCTGTAGGCAAGTCGACCCGCCTGACATTCGATGCCGCCGGGGGAAATATAGCCGGTCGAAAATCCACCGCCCGGAAAGTAGTGCTTGTACACTTCGAACAGGATCGAATCGGTACACCAGTCCAACGAGCCCGATCCGGAATTATCCATGTCGATGGTGCCACGCAGCATGTATGCCGATTTGGGGTCGAGTTTGATGCCCAGCTCATTGGCCTTTTTCTGGATCTCCCAGGGCTCGTAGACTTTGCGATAGTCAGCAAACAGCACCGGCTCGCCGCCGGTGAGCGCATCGTAGCACATCATGGTCAAAAGACCCTGCACGTCATTTTCAGTGGCGAAGGGAATCGCGCTCTTTTTGCCATTATGATCGAAAGTCGAATTGAACAACGCTTCGGCGATATCGGCGCACGCCATCGGGGTGCCCTTGAGATCGCTGCCCCAGGCCAACTGCGAGGTCCAGCCGCCGCCGATGCAATTCAGGTCCTTCATGTGATTGCGCAGGATTAGGTAGAGCTTCAATTCTTCTTCGAGCTTACCTTTATGCTCGGCGGTCAAGGGCTTGGGCTTCACCTTCGACGGGTCGGTATAAATCGGCAATTTCGCTGCACACAGGGCTTCGACATCCGGATAGATCTTACCCTTCCACTGGACTTCAGTGACCCACTTATAGAGATCCTTGAGCTCTTTGGGATCGTAACCGCCATTTTTATGGATCATGTCAGCGAACAGCTTCATCGATTCACGCACGCTCTCGATGCCAAAGAATTTGCGCGCGGCGTGGACGTGGCTGAGTGCGGTTTCCATCTGCATCGAATCGGTATCGCTAGCCAGGAAGCGCTTGCCCTTGAGGTAGGCCGCAGCGGCCATAGCCCAGACCAGATCAAGGATTTCGCCCTTCGACTTTTTGTCGAATTCGACGTCTTGGCCTACCTCTGGCATATTGCCAATCACGGCGTGGCATAAACGACCAGTTTGGGCATAGGCGCCAACCACGGCATCGACGCCGACGACACCCGGCTTGGGCGCATTATTTCCGGCAATGCAGCACACCGGCACATCGGCGCCGAAATGCGCAGTCAACGCCATGGCGGTCTTGCCAGGATAAAACCAGGTATCGGGTACAATGGCGATGACATTGACGCCCTGTTTCTTGAATTCATAGGCGATGGCGTCGGCGTCAGCTTCGTTTTGAATCGGACGATCCGAGGTATAAATACCAGGCTTGCCGCCCGCAGGCAGTTTAATGCCTTTCAGGATCCGACCGGTCATCGCACAAATATTCTGCGCGCGTTCGCGGCTGGCGTCATCGATGCGCGGATCGCACGGGGCGAACAGGCCGATAACGGGGTAGGCGGCAGAGGTGGGCTTTTGAATCCAGGCCATAAAGAGGCTCCTTGAATGGGAAGAGCAGAGGGAAGAGCAGATGGAAGGGCAGCAGGTGAGGCCGGCGATCCTAGCGCCCATGGAACCTCATCCATGTCCAAAACAGTTGCCTTTGTATCCAAAAGAGACATCCTGCGACCGTGCCCGCAAACCCCCATCTGCGCGTGCTCTACGCCAACCAGTTGGTCATCGACCAACGCTGGCGCTGGCGCCTCTCCGATCCTTTTTGGCGCCTCTATTTCAATCGTGACCCGGGGGCGTTTATTGCTACAGAAACCAAACGCTGGGAATTGCCGCCCTACCGGGCCGTGGTGGTGCCGGCCTGGGGTGATTTTCGCGGCAGCTGCGTGGCTCCGGTGCGCCATCTTTACGTTCACTTTGAGCCGCAAGGGCTCAGCGAAACTTGGCTGCGCACGCGCTGGCAAGAACCGGTGATCCTCGACGAGGACCCCCTGCTGCGGGCGCTGCTCGATGAACTCGCGCACGACATCCAACCCGCCTATCCATCCACGCCGGGCCGTGATGGCCGTTGGCATATTCCTGACCAGTCAACCGCGCCGCAGTCCTTGGCGTGGTCCTTACGGGTCGAGGGCGCCACCGCCTGGGCTTTGGCCGCCGCCTTGGCCCATTTCGAACCGGAACCTGCATCGTCCGTACTGACGCCGGGGAAAGCCACGGTGGAACCCGCCATCCGCTGGATCGACGAACATCTGCGCGACCCCCTCCCGGTCGCCGCGCTTGCGCATCGCTGCGGCCTCAGCGCCGATCATTTCAGCAAACGCTTTATCGCCATCACCGGCCGCACCCCGATGCGCTACGTTCAGGAACGCCGCATCACCGCCGCCGCCGAACTTTTGGTGCGCGGCGACGCCCCCATCGAAAACGTGGCAAGAACCTGTGGCTTCGCCAACCGCTTTCACTTTTCTCGCGTATTCACCCGCCTGATCGGCACCCCGCCCGCGCAGTATCGAGTACAACACCGTTAAAACTGAGCATCGCCATCAATACGCGATCGCCACCGCGGCGACGAGAATTATTGCACCCAGTAAACGCAACGCGTGCACCCAGTGCGGGACTGGTTCCAGACCCAGGCCGAACCAGCGGTCCACCAGGAGAACCAGCACGACGGAACAGACGCCGCGCAGGCTGATGACAATATTGACGGACGGAACGGCGAGACGGGGGTCAGGCGCCAATTGAAAAGCCGCCGCGATGAGGGCGATATATATGGCAAAGATAAAACCATTTCCGGCGGCGGCGATGCGAGCCCGGGGCGGCGCGGGCCAGCGGCGGATAAGAAATGACAGGCCAGGCAGAATTCCCAAGCCGAGATTCCATAAACCGATCGCACCACAGCGTTCGCGCCAACCTCCGCCACGACCCAGTTCCAAACCGACGTTGCCGACGACGTCCGAGGTCGCCATGCCGGCGGTGGCGATCATCATCAAAAAGAAGGCGATGGTCGGATGGGGCGCATGCCGGTGCCGCGGACGCGGGGTCAGCCCGGCAATGACCACACCGATGGTCGCCAGCAGCGAGGCGAGGGTCAAATCGGCGCCGATGACAGCGCCGGTCACCAGCGGGGTCAGCACCAATAAGACCACCGGCTTGGCTCCGCTAACCGGCACCAGCAGGCTGGCCTCACCCCAGGACAACGCGGTGTTGGCAAAGACATGGGCCAAGGATCCGACCGCGCCGGCACCCAGGCACCAATACCAGCCAGGTATCGTCGGCGCACCGACGGCTAGATAGACCGCACCGCCGACCAAAGCCGCCGTGCCCAGGGAATAGCGCCAATACGCCACCCAGGGGAGGGCAAAGCGGGCCATGACGACCTTGCCCCCAACAAAGAACACCGTGGAGACCAGCATGGCCACGGCGGCGACAAGAAGAGAGGTGCCGTCCATGCGGGTCGGCATGTTCGGACGGCCCCCACGGGGCGCAATGCCGCCTGAAGCAGCTGAGCCTTTTTCCACGTTTAATTTTGGCCCCATTCCCAGCCTGGGGCCGGATCTCTAGACTCCTCCCGGAGATGCCGTCCATGCCTGCTACCCTTGCCCCTAGCGCCGCTCTCCGTGCCAACCCCAGCCCCATTCCCGCAGCCGGTCGCCAGCTGGCGCCGATTGGGCCGGAACAGGTGCGCTTCTTTATCGATAATGGCTATCTGGTAGTGCCGGATCTGGTCACTCAGGTTGAGCGCGACGAGCTTTCTGCAGATCTGGTCGCCCTCGCTCGTGGAGTCTATCCATGCGAACAATTGCCACCCGCTCCCGCCGAACTCAGCGATCACGAAGTGCTGGAACGCATTCTTTGCCTGCATCAACCGCATTACGTAAGTCCGGTGATCCGCCGGTATGTCGCCCACACCGGCATCGTCGGCGTGCTCAGCCAGATCACCGGGGCGCATTTGCCGCATTGGGACGGCGCGGTCAAATGCATGCAGTCGATGTACTTCGCCAAGAGCCCAGGCAAGCCTGGCCAAGCCTGGCATCAGGATGAAATGTATATTCCTACCCGCGACCGCAGCTTGGTCGGGGCCTGGATCGCCATCGACGACGCCACCATCGACAATGGCTGCCTGTGGGTCATTCCCGGCTCGCACCGCATGGGCTATCTGTACCCCCGCAAGCCGCCGACGGATCTTGACGAATATGATGGCAGCGACCAATGCTTCGAATTCGATGATACGCTCGCGGTTCCAGTCGAGGTCAAAAAAGGCAGCGTCGTTTTCTTTAACGGCTATCTCCTGCACAAATCCCTGAAAAATCGCAGCGCGAATTCCTATCGCCGCATCCTGGTCAACCATTATATGAATGCGTGGTCATTGCTGCCGTGGACGCAAACCACGCAAGACGTCAGCGTCGCCCAGGCCGACAGCCGCTGCATCGTCCCCGTGCATGGGCAGGATCCCTATGCATGGAAAGGCACCGACCTGCCGCCGAATGCGGTGTACCTGCGCAATTGGGGCAGACGTTGGGCCAAGGACGTGATCCAGGAAGCAGAATAGGAAGCCAAAACTGACTCGAGATCGGCTTGCCCCCCTTTTCTACCAGCCGCATTCCTTGGCCAACACCGGGCGCGGATCTGGGTAACAGGTGGCGAGGCAATCTTGGAGTTCTCCTTTGATCGCCGCATAGGCAGGGTCACTCCAGCGATTGTAGAACTCGAGGGGATCGGCCGCGACGTCGTAGATCTCGCCCACCTGATCATCGGCGTAGGTGATCAGCTTATGGGTGTCCGTGCGCAAACAGCGCTGCGAATGTTCGGGGCCTTTTTGGTCGCCTTCCCATTCGGCGAGAATGTTCTCGTGCGCGCCGTGTGGAAATGGGGTGCAATCTGCGGCAAGGAAACTGCGGCCACTGCACGCATGCTGCGGGGCTCCCGCCAGGGCGAGGCAGGTCGGCAGAATATCCACCGCCGAGGTCAGCCCGGTCAGCGTGCGCCCAGCGTTGGCACCGAGGTCACCACCCAGCGGCGTCGCCAGCATCGGTACGCGCAACAACTGATCGAGCAAATACGATCCTTTGTGCGCAAATCCATGTTCGCCGAGGAAATCACCGTGATCGGATGAGAACAGCACGATGGTTTCGCGGCCATCATCGACCGCGCGTAATTGTTCGACGATGCGGCCCACGCAGTGGTCGACTACCGTTGAGAATGAGACTGGCGGTGGGTACCGACACCCCGGCAGCCTCAGCCACCGCCTGTAATGACGACTGGATAGGCATTATATAAAAGCCCTTTTACAGATAATGATGCGCCAGTCAGGGCGTCAGCGCGCCCAGCAGACGATCAATCGCCTGGTCCAGCGTCGTCCGGCTGCAGCCGAAATTCAGACGCAACCAGCCGGGCGCCCCGAAATACGCACCATCAGACAGGAACAGGCCGGCGCGGCGCACCGCGCGGGCTGGATCAACCATGCCGCATTGGCGCACATCAAGCCAGGCCAGATACGTAGCCGCGCCGGGTTGCCAGCGTATTTGCGGCCCACCGTGCAGGCGATGAGCAAGATGATCACGATTGGCACGCAGATAATCCCGACAGCGGCGCAGCCATTCGCCGCCACTGCTATAGGCAGCCTCGGCTGCGATCAGGCCAAGAATATTGACATCTGGGATCGCCCGACCTTTGGCCTGGACCACACGTGAACGCAATTCGGGGTCGCTGATGATCGCGAAAGCACAGCCCAGACCGGGAATATTCCACGCTTTTGAGGGCGACGTCAAAGTGATGGTGCGATATGCTGCGCTGGGACACGTGTGAGCAAAAGGCCGATGCTGGGCGCGCCGGTCGAGGACCAAATCCGCCCAGATTTCATCACTGACTACAATGAGGTCACGGGCCTCGGCGAGTTCCGCCACGGCCTGCAATTCCGTCGCGGTGAAAATGCGCCCAGTCGGATTATGCGGCTGGCACAGCCACAGGGCTCGAGTATCTGCGTCGACGGCCGCCGTCAGCGCTGCTGGATCAATAATCCACTGCTGCTCCGGGTCCAACGCTAAGTGCTGGGTGCGCCGACCGCACGCAACCGGCGTGGTCAAGAAAGGTGGATAGATCGGCGTCGTGGTCAGCACGCCGCTGCCTGCTTCGCCCACCGCCTGGGCCACCACATGCAGCCCACAGACCAGACCCGGCAGGGGCACAATCCAGGCAGGGTCGACGGCCCAATCATGCGCCACGCGCTGGTGCTCCGCCACTGCCGTGAGCAGGGATGCGGGCACATGCGGATAGCCCAGAACCCCATGGTCGAGGCGTGCGCGCAGCGCGGACAGAATCGGCTCAGCGGCACGAAAATCCATGTCTGCCACCCACAGGGGTAATTCATCGGGTCGGGCCAGATCCCACTTTTCGCTCCAGGTGCCGCGACGGTCAGGAACGGCATCAAACCACGGGTCTTGCATGGGCCCAGGCTGGCCACGGGGCGGTTGTGGCGCCAGCGGCAATCTTGGTGTGGCTTCAATCCCACGGCCACTCCCAGATCCCTAGGTGAGCTGGTCCTTGTCGCCCGCCACCATTCTGCATACTGACTACCATGCGTGCGCTGCGATTTTGGCGATATTCCCCTTTTCCTGCTTTAGGACCGGGCTGACCCCAGCGTCGTACGCATTCCCTTGTACGTTCCCCCGGTCCTGTGGATCGGGGTTTTTTAATTCGCCATTCCCCTTTCTGCTTGGCCACACCAAAAAAGCCTCCCATGCGCGAAACCAGTAATCTTCACGTGGTTGATACCAGACCCATTCCCAGCCCGGCTGAGATCAAGGCCGGACTCCCGTTGAGCGACGCCGCCGCTGAGTTAGTGGCCGGCACGCGTGAGCGCATCCGCGCCCTGGTGCATGGCCAGGACGATCGCTTGCTGGTCGTGGTCGGGCCCTGCTCTATCCACGATGTCGCCGCGGCGCGTGAATATGCCGAACGCCTGCTGCCCCTGCGCCAGCGGTACCTGGGCGAACTCGAAATCGTCATGCGGGTCTATTTCGAAAAGCCCCGCACGACCGTCGGCTGGAAGGGTCTGATCAACGATCCCCACCTGGACGGAACGTTTGATATTATCACCGGCCTGACTCGGGCCCGAAAACTGCTGTTGGACCTGGCCGAATGGGGCATGCCCGCCGCCAGCGAAGCGTTAGATCCAGTGTCGCCGCAATATCTGGCCGATCTGTTGTCGTGGGTTGCGGTCGGCGCCCGCACCACCGAAAGCCAGACCCATCGCGAGATGGCCTCAGGATTATCGATGCCAGTCGGTTTCAAAAATGGCACCGATGGCGGCCTGCAGGTCGCGCTGAATGCGATGCAATCCGCGCGTCAGTCACATCGCTTTTTAGGGATAGATCACCAGGGCCAAGTGTCCATCGTCACCACCACTGGTAACGCCGATGCACACGCCGTTCTGCGCGGCGGCTCGGCGGGGCCGAATTACGGTCAGCAGGCGGTAACCCAGGCCGCAGCCCAACTCCGGGCTGCGCAGGTGCCGCACCGGGTTCTCGTCGACTGTTCCCACGATAACGCGGCCAAGGACCATGCCCGCCAGAGCGTGGTCCTGGAAGATATCGCCGGACAAGTCGCCCAGGGCAGCACGGATTTACTCGGGGTCATGATCGAAAGCCATCTGAAAGCAGGGAAACAAAGCATTCCCAAGGACTTACGCACGTTGGTGTATGGTCAAAGCATCACCGATGCTTGCGTTGACTTCAGCACCACCGAAGCCATGCTCGCGACGTTGGCCGATTCCGTGCAGCGGAGCCGGCCAACTCCGTCTCGAGCCCCGACGCTGGCACCATCAGTCCAGTCGACGTTTTCATCTGTAGGCTCCGGTCAGCTACCACACGGTGGTTGACCACAGCGGCCGCCCCACCCCTTTCCTGTGCGCAGGTTCCATCCGGCCTGCGTGCGGGCTTTTCATCGTTTCTGGAGAAGACCATGAGTGCCATTCCCGTGACCGTCGAAGGTAAGAAGAAGCTCGTCAGCGAACTTGATGAATTAACCTCCCGCGTGCCCGTGGTCGCCAAGGCGATCGCAGACGCACGTGAGAAAGGCGATCTGCGCGAGAACGCCGAATACCACGCCGCGCGCGAGGAGATGGGCATGCTCAATGCCCGCATCGCGGAATTGAAATCGAAGGTCGCGTACGCCGTGGTGGTCGACGAAAGTCTGATCGACCCCTCGCGCATCGCCTTTGGCGCCAAGGTCACCCTGCTCGACATGAAGGACAAATCGACCGAGGACTGGGAACTTGTCGGCGATGGCGAAGAAGACCCGCTCGATAATAAGATCCTGACCTCGTCGCCAATGGGCGCGGCTATGATCGGCAAAAAAGTCGGCGAAGTGGTCTCCGTCGAAGCGCCGGCCGGGCTCCTCAAGTTCAAGGTCAAGTCGATCGGGTACTGAGCCAGCGCCCTTGCGGCACCGGCTGCGGCAGCGGCGCTGGCTGCGGCAGGAGTGATGTCAGGGGCAGCGGTGGCGAAGCCGCGGACCGCAACCGTTTCGGGGGCGGGCGCCCCCGAAATCCGCGAGCGAGGGCAGCCTTGCATCAGCTTTTCGAGGCCGAGACTCGCCGATTCTTCCATGCAGACCCCCTCTGACCCCGCTTCCGCCAGCGCTCCGGCCAACCTCGATGGGTGGCGTCAGGAAATCGACACCATCGACCGCGAGGTCGTCGACCTGTTGTCGCGCCGGGCAACCGCAGCCCGAGCCATTGGCCAAGCCAAGGCCAGCACGGGGGCTGCCGTGTTTGCGCCCCACCGGGAAGAACAGGTGTTCCAGCGCTTGGCCGCCGCCAATAAGGGGCCGCTCAGCGACAGCGCCTTGCGGGCGATCTGGCGCGAGGTCATGAGCGCCTCGCGTGCCCTGGAGTTGCCGCTAACGATCTGTCATTTCGGTCAGCCGGGTGCGTTCACCCATCTCGCCGCGCAGCTGCGTTTCGGGCACAGCGTCCAATATACTTCGGTCGAAGACATCGCCACGGTGTTCCAGGAAGTCGAAAAAGGCCATGCCCATTACGGCATCGTCCCCATCGAAAATTCCACCGATGGTTCGATTACCGATACCATCGATCAATTCCTGGCCACCAACCTGCGCATCATCGACGAATTGCACCTGCGCGTCCGCCATCACCTCATGGCTGGCTGCCCGCGTGAACAGATCAAACGCATCTACAGTCGCCATACCGTGTTCCGCCAATGCCGCGGCTGGCTAGCCACCAATATGCCTGGCATCGAACTGGTCGAACTGGTCAGCACGACCAAGGCTGCCGAACGCGTGGTCAGCGAGCCCGGCGCTGCCGCCATCGGGCACAGCGAGGCCGCCAAACAATTCGCCTTACCGATCCTTGCCAGCGACATTCAGGACAACGCCAACAATACCACCCGTTTCGTGGTCATCGGCACCCCCGACAAAGCCGCGCAACCCAGCGGCGATGACAAGACCTCGATCATGTTCGGCGTCCAGGATCGCCCCGG
>Ga0105045_10000285_pt1 | contig 34348 bp, 26 predicted proteins | sample MAT02_FD_78089 | JGI IMG/M metagenome (GOLD analysis project Ga0105045, IMG submission 78089) | Freshwater microbial communities from Lake Fryxell liftoff mats and glacier meltwater in Antarctica - MAT-02 (megahit assembly) | ecosystem: Environmental > Aquatic > Freshwater > Ice > Liftoff...
GTCTCTGATTCTTGGCCAGAAATGTAGCTTCCGACGCTGTCGCTTCTGTCGGTGTAGCTTCCGACGCTGTCGCTTCTGTCGGTGTAGCTTCCGACGCTGTCGCTTCTGTCGGTGTAGCTTCCGTCAGTGTAGCTCCCGTCGCTGTCGTTGCCGACCTGGTTTGCAATTCGTGCAGCAGCAGCTGCGGCCATTGCAGGAGATGCCGCAGCGTCGGCCACAGCAGAAGCGGCAGGAATGGGCTCGACAACAAAGGTCGCAGGCTTGCCAGGCGCAGTTGGAGCTTGCGGCACCACCTGGTTCTGGGTAAACCAGATACGCGCGTCGCGAATGTTGGTGGGGTTGGCGTTGAACTGCGGCAGCAAGTTGATGCGCTCCGTCTCGCTGTAGCCGGGATAGCGCGCAGGCGAGTAAAGCAGCCACTCTTGCACGGTCAGCGGAGCGTCAAACGGCTTGGTGACGGCGTCGGCCTGCGTTTGGTAGATGACGGGCGGCGACAGTGTGGTCACGACCGGCTGCGCCGTAGTCACAAAGACTGTGCGGTCGCGGCGAACGGGCGTGTTCAAAATGATCGTGGTGTTGCGAGGTCGGCCGGTGACGCCGAAATCGTTGCGGCGGTCGCGGCGGTCGCGGCGGTCGTTGTCGCCGTCGTAGTTGACGCCAGATCCAGGGCCTCCACCAAAGCCAGAGTCCATGTCTCCCGAGTCCATGTCACCGGAGCCACCGCCGACAAAGCCACCCCCACCACCCATACCACCGCCCGGGTCTTGTCCAGCACCTCCGGCCTGCGGGGGCGGATTGCCGTCGCCCTGGCCCTGGCCTTGCCCGGCGCCAGGGTCGCCTCCAGCTCCACCTCCGCCCATGGACGGTGGCTCGCCTCCACCGCCGCCTGCACCGCCGCCGCCAAGAGATGGCGCCTCGAGCTTTTTGCCCTCTCCGCCGCCACCGCGACCCTTTCTTCCGCCAGACGAGCCACCACCAGAATCGCCGCCGTCGCGCTCACTGCGTCCGGTTTTGCTGCGGCCTTTGTCGTTGACTCGAGAGTCTTTCGCAGTTTTGCTGCTGCTCTGATCCTTTCCGGATGCCTTGGCGTCTTGGGGAGTTTTGCTGCTGCTCGGATCCTTTCCGGATGCCTTGGCGTCTTGGGGAGTTTTGCTGCTGCTCGGATCCTTTCCGGATGCCTTGGCGTCTTGGGGAGTTTTGCTGCTGCTCTGATCCTTTCCGGATGCCTTGGCATCTTGGGGAGTTTGGCTGCTGCTCTGATCCTTTCCGGATGCCTTGGCGTCTTGGGGAGTTTTGCTGCTGCTCTGATCCTTTCCGGCTCCCTTTGTTTCCTTCGAAGCGTCGCCGCCGTCGCCTTGGCTATTCCCAGCCGCTCCTTCTTTTTGGGCCTTTTCTCTGGCGGTTCGCCGTTGTTTTTTCTTGGTCTCGCGTTCTTTGAGAGCTTTGTCACTGGCATCGCTACGCTTCTTTTTGCCGGCTTCGTCATCTTTGCGGGCTTTGTCGCTGGCAGTGCGACTTTCCTTTTTGGCGGCTTCGCCTTCTTTGCGGGCTTTGTCGCCGGCAGTGCGACGTTCCTTTTTGGCGACTTCGCCTTCTTTGCGGGTTTTGTCGCTGCTGGCTTGGCGGTCTTTTTTTGCAGCCGCCGCGTCTTTGCGGGTTTTGTCCTCGGTGGCCCGACGCTCCTTCGTTGCGGTTTGGTCGGTGCCTGCGGCTTTCGCTTTTTTGTCAGCGGTTTTGCGTCTGGCGGCGCGTTGCTTGTCGGCGGCTTTCGTTTTGCTGGCAGACCTGCTGCGAGTGCTGCTGCGGCGCTTGTCGGTGGCTTTCTTTTTTTTGGCAGAACTGCTGCGACTGCTGCTGCGGCGCTTGTCGGTGGCTTTCTTTTTTTTGGCAGAACTGCTGCGACTGCTGCTGCGGCGCTTGTCGGTGGCTTTCTTTTTTTTGGCAGCACGGCGGCGACGACGACGACGACGGCTACGGCGAGAGCCAATCTGGGCCACTGCGGCAGCAAGCTCGGAGCGAATGAGCTGGGCAGTTTGGCTGCGAGCCACTGCCTCGGGATGCAGGCCCGGTGTAGAGATGGGCACATCTATGCGCACGTAGTGCGGCGCGGTGTTGTTGCTCAGGTGGTCATCCCAGCGAACGACGAGATGAGAGCCGATCGATGCCAGCGGCAGGGTGTGCGAATCGCCATTGCCCCAGGTGTCGGGGTCGACGGCCAACTGGACTTTGCTGCGCGGGATCAGCTGCGTGCTATCGGCACCGAGCAGCGAAAAGGTGCCAGTGTTGCGCAGCTCTCCGGTCGCCAGGCTTTTGATCTCTGGGAAGAGCTGGGCCCCAGAGCGGCCGCGCGACGGCCAGTTTGGCACCGAGATCGAAGGTGCAGCGCCAGTGACGGGCACGTACGAGACCATGCCCTCGACCAGATGGCACTCACGCATGGGCAGGCGCAACACCACGGCATCTTTGCGGTCGCGAATCACCAGCAGCGGCGCGGGCTGGCTGGCCATTTGCGAGACCACCAAACGCTGCTGGTAATAAGGGGTTTTTATTTCACGTGATTTCAGAGTCTTAAATATAAGGCATCACAGAGCAGATTGCCGCAGTAGTGGCGTCGACCTCGCGTTTGCTGCCGGACAATTCGGTCAGAGATGCGGCTCTGCACTGCAAAAAGCGCTCGACCGATTCCGACGCAGGCGGTGCGGGGCTCTGGGCGTCGCATTGGGCCACCAGAACGCCAACGGAGCTGCTGCGAGAGAGAATTGGGGGCGAGCTTGTGTCGGGCGAGGAGCCCATGGCCGGCGAGTTGCTGGGTGTCTGTCGGGCCAGTCGCGCCACAATCTCGTCGCTGATAGACTGCACAATGTCCTTGTCGGTGTGGAACGCCTGCGAGCCGCCCACACGCATCACGGGCGCGCCGCGGTACATGTCCTGGTTAAAGATCTCGTGGTGCAGCACATCCAGAGCTTGCTGGTACGACTTGTCCACGGTCTTCTTCTCGTCTGCGCGGGCGCGAATATCGACGCGCTGCATTGCCTCCTCGACGTTGGTGTCCAGGTAGATCGCCATGTCGGCCTGGGCTTTCCCGGCCACCGCATGCATGATGTTCTCGATCTCGATGAATGCCGAGTCGTAGAACAGCGCGTGCTCGGCCGACATCAGCCCACTGCGCTTGAGGTTCTCGCACATCACGTCGCAGTCGGTCCAGATCGATCGCTCGCACAGCATGACCACCAGCTTGTCGGGATTGGCGAGTGCTAGCGCGGTGGCGTCGTTGCTGGCTCGGGTAAAGTCGGCAGTGCGAGAGAGGGCAGCAAACATCTGAAACAGCGCAGGGATGCCGGTCTCGGTGGGCTTGACGGTTCCGGAGCGCTCTTCATCCTCGCTCTCGCTCGACGCAGCCGCCTCACGCTCGCGCTGCTTGATGATGGCGCCGATCGAGGTGCACATCGCGCCAAACGTGCCGGTCGCCTCCCAGCGCGAGACGGGCTCAACCACTGGCACGCCGATCACACGACTGCCAGGCTGGGCCCACAGATCGACCAGCTGCTTCAGAAGCACTGTCTTGCCGCCTCCGATGAGGCCGTCGATCGTGATGGTGACCTTGTTGCCAGGCCGGACGAACATGTGAGCGCGGGAGGGACAAAGAATCACAAAAAAATAAACGGGAATGCCCCTGCACTAAAACACCATCCCTCTTATATTGTCTTTTTAATATCCGGGCTAACTAGATTTTTGCCCGATCATTTGGCAAAACATGAGATCTTAAAGCAGCGGTGCCGTGCAGGCGTATTAACATTTCCCGCGATTTAGGCGCGTGCGCATGCCTCTCTGGGGCGCCCTGCGACATGGCTATGCGCATGCCTACTTTTGGTCGCCGTTTTCGATCAGGTTTGACGTGGGCACCCTGAAGATGCTCTACGCGCTGGGCTTTTTGGCGGTGCAGATCGCACTGACCATCATCTTTGCGGTGACCGGCAACTACAACATGGACGCGTACACCTTCTGGAGCTTCACCATGCTCACGATCTTTGGCGTTTACCAAGTTCTGGCGCTGTGGTGGGGCGGCTGGGCGCAGCGGTTTCTCAACATTTACGCGCATCCGTTCATCAACCGCAATTCGCTGTTTGTATGCATTGCCATCATCATCATCCTGGCAAACAATCCCAGCCTGCTGATTGACACGTCGCTGAGCATGTCGCAGGTGCACACTGGCGATTGGATTGTGCACGGCTGGCCGGTGCTTGCTACATTCTGGCTGGCCGAGGTCAACATGCAATTCATTCGCCGCGACATTGTGGCCACGCTGATCGGCTGGAACTCGATCGACGTGTGGCTCTACTGGGCCGGCTCCATTCTCATCAACATTCTGCCGATTTTCATTTACGACCAAGTTTACGATGTCGACAAGATGTACCCCACCAGCTTCTCGTGGATCGAGCGCGCCGCCATCGCGGTCGGCATCATTGTTGTCTACCAGCTGTTTTTCTTTTGGCCGCTGACCACTGCGCGGATCAACCCAGACGACATCGAAAAGAGCACCGGATTTGCCAAGGAAACGTTCACCGATCGCGAGCTCAGTTTGGGCAGCGAAATGGCGGCGGCGCCTTCAAATTACTGGGATCGGGATTACGCCCAATTTACCAACGCCGGCCCGTGAGATCGAGTTTCTATTAAAGTTGTCAAAGTGAAATTGGGCAATTGGATTGCAGCGATGCCAAACGAGTGTGGCCACTGCAAAGAGTCTCACACCCCCGAGCAGGCTGCACCGCGTGGCGGTGGCACCGCCAAGATCGGCTCGCAAGTCATCTACGCCTGCAGCCACGCATGCGCGCAACAAATCATCGGTCCGCTGATGGGCGCCGGCACCAAGCGCCCGAGCGACGAGCCCGAGCCCGCCAAGGCGGAACGTGTTGTGCCTGTGCGCGAGAGCTACGACGAGCTGAAAGCCAGCCTGGCGACGTACGGCAATGGCGTCACCCTGCAACCTTCGGGCATTGCCGAGGCGGGACTGGGCCTGTTTGCCATGCGCACCTTTGAGGCCGGAGAGCCCATCACCGAGTACACTGGCCGAATCATCAACGACAGCACGGCGCGAGCGCTGAGCGTGGCCGGGCGATCGCACGTGCGCACTCAGTTCCCCCGCCGCACACACATTGACGGCAAGCGCCTGGAAGACGGCACCCCCATCACCGACCCCGCATCGCAAACGAGAGGCCGCGGCATTGCAGCCTTTGCCAACGATGCCCGCGACAGCACCACGTACTCGAACAATGCAAACTTTGATTTCGTGGACTCGCTCGCCACCGACCGCATGCTCAGCGCCGGCCAGTTTGAGAAACTGGAGCGCGAGGGTGTGCGAATCGTTTTCCTGCGTGCCATGCGTCGCATCGAGGCGGGCGAGGAGATCTTCATTCCGTACGGAAATGACTACTGGCGTGCCGTTGCCGGACCGCGCAGATCGATTTTCTCGTAAAAAAACAAAGACCCAACGTCCGTATTAAAATTCGCGGGGTGTGCAGAGCTAATCACCGGCGCCCAGATGGCCACAAAGGAGTCCTGCGAGTCCGAAGACACCGGCGAACTGTCTGGTAAGTATTTCGTCGTGTTGGCCTGCTACAAGCAGGGTATTAACCCGGGCGATAATTATCGCACCTTTGTCAAGAATTGTGCCCCGCAACTTGTGCACGATCTGGCGCAATTGCAAAAGATCTCACGCGAATTCCTCTCTGACGGCAATCGCCGCAAGCGTGTTGCGCTGAGCCGCGAATCAAATGACGAGTCGGGCTCCGAGGCCAGCGACCCCGCCGATGCCACATCGCTGTACGACAAAATAAACGCAGCCACTGCAGAATCATCGCCGCGCGAAGAGAGCGTGGGCATCATAGCAGCAGCAGCAGCAACAGTCGCCGCATCAGCCCCGCCGGCCCGACACCGGAGGCGAAGAACCGAAGAAAGGACCCAGATTTTTGTCGAGGAGGACCCATTTGGGGTGATGGACAAATTTAATGACCGCGAGAACAAAAAGCGCACCGCACTGCGCAAGGGCCTGGACCACTCGGCCGCCGACTATCAGGAGAAACACTCGCACATTGAGATGCAATCGCGCTACCACTGGTACATCGCTTCGGTCATTGGGCCGTGGCAGTGGAAGTGGGCCGCCGAGCGCTTCTCGGCCATGCTGATCAAGCGCTCGCGGAGCCTGCTGCCTCGCGTCTCGCTGGCCGACATTTTGGCCACCTTGCAAGAAACGCCCGTCGAGCAGTTTGTGGCGGCGCATGTCATCTGCGGGCACAAAGTTACTGCGTATGACCCGCTGCATGAGAATGCCCGCTGAGGTCGCGATCGACCGACTGCTCGCTCTGTGTATAGAAACAACCCATGTACTGGTGGTGGCCCGGCGTTGTGGCACACGGTCTGTAAAAACACATTGCATAGAAACTCTCGTCTACGCGGTAAATGTCACACACCGGCGGGCCGTCCGCATACATGCACAGCAATCGCTGCGGCAGCGGTGGCAATGCTCGGGCGGCCTTTTTTGTTTCGTCGCTTTCATCAAAAAGAATGTAATCCTGCGCAATGATGGGCTGTCCGCCGCCAAATGGGCCAATCCATCGCCCGCGCCATTCGCTCATGGGGGCACTGAGGTTGCGACGGCTGGCGCTGTTTTGCTCGAATTTGATGTAGTCACGCCGACGCGCGGTGTACGCTGCGGCCTCGGACAAGAAGACACAATTTTCGTGGGCCAGCAAGTCGGCAAGGTTGCAGTGCCACGTGCTCGCGGCTTGGCCCTGCACGCAAACCAGCGACTCTATGATGTCGAACAATTGCACCGGGAATGATTCGCGGTCGAGCTTGGAGTGAAATTCGGGCGCAGTGGCAATTTTGTCTGGCGATTGCGCGCTAGGCTCGGCGGCGGCGCTGGGATGTGTGGCATTGTGGCGGATGGCCAGAATAGATTCGAGTCGCAGAGGCGCCGCGGCCATGGCGGCGGCAGAAGGTTGATTCTCTCCGGCAATGCGCCCAGCCTGGTCAGAAATGCCAGCAAGACTGCCACCTTGCGTGACTGTGTCGCGATTCACGCCGCGATACAAATCATAGGGCGTTCTCTCCGGCGTGGTCTCTCCGCCGCGCTCTCGCATCTGGGCGAACAGTCCATCTTGAACATCGAGCAGATTGAGAGAAACAATCGCTGCGAGAGGCACTGAGGGCAGCTCTGCGCCATCGTGGCCTATCTTGCGCCGACGCTGGGGCTGCATCGAATTGAATTGCGCTATTCTCATAGTTATTAATATTTGCGCAATCTATTCAAAAAAAAGCTCAATGGCTCGCCGGGTGAGCGGATTCGTGCGTGGCACTGCCTCAGTCGTCGAGCGCGAGGACACGGGCGTCATGTATCGTCTGGGCTTGACCATCAGCGAACTGCAGGAAAGCTACGCCACCGACGCACAGACCCAGTCCCCCGAGGAAATGATGCGCCTTTATGGGCGGCAAGGCAAGCACCTGCAACGACCCACCTCGCAGCACCTGCAATCTCCACTGCTCAAGGATCAATATGGCATCGAGTACACGCCGGCCGAGGCGGGATCGACTATTTATTGGTATGCGCGCATTTCGCCCGCAAAGGCCAAAGCCGCCCGGGCAGCTCTCTCAGAGGGCAAAAGTGTGCGCGCGAACCAAATTGGAGGCGACATTTATCCACCGCCCGGCACACTGCTCACGCTGACTCGATTTCGCAAGCATCCCATCAACACGCGAGCCACAATTGGTGCCAACCCAGACGAGGCCCATTCGGCAAACGTGCGCAGTTTCGAGACGGACAATCGCATCGCCAGCACCCTTATTACCTTTGAGACACCCGTCAACACCGCGCAGACCGAGCACGAGATGGAGCTGTTTGCAGCACGCGCGCAGAAACACGGCGTGCGGCTCGGCACAGACAGGAGTTATTAAATGGCGGTTTTGCAAAGGAACATAGTTTCTGCGAGCAATGTCGCCGCTCAAAATCATTGCGCTGTTTGTGGTGGTGTTGTTTGCCATCGATTTCGGCAGCCAGTTCAGCTCGGCCTATGGGGCGCGCAGCGAGCGCGTTCGCCAAGACAGGATCTACCTGGCCAAGGGCAAGCAGCTCATTTCCGAGTGCCCGCTGCCGCTGGGCAGCACGTATGCCGAGTCTACCGTGAATGCAGCCGTCGGGCCCCTGCGGTTGGCATTCCGCGACGCGTTCAGCAATGCCGGCGTGGTGCTGCTGGCGCGCGGCTTCTACCGCATGATCACCGAGAACATCATTGCCCAAATGGCCATGCCCCAGGACGCATCGCACGCCATCGCGGTTGCGCTGCTGGGGCTCGGTGCAATCTGGCTGTTTGGTCAGTATGGGCAGGTCGCAGTGCTCGCTTGCACAAAGTGGGCCATGCACAACGCCTCGCTGAAGGAGAATCGCCTGGTGCGCGAGGCCAAAATCGTCAAACGTCTCGAGAAGCGACAGCGCGAGCAAATATCCGCCGCCACGCCTTTCGGCCCAGAGGCCCTGAAGGATGCGATTGCCGCAGTGATGCCGGGAGGCCGCGGTTGTCCGGCCAGTAGCTAAAGCGAACAATTGCACACCTCCCATCCCGGTTTGTTATATTATTTTTATTGGATAATAAGTTTGCAGGCGTCTCTACCAGACCTCGGTCACGTTGCCGGCAGAGAACGACGTCTTGTTGCGGATCATGGTGGTGATGCCCACCCTGTAGACGTTGGCGCCAAAGATGCCGGTCGGGGGCTTGCCCTTGATGCGCGAGCCGTCGGCATTGACGGTCTCGTACAGGCCACGGAAGCCAACAAAGCGGTTCGGCGGTGTTGAGGCAGCCTGCTCGGCGTTGCCCTCGCTGATTTCCGCCGATCTGGTCGTCGGGTTGATGCGGAACCACCACATGTGGAAAGCGCTGTTGACGAGCGTCCGGTCGTTTTTGTTCTTGATGTTGCCGCCCGAGAGGCGCGACAGCACCTCGAACGTGCCCGTGGCCGAAAGGACCGGCGCGTCCACCGACAGCATGCCGCTGCCGTTAGCGCCCACGTGGTTGATGTGAGGCTCAAGCAGCATCATCACCGAGCCGCGCGCCACCTCCACAGCGTTGTTGTTGGAGTGGTTGTCCACGGGCTGGTTGTCCGCCGCGCTCTGCGCAGCCGTGCCGTCGTCTCCGCCCGTGATGATCGACAGGTCAAAGCCGCCACGCACGGCCGTGATGAGCGCGTGCTGGATCTTCCACGTGCCGTCGTCCAGGCCCACAAAGCCGACCTTGAAGGACAGCGTGCCCATGAACGACTGCTGCTGCGGGTGCTGGCCCCACGTAAAGATCATGTCCTTGAGCAGCACCTGCTGAGCGCCGCGCTTGCAGGCGAGCAGGCCGGCAGTGTCGAACTGGATGTAGCAGCGCATGGCAAAGCCGGTGAAGGGGATCGGCACGTTCGACGACAGCATCGACGTGATCACCGACAAGCGGATGGGGCACAGCAGGAACATGTAGGCAAGGGCACGCTGCGAGATCGAGGGCATCTTGGCCACGGCATCGAGCTGCTGCTGCGCATTGGGGTCCAGGTCAAGGAAGCGAGCCATCAGCTTGTCACGCTTGTCGGCGGCGGGGCCTGACTGCATGTCGGCAGCAGGGATCTGGCGAGTGCTGCCGAGCTGCGACGCCGCAACATACGACGGCAGCTGGCGGTAGCCCTTGCTGCCCGAGGCCATCGCGCCGATCGCAGACTTGGGCTGAGTGCGCGCTTGCGTGGCATAGGTGGGCAGGTCGCCGGCGGTCGCCAGCTTGGAGAACACGTTCGGGTCGGACACTGCGATCGTGTCGTTGAAGTCGAACGACAGAAACTGCGCAGCCGAGATGTTCAGTGGCAGGCGCACAAATTCTGCGCCGGCAGCGATCGGGGCGCGGATGCGAGAGGCGTTGGCCGGCGGAACTCTCGTGCCGGGGTTTGTGAGAGGGGGCGCGTCGGGCAAGATCGAGGTATTGCCCGCGGCAAACCACCGCCCTCCCAGAGCCTGGAGCTGGCGGACCTTTCCGACTTCCTGCTTAAGATCAATGGGGACGGACAGCGAGGAGATGTTCTTGCTCCAGTTAGCAAAAAGGTTGGCGTTCTGGTCGGGGTCATTATTGCCGAAAAGCGCGCCGTAGGTTGTGTCGATGACCCGCTTAAAGGCCGCATCGTCGATGAGCAGGCCACCAGAGGTCGCATCGACAAGTTCGAGCACCCTCGCAACCGGCGAGGCTGGTGCCGTGAGGAACGTGTAAACGAGCGAGTGCGACGGTTTGTCATCGGTGGGGATCGGGAAAGTCGTGTAAATCTGGAGAATCACCGACAGCGCATAGTTGCGGATGAGCTCGAGCTTGTAGGCTGTGGGCGTGGTGAAGATATTGCCTTGGGTCTCGCTTGTCGGGTACATGTTAAAGTACACCTTGAACACCAGGTCGACCACCTGCGATGCCTCGTCTGACGTGGCGCCCAGCACATCGCCGCTGGATGAAGTGCGCAACAATTGCGCAAAGGTCGTCTTCTTCTCCGGCACAACGATGGTGTAGACTTTGCCATCGGCACTCTCGTCGGCGGGCAGCTGCAGCAGAGACGAAAGCAAGTTCGCTGCAATGCGAGACTGTGCCCGCTCCTGCGCCTCGGTAAACGGGCGATACTGGACAACGCCAATCACGCCAGCGACAAACGGGCCGTCGTCCAACCCCAAATTGACCAAGTTGGCGGCATGAATGCGCATCTCGCCGGGGAGAATCGAACGAGGGGCTGCAGGTCTCGATGCAGCAGAAGCAGCGGCAGCAGCGCTGACCGGGTCGAGCGGCGCAGGGCGAGAAGCAGCCGGCACAGCGGCAGGCAGCACGTTCGCAGCGCTCGCCCAGATGGGAATGCCAGAACCGATGACCATGTCGAGGAACGCGTGCATGCCGTTGTTCGACACCACGTTCAGGGCTTGCGCGTACTGGCCGCCGGCACCCGACTGGCCAAACACGTTCTGCAGCGAGGCTTGCGCGCGCATGACGACAGTGTAGGCGCGCGAGATCTCCATGGCAGCGTCGTAGCTAAAGCCGTATTTCGGCTCAAAGCTGGTGGCAGTAGACGTCTGCGCAGCCTTGTGGATGAGCCACAGGCCAACAGAGTTGCCCATCGCCGGAGGTAGGGGGGTGGAAAGCCCACCGGTGAACGTGGGCAGGGTCAGGTTGGCGGCAGCCGTCAGAGTGCGAGCGCCGTCGTCGGCCGTCGCAGACACGACAGCGGGGTTCTGGGTGACAAACGCAGTGACGTAGGCACCAAAGGCTGCGTCGTTGACGTCATACTCGCCGATCGACACGGCCTTGGCGCGCAGCAGCTCCAGCGCCTGCTCAAAGTCGGCGGGCGTCACCGTGCCGAGCAGGTTCTGCGCCATCACGCTGGCAATGCGCACCGTGTCAGAGTGCGGCATGTACTTGATGTTCTGCTGGGCAAAGAAGCGATGCAGGGCCGGCTTGTTGTCGATCTTCGAGTAGAACGAGTCGACGGTGTTGTCTCTGATGAGGTCGAACTTGCGCAGGTAGTCGGTTTTGTCATCGAAGCGACCGCTGTTGGCGATCACAGTGGAGAGGGGGATCTCCTCCATGGAGTCGGCGGCGCCGTTGTAGGCAAACACCGTGCGCTGGGTGGTCGAGTAGACGGCGCCAGTGTTGCGCGTGCTCAGGTCCTCGAAGGGGATAAAGTCGCCGGTCTGCACCATGCTCTGCAGCATGTTGAACGTGCCATAGCCCTTGACCATCTTCGGGCGGATGACGGCGACGCTCATGGGCAACGCAGCGTCGGCCAGCACGCCTCCGCTCGAGTACGCCGACAAACGTTCGGGGCCAGCGGGACCGGCGATAAAGTACTTGGTGTAAGCCGACAGCGTCTGCACAAAGGCACCGATCTCGCGACCGACAATCAGCGTGTCCGAACCAGACTCCTCGTAGAGGCCCTGCGACTCGATCAGCTCTTGCATGAACATCTCGAGAGGGCGGCGCGAGCTCTGTAGCAGGCCAACGAAGCGACTCTCGTAAGCCAGGAACTCCGAGGCATCGACGCCGTCATCCTGCTGCCACTGGCTGAGGCGGTGCTTCCACGTCTCGGACATCAGGTCCTTGAGGCTCATGAGGCCCGTCAGTGCCAGCATGACCAAAAAGTCCAGCGCGCTGATGTTCTGCTGGGCCAGCGAGAGGCGGAGCTTCCAGGGGCCGTCGGGTGCGTTGAGCAGGTCGGCCAAAAAGTCAAAGCCAAAGGCATAGTGTGTCAGCGTGGTGATACGCGCGCTCTGCACCATGTTGACGCCGCGCGTGGGGCCGCGGTACGCATAGGCCACGGGCATCGAGGGCAGCGTGCGCATCTCGCTGACGCGGAACGCCGAGCCGGCGGTCTGGCGGGTGGGCACAATGCCGTTGGGCGACAGGATCAGCCCGTGCACGCCCTCGGCAAACAGCGTGGTGGTGCGGTAGTACAGCGACGCCGAGTCCGGGCGCGGCAGGTCCACAATCAGCGGGTTGCCGCCCATGGGGTTGGTCGACGCGCCAAAGGCCATCGTCGAGCGGGGCGCGTCGGTGTACGGGCCCTCATTGAGAGTGGCGGGCGCATAGCCAAAGCGGCCGAGGTAGGCCCGGACCTGCTGCTCGTCGCCGCCGGGGTGCGAGTTGCCCCAGGGCTGGCCCTGAGGGTTGACGCCCGCATTGGGGAACTGGGTGGCAAGGTTGCGATGGGCAAGCATTGAGAGGATAGCTCAGAGTTGCTCGGCTGACCGTGGTGTTACAGGCACCCGCAAAAGTTTACTTTAATATCAGACCATCCAACTTTCCGTCCCTTTGGATTTAGCAGCCGTGCTTTCCTCGAGCGCTGCCTGGATATCCTTTTTGGATCGACGGGTGCGCTTGGCGCCCGGCTTGGCGCTTGGTGTGCTTCGTTTGCGCCCGGGACTCTTGGCAGCGTCGGCGTCGAGCACGACGCTCGGCGAGGTTGCCGACACGACAGCAGATTGTAGCACAGCACTCGGCGACGGCTTTGTCTCGGGCTGCAGTTTTGCGGCGGCAGGCTTGGCTGGCTCTGGGCCGCGGCGTTTGCTCGACGATGCCGCCGGCAGGGACGCATGCATCGAATCGCCGCTCACGGCTTGGCGGTTGGCAAACCGAATGCAAGAGGCCACGATCACCGACTGAGCGCGATCGCACTCTTGGCTTGTGCGCATGACCATCTCAGCCGCGTCGAGCAGCGCCACTGCAGCCTCTTCCAGCAGCTCGTTGGCCTTGGTGAGCTGGCGCTTGGCCACGGAGTAGGCATTGCGCAGACCCGCCTCGTTGTCGCGACCCTCGGTCTTTTTGCGCGACTCCTTGATGGCGCTGGCGAAACGTGAGCTGCCCGAGCTGATTGCCTCGCGGCATACACCTGCGCTCGCCACCATAGCTGCCACGTGACTGTCAATCTCTTCCTGACGCGCAATGATATTGAGATAGGCCATGGTGATCGGATAAAATGGTAACTGGGGATTTTAGTTGCTCGCATCGGCTACGCCGCGATCCATAAAAATGTCGGTGCGCAGCTTGCCCTTGAGCAGTGTCTCGAGGCAAAATTGCTCGGGGTCGGGGCATTCTTGCAGCATTTGCGTCAGCATGCGTTGCACGGCGCGCTGGCGTTTCATCAGCGAGTTTTTCTCATTGTCGAGGCCTGCAATTTTGCCGCGCGACAGCACATCTTGCTCGGGCACCACCATGCCCAAGCCGGGGTGCGGCGGCGAGAAGACAAAGCGCTGGCGCAAATTGTCATTCTGATCGTAGGTCTCGCCGGCAATGCCCTCCTCGGCGACGTCGCTGCCAACACTGATTTTGATGTCGACATAGGTGTTGGCGCGTTGCGAGCTGACCGAGCGATAGCCGACCACACCATCCATGAGCATGTAGAGCACCGAGAGCGAGCCGTTCTTGATGTTGGCGTCGTTGCGCACCGAGCCGCCCCTTTTCTTGGCCGGACCGCTCGTCGAGATTTGCCACGAGCTGCGCTTCATTGCGAGGAACATGCGACGAATGCATTTCGAAATGTACTGGAGTTCGTCGTCGCGAGGTACAACCTTCTCGTTGGAGCATAGGCGCTGCAGGCTGGTCATGCCGACGGGATACTTGCCGACGATGGTGGTGCAGGCGGTGAAAAAGTCCATCTGGCGCTGCGGTCGATCCGAGAGGCGTGCGCGGCGGTTCTCTTGCCGCATCTCATTCCAGCGTCTCTCGGCCTCCACAAAGATGCTCTCCTTGGTGCGCAGCAGCGACTCGCGGATGGGACCGATGCGGAAAATCTTGGTCACAAAGGCGTCGATCTCTGCGCGCTGGGCCGACGAAATGACGGGCTCCTCGGTGCCAACAGAGCCGGAACGCCCGCTGCGCTTGGAGGCTCCGGCAGGTGTGGGGCGACGACGCTTTTTGTGTGCATCGGGCTCGGCCGGAAAGTCCAAGTCAAGATGAACGTCGTTGTTCTCGGCGCGCACGCCAGCATCGTGATCGATGCGATTATTGTAGACGGCGTCGTTGATCGTGCTGCCCTTGTAGCGGCGACTGATCGGGCAGGACTTGGTGCCGAGCTGGTCGGGATTTGCGCGACATGCATTGCAGTGGGACTCATCACAGCGATGGCTGTGGCCAGTGATTGAGCAAACAAAGATGGTGCCCGTTGCAGTGTAGGTCTTGCCGTCATAAAGAGATACAAACTGTCGGCCAGCGGGCATGGACTCGGCGTTGCACAGTTCGGGCTGCTCCTCGCACACATGCACTCGCATGCCGCGATTGCCGTGGAGTACATACTGGTCTCGCAACTTCATAAACAAGTCCCAGTCCATCTGGTGCGGCGACAGTCCCGCACGCAAAAGAATCATGTCGCAGAAAATGCGTGCCGTTTCGCGAACCAGCAGGCGGCGAAATGCCATGTCATCTGCACCAATCTCCTCGCGCTTGATTGCTTGCATCTGATCGAGCAGCTCCTCAACGCTGGGCACGCACGCAGAGGTCATCGCGGGCTGTGGATCGCAGATAAAGAAAAAAATGGTCACCGGATTGCAGTTTCAAAAACTATTTAGTGGGGGCTTTGCGAAGCTTAGTCAAACAGGTCTGACGCGAGGGCAGCAGGAGTGTCATCGACGGCCGGTGCTGCGGCAGGCTCGGTCGGGCGGAGGCTCTTTGGTGACTTTCCACCAAAGGGCGACGGGCGCTTGGTGCCGTTCGACGCCTTTGCGGACGAATCGGGCTTGCTCTTGTTGCCTGTCTTGGGAGAGATCCACGGCACAGTGGCAACGCCTGGCGTCTCTGGCAGGGGCACGGCAACGTGCTTGTGTTGCGCGGGCTCGGCCGACGGCGGCGTTCCTGCTTTTCCGGCAACTCGGCGCTCTGCATCGTCCAGCATCTTCTTGGCGCTTGCGTTGGCCTCTGCCAACTCCTTGGAGAGATTTTTGATCTTGGTCTCGCACTTGACATTCTCTGCAACGAGATCGGCGATCGTCGCCTTTGCGCCAGCTTCCTTGCTTTGCGCGTCGGCTTTGAGTGCTTGGATCTCTTCCGCGGCCAGGGTTTCGGTGTGGCTCAGGGCCAAGAGGCTTGTACGCAGTAGCAGGTTCTCGTCGGCAAGGGCATCTTGTCTCTCAGAAAACTCGGTGAGAAGGACACGCGCAAGTGCACTATTGGTGGCCATGCAATACTGCATGGTAAAGCCCGGAATCGCGGCCCCTTCGGCACACAACTTCATCAGGCGTTGCTGCTGCTTGGAGAATGACTCGCAGGGGACGTCCATCGCTCCGACCAACTCTTCCTTGGCGCCGCAGATTGCGAGGATGCGCGCCGTGTCCCACTTTTGCTCGTCGGCAACGCGGGAGACGGCAGTGCGCACAAAGAACTGGGCAGTGGTGACGCACTGGTCGGGGGTAGGCATCTTTTGGCGCACAAGCTCGGCAAGGGTCTTGATGTCGGTGCGCGCGACAGGAGCGGGCTGCGCAAGGATTGCACCGACCGACTGAGCGAGAGGCTTCACCTCGGCATCGGTCTTGGCGCGGGGCTGCGCACGCTTGCGGCGGTTGGCGGTCTTGCCGCCAGCCTTGGTGGCCGGCGCAGCACGAGGGGTAGCGCGGGCCGGACGGCTGCGGTGGCTCTCGATCAGCAGACTGGGCGCGGAGTAGTTGGAAAACAGCCGGGTCAGTGTAGGCGAGGGCTCTGTGGACTTGAGAGCCGGCAGGTTGGCCTTGACCCAGGCCTTGACGCCGGCCATCTGGTTGAGCATGCTGGGCGTGAGATCGCGCCAGTTGGTGCCGGCCTTCTTGGAGCGGCCGTTTTCCTTCTTGGTGCAAAGGCGCGTGACGTAAACGACAGCGCCGGTCTCGTTGTTCTTGATCACGCGGCAGTCGCGCTCAAAGTCTAGCGCCACCGTGACAAAGTCCGAGAACTTTTCGTGCTCGGTGCAGAGCTTCTTCTGCTGATCGACCTCCTTGGGCGTGGGCTTGTGGTCGTACAGCACAGTGTAGTCGCGATCGATGTCAGCCTGCTCGTAGGTCTTGCTGCGGATCGCCTGGGTGCGATCGTTCTGGGGCTGCTGCTTGCGACCGGCAGTGGAGCCCTTCTTGGGCGCAGGAGCAGCAGCCTTTGTCTTGGGCGCCTCTTCGGGCACGGGCTCCTGGTTGTCGTCGCCGCTGTCGTCGTCGTCGTCGTCGTCGTCTTGATCGGACGCGTCGCTCGACTCCGATCCGGCATCGCCCTCATCGCTATCCGAGCCGCTTTGCTCGGAATCGCTGTCCTCGTGATCGTCGTCGTCGTCGCTTGCGGCCTCTTCGGCGGCGGCGCGGCGCTTCTTGATGCCCAGCTCGTCGTCGGTGAAGGGGGCGATCACAGTCTTTGACATTTTGTGGTGGAGGAGAAAAGTTTCTCGGCGAGGGTCGCGGTGACGGGGATTGCCGAAATTTGTCCCCAAAATGCGACGGACCGACTTTTATGTGCGCCGGTCGCCTTGCCATCTAATCCTTTAATTTCTGGGTGCACTCTTCTGGCTGGCTGTCGCTATATTTACGAGCACCGACGCCCCAATGGAAGACGAAGACACAACCGAATCAATCCGCGTGGCCTACGACGACCTTATTGATCGCGCCTACGCGGGCGAGGATCTCATCAGGCGTGGGTGTCGGCATGTGTCCGGTATGCGGGTGCCAGTGATCGGGCAAGCGCGACGCCCCCATCTTCAAAAAATGCACAAGACGCGGTCGCACGATCGCAGATCGAAGCGTATCTCGCCGCCAACCGCGCCGCACCCGAGCCGCCTTGTGGGTTTGGAAAAGACTGCACAGCGCAACCGCCGCCTGGCCATTGCAAGGGCTGTTATTTAAGATACATCCGCGTTAATAGTTTAGTTAATTCCCTTTGTTTTTCAAGCCAAGCAAACATGCATCGGGGCGCACGCATTGGCGCCATGAACGCGCCGCTCTCGCAAATGAACTTGAAGAAGACCAAGACCGCCGGCTATGTGCGCGGCAGCATCGGCAAGGCGCTGACGGTCGACGAGCGCAAGAACGGCGGCGTCGGTTTCGCTGCCGACGAGTGGAAGGGCCTGTCTACGCGAAGCAGCCACCCCAACGGCAAGATGACGCGCGGCCTAGCCGGCACGCCGCTGCGAAGGAACCACGCGGCGATTGCTGGCGAGTGCTGCGACACCACCGTGGACGGCGACAGCCTCAACATCCACGCGATGGTCGACCTGACCACGGCCGAGGGTCAACAAGCGTGGCAAGATATCGAAGAGGGCCGGCTCACCATGTTCAGCGTGGGCTTTGTGGCGCGAGCTCCGGCCGACTGGAATGAGGGCAACCGGCAATACGAGAACGAATTCCGCGAGGTCTCGTTGACGGAGAAGGGAGTCGTGGAATCCGCATATATTAATGTGGCCTTCTCCAAATTGTCTGAAAACAGCGGTCAGACCGAAGAGTTTGAGCTCAAGGACATTGCTACAGGCACAAGTATCTTTACCGCCGCCGTTTCGCCGTCTACTGCAAGCCCCATCGAAGAAGATCTTCCCCAAGCCACACCGCAAATGAGCGCCATTTCCAACCCCACCGAGGCCACTCCAATGGAGACTGCACCCCCGGCCTCCACGCCCTCGCCCGCGACCCAGGCACAAGCGCCACCGGTCGCCGAGCTGACCCCCGAACAGATTGCTGCGTTTGGCGGCATGGAAGCTGGTGCGATTGCCAACCTGGCTGTGGACAAGGCCCGCGCCCAAGCCGAGACTGCTGAGCTCAAGGCGCAGTGGGAACTGGCGCAACCGTTCCTGCAGCGTGCGCAGCAGAAGGAAGAGGCTCGCGCGACCCGCAAGCTTCAGGTCGAGGAGAAGGCGCGCTCGGACAAGATGCAGTCGCTGAGCCAGCTGGCCAAGGATACGCAGTTTGGCGCGAACTTGGACGACCCCGCCGACCGCGAGATCATCGAGATGCTGATGAAGAGCGGCGATTCCGGCAACCGCGTGCTGGGCTGGGTGGAGCGTCTGGCCACGACGGCCAGGGGTCAGAGCCAGGAGATCAGCGCCAAGGACGTGCGCCTGAGCGTGTACGAGCCCAAGGGCAAGCCGGCGACTCGCCGCGCCGTGGAGGCTCTCGCGCCCGCCTCCGCTGCGGCTGCGCCCAGCGCCAGCAACAACAGCTTCCTTGACAGCCTGAAGGGCTTGAACAAGCAGGCCAAGCCGAGCGTGCCCCCGGTGGCCGTCGCCACCGCCGAGTCGCCTGCCCGCCAGGACTTGCCGTTCAACCCCTTCCAGGCCTCTGAGATGGCCATCCGTGCGCAGGCCCAGCAGTACCGTGCCCAGATGGAGACCCAGGAGGCCATGAATCGCGCGCCCACCATCCTCGACAGCGAGCGCCTGGCGCTGGAGCTGCTGAACAGCGACAAACCAAAGACTGGTGCCGATAAATGCAACGCCGCCTACGGCGCGCGCAACTTTTCCGAGCAGTTCCCGCGCACCGTGCAGTGCAGCGACATCGGCGGCATGAAGCCCGACGAGGTCTACCACCACGCGGTGGCCGACTCGCAGGAGGATACGCTATTCCGCAAAGTGCGCACCATGGGCGAGCTGGGCAGCAACTTTGACAGCGCGTTCTTCTACGATGCCGAGAAGGCCGCCATGGCCGCCCTCGCCTCTGCGAGCAACCCGCTCGCGTCGGCATCTGTGCACTACGAGCAAATCACCGGCTACAACCCCCAGCGCGATCGCCGCCCCGCCGAGATCATCTTTTACCCCCGAGAGCAGATCTCTGAGCCCGAGGAGCACCGCTGGTAAGCGAGAGCGCCTCAAAAAGTAAATTCAGTTAGACCACAGCAGTTGGGTGCGTGCGGTCCCGATTTAGGTCCAGTTTGTTTCGCGCCACATAAAAATCGCCAAAAATACGTGGCGGCACAAAATCCAAAAATGGCCAGCCCCCTCACGCCCGACTCGGACACGGCGTCGCACGACATCGGCTGGCTAGGATCGCCTGCTGCTGCGTCTGCATCGTCATCGCCAGCAAACACACCACCCAAGCGCAGTGGCGTCAAGCGGTCGAACGACGATCGGGCCGAGAATCCCCGAAAACAGCCGAACCGCTTACTCGAGGCCACAGAGCTGGCCAGCGCACGATTGCGGGTGACGCGAAAAGCGCTCGGGTTGCGCTGTACTCGCACCGGGCCGATCAAGTGCAATGCGTGCGACTGTGACATTGCCGGCTCTGGGCAGGCTGCCGACAAAAAGGAGGATTCGCGAATCATGCGCGACGGTCTGTTCCACCCGGTGTGGATCGGCTACCACTGGAAGACATTCTTTTGCCGAGAATGCACGCGCGTCGCCCAGGGCCATTTCAACGCCTACTTTAACCTGGATCGGCAGTGCCGCAGCGAGCAAACAGAGAACGCAGCGTGCCTGAATTGTTTGCGAGTTGATTATGACACGCCGGCAAAATGTCTGCCAATCTGCTACGCGAGCGATCATTGCCCCGGAAGGCCCAGGCGCATTCCCCTCTGCACTTCTTGCATCACGGGCAGTGCCGATCAACTTGCGCTAGTTGCATACGCGGGACCGGGCGATACAAAACAATAAAAGAAAACAAAATTTACAGAGTAATCAGCGGGGCGCGTCGAGGCGGGGATCGTCCCAGACGCCAGGTTGCGGAGGAGCGATGCTGAATTCCTGGCGCACGACGGTCTCGCGGCACTCGGGCATGTCGCAAATCAGCACGGTCTTGCGCAACAGCTTGCTAGAAACCTCAAATCCGGGCCGATTGGCGAGCGACATGCCGCAAACGTGACACATGGCCTCGCGCATGTTGGCCGTGCGTTGGGTTGGGATCTGCGACGGCAGGCAATCATAAATAGAACGTGATTTCTATTTAACATCATCTAAACCAAAGAGGAAAAACAAATGCAATGGCGCAGCCCGTGCAGCCGGTGGATTTCAGCATCACCGCGCCCACCAACGGCGCCGAGAAGGTGGTAGGCTGGTACTTTGACCTGGCGGCCATCCACCAGATGGTGTCGGCGCTGGCCTATCAGTCCGATCCTCGCACGGCGGCTCTCTTTCAGCAGCTGTGCGCGGCCGTCGGCAACGAAGGCTACTGCTCGGTGACCCTGCTGATTGCAGGCGTCATCTTCAACGACTTTCCGCAACCCAACCTCAGCGCGGCAACCTACTGGTCGGCCTATGTTGTGCCCAACATTGTGGACATTCCCGAGTCCGATTCGCGCTACATTCCCGACAAGCGCTTTCGCAAGCAGCCGCGCTGGGGCCTGCGCTTGGCCATTGCGAGCGAGTATCGCGACTATCCGCGCTGGATTGCGCGCCTCGGGCAGGCCAGCAACGCCGACATTGCGCTGGCTCGTGCAATGCTCGACGACCGCACTGCGCTGAACCGCACCCACTTTCATGCCATGAAGGAAACGGCCGAGGACACGACCGCAGCCGTTTGCGGACGAGCCACGCGACAGGCTGTTGCGTGGATGCAGCAAGCCCTGGAGGAGCGCAGCGTCTTTTGCATTGGCAAGATCTGGCACATGATTGAGGACTCGTTCTCGCTGGCACATTCGCTGCGCGAGACCGACGCCTCGGAGGGATTTCCGTACGGCAAGGTGCTCGAAATCTATTACTTTGGCAACCAGAGCGACCACAGCCACTCGCGCGACGAGGGCTTGGCTGCAGTGTCCAGGCCCGGCTCGCCCGGCTACCGGCGCGTCGAGGCGGCTGCCCGTCCGCTCATGACCACGCTGCTGTACTTTACGCAAGCGATGAACGAGATCCTCGACATCAAGGGCGCCAGCGCGGTCGAGCTGGCAATCGAGACTTGGGCGGAAAAGTATGCGCGCGTGGCTGCCAAGATCTTTGCCTTTGATCAGCCCAGCCCGCAGGCTGCGGCCGCTGCGATTGGATCGCGAGTTGGCACATTCAAACCGCACAACGGGGCGTGGATGGAGGTGACACTGGACAAGATCCACGACGGCGACACGCTGCGCTGCACACCAGTGCGCGGCCATCATCCCGAAATGGTCGTCCGCTTCCAGTCGATCGATGCACCCGAACTCCAGCAGCCGGGCGGTGAGCAGTCGCGCGACGCTCTGATCGAAATGATGAAAGTGGGCTCCGATCGCGTGGTGATGCTGCTGACACACGGCACGGGCAAGTATTTCCGCACCATGGGCACGTTCTTCCTTTGCGATCGCTCCTCGTGGCCCGGCGACTGGGGTGATGTGCCGCTGGACGTGGTTCGCCGGGGACTAGAAGTCAACCTGGAGATGGTGCGCTGCGGCTGGGCCTGGTACTACCAGTATCGCGACGAGCCTGTGACCGAAACGTACGCCCAGGCCCAGGAGGATGCCGAAGAGAGCCGCCGCGGCATTTGGGCTGCCGACGAGCCGCCGGAAAGGCCCTCGGATTTCCGCGCCGCCAAGCGAGCCGCCGACAAAAAGAAACGAAACTCGCGCCGTCGCAAATAAACATCTGATTTAATTCGCAACAGCTGTGAGCGTTGGTGCCACACCGCAGACCGGCGGATTCCCGGACATGCACGGACGGCAGCGGCGACGCGAATTGGCGATGCGGGTCCACGACAAGGTGCACCGCGCGCAGATCACCAGCGGCCGGCGTTGTTCGACCGGGCAACGCTCGCACGCGACGCTGCCGACGCGGTCTTTGGCGTCCACGATGATGTTGGCATCGCAAAAGTGGCAAGAAAACTTGTAGGATTGAGACATTGGAGGAGCAGAGAAAACAAATGAACCCAGAAACCTTTGAAACCTTTTAATGGACCGGATGCGACTCTGTCGTCCCCCAAAAATCTTTTATCTTTGCCCTCGCATGAACGAAACCGACAAATCTGCTGCGATCGACGCCCTCCTTGCCGGCGCGATTTACAGTGCCAGAGTCGAGGCGGGATTTTGCGGGCAGAACGTTCACTACGGGCCCCGCGGCGGCCGGAGGGAGGTAGTGTCGCCGTCTGATTGCGAAGCCGACAAGATACGCGCTACAGTGCGACGCTTGGTACTCGATCGGCTTTTGCCAATGCCCAGCAAGATACGCTTGGTAATGTACTGGTACTTTGCCAGGCTTTACTACGAGACTGCTGTGCTCGAGCAAGTAGATCACGACGGCAACTGGCGGCTGGGCTCGCTGGACGGTCAAGAAATTGCGCTTACACGCCTCGAGACGACCGCGGAACTCGCTGCAATCATTGAGCTGATCGCCAATCCACAGCCCAAGTAAATAGGTTTCGTGCAGTGTTTACTTTTATTCGTTGCATTTATCAAGCCCAGTGAATCTCGAGCAAAAAGCCGCCGCGATCGATGGTCGGGTCCTCGCTGATCACCTTGACGCCGGCAATGCGAGCGCCGCGGGCCCACGCAATCGCGACCTTGAGGTTGGTGCGCGTCGGCTCAAAGAATCCATACTTGATGAGGCGCTTGGCAATGTGGCCCCCGTCGCGAGCGTGCGTCTTTGCAGTGAGCTGCTCCAATACGCGAAAAAACTCTTGAATTTGCTCTCGGGCGTCGGCCACCGCCTTTGGTACGTAGCCAGCCTCCGCGGCCGTTTGCAAGATGGGCATGGGTGGGTTGTCCAGCTGGTAGCTGCGCATCACGTCCAGTTCTTCCTGGGTGATGGCGGGCTGCTCGATGGCCACAATCGCAGTGCTGGCGCTGGCAATGTCGCCAAATTTGACACCGGCCGTGAGCTCGGGTCCGCGTCCGGTCGGGCCGTACGTCGCCAGCGTCCAGATGCCCAGGCCACCACCTGCAGCGAGGTCTTCTTGCGTGATCATTGTCTTGACCGTCTTGAAAAAGCCATTCTCCACGGGCCCCTCGCCGCGCTTCTGCGGGCGGGCGCTGTAGTGGAAGATTGGGCGCCACTGTCCCGCAAGAGCGGGATACGCGCTCAAGCTGGACACTGCCATTGCCTCGCCAATGCGATCGCCTTCGGATTCTTCAATGCCGTTGGGGTCGAGTGGGCCTGTGCTCTCCATGACCACAATGGCAGGGAAATTGCGCGCACTCTTGAGCTGGGCGGGGCTGGGCTTCATCGCGGCCGAGCCTTTGTTTTGCGCATGATTCTTGGTCCAGGTGTTGAACAGATCCAGGTTGACCAGCGAGGCATTCATGTGCGCGTTGAGGCTGGCGTCTTGGTTGTCCAGGTTGATCTTTGCGCCACTCACGCCGTCCAGCATCATGACGACGCGAAAGTTGCGCAGCACGCTCTGGGCCAATCGGATGACCGGGTCTGCCGAGCGGAGTCGGCGCAGTTCGTCGGCTTGGATGAGAAACTCCATCGAGCCATCCTCGCAGTCGAGCGAGCCAAAGCGCAGGCGCACATAGTAAAAGTACTCGACCGGAACATACTGCCACTGCTTGCTCCCGCGGTTCCACATCCACAGGGCATCGCCCAGGTAGTCGCAGTATTGCACATAGATGCTGAGCATGGTGCCCAGCCAGTAGGCTAGGCGGCGGCAATTTTCTTTGTCGGTCATGTCCCACGAAAGTACATCCTGCTCTTTCATCTTGAGTCGAGCAAAGGCCAGCACTGCGCAATGTCGGTAATAGGCTTCTCCAGTGCCACCGAGGGGATGGTCTGCAAAGCCGAGGGCCGGAAGCGATGCCGTGCGGTTGTTAAAGCAGTAGATGCCAATGTTACTCAGGCTCGACCACGTGGATTGAATGCCGCGCGGGCCAGACTGGGCTTCGCGTGCGGCAATGACCTGCTCCAGGGGACTGGTTTTGCGCGGACGCTCGCCCCAAGTCTTGATGAACGAGCTTGCCGGCTTGCCGTCGTAGGTGATGCGACATTTTGCCGTTTTGAAGCGAACCTCACCGCGCGCGGCATAGCTTGCGGCATCGGGCTCGAGCCGGCGAGCAGCGCAAATCGTGTCGGTAAACTGCGGATACTGCAGCAGAGCCACCTCCTCTGGCTTGGCGCCGGGGCCAAACAGCTTGGCAAAGGGCATTCGCAGCCCACCGGCCTGGTTGTAGCATAGCTCGCCGTGGTCATTGGCCAACGAGACAAAGGCGTCGATGTTGAGATTTGCCTCGCCGGCCATCTTGAGGGCCGTAGCATAGTCGCGCGTGCGAGCTGCGTAGCTGGCGCCAATGTTTGCGGCGTCGTACTCTGCACCGATGCGCCGCTCCATGATCTCTGGCAAGTAATCCGGCCCCGAGGTGGTCACCGTGGACACCGCCTGGCTGTTGCGCGAATCCACGGCCACCAACTCGAAAGGCGTGGCGATGGTGACGTGCGTCGTGCTGATGCCGGTGCGAGGGTCGGCCGGCTGCAGCGGGATGGTCTCTTGCTGCTGGCTGACGTTGCGCGTGAGCCACATGGAGATTTGGAGCGGAGTTTCCTGCGGCGGGCAGCGCAGTTCTACCGAAAAGGCAAGCTCGACGAGCAGCACGCCCTCGCCGTGGGTGGGCGCAGGCCGCATTGCCATGGGACGGCAAAGATGATTTCGATGCATTTTCTTTGCCCTCAGAGGCTTTAATAACGCCTCTGTATTTCGGCCCGAGTGAAGTGGATCTATTTAAGATGGTCTTGTGGGGGCAATTCACTAATTACACTGCCCAAGCTATGGCCTCGGTCCTGTACGAACGTCTGCGTGCAGCCACCGCTGGTGCTCTGACTCGGCCCGAGAAGAAGGCCGAGGCTCGCGACAACAAGGCACAAGCCGACGCGCGCGTCACTGCCAAGGTGACCAACATGGGCCTGTTTGCGGCCGACAGCAAGACGGGCCAAGTGGTGTCGACGCGCAAGATGCAGCGCGCGGTCATCCCGCTGTGCTTTGCCAACGACGAGGTGCGCAAGACGGCCTTCACCTACGCCACCGGCAGCTCGCTCTCGCTGGCCGCGCTGTACGAAAAGCACCCCGATCTGCAGGCGCTGGCCGACGAGACCATGGCTGGCTCCGACAGCGCGCTGCCGGCCATGTTTGTGGTGGAGCTGTTCAACGTGCTGCGCCTGCCCGCGGGCCAGGTCGACGGCACCTTTAAGCGCATTCGCTTTGTGGTGGACACGCGCCTGAACCCCGCCGCCAACAAGGGCATCTCGGTCGATCGGTTTATCGACTTTGACACCGACCTGCAGAACACCTTCCAGAACGACAAGAAGCTGTGCAAAGCGCTGTCCGCCGACCGCCTGGTGCTGTTCTTTGTGGCCACATGCCTGCTGAACAAGAATGCTGTCGAGGTGATTGCGCTCACCCGCAGCGGTCGGCGCGCCACGGACGCCGGTCGCGCTGCCATCCTCAAGGTGCTGCAGCGCCACGACGGCTACATGTGGAACAACCGCGCCACCGACGGCATTGAGATTCTGGACCGCCGCAACAGCACGGCGCAGAGCTGGTACCAGCTCCTCAAGCATCTGGGCGAGGGCGACGCTGCCTACGTGATGGCCCCCTCGGCCGAGGTGCTCGACGGCAGCGTCGATCCCTATGCCCCCGAGGGCGACCGGCCCACTCGCGGAGGCTCGGCTTCGGCCGCTGCACCGGCCCCGCCCACTCGCGACGGCGACGACGAGGAAAGCAGCTTTGTGAGCGGCGACGAGGGAGAAGACGACTCCAGTGCTGCTGGCCTCTCTGGCTTTGAGACCGACGAAGAGTCTGACGGCGATGCTGCCGACGAGGAGCCCGTCACCACGACCACTGCGAGCACCACCACCAAGACCAAGACCACCACGGCGGCAGGCGGCGACTTTACCACCGTGGAGACGGTCGAGCAAGCCGCCGAGGAGACTGAGAACATGCAGTCGCGCATTGCCTGCGGCATTTGCCCCAAATCGTGCGACTACCACGACCGCCACATTGGCTCGCGGCTGGCGCTTTGCCCCGACGCCTGCGTGTCCAGTCGCATTGGCGCTGCGCTCAAGCAGGGCCGCACCTCGCACAAGGGCAAGAGCCGCGACAAGGAAGATCACGCCCGCGCCCAGCGCCGCACCATCGAGAGCATGACTCGCACCATGCCCAAGTCGCAGCGCGTGGTGATGCGCGACCGCGGCATGCGCGCTGAGACCTCGCGCCCCTACACCGACTCGCGCGACCTGGCCGACGCCATGTACTCGATGGTCGGTCTGGAGTACCAGGCGCCGACTGCGAGCGAGCACCGTCACCAGGATCTGTTGCTCATTGACCAGCTTGCTGCCGCGGTGGGCTGCGAGGCCGCGCCGATCGGACAGCGCGCCGCCATCTACGCCACCACCTACGGCATGGCCGACCCTCGCCACGCGCTCCTGCTGCAGCCGATGAGCCTGACGCAGGCGCAGGCCCAGAAAGCTGCCGACTTCAAGAAGCAGTTTGCGGCTCCCGGCCTCAAGGAGATGCAGGTGATTGCCTCGCTGATGGGCAAGGCCGAGTAAATGCGTTTTAAAGAATTTTGGTTGAGTATTTTGTCCCATTTTTCTTGACCAACAATGGCCACATCCGACCCGTTTTCCGCAATGCGCGAACTCGCTGCCGCGCGCCCGCCTCCGGCAGTCAAAGATCGAGAGCGCGAAGGGGCAGCTGAGAAACAAGCTCGCGAAGAAGGATCACGTCATTCGCCAGCCCGGCGCCTGCTCAACTTTGAGGCCGCGGTGCTGGAGATATGCAACCACATGATCAGCACCGAGCATTGTCCCTACCGCTGGGAAATCAATCCGTTCGCAAAGCTGGCCCGCATTGGCGGCCAAAACAGGCACGACTCATTCAAAACACAGCTTGCGGCTCGTGGCTTTGATGTTGTGTCACATTACGAGGACACCAGGATCGCGCCGTGTCCGTGCGATCCATCTGTGCCGATGCCCGACGTGCCCGCCTGGCTGACTGCCGATGCACATGCGAGAGCATGTTCCGACTGGAAAGTCCAGACATCTGCGCCGTTTCTCGCAAAGTTTGTCAAGCATGCACGGAACGGCCAAGATTCGCCTCCCATCCGTTGCGGATCTGCCGAGTACGTGCTCATCCCGTACATGAACGAGGAGCTGGCCAAAATTCCCTTCGATCACAAGGGCGTGCGCTCGATCCTTGTGACATATCCACAGACGACGTGGGTGAACGGCATCTGCGGCGAATCGTACAGCTATGCATTAGTCGCCGATATCAGAGATGCCACGTACGAAAAGTAAACTCTTCAAAGAATAAAAGCCGGTTTTCAAAGGTTTTGGACCATTTTAAAAAACCCCGCATGGCCGACAAGCCCGATCGCGAACGTGAGCGCAGCTCGGCCGACAAGCCAGCTCAGCGCGATAAAGAAGCCGAATGGTTCGATCAGTACCGCGACGAGTCGACCGATCCGCTGGCGGCGTTGCGAGAGCATGCAGCCAAAAATCCACCTCCGTGCAGCGTGCCCTATTGCAAAGAAGTTGTGCGAAAGCAGAGAGAGCACGCAGCACGGGCAAGATGCGAGGGAATTATTTATGCGCTTGAGCGTCAGATGGCCGAATTCGCCAGCGCCGCGCTCAGCACGACTTTGTGCCCTCGCGTCTTTCGAGTTCACCGCTGGATTCAAGGTGGCGAGGAATTCATGCTGCAACAACTCGAAGGCCGCGGCTTGACCTATGATTTCGCTAGAAATCGCCTGCGCCCGTGCAAGCCCAACCCCGACTTTGACACTCGATTCACGCCACCAGAGCTGACTGCCGAGAACCACCTGCGAGCGCTGCGCACGTGGCAAGAGAAGACGGCCGGGTCGTATCTGCGCTTTTTCGGCCAAGTTGCGTACAACGGCAATCCCGAAGCCCGGCGCACCTTGCGCGGCAGCAACACAAACGACGTCGAGTTGGTCGATTATCTCAACGAGACGTTTCGCAAGGTTCCTTTTGCCAGCGGACCGGGCGGGGCGCGCTCGTTTGTGTATGTTTGGGCCCGCCGCCCCGATCCATTCGATAAGAATGGAGTGGTTTACCGTGGATGCGATGTACACGAGACTGCGATGGGCGCATATGTTCGCAGCTTCGAGTCAGACGACGATCCAGAGCTACTCAAATGCACCTGAGAAGTAAAGCGGTTCTAAAGCGAATAACAGGATAAAAGGACAATTCTGGAAAGTTTTGCCCAGTTCCAAAAAATCCAATGGCCGTCTCGGACCGCGAGCGTTTGCGTGCCTTCGGCGACCAGCCAGCCCACAAAGACTTGCGCACCTTTGGCGACCAAGTCCGCAAAGAATTGCGTGCCTTCGGCGACCAGCAAAACCACAAAGACCCTTTCAACGTGCTGCGCAACTATGCCGCCGATCACCCAGCTCCGCCGAGCGTCGACTATTATGCCAGAGCTGAGCGCCAGCGCATTTATGGTGCGGAAGACGCTGATGCCGGCGACGATCCGCTCTCTGCGACTCTGACGCAGATAATGGCCGAGATCGACAAGCACGCCCTGAGCGCAACATCGTGCCCGCGTGTATTTTGCATTCGCATGCCGAGAGACGATGCGTCCGGCACACTCAAAACTTGCATTGCTGGCCAACTCAAAGGCCGCGGGCTGAGCTACGATTTTGAGACACAGCGCATGAGCGTGTGCAAGCCCAACCCGGCGATCAGCACGCGCTACACGCCACCCAGTCTCAATTCAGAAACGCACACTTTCGCGCTAAGAGCGTGGCAAAAGAAGCGCAGTGCCATCTACCTGCCAGAGATGTGCAAGCGTGCGACCGAAGGCGACCCCCAGGAACTCTATGATCTTACCGGCGATCGCTACGATGACGTAGAAATCCTCGACTACGTCAACAAAATCCTGGTCGGCATTCCATTTGCTAACCCGCAAGGCCGCGGCGAGCGTACGTTCTTGAGCGTCCATGCCACGTGTGTGCCGCCGCGCGAGCGCACAACCGATCACTTTGGCCGCGATCCATATCCCGCAAAGCTTTGGGCCACTTCGACGATCTCTGTCTGCGACAACGATCCAACTCTGCAACCCAACTAGAAACAGTAAACGAGACGCAATTCTCACTTTAGAACGCTACTCGGTGGTCTGGACAATTTTTGCGTGGCCCGAGTCGATCAGAATTTCTGAAATTAAATTACCATTTCGCAAAAAAACTCGCACCCATGTCCGGCGCTCGTTCTACGGTGATCGCTCCCCTCGCAGGCCACGGCACCGTCGCATTTACGTTCAACACGTCCGGCGATGGGCAACGCGCGCTGGGGCAGCCCCCCGAGGCGCCGCTATTCCCCATACCCGATCCGACGCTGACGCAGTGCGACATGTCGGCAAAGAATGCAGTCGAGCTGACCTCGGTCGTCAAGATCGTGCTGCAGGACACGCTCAAGCCCGACTCTTCGCTCAATCGCCGCATGGCCAACTGGAAATTCCCGTTTACGGGCGTGCCCGGCGGCAAGAATATTTCCGATCCCGGCCGCCTGTCGCAGGTGTTGCAGCCGCGCACCACCACCACCACCACCACCACCCAGCCCAGCTCCAAGCAGCGTGCCGCGATCGAGAATTCGCCCAAACCCACGGGCGTTGTTCTTTCTCCTGCGCTTGCCGATATGTTGGCCAAGCAAAGGATTCCGCCTGCGATCGCGCCGCAAATCGAGGCACCGCTGCCACAAGTGACTGCTGCACCGGACGCGAGCCCGGCAGTCACAGTTTCTGCCTTGCCGGCGGTCACCGGATTAGCCGAAGACCCATTTTTGAAGTTTGTGACCAAAAACTCTGCACCTCCTGCCTCAACTGCAATGGCCGAGCCCGTGGCGATTGACATTATGCCCGATCCGGACACGAGGAGCGCTGCCCTTCTCGCTGCTTGTCCGGCACTCATGCCTAGGACGCCGAGTAGCGCGCCGGTCGACGATTCGTCCCAATCGTCGCAGGCCGAGGAGGAATCTGCCGCCGAGCCATCGCCCGATCCCTCGTCTGAGGGCAGCGCATCCGACGAGGACGACAAAGACGAGGCCAGCCACGAGCACGATGCCGACAGCGCAGCTTCGTCGTCGTCAGAGTTTGTTCCCGGCAAGAAAAAGGAGGCATCGTCCTCATCCGATGATGATGACGACGATGAGGACGATGAGGACGATGAGGACGAAGACGACGACGAGGACGAAGACGACGACGACAGCATGTGTGCCGACAAAGAAAGCGACGAGTACGACGAGGCCGATGCCAAGGCCGACGCCAATGCCGACGAAGAAGAAGAAGAAGACGCCCAAGAGGACGAAGACTCGGACGAAGACTCGGACGACAAGCCAATGTGCAAGCCCGGCAACAAGCGCAAGTCCAGCGCGGCCTCGCCGCCCAAGAAGCGCACACCGGCCGTCGAGCCCGAGCCTGTTGTGGAAGTTGTGGCCGAGCCTGCGCCTGCGCCGGTCCCGGCCCCGGCCCCAGTTCCAGCTCCGGCGATCGCTCCAGAGATTGCGCCAAAGCAGACCGCCGCACCCAAGGCGACTGCAGGCGTGTATCCTGCGATCTCGCGCTTGTTTGGTATCGACAGGCGCAAGCGTAACAACATCGAGACGACCGACTTGCAGACAGTTGCCGCCTTCTACAATCTTCTCAGCTTGAAGAATGGCAACGGCGAGTATGCCAACCCCTTGCGCGAGGCGCTTCAGCCGGGCTTTGATTTTGCCACAGCCAACGAGAAACAACGCAAGGCGCTGCAGATGCACGCCATCGAGATTGCCAGCATCCACAGTGAGATCCACGAGGTGCGCCAAGCCATGATGAAGCAGCTGCACAGCCACACCGGCATCGGCAACAAGATGCGCGATGTGCTGCGCCTCCTGTGCTTGGAACAATACGTGATGCTGGAACAGATGCCGCTGCCCAAAATCCTGCCCGGTCAGCGCTGCGACCTGACGAACGAGCCGATTCGCGCCCCTCTGGGCCGCGATAACGACTCTCCGCGGTCGTGCCGCATTGTGACCCTTGGCCCGGCACGCATCGTCGAGTTTGCGACCAACGATCTCACGTTCCACGAGCTTGATCACTTTATTACCTTTTTCCAAATCACTCGCACCCTCATGGCGGAAAAGCTAGAGAACCAGAGCGCCGAGCACGTGGCCAACGTTGCAGAGCAAAAATTCTGTAGCAGACGCCACATTTGTGACAGAATCAAGGAATGGGCCGACAACGGCAAATTCTCGCTTGGATTCGTGGCCGAATCGGTCGGCCTCAAGCCGAATAGCTTTGATTGGCAGCCAGTGCAAGAATAAATCATAAGAATTTACTAGAATCGGACGCGGCGTGCCAATGCGCTGGCGCGGAACGATGCGTAGGCGTGGCTGTTGAGGAACACGGGAGACCACTGCGGGGCCATCATTGCGGCAACAGCCGTATCGTCGCGCGAGCCCATGCCCTTGCCGGTGAGCTTGCGCTTCTCGGGGTCCCAGCGGAATGCGGCCAGCTGACTAATCAGAATCTCCTTCATCTCGGCAGGCTGCCGCGAATCGTCGGTGGGGCGGCCGTCGACTCCGTGCTCGACAAAAGTGCCCATGTCCTTGGCAAACACCAGACGGCCCTCGCACAGCATGTTCTTCATCTTGAGGGTCATGTCGATGGTGGACTGGTGGGTCTTGCCCACGCCAAAGCGCTTGTCCGACTTGTTGACCTCGGCCATGGTGATGGAATGGGGCACCCCGCGACACACGTGAGCCATCATGCCGCCGGTATTGCCGGGCAGATTCTCGGCAATGTAGACCTGCGACGACTGCGAAAACACTGGGTGCTTGAGCAACCAATTGATGCAATACAGAATGTGCTTGTCGCGATAGTCTGTGACGCCGCCCACCACCTGGAATGAGTCCATGTAGATGATCTGCAGGGGTCGAGCAAATGTTAGCATTTCGAGGCGCAAATTTCTCGATATCCATGCCACGCGACGATGACGGCCGAACCGATAAGCCTGATTGAGATGAGCGTGCGCGACCCGGCCGAACTGTACAAACTCATCGGGCCGATGCTGCAGCGGTTCGAGCAGCAGATGGTCTACGTGCCCCCAAAACTATATGGCGACGATCCGCCGCCCAAAACCCTCTTTGTCCAGCTGGCCGAGAAGCTCGAGCAGATAGAGCAGCGTCACGACCTGTACACGCGCAACGTGCAGCCGTGCCTGCTGTTCTGGTGGATGTGCGGCATACACGCTGGTACCAACGAGCTGCTGCTGGCCTGCGAGCCCGCCGACTCGCGATGGCGCGACCCTGCCGAGTTTGCGCGCCTCAAGAAATTTGCGAGCATGCACATCCTTAGCATCAAAAACACCACGATCATTCCCGAGACCGTGGAGACACTGGCGGCAATGTTCCACATCGCCATGTTTGCCATCATCGCAGGCGATCGCACGGTGGCCACGTGGCTCTTTGAGGCAGACACGCGCAGTCGCGACGAAAAAATCGACAAGAATTCGAAAAGCACGGGAACAGCGCGACCGGTCGCGCCGAGCAACGATACGTCCTGCCTGGCCGTGCAATACTTGCCGGGCGTGTGCCGGGGTCGCGCAAAGAAGGCCGCAAAAGCGGCGGGGTCACGGCCGGGAACCGGCGCGCGCCGCACACTGCCCTCGCCCACACCCATGAGCTCGCCACACAAACGACCCGACGCCAACACGGGCCACACCGACGCAGACACCGCGGACCTCTACAACATGTTCATCATCGACGGCAAGCGCTATCGCATCGAATAAATTGCTGCTTACCACCCAGTGATCGTGGCTAACGGTCATGACGTTGATGGCAAACTCGTCCGAGCCGCCCTCGGCAGGATCCACAGAGACGTAAACGTAGGTGGGCGGGAGGGTGATGGTGACTGTGTCGCGACTCTTGAGGCGCTCCAGCCACTTGGCGTGGAACTGCACACCGGCCGCATCGAGCACCAGACCGTACGTCTCGGTGAAGAAAGTCTTCTGGCCTTGCACGCCCCACAGCGGCGCCCATAACTTTTCGCGGGCAGTGCTCTTCCAGGGCGCACGCTTGTTCTGTCGGCAATTGCACAACCACGGCTTGTCGGTCTTGGCATGCATGTCGCACGGTTCCACCGTCTTGAGCAGCGGAACGATCGGATCGCCGCTGTCGGCGTCGTAGAGCAAGATTGCGCGCATCATCCACGAGTTGGCGTCGCCGGGCGTGCTGGCCAGGAAGGTGGCCACAAACGAGTTCAGGCCGACGGGCAGGATGGTCGACAGCAGCATCGGATCGCGGATGAACGAGGCCTCGTCCACAATGATCACGTTGGCCGTAAAGCCACGACTGTTCTGCAGGGGACGTTAGCGAGCAGTCGGCGCAGCACACCAAAACCTAATAAAAACAAATAAATGACTGGGAGAGAGCACCACTTGCGCATTCGCAAAGTTTAATATTGGCTCCAGGCCTTTACCATTAATTTCCGGACTCCATGACATCGCCACGCAGCCACGTGCACGGGCTCGTTGGTGACGTCATCATGCATGTGATTGGGCCATATGTGACCAAACCTGGCGCATTTGCGCAAAGGGCGCACGCAAACCACGGGACGCGCGGTCGCCAAGTCTCCAGTTGCGCTGCCGTCGAGGTTCGAATATTCTCACAACATCACCAAGGTGGCAGAGTGCCACGGTATATCACTTCTTGTGGCGCATCATCGTCTTGCTGCTGTATCGCGCGGCCATGCCCATTTGGAGACAGATCAAACGCTCACGGCGAGCACATCGGCTTCGCTCCTGAGACGGGCACGCCGCGGCTCAGACCGGATAAAATGCACAAATCTTGCAAGTCAAAAAGAACAAATCGCCTAGAGTGTTATAATCATGGCCAAATTATCCCCCATTGGCCAAACTCGAGACGACACCCTGTAGATCGTTATGACTTTGGATAAATTATCAAAGTTCTGTTGCTCATCTATCCAAAAAAACCCCAAAAATTATCCACA
>Ga0105045_10000287_pt1 | contig 34326 bp, 35 predicted proteins | sample MAT02_FD_78089 | JGI IMG/M metagenome (GOLD analysis project Ga0105045, IMG submission 78089) | Freshwater microbial communities from Lake Fryxell liftoff mats and glacier meltwater in Antarctica - MAT-02 (megahit assembly) | ecosystem: Environmental > Aquatic > Freshwater > Ice > Liftoff...
GGACTACATCATCCAGCACGGCGAGGTGAAGATCGTCGATGAGTTCACCGGTCGCATCCTCGAAGGGCGCCGTTGGTCCGAGGGCCTCCACCAAGCCGTAGAGGCCAAGGAAGGGGTGAAGATCAAAGAGGAGAACCAGACCCTCGCCACGGTCACCCTCCAGAACTACTTCCGCATGTACGACAAGCTCGCGGGCATGACGGGCACGGCGGTCACCGAGGCCGCCGAGTTCGCCTCCACCTACAACCTCCAGGTGGTGCCGATCCCCACGCACCGCGAGATGCTGCGCATCGATCAGCCCGATCTCATCTACAAGTCCGAGGACTTCAAGTTCGAGGCCGTGGTCGACGATATTGCCGAGCGCTACGAGAAGGGCCAGCCAGTCCTCGTGGGCACCATCTCGGTGGCCAAATCCGAGAAGCTGTCGCGGCTGCTCGACAAGCGCGGCGTCACCCACGAGGTCCTCAACGCCAAGCAGCACACCCGAGAAGCGGAGATCATCACGCAGGCCGGGCGCCTCCACAGCGTCACGGTCGCCACCAACATGGCCGGCCGTGGCGTCGACATCTTGCTCGGCGGCAACCCCGAAGGCCTTGCGCTCCAACAGGTGCGCGGCGAGGGGCTCGAGCCCGACAGCGAAGAGGGTTCGGCCCGGCTCGAGAAGCTGCTCGTCGACTCCAAGGTGCAGACCGAGGCCGAAGGCGACAAGGTGCGCGAGCTGGGCGGGCTCTACGTGCTCGGTACCGAACGCCACGATTCCCGCCGTATCGACAATCAGCTGCGCGGCCGCGCCGGCCGCCAAGGCGATCCGGGCGAGAGCCGCTTCTACCTGTCGCTCGAAGATGAGCTCATGCGGCTGTTCGCAACCGGTGCCATGAACTGGGTGATGGGCAAGGCCCTTCCCGACGACGTGCCGATCGAAGCCCGCATGGTCACCAAGGCGATCGAGCGGGCGCAGAACACCGTCGAGCAGCGCAACGCGGAAATTCGCAAGAACGTGCTCAAGTACGACGAGGTCATGAACGAGCAGCGCAAGGTGGTCTACAAGCGCCGCGATCAGATCCTCGACGAGGCCGACTTGCGCGACGAGACCATCGATTACCTCCACGAGGCCATCGATGCCACCGTGGCCACGTTCTGCGTCGCTGAAGTCGATGACGAGTGGGATCTCGAAGGCCTCCACAACGAGACCTCGGGCTTCTGGCCCACATCGCTGTCCGAGGAGCAACTCGGAGACGTCGCCAACACTGATGAGCTGCGTGAGGCTCTGAAGTACGACGCCTTGTCGCACTACGAGCTCCGTGAAGCCGAGCTGGGCGAGGAGACCATGCGTCAGATCGAGCGGCAGGTGATGCTCAACATCATCGACCAGCACTGGCGAGAGCACCTGCTCGAGATGGACTACCTCCAAGAGGGCATCAACCTTCGGGCCATGGGCCAGCGCGATCCATTGGTCGAGTGGCAGCGTGAGGGCTACCAGATGTTCGGCACGATGATGACCTCCATCGCCCAGGACTTCGTGAAGTACGTGATGCACGTTCAGGTCGTGGTCGAAGACAAGCCCGGAGCCAACGACGTGATCGACGTCGCCACTTCGGGCCCGGCCGATCCATCCCAAACCGACGGCGGCATGGCGGCGGCGGCTGCGGCGCAGGCCGCCGCCGACGGGGCCGGCGGCGACGCGCCCGTCATCGACGAGCCGGTCTCCAACACCCCGTTGGTGAAGTCTGACTGGGACAAGACCCCGCGCAACGCTCCGTGCCCCTGTGGCAGCGGCAAGAAGTTCAAGCAGTGCCACGGCTCCTGAGCCACCTCTGACCCGGCGTTCGCGCCCGCAGCAACCGCGTCAGACGAGCGACAGCCAGCGGCAACGTGCTTCACACGATGCAGAAACCGCTGGGACCTGCGCCATCCGTACGTTCAGGTCCATGACCGAGCCGAAGAACATGTACGCGTGGAAGTGGATCGATGGCCACGGTGCCAATCGTCCGATGATGCCGTCGGAGGCACGGGTTACGGTCGACGGGACCAAGCGCTATCTCCCCTGGGCGCGTGCGGACATGGGGTCACCCCGACCGCTGCTGCCCTGGGAGCACCGCACCGGCAACGACTGGCGGGGCGTCAAGGCGTCGTAGCCCGACGAGCGCTCACACTCGGCGATCAGGGCGTTCGTTCGGCCTGGGGAAGCGAGCACTGCGCGGTGCCGCCGGGCAACCGGTGGCGGTTTCGAGCAACAAGTCGGTAGACGGGCCACGCCATCGCGTTGACCGGGCGCGTGGCGAGGAGGCGTCCGGCGGCGCGCCAGCCCCCCGCAGTGCTCGAACGGAGTAGGTCGGCAATCGCGTCGGGTCCACTGCGGTGGCAGAGGTCGACGCCGACCATCACCACGGCGGCGTCGACCTCGTCGACCGACACGCCGAGCGGTTGGAGCGCCGTCTGCTGCCAGGCGGCCACGGCGGCGGGGGTTGGGACGTGGCGTTCGATCCAGCGAGCAGACGAGGAGCAGAACGAGCAGTCCCCATCGAAAAGGAACACCGGGGGAGAGACGGGTCGTTCCATGGCCCTCAGTCTGCCGTGACGGGCCGGGTGATCCGCCCGTTGCCGATCGGGTTCCCTGCTCCGGCCTGTCGTGCGGCAGGATCAAGGGATCATGCGAGACGTCAGCGACGACATCAGCGCCCTGCGCAAGCGCCACCACGAAGCGGCCGCCTACCTCAAGATCGATGAGCTGCGTGCCCGTCACCCCCAGCTCGAGGCCGAGGCGTCACGCCCGGATCTCTGGGACGACGCGAATCGGGCTCGGCAGGTTACGGGCGAGCTTTCGTCGATCAGTGATGACCTCGAGCGCTACGACGCCCTAGGCGAACGCATCGATGACACCGAGACGCTGGCTGAACTCGCTCGTGAGGAGGCCGATGATTCGGTGGCTGCCGAGATCGACGTGGCGCTCGGTGCCCTTGGCGTGGACTTCGGCGAACTCGAGCTCCGGAGTCTGTTCACCGGCGAGCACGACGAGCTCGACGTGATCGCTGAGATCCAGGCCGGCGAAGGCGGCGCCGACTCCCAGGACTGGGCCAACATGCTCCTGCGCATGTACCTCCGCTGGGCCGAGCGCAAGGGGCTCGACACCGAGATCGAAAACGTGTCGGCTGGGTCTGAGGCGGGTATCTCATCGGCCACCTTCTTGGTGAAGGGCCGTCACGCGTACGGGTTGTTGCGCTCCGAGCATGGCGTCCATCGCCTCGTGCGCATGAGCCCCTTCAACGCCCAGGGAAAGCGCCAGACGGCGTTCGCGGCGCTCAAGGTCACGCCGTTTCTCGAGGACGTGCCGGACATCGTCATCGAGGACAAGGATCTGCGGGTCGATACCTACCGCTCGTCGGGCGCCGGTGGTCAGCACGTCAACGTCACCGACTCCGCGGTGCGGCTCACCCACATCCCCACCGGGGTGGTCACCACCTGCCAGAACCAGCGCAGCCAGCACCAGAACAAAGACAAGGCAATGCAGTACCTCAAGGCCAAGCTGGCCGAGTTGGCGCGCCAAGAGCGTGAGGCCGAGCTCGACTCCATCCGGGGCACGCAGCACTCCGTCGGGTTCGGATCGCAGATCCGTTCCTACGTCTTGCAGCCGTACCAGATGGTCAAGGACCTCCGGACCGAGCACGAGACCGGCAACATCGATGGGGTCCTCGACGGCGACCTCGATGACTTCATGGAGGCCTACCTCCGTTGGCAGCGCAGCCAGGCGCTCGATGACTGAAAAGGTCGCGCCGGCGTCCTCCGCGTACTTGGGGTGCCGCGAGCGGGCGCGACCCCTGCGGTAACGTCGATTGGCGTTCTGGCCGACGGCTGCATCGAACGCTCCACCGACCTCGGGGTCCCCCACGAATGATCAAGCTCGAAAACGTGTCGAAGGTCTTCAAGGGCGACGTCGTCGCCCTCCGCGAGGCCGAGTGTGAGATCAACAAGGGTGAGTTCGTCTTCCTCGTCGGACCATCGGGCTCGGGCAAGAGCACGATGATCCGCCTGTTCAACAAGCAAGAGGAGCCCTCGAGCGGCCACATCTTCGTGGCCGGCAAGGACATCGGCCAGCTGAGCGCATGGAAGGTCCCGTTCCTGCGCCGCAACATCGGGTGCGTCTTCCAGGACTACAAGCTCCTCAGCAACAAGACGGTCTACGAGAACGTGGCCTTCGCACTCGAAGTCATCGGTCGGCCCCGCCACGTCGTCAAGACCCAGGTCCCGGCCATCTTGGAGCTGGTCGGCCTGTCGAAGAAGCACAAGAACTACCCCGACGAGCTTTCTGGCGGTGAGCAGCAGCGGGTGTCGATCGCCCGGGCCTTCGTCAACCGCCCGCTGATCTTGTTGGCCGACGAGCCCACCGGCAACCTCGACCCCGCCACATCGGTGGGCATCATGAGGCTGCTCGATCGCATCAATCGCACCGGCACCACGGTCGTGATGGCCACGCACGACCGCAGCATCGTCGACACCATGCGGCGCCGGGTCATCGAGCTCGATCGCGGCTCGATCATCCGTGACCAAGCCCGCGGCGTCTACGAGTAAGGCACCAACACCATGGCCATCAACGCCAACTATGTGATCCGCGAGACCACCGCCAACCTGACCCGCAACATCACGCTCACCGTTGCGTCGGTCCTCACGGTCTTCGTCACGCTGGCCATCGTCGGCACCATCGTCTTGGTGCGCCAAGGCGCCCAGAACCTGACCGAGCGCTATCAGGATGGCGTCGAGTTCATCGTCTACGTGGACCCTGATATCAGCGACGAGCAACTTGTCGAGGTGCGCGGTTCGCTCGAAGACAACCCCGGCGTCCGCGAGATCGAGTACATCGACCGAGACGCCACCTATGCCGATTTCCGCGAGCTCTTCAAGGGCCAGGACACGATGATCGAGAACGTGAGGGCGTCAGATCTCCCCACGAGCTTCCGGGTCAAGCCCACCGATTCCAACGTCACCACCGTCCAGGGTCTCGTGAACCTCTACCGGCAGCAACCCGGGGTGTTCGAGGTCAGTGCGGCAACCGAGGTGATCCGCCAACTCAAGGGCATGAGCGACTTCTTGAATCAGGGCCTGACGGTCTTTGGCGTGCTGCTGCTCGCTGCGTCGGCGCTGCTGATCCTCAACACCGTGCGCACGGCCATGTTCGCCCGTCGCCGCGAGATCGAGGTGATGAAGCTCGTGGGGGCCACCAACTGGTTCATTCGCGTGCCGTTCATGCTCGAAGGCCTGGTCCAAGGGTTGATCGGTGGTCTCCTCGCCATTGGATTCGTGTTTTTGGCGCGCGGGTGGATCGACGACCTCATCGATCGCGGCCAAGCACTCGACTTGTTGCAACCCTTCCGCGTCGACAGCAGCGACGTGATGCTCGCGTGCCTTGCCGTGGGAGGCATCGCCGTGGTGCTGAGCGTGTTCAGTTCGCTGGTCGCCACCCGACGCTTCCTCGACGTCTGAGTCGGGGGCTGGGCACCGCTCAGCGCAGGGTGACCGGCAACAGGTCGTAGCCGCGCAGCACGATCCGCTCGTTGTGGGTCGGCTCGCCCGCCCGTTCGATGTTCGGGAAGCGTCGCACGAGGCGTCCGATGGCCTCTTGACCCTCGAGGCGTGCGAGCGCTGCGCCCAGGCAGTGGTGGACGCCGGAGCCGAACGACACGTGCTCGCGTGCGTCGGCACGGCCGAGGTCGAGCTGCTCGGCCGTGGGACCGAACTTGGCGGGGTCGCGGTTGGCGGCTCCGAGGCACGTCATCACCAGCTCGCCGGGCGCCACGTGCATCCCTTCGATGTCGATGGGCTCGAGCGCGATGCGGCGTGAGAACTGGACGGGGCTGTCGTAGCGGAGCAGTTCCTCGACTGCGTTGACATCGAGCGATGCATCAGAGACCAGTCGCTCCAGTTGATCGCGGTTGGCGAGGAGCGCGTTGACGCCATTGCCGATCAGGTTCACGGTGGTCTCGTGTCCGGCGAGGAACAGCAGCATCACGTTCTCGAGCAGCTCGGCGTCGCTCAAGACATCGCCGCTGTCTTCGGCCTCGATCATGGCGGTCAACAGGTCGTCGTCGTTGCGTGCCCGCTTCCAGGTGATGGCCTCGGCGATCACCCCGCGCATGTGGCCTGCCGCCTTCACGATCTCGTCGCCGTGCTCCATGGCCAGGAGTGGGTCGAGCACCTGGGTGATGGTGTGCGACCAGTCTCTGAGCTGCCCTCGGTCGCCCTCGGGCATCCCCAGCATCTCGCTGATGACGGTGAACGGGAGGGGGAAGGCAAGCTCGCTGATGAGGTCGATCGGCTCGTCATGGTCTGCGAGGTCATCGAGGATGTCATCGACCAGTTCCCCGGCTCGCTCGCGGACGCGCTCAACCGCTCGGGGCGTGAAGGCCTTGGAAACCAGGCGACGGATCCTGGTGTGATCGGGCGGATCGATGTTCAAGATGGCCAGGCTGCGTTCGAGCAATGGCTGCCCGGCCTGAGCTCGAGCTTCGTTCAGCTGCTCGCGCCGGCTCGGGCCATCCATCTCGATGTTGCGTTCCTCGACGCTGGTGCCAGGCTTGCGCAACAGGGTGTGGACGTCGGCCCATCGGGTGATGAGCCACGGGCCGAGCGTGCTGCGATGGATCGGGTCGCTGCTGCGGATGGCCGCGTACTGTGCGTACGGGTTGGCGTAGAACCCCGGCTCGAAGGGGTTCAGTCCGATCACTTCGGAGGGGGCCTCTGCGGTCATGGCCGAAGGCTACTGTCCGCTGGCTGGAACTTGCAGTAGGAGTGCAGATTGTGAAGGAGCGCAGCATGCGAGCCAAGGCAGCCATCGTCGGAGTGGCCGACGCGGTATCGCCCACGGGTGAGCTCGAAGGCTCAGTGCGCGCCCTCGAGGTCCAGGTGATCCGCGAAGCGCTCGATGACGCTGGGCTCACCATTGCCGATGTCGACGGGATCTGCTGTGCAACCTCCGCGGGGTGGGCGCCGTCGATGGAGTTGGCCGAATACCTGGGTGTAGCCCCGCGCTGGACGGACTCCACCGTGACCGGGGGGTCGAGCTTCGAGATCCACGTCGAGCACGCCGCCGCCGCCATCGCCCTCGGGCTGTGCGATGTGGCGGTGGTGGTGTACGCCGCCACGCCGAAGTCGTCGTTCAAGCGCGGCGGAGCGGGCTACACGAGCCGCCAGGGTCTGCCCGGCGTCACGGCATCGGCGGAGTGGGAGTTGCCCTACGGCATGCGAACCCCCATGGGGGCCTACGCACTGGCCGCCAGTCGCCACATGGCCCAGTACGGCACCACATCCGAGCAACTGGCGCAGATCGCCGTAGACACCCGGCGATGGGCCGTGGACAACCCGAAGGCTCGGCTTCAGGACCCCATCACCATCGACGATGTGCTGGCATCGCCCGTCCAGGCGTCGCCCCTCCACAAGCTCGACTGCTGCTTGGTCACCGACGGCGCCGGTGCCGTGGTGCTTGCCAGTGCCGAACGGGCGCGGAGCCTGCGCTCCGCGCCCGCCCTGGTACTGGGCACCGGCACCTGCCACACGCACGCCATGATCAGTCAGATGCCCGATCTCACGGTGACTGGGGCCGCCGTCTCGGGGCCGCTGGCCTTTGCCACTGCGGGGCTGACCCCCGTGGACATCGATGTGGCGCAGATCTACGACTCGTTCACCATCACGGTCCTCCTGCTGCTCGAAGACCTGGGCTTTTGCCCGAAGGGCGAGGGAGGGCCGTTCGTCGCCGAGGGCGTCCTCGGTCCTGGCGGCGCCCTGCCGTCCAACACCTCCGGCGGAGGACTGGCCTACACCCACCCGGGGATGTTCGGCATCTTCTTGCTGGTCGAGGCCGTGCGCCAACTTCGGGGCGAGTGCGGCCCTCGACAGGTCAAGGGGGCCGAGGTGGCGCTCGCTCACGGCAGTGGCGGCGTCTTGTCGGCCATGTCCACGATCATCTTGGGAACGGAGGCGACGGCATGACCGAGCCCGATGAGGCGGGCGGGCCCGGGGTGGTCATCGAGGCGCCCGAGGGGGCACCCGATCGCATCCAACCCCCGATCTCCGCTGCCGCTCGACCCTTTTGGGACGCCACTCGTGACCGGCGACTGGTCCTCCAGTGGTGCCGGGCCTGCGAACGCCCGATCCACTTCCCGCGCGAAGCATGCCCAAGGTGCCTCGGCGCCGATCTCGTGTTCCGCCCGGCGGCAGGAGTCGGAACGATCTATGCGTGCAGCACCATGGCGTTGCCGGGCAACGCGGGCATGGCCGGGCGGGCGCCCTACGTGGTGGCCCTCGTCGATCTCCCCGAAGGCGTGCGCGTGCTTGCCAACATCGTGGGCGACGGCGCCCCGGCGGTGGCGGTGGGCGATGGCGTGGCGGCCGCATGGGAGCCATTGGTCGACGGCCGCCACCTGCTGGTGTTCGTCCCGGGGTGATCGCTCGCCCGTGGGTTGTCGGCCTGGGGTCAACCTCTGGCACAATGGAACGTCCCCATCGGTCGCCCCGACCCCTGGAACTGGAGTCTGATGTCGTTCAAGGTCAACGATCGTGTGGTCTACCCCCACCACGGCGCCGCCATCATCAAGAAGAAGGTGAAGCGGGAGCTGAACGGTGAGACCAAGGAGTACTTCGTGCTCGAGATGGTCCACGGCGACCTCATGCTGTCTGTTCCTGTCGACATGGCCGACGAGGTCGGCATGCGACCCCCCATCTCCAAGTCCGACGTCGACGACCTTTTCCGCCTCATTGCCAAGCGTGACGTGCGCGAGCCAGCCAACTGGAGTCGGCGGTTCAAGAACCACCAGGAGAAGATGAAGTCCGGCGACGTTTACCAGGTGGCCGAGGTCGTGCGGAACCTGGCCCTGCGTGAAAAGGGCAAGGGCCTCTCCACTGCGGAGAAGTCGATGCTCGAGCGGGCCCGCGGCATCTTGGTGTCGGAGCTCAGCTTTGCCCTCAACGTCACCGAAGACGACGCCCTGGTCAAGCTCGAAAAGGGTCTCGACTAGGCCCGTCGGCCTGACGCGGGCGAGGTCTCCACGAGCCACCGATCTCTGCCATCATGAGCAGCTGAGTTCGGCTTATCGGAGAAGACTCGGCCATGGCACGTTGGTTTCCAAGGCGACCGGTGGTGGGCCACGGTGCGAGCGCATCAGCGGCCCCCCCTGTGCCGAGCATCGACGAACTCCTCGAACGGGCGCGCGTGCTCGTCAGCGATGGCCGTCCAATAGATGCTGTCCGCTCTCTCACCGAAGCGAATCGGCGGCAACGTGACGCGCGCATCGAACATGCGCTCGTAGGGCTTCGCGCCGAGGCATTCCGGGACACGGCGTGGTCGCAGGATCGGCCCCCGTGGCCCAGCGAGGTCGACGATCTCTTCCCTGGGGAGCTGATCCCGTCGATTTCCGCCGACGACCTGACGGAGGAGCGACTGCGGAGCGCTATCGAGCACCACGGATCGCTGCATGTCCGAGCGATGATCGAACACGACGACGTCGATCGGCTCGTGGCCAACATCGATCGAGCGCTCGCCGCTTATGACGCCCAACTCGCCGGACTCATCGACGGCTCGCTCACTGCGTGGTACGAGCGGTTCGAAGGCGACCGCGTCAGTAACCGCGAGCTCAAGCGCAAGCGAGGGTCGATCATGACCGTCGAATCGCCGCCGGTGATGTTCGATCTCATGGAGGTGTTCGACCGGCGCGGGATCACCTCGATCGTCAACGACTACTTCGGCGAGCAGCCGACCCTGCTGGCTCGTAAGTGCACGTTGCGGCGCATCTCCCACGAGGGGAAGAATGGGGGCTGGCACCAAGACGGGGCGTTCATGGGCGCAGGGATCCGATCGCTGAATCTTTGGCTGGCCCTCACCGACTGCGGGGTCGACGCCCCGGGCCTTGATGTGGTGGGTCGCCGCCTCGACGAGATCGTCCAGACTGGCACGGGTGCGTTCGCGGCGTGGGCCACCAGTCCACAGGCAGCCGAAGAGGTCGCGGCGGGTGCCATCGTTCGCCCCGAATTCGCTGCGGGCGACGCGTTGATCTTCGACCACATGAACTTGCATCGCACAGCAATCGGCCCGGCGATGCACCGCGATCGCTACGCGATCGAAACCTGGTGGTTGAGCCCGTCGACCTACGAAGCAATGGTCTCGGGAGAACCCGGGGGCGATGGTGAGTACACCCCAAGGGACCAGTTGCCCCTCGTCTTTTGACGAGGAAAAATCAGTCGATGGTGCCGGTCTGGCGCTCCTGGCGGCGGGTTAGCCGGCCCAGTTCCTCGGCGGCGGCGAGCGCGTGGGCTACGTGTTCGGCCAGCGCGTTGCGGTTCTGGGCGATCAGCTCATCGAGCTGCTCGCGGCGGGTGGCCAACTCCGGATCTGCTTCGAGCTGATACGGGTCGGTCTCGCCCGTCTTGTGCAGCCTGACGTTGTGGAGCGCGGCGCCGGCCTTGCCCCAGTAGGCCTTGAACATGCCCATGTCGAACTGGCCGTCGCGCACCCGGGCGGCCGTCTTCACCCGCGCCGGAGGTTGCTTGAGGTCCTTGACCAGGCCCACGTAGCTGAGGCCCTTGAGGATCGTGTAGCTGGCGTCGAACTCCCACCAGAAGAAGCCCTGACGAGCAGACGACTGGTAGTGGTGGTGGTTGTTGTGCCAGCCCTCGCCCATGGCGAGGAAGGCAATAAGCGCGGAGTTACGGCTGGTGTCGCTCGTGGCGTATCGGCGACGCCCCATCACGTGGGCGAGGGAGTTGACCAAGAAGGTCGAGTGCCACAGCACCACGGTGGAGCCGAGGAAGCCAAAAACCAGCCCGCTCCAGCCGCCGACGAGGTAGCAGCTCACCCCGGCGACCCAAGGCGGGATCCAATCGTGCTTGTTGATGAACCGCAGCTCGGGGAACTTGTTGAAATCGCGGATGCCGTCGGCGTCCCAGTTGTTGTTCTTGTCGCAGAGGATCCAGCCCACGTGGCTCCACCAGAACCCCTTCTGGGGCGAGTGGACGTCGAGTTCAGTGTCGGAGTAGCGGTGGTGGTTGCGGTGGTGGCTCGCCCACCACAGGACGCCCTTTTGGGCCGACATGCCACCACCGAAGGCCATGACGAACTGCATGCCGCGACCGAGCTTGTAGGCCCGATGAGCGAAGTAGCGGTGGTAGCCGGCGGTGATGAAGAACATCCGTCCCCAGTACATGACCAGGAAGATTGCGATCGCCGTCGTGGTGACCCCGGTGACGAAGCTGAGCAGCACGAGAGCGTGCACCAAGAAGAACGGGAAGGACGTCTTCCAGTTGACCCGCTCATCGGGCGCTCGTTCTATGCCGTGCAGCTTCATTCGTACTCGCTTGTGCAGGTGGGAGGGGCGGATCTCCAGCCTACCTACCGGTAGGTAGGCTGGAAAGGGGAGGCGGTGTTGCATCGGTCACGTGCCGACCGGGGAGAGAGGAATCTCCGGGCAAGCGTCATGAAACGCGTGGCCTGGGGTTCTCTATCTACGGATCCGCCTGGGAATCCGGGTGACTGCTCCGATCGGCGAGACCAGGGGTGGCTCTGCAGGTCAGGTGCGAACGATCCACGCGAGGGACCCGGGCCATCGCCCGGGTCCCTCGATCATGCGCCGCCCTCGATAGACGGGACCTTCGGCGGTGGCCAACCGCACACTGCCTGGCAGGATAGAGGCCTGCCTTGGCTCTGTTGGAGGTCCCGTGTCCATCTTCGAAGCCCCGCCCGCGTCCCCGGCTCCTCCCGGTGGGTCCGATCAGCCGGCGGCGCCGTCCGAGGAGCGACGCGGACTCTCGGTCGTGCAGATCGGCGTATTGGTGGCGGCGGTTGCCTTCCTGGCGGGCGCGATCGGGTTCGTGGTGGGCGAGCGCGCGAATGGCGATCCGCTCAATCGCGTCGACGTGGGTTTCATGCAGGACATGGGCTTCCACCACGATCAGGCGGTCGAGATGAGCCTGATGCTGCTATCGAAAGACGAGGTCGATCCGGCGCTCCGGGCGTTTGCTCAGGAGATCATCTTGGGCCAGCGCTACGAGCAAGGGCTCTTCTCGGCGCTGCTCGACCGTTGGGGGCACTCGTCTGATCCCGGCAAGACGGTCATGGACTGGATGGGCCAGCCCATGCCCGCCGAGGAGATGGAAGGCCTCGCGACCGAAGCGCAGATGAAAGATCTGCGCGAGGCGTCGGGCACCGACGCCGAGGCGCTCTGGATCGCGCTCATGTCCGATCATCACCTCGCGGGACTCCACATGGCCGACCACGGCGCCCGCTACGGCGCCGATCGCACGGTGGTGAACCTGGCCGAGGCGATGGTGCGCTACCAGCGATCCGAGGTGCTCGACATCCAGCGGTACCGCGCTCGGCGCGAGGTTCCGATCCCCGCGGGGTTCACGGACCCGCTCCGAGACCAGCGGCTCAACCCCATCACCTTCACCGACCCGCCCAACTGATCCACCGCCGATCAGCTCGGGAGAGCTTCCGCCACCGTTCGCATGCCCTCAGCGCCCGCAGCGCGTATGCGGGGTGGGCACGCGGGCCACCTGTCCGCTCCTACGTTCGCCACTGCAGCCCACGGGTTCTGGTGATCGGTACCTCTACACGGCATACCGGAACGTAACTGAGCGCACCCAGCCAGCAGGGGTGCTGATGTGATTTCTGCAACGAGTTGAGTGAGTTGGGTGAGTGGAGCTGGGGAGAATCGAACTCCCGTCCGCGAGGCGGTTGACGACCGCGCTACGACCATTCCCGAGACGAGCCGTAACGGCTGGCTCACTGCCGGGTCAGGTGGGCTTGCGCCCTCCGCCTCGTCTTTCCGAGATGTCAGTGGTCTTTCTCACCGTCAGCGTTCTTTCCTGCCGTCAACCTCTACTTCTGTTGCCGGGCTGTAGTGGTCAGGCCCCGTGCGCCATTGCTGGTCACGATGTCTCTCTTCGCTAGATCAGATGATCAGGCGGCGAGAGCGAAGTCGCCATCGGCGCTTCTATTGGTTCCCCGTTTAACGAGTCTGAGAAACTCGGGTCGCACGTCCGGCTTCCGGTCCCCACGTCGAAACCGGTCAGCCCCTTGTCAAGCAACTGCCCACGGGCACGTGGTGGTGAGCAGCGATGCAATGGTACCGGGCGACGCCGTCCAGCCCACCAGGGGTTGCAGAGCCGGGTGCGCTACTCGCTGCGACGACGAGCCGCCATGGCCCGTTTGGCATCCATGTCGGAGTCGCGCTTGGCGATGGCCTGGCGCTTGTCGTAGTGCTTGCGGCCGCGGCCCATGCCGAGCTCGAGCTTGGCTCGGCCGCCCTTGAAATAGAGCGACAGCGGCACGAGGGTCAGGTGCTCCTGGTCCACGCGCTGCTTGATCTCGGCGATCTCGTGCTGATGGAGGAGCAGCTTGCGGGTGCGTTCGAGTTCGTGGCCACCCTGGGCCGACGCGCTGGAGTACGACGCTATATGCAGGCCGAGTAGGTAGATCTCGCGTCCGGTGAAGCGGGCATAGGCGTCGCGCAACTGCACCTTGGCCTCGCGCAGCGACTTGACCTCGCTGCCCTTCAGCATGATCCCGGCTTCCCACGTGTCGAGGATCTCGTAGTCGCGGTGCGCCTGCCGGTTGGTGGCGACCACGATGTCGCCGCTGCGCTTGGGTGCCATGAGAAGAATGAGGCTACTGGCCGAGGCCATGGAGGCACCCGGCCGTTGCGGTGTGACGGGGCCGGTACGGTGACGACGTGTTGCGCATCGCCCGTTCTGCTCACCTCGAGATGGTTCGCCATGCTGTTGCCGGGCTGCCCAACGAGGCATGCGGATTGCTCGGCGGTCGTCCCGGTGCGGACCACATCGAGGTCTTTGTGCCCACGCGCAATGTCGATGCCTCGGCCAAGACCTATTCCGTCGGCGCTGACGGGTTTCTTGCCGCCGATCGCTCGCTCGGCCCGCTCGGGCTCGACGTCGTGGGGGTCATGCACTCGCACACCCACACCGACCCGTACCCGTCGACCACCGACGTGGACCAAGCCGACAACCCGCTGCTCATCGGCTGGCATTACGTCATCGTCTCGCTGCGCGACCGCGAGCCGATGCTGCGTTCGTGGCTGCTCGATGACCGCACCATCGTCGAGGTTCCGGTGGCGATCGTCGAAGGCTGAGCCTCCTCGGGTGTGGGGGAACGAGCAACCCGCTCCTAGAATCCCGATCGACCGAGTCAACATTCGAGGAGCCCGTCGTGGCGGTCTACGCCAAAATCACCGACCTCATCGGAGACACCCCGATGGTTGACGTCAGCGAGTTGAGCCCCAACCCGCGCGTCCGCATCCTCGCCAAACTCGAGGGCCAGAATCCCGGTGGCTCGGTCAAGGATCGTGCCGCCAAGTACATGATCGAAGACGCCGAGCGCAACGGCCTGCTCACGCCCGGCACCATCGTGCTCGAATCATCATCGGGCAACACTGGTATTGCCCTCGCCATGATCTGCAAGACCAAGGGATATTCCTTCAAGGTGGTCCTGCCCGAGAACGTCTCCATCGAGCGGCGCCAAGCCCTCGAGGTGTGGGGTGCCGAGATCATCTCGTCACCCGCGTCGGAGGGGTCCAACGGTGCCATGCGTCGCGCTCAGGAGATGGCCAAGGAGCACCCGGACTGGTTCTTCCCGTTCCAGTACGGCAATGGCGCCAACCCCACCGCGCATTACGAGGGCACCGGTCCCGAGATCTACAAGGACGTGCCCGAGATCACCCACTTCATCGCCGGGCTCGGCACGGCCGGCACGTTGATGGGTGTCGGCACCTACCTCAAGGAGCAAGACCCGGCCATCCAGGTGTGGGCCATCGAGCCTCCCCTCGGGGAGATGGTCGACGGGCTCAAGAACATCGAGGAGGGGTTCGTTCCGCCGGTCTTCACGGATTGGGATGGGTACGAGCTGCTCGACCGCAAGATGATCGTGCATCCTCGTGAGTCCATCGAGTGGACTCGACGGATGACCGACGTGGGCCTCTTCGTGGGGATCTCGTCGGGCGCCATCATGGCGGGGGCCATCAAGTGCGCAGAGGCCATCGATGAGGGCACCATCGTGGTGATCGCGTGCGACGGTGGCTGGAAGTACCTCAGCACCGGAGCGTGGACCCTCCCGATCGACGAGGTCGTCGACCGGGCCAAGAAGATCATCTACTTCTAGCGCCGAAGGGCTCTGATCCCCTCTCGCCCACGACGCGCCGGCGCCCGGACCATGGGGTGGCCCGGGCGTCGGAATGCTCGGTGAGGGGGTCCGAGCAGATGGGGGATTGCGTGTGGGTCAGTTGCCCTCGGGGCGCTCGCCCGGGCCACCGCGTCCGCCCGGCTCACCGCGGCCTCCGTGCCCTCCCTCGCCTCGGGCGGGCAGGGTCGAGTCGACCAGCTCGGCGATTCGGTTGGGCAGCTCGGCCTTGGCCTCATCCAGGCGGGTCTCGCCCGCAGCCACGAGAGCATCAATGAGGTCCTGCTTGTCGACGCCCTGCGCCTCGGCCACCTCGGCCAAGGTCCTGCCCGCCTTGAGCTCTGTTCGGAGTTCCTTGGTGGTCAAGCCGAGGGCCTCGGCGGCCGCACCACCGTCGAAGCGGCCGGGGCCCCGGCCATGGCGGGGGCCCTCGGTGCGGGACGGGGTGTCGGTGGTGGCCTCGGCGGGTTGCTCGGTGGTGGTCGTGCCGTCCTGGGCGCCCGATGCGAGGGGGTTGCCCAGCGTGGCGCCGGCGAGGCCTCCCCCAGCCAGCGCTGCGGTCATTCCAACAGCGGCGATGATCTTGCGGTTCTTCATGGTGGTGTCCCTTTGGAGTGGTGGAGGGGTGGTCGGTGATGGCATCCAACCAACCCAACCTGGGAGCTCCCTGAGAGCAGCCGGCGATCTTGCGCAGAGTCCTTGGTCCTCGTTGGCGAACGTCAGGAGGGTGGGGCGGCGCGGTGGGGCAGCGTGACCCGGACGGTGGTGCCCTGGCCGGGTGCGGTCTCGAGCGCCACAGAGCCATGGTGGGCGGCGACGGCGCTGGTGACGATCGATAGCCCGAGGCCCGAGCCCCCCGTCTGGCGGGTCCGGGCCGGGTCCGCCCGGTAGAAGCGCTCGAAGGCGTGGGCCGCGATCTCTGGGGCCATGCCTGGGCCGTCGTCTTGGACTTCGAGGATCACCGTCTCCTCCACTTTTCTCACGCGCACGCTGATCGGCGTCCCCGGAGGGGTGTGCACCCTGGCGTTGGTCACGAGGTTGGCGACGATCTGGCGAAGGTGGGCCTCGTCGCCGAGCACGAAAGCCGGCGCGGGTGCGTCGACGTCGATGGGTCGTTCCGGTTCGACGGCGCGGGCATCTGCGGCCGCGTCGGCGCCCAGTTGGGCGAGGTCGACAAGGACGAGGTGCAGTGGTCGACCTTGGTCGAGGCGGGCCAGATCCAGCAGGTCGGCCACGAGCTGGCCCATCCGGGCAGCTTCTTGCTCGGTGCGTCGCATGGCCTCCTGGAGCGCCTTCTCCTCCCTCAGGCCACCCATCCGGTACAACTCTGCGTAGCCGCGGATGGTGGTCACGGGTGTCCGCAGCTCGTGGGACGCATCGGCTACGAACTGGCGGAGTCGACCTTCGGATCGTGACTGCTCGTCGAAGGCGTGCTCGATGCGGCTGAGCATCTGGTTGAGCGCCAGGCCCAGATCGCCGGCCTCGGTCCCCGGCGCGGATTCAGGGATGCGTTGGGACAGGTCGCCCTGGCCGATTGCCTTCGCTCTCGCAGTCATCTGCTGGACGGGACGCACGCCGAGGCGCAGCACCCAGAAGGTCACCAGTCCCAACGTCGCCAAGATGGCGGCGGCCGCAAGGGCCTGGATGGCGATGAGACGGCGGATCGATTGGTCCACGTCTTGGAGCGGGAGGGCGAACACCAGGGTCTGCGACGATCGCGCCGGAGTGCGCACGATGGCTCGGTAGCGGAGGTCGCCGTCGTTCGCGCCGACTGTGAATGGGCCATCGCCCAGCCGGGCTGCCACCCCGACGACGGTGAGGTCTGGCGACGCAGGGAGGTTCGCGGTGGTGTTGGGCACGAAGACCGGGATCAGCTCTCCGGAAGGCTCGTCGACGATCGCCACGTAGAGGGCGCTGGGCGGCGCCTGGAACCCCGTACCGGTTCCCTCGTTGGGGCCTGATGCCGGCGGCCGGCGGTTACCTCGGAGCTGGGGTACTGCCCGCTCGAGTTGCTGATCGACCTGGCGGATGAGGTTGCGTTCGGTCGATCGGTTGATGGCCACCGATGCAACGATCAGTACGACGGCCACCACGGCTATGCCGGCAAGGAGTCGGGTGCGCAGCGACATGGTCGAGGTCAGGGCCGGGGCTCGCGCACGGTGTAGCCGACCCCGCGGATGGTGTGGATGAGGCGCGGGTCCACGCGGTCGACCTTCTTGCGCAGGTAGCCGATGTAGGTCTCGACGACCCCGCCGTCGCCGCCGAAGTCGTACTGCCAGACGTGATCGAGGATCTGCGCCTTCGACAGCACCCGACCTTGGTTGATCAGCATGTAGCGCAACAGGTTGTACTCGGTGGGCGAGAGCGCCACCTCGGTGCCCGCACGCGTCACCAGGTGGGCCTCGTCGTCGAGCTCCAGGTCGGCACACCTGAGCTGACCGTCATCTTTGGCGTTGCCCGTTCGGCGCAGCACGGCGTGGATGCGAGCGACCAGCTCATCGAGGCTGAATGGCTTCACCAGGTAGTCGTCGCCGCCCATGGTCAGGCCGCGGACCTTGTCCTCGGTGCCATCTCGTGCGGTCAGGAACAGCACGGGGGTGCGGTCTCCGGTGCTGCGCAGCCGCTGGCAGACGTCGAACCCATCGAGGTCCGGGAGCATGACGTCGAGCACGATCAGGTCAGGCTTGATGTCGGGCACAGCGTGGAGCGCGTCGCGCCCGTTGGCGGCTGGATGCACGTCGAACCCGCTGTGGCGCAGGGCCGCCTCGAGCATCGACCGCAGGTTGTCCTCGTCGTCCACGAGCAGGAGTCGTTCACCGGTCACCGCCGCCATCGTCGCAGGTGTTCCTGCGAGTTTCCTGGGAAGTTCCTGGCAACGCGCGCCGGATGCCGACAAGACCCATGGGTGCGCACCTGGACGGCACGTAGCCTTGGCGAGTGACTGCACCCGCCCACGACGACCGTCCCATCGGGATGTTCGACAGCGGGTTCGGTGGGCTCACCGTGGCCCGGGCCTTCATCGACCTGCTTCCCGACGAGGACCTCGTGTACGTGGGCGACACCGGGCGGTACCCGTACGGGCCCCGGCCGCTGCACGAGGTAGCCGGCTTCGCCCACGAGATCGGGCGCTACCTCGTCGCCGAGCACGACGTGAAACTGCTCGTGGTGGCGTGCAACACGGCTGCTGCCGCGGCGCTGGGGTCACTGCGCGAAGAGCTCGACGTACCGGTCATGGGCGTGATCGACCCCGGCGTCCGATCGCTGGTGCGGGCTTCGGAGACCGGGCGGGTCGGCATCGTGGGCACCGTGGGCACCGTCGGGTCAGGGGCATACCAGAGGGCGGTGGCCGACGTTGGCGTTCCCGTCGACCTGACCGTGGCGGCCTGCCCCGGTTTCGTGGAGTTCGTGGAGCGGGGCGAGACCGACAGCGACCAGGTCCACGTGCTTGCCGAGCGGCTTCTTGCGCCCGTGGTCGAGGCGCAGGTCGATGCCCTGCTCCTCGGGTGCACGCACTATCCGTACCTCGCTCGGACCATCACCGATGTGGTGGGCCGCCAGGTGGTGCTGGTTTCGTCGGCCGATGAGACCGCGTTCGAGGCGTTGGCCCTGCTGCGTGGTGATGGTTCCGTTCGCCCGGCCACGACGGGGCGGTCTGGCTCGCAGTCGTTCCTGTCCTCGGGAGACGTCGGCCGCTTTCAAGACCTGGGCGCCCGCTTGCTCGGTCCCGAACTGGCCCATGCCGCCCGTACCCCCTGGACCGGATGAACCCGCGGCCCGTTCCCCCCACCACCCCCACCACCCCCCGTTCCCGCCACCACCCCCCGTTCCCCCCACCACCCCCCGTTCTCGGCACGGATCCCGGACACGGGTGTCCTGGTTCCGTGCTGGGTTCGCTCGATCTGGCCGTGAGGTGGGCCCGGGTCGGTTCCGATCTGCGACGATGGACGACCGATCGCCCACCCAGGAGCCCCCATGCGCGCCGACGGCCGCCAAAACGACGAACTTCGCCCCATCACCTTCGAGCGCGACTTCACGGTCCAAGCCGCCGGGTCCGTGCTGGTCTCGTTCGGCAACACTCGAGTCCTGTGTACGGCGTCGATCGACGAGAACGTGCCGCGCTGGATGAAGGGCAAGGGCAAGGGCTGGGTCACCGCCGAGTACTCGATGCTGCCCGGAGCGTCGTCAGAGCGCATCGGCCGTGAGGCGGCCAAGGGCAAGCAGTCCGGTCGAACGCAGGAGATCCAGCGACTCATCGGACGATCACTGCGGTCGGTTTGCGACATGGCTGCCCTCGGCGAACGACAGGTGATCGTCGACTGCGATGTGCTCCAGGCCGACGGTGGCACCCGCACGGCGTCGATCTGTGGCGGCTACGTCGCCTTGCACGACGCCCTCACCCGGGTCGTCCAGCAGGGCAAGCTTGCGGCCAACCCGCTGACCGACGAATGCGCGGCGATCTCGGTGGGCGTCATCGGTGGCGTGCCGATGCTCGACCTTCCCTATGTTGAAGACGCCGGTGCCGAGACCGACATGAACGTGGTCATGACCGGCTCCGGCGGGTTCATCGAGGTGCAGGGCACCGCCGAGGGCGCGCCGTTCTCCCGTGCCGAACTCGAAGCGCTGCTCGGCCTGGCCGAGGGTGGCATTGCTCGCATCGTTGAGTTGCAGCGCGAGGTGCTCGCCACGCCGCCCGTTCCCCGTCCGGCCTAGCCGAGCCCGCTGTGGGTGAACGCACGAAGATCGTCTTGGCTTCGGCCAACCCCAAGAAGGCTGCCGAGATCGTGGAGATCCTTGGCGACCACCTCGAACTCGTGCCGCGTCCGCCCGAGGTGCCCGACGTGGTCGAAGACGAGGACACCTTCGAGGGCAACTCGCGACTCAAGGCCGTCGCGCTGGTGGTAGCCACCGGTCTGGCGGCGGTGGCCGACGACTCGGGGTTGGAGGTCGATGCACTCGACGGCGCACCCGGCGTGTATTCGGCGCGCTACGCCGGCGATGCGGCCACAGATTCGGACAACGTCGACAAGCTCCTTGCCGCCCTGGCCGACCGACCCGATCCGGCCGATCGCACGGGGCGCTTTCGCGCCGTCGTCGTGTTGCGGTACGCCGACGGGACCGAGCTTGTCGTGGCTGGCGCGGTCGAGGGCCACATCGCCGACGCGCCTCGGGGTGGAGGCGGGTTCGGGTACGACCCGGTCTTCGTTCCGGCCGAGGGTGATGGCCGGACCTTCGGCGAGATGACACCCGACGAGAAGCACGCCATCAGCCACCGCGGCCGAGCCCTGCGCAGCCTTCTCGCCCTGCTCGCCCCCTGACACTCCCCGCCCTTTGCCCGGTCCGTTCCGTTCTTGTCAGCGAAACGAGCACCCGGAGGTCGTCCCGGCTGACAAGTTCGGATGTGAGCCGTTCTTGTCAGCGAAACGAGCACCCGGAGGTCGTCCCGGCTGACAAGAACGGATGATCGAGGGACGGTGGCGGGGAGGGCCCGGTGACGTCGGCTACCAGCCGCGGAGGTCGACGGGCCAGCGATCGATGACCTCGCCGGCCTGCACCACCCACAGGGTGTCGTGGTAGGCGACGGTGGGGTCGACGTGGGCGGGCCACACCGTGACTCGGTCGCCGACGGCGGGGAGGGGAGCGTCAGCGCGGGGCGAGAAGACGGTGTGCTCGTCGGCGCAGTACCAGACGTTCGCATTGTCGATCGACGGGTTGCCGTGGTCCATCCCGAGCGCCTTCAGCCCGCCGTCGACCGCGACCCAGCCGCCAGCAAGGTTGCGCGACAACACCGTGGTGCGAAGCGCCAGGGCAGGAGCGAAGCCCACGCCGGCTGCTGCGTAGTGCGTGTCCATCAGCGTGTAGCTGCCCGCCTGAAGCTCGGTGACCCACCGGTTCGTGTCCCACGAGCCGGTGCCGCCGCCCGACACCACGTCGCCACCGACGTCGTCGTGGGCAGCGAGGAGGATGGCCATGGCCGCCTCTACCTTCTCCGCCCGATCGACGGGCTCGGCCATGAGGTGGCCCTCATAGCCCATCACGCCGCGAACGTTGAGCCCCAAGGACCGAGCAACCTGGGCCAGGCGGCCGGCCTCCGCCATGGAGCATCCGCACCGGGGCATGCCGACGTCGACGTCGATGAGCACCTCGCGCACACCCGCCGAGGCAGCAACAGCGATGGTCTCGGGTGAGTCGACGGCGATGGTGATGCGGGCGTCCGGTGCTCCCTCGACCACGGCGCGCAGGCGTGACCCATCGGCGACTTCGTTGGCCAAGAGCAGGTCCTCGCCGAGGCCAGCGGCGCCAAGCCCGGCGATCTCCTTGAGCGTGGCGGCGCAGAAGGCCACGTGGCCGGCGTCAGCGAGCCGCTTGGCCAGTGCCGTCGACTTGAACGCCTTCACGTGGGGCCGCAACGTGGTCCCCGGCCATCGCTCGGCCATGCGGGCGATGTTGGCGTCGAGCGCGTCGAGGTCGACGGTCAACGCCGGCGTCGGAAGTTCGTCCACGAGCACGGATCGACCCTACCGACCGTTCTCAGCGGCAGCATGCCTCGACCTTCGTACCGGGCGCAACGTGTGCCGGTCCTCATCGGTACGAAGTTGGGGCGAGTGGGGCGAGTGGGGCGAGTGGGGCGGGTCAGCGAGGCGGGGTGGGACGGGTCACTGGGGTTGGCAGGTGGGGCACGACCACGTGGTGCGGCCAGCGAGGGGGTACACGTCGAGCACGGTGTGGCAGCGGCCGCATGCCAGGCGCTTGTACGCGTAGAGGCCCTCCCCTCGACGAAGGCGATTCAGTGGACGGGGGAGGTCCTCGGCCGACATGGTGACGATGCGGTTGCGCTTCACGCCGAGGCGAAGCTGGCGCACGGTTTCGGCCCAGATCGACTCGAACTCCTCGCGCGTCACTGCCCGACCGGGGCGTCGTGGATCTACGCCGACGATGTTCAGCACCTCGGAGCGGTACACGTTGCCCACCCCGGCCACGACGTCTTGTTCCATGAGTAGCAGGCCGACGGGCTTGGACGAGCGCTGCAGCCGGGCCCACATCCGCTCGGGATCGGCGTCTCGGCGCAAGGGGTCGGGACCGAGCTTTGCGACCACGGCCTCGCGCTCAGACGGCGACACCACCCGACACACCATCGGACCGATGAGATCCCAGGCCACCTCGTCGCCGGCCAGTCGGAGCCGGGTGGTGGGCGTGGGTTCGAGACGAGGCTCCGCCGTCTGGCGAAACCACTTTCCGATCAGCCCCAGGTGCACGTGGAGCACGTCGCCCGAGTCGAACAGGTGGAACAGGTGCTTTCCCCACGCCTCGACCTCGACCAGCAGTTGGCCGTGGAGCCGCTCGGCCCCTTCGCTGAACCGCGCCTGGCCGGCGGTGGCCTCCACCCAGCGCCCGGCGAGATCTCGGCGCTGGTCGCGGGCCAGCCGGTGGATGGTGTGACCCTCGGGCATGCGAGCAGGGTGGCAGATCGCCGATACCATCGGCCACTCGCCGGCGTAGCCCAATTGGCAGAGGCACCAGGTTTAGGTCCTGGCCAGTGCGCGTTCGAGTCGCGCCGTCGGCACTTCGCCATGGTCTGAACACCAGGTTTCGGATCCTGGCCAGTGCGCGTTCGAGTCGCGCCGTCGGCACGGAAGACCGGAGCAGGCCGCTAGCCTGCGCCGCTATGGACACCCCGTTTCCGATGCCGACCGCCCAGGGACCCGGAGGGTTCGACCCCGGGTCCGACATCTACAACCGTCTCCTCAAGGAGCGGATCGTCTTCCTGGGCACCGACGTCAACGACACCATCGCCAACCAGTTGGCCGCGCAGATCTTGTACCTCGACGGACAGGACTCCGAGCGAGACATCTACCTGTACATCAACTCGCCGGGCGGCTCCATCTCGGCAGGCATGGCCATCTACGACACGATGCAGTTCGTGACCTCCGATGTGGCCACCGTGTGCATGGGCCTGGCTGCGTCGATGGGCCAGTTCTTGCTGTGCGCCGGAGCCAAGGGCAAGCGCTCGTCCCTTCCCCACACCCAGATCATGATGCACCAGCCCTCAGGCGGCATCCAGGGCCAGGCGTCAGACATCGCCATCCAGGCCGAGCGGATGGTCTACATCAAGCGTCTCATGGCCGAGAGGATTGCCGAGCACTCTGGTCAGACCGTCGAGCAGATCGAAGAGGATTCCGAGCGTGACCGTTGGTTCACCGCCGAGCAGGCGAAGGACTACGGCCTGATCGACAACGTGATCACCCGCCGGACGGCGCTTCCGGAGGACTGACCTCCGTAGTTTCGGGGACCTCCGTGGTTTCGGGAGCAGAGGCCGACGAGGTCGAGGTCGTAGAGGTGCCGAGCGTGGGTTCGAGCCGCACGCCGCACTCTGTTTGCGCATAGGCCGTTACCTTCGCCCTCGATCGGTCGATCTCGGGATGGTCAGCCATGGCCGTTCGGAGTTGGTCGGCGGCTTTCGCCGGGTCCGTCGGGTTCTCCTCGACGGCGAGGAGGATCTGATCGACGACGTCGACCACGTCGTCGGCCTCGGCACCGATCTCGGAGGGAGCGGCCTTGGCGAGGTCCTCGTAGGCACCGCGGGCCTTGTCGATCCGATCCTGGAGAAGGTCGGGATCGGCCTCGTTGAAGCGCGCAAGGACCGACTCCAGTGCCGGAACCTGCGTGACAGCGTCGCAGAACGCCGTTTCAGATCCACTGTCGGAGGTGCATCCGCTCGCCACTGCCGACATGAGGATCGCCGCCGTGAGGCCCACCGCCCGGGGAACCGTGCGCATGATCAGGCTGCCCGCCCAGGGGCCTGCGCGGCCTCGGCCCGGTTGCGCAGGTCGGTGACCGCATGGGCCAGGCCGGCCGGGTCGCGATAGAGCGCGCTTCCGGCCACCAACACGTTCGCTCCCGCGGCGGTGGCCGCAGCGATGGTGTTGGGCCCGATGCCCCCGTCGACTTCGATGTCGACATCGATGCCTCGTTCGACGATCAGCGCACGGAGTTCGGTGATCTTCGGCTCCATGGTGGCGATGTACGCCTGGCCACCAAACCCAGGATTCACGGTCATGACCAGCACCATCTCGACGAGATCGAGCACGTGCTCGATCAGCGAGATGGGCGACGACGGGTTCAGGGCGACTGCGGCCCGGGCGCCGGCATCGGCGACCTGGCCGAGGCAGCGGTGCAGATGTCCGGTGGATTCGGCGTGGATGATGAGCAGCTCGCACCCGGCGTCGACGTACTTCTCCAGCAGCACCTCCGGAGTGTTGACCATGAGGTGGGCTTCGAACGGAACGGTGACGGCCGACCGACAGGCGGCGATGACATCGGGGCCGAAGGTGAGGTTGGGCACGAACTGCCCATCCATGACGTCCCACTGGATGCGGTCGACGCCGGCATCTTCGAGCGCCCGACACTCGTCGCCGAGCTTGGAGAAGTCCGCGGGCAGAACCGAGGGGGCGATGTGGATGGGGCGCGGTGCAGCATCGGTGGACACGGCGGGCATCCTACGGTGCAGCACCTGGCCGGTAGGGTGCGGTTCTTGACCACGGTGGAGCTGCGGACCACCGCGATGGCAGTAGGCGGCGAGGCGGTCGCCCGCGAGGCTGGTGGCCGGGTCGTGTTCGTGTCCGGCGCACTGCCCGACGAGCTGGTCGAGGTCGAGCTGTCCGATGAGAAGGCGACCTTTGCCCGAGGCTCGGTCATCTCCGTGCTCGAAGCATCGCCTGGCCGGGTGGCGCCGCCGTGCCCCCATCTGGCCGAAGGGTGCGGTGGCTGTGACTGGCAGCACGCCACCGAGGAACTGCAGCGTTCGCTTCGTCGGACCACGGTGGTCGAGGTCCTCGAGCGGTCGGCCAAGATCACGGACCCGGAGGTGCGATCGGGTCCGGACTTGCGGGCCGAAGGCCTCCGCACCACCGTGCGCGGCGTGGCGGGGCCCGATGGTCGCTTCGGGTTCCATCGTCGTCGCTCGCACGACATCGTGGTGGTCGAGCGGTGCCTCATCGCTCACCCGCTCGTCGATGAGATCATCGCCACCAGTTCCTTCCCGCCGGGATCCACCGTGACCATCCGAGTCGGCGCTCGTACGGGCGAACGTATGGTTGTGGTGGCACCGCGCGCGTCGGGGACTCGGGTGCCCGACGGGGTGCAGGTTGTCGGTGCCGATGAACTTCGGCGCGGCCACCGGGCCTGGATCCACGAGGAGGTGGCCGGTCGCACCTGGCGGATCTCGGCCGGATCGTTCTTTCAGGCCAGCCCCGAGGGTGCGGAGGCACTGATCGATGCTGCGAGCGCCTTCGTGGCGGACCACGCCCCGAACGCGGAGCGCTTGGTCGACCTGTTTTGCGGGGTCGGGTTGTTCGCCGGAGCCCTGGGCGCACGACGATCGGTCATCGGGGTCGAACGCAGTGCTTCGGCGGTTGCTGATGCCCGCCACAACCTGGCCGACCTCGACGCTCGGCTGGTGAAGGTGGCGCTCGGCCGGTGGCGGGCCTCTCCCGCCGATGTGGTGGTTGCCGACCCGGCCCGCAATGGCCTTGGGGTCGAGGGTGTGGCTGCCGTGAAGGCCACCGGAGCCGACGTGTGCGTCTTGGTGAGCTGCGATCCCGCGGCGCTGGGTCGCGATGCTGGCCTGATCGAGGCCGCGGGCTATCGCCACGTTGGCTCCACGGTGGTGGACCTCTTCGGCCATGCCAGCCACATCGAGGTGGTGTCGGGGTTCACAAAGGTGGCAGGAACGGGTACCCCAACCATGTGACCAACCCAGACGGTTTTTCCGGTGACGTTTCATCCGCGGGTCGTCGTGGCTCCGTAGGACGCTTTGTGAGTGGTGACGTCCGAGAGATGAGCGATGCCGGATTGGTGGTGGCGATCAGCCGCTACCACCAAGACGCGCTGGCCGAGGCGTATCGGCGTCATGCCGGCGCGGTGTTCGGGTTGTCCCGGCGGCTGCTCTCCGACGCAGCGATGGCCGAGGAGATCGTCCAAGAAGTGTTCCTCCGCTTGTGGAACGACCCCGACAAGTTCGACCCCGGGCGTGGATCGCTGCGCTCGTACCTGTTGGCGCAGTGTCACGGGCGCTCGGTCGACATGTTGCGCTCGGAGACCTCTCGTCGACGTCGCGAGGAGAACGACCTTCGCCGCACGGCGGAGAGCGGGTACGATCTCGAGCGCGAGGTGTGGGACTTGGCGCTGGCCGACCACGTCCGTGAGGCGCTCGATGGCCTGCCTGAAGGCGAGCGGCAGGCCATTCGGTTGGCGTACCTCGGCGGCCACACGTATCGAGAGGTTGCCATCATGTTGGATGAACCAGAGGGCACGGTGAAGAGCCGGATCCGCTCTGGTCTGAAGAGGCTGCGCTCCGATTTCGTCGACGCAGGTGTGGGGTTCGGTCAATGGACATAAGCGAGAGCTACGACGAGTTTTCTGACCTTCTCGGGGTCTACGCGCTTGATGCGGTGGAGCCAGAGGAATCCGATCGCATTGAGCTCCACCTGCTGGACTGCCCGCGTTGCCGGGCAGAGGTGGCCGAGCATCGTGAAGTCGCCGCGTACCTGTCGCAGTCCGGCGCCAGCGCGCCAGAGGGTGTCTGGGACCGGATCGTTTCGGAACTGTCGCCGCCCGCGCCGCCCATGAGGATCACCTTGGCGCCAACCCCCGAGGTCGGCGCCACGTCGGGTCTTGTCGCCAATTCGATCGAGGTCCAAGCGCCGGTCGTGCCGCTGTCAAGCGGTCGGAGCGCGTCCGCTCGCAGTCGTACGAAGGTGATGGTCGCCGTCGTCGGCGTGGCTGCTTCCATCGTGGCGGCCCTTGGCATCGTGGCGGTGGGTCAGAGCAACCGGCTCAACACCCTCGAGGACGCGCTCGCTGACCAGAACGTGGAGGATCTCGCCATGCGGGCCGAGGCCAGCCCCGAGGTCAAGGTCCCGCTGACCGGTGCCGCCGGGAGTGCTGAGGCCGTTGTGACCGACGCCGGGAAGGGGTATCTCATCCTCGACGAGGTGGCTGCGCCCGTCGATGGCAGCGTCTACCAACTCTGGGGCAAGATCGCCGGTCTCGACCAGCCGATCTCGTTCGGGACGTTCGGCCAGGGAACCAAGGTCGTGCCCTTCTCGGTGGACCCTGAGCGCCTCGGTGACATCGAGCTCTTCGCGGTGACTCAGGAGATCGCTCCTGGTGTCGTTGCCTCGCAGAACGACCCGGTGCTGGCCGGCACGGTCTGACCCCGCCAGAAGTTCACCCCTTCGCGTACGGTGAGGCCGATGCCTGCGACCATGCCCGCGTACCGCTTGGTGGCGTGGGAACAGGCGCCGCAACTGGCGGAGACAGCGGTGCCTGTCCCCGCTGCGGGTCAGATCCTGATACGGGTGGCGGCCTGCGGCCTGTGCCACTCGGACCTGGACATGATGGCGATGCCAGCGGCCATGGGGGAGGGCCTGGGCTGGTCGGTGCCGTTCACGCTCGGGCACGAGTCCGCCGGGTGGGTCGAGGCGGTGGGGCCGGGGGTCTTCGGGTTCGATCGGGAGATGGCGGTCGCGGTGTCGTCTCCCTCCTCGTGTGGGGCCTGCCGGTGGTGCCGGTCCGGCCGTGACAACGCCTGCCCGGCTGGCCTCGTAGGGCGCGGCTACGGGCGCGATGGCGGACTGGCGGGCTACCTGCTGGTCGACGATGTTCGCAGCGTGCTGCCGATCGGCACGCTCGACCCGGTACTGGCGGCGCCGCTCACCGACGCCGGAGCCACGTCGCACCATGCCGTGGCGCGGGTCCTTCCCCGGCTCCGCCCTGATGGTGTGGTGGTGGTGCTCGGGGTCGGGGGCTTGGGTGCGTTCGTGGTGCAGATCCTGCGGGCGCGCTCCACCGCGACGGTGATCGCCATCGACCCGGACCCGGTGCGACGCGAGTTGGCGCTGCGCTTCGGGGCATCGCACGCGCTCGATGGCGTGGGGCAAGAGACGTCGCGTGAGCTGCGCTCCCTGTTGGGGGGTGACCGAGCCGATGCCGTCATCGACTTGGTGGGCACCGATGAGACCATTGCGTGCGCGTCGTCTGTCCTCGCCGCGGGAGGGGTGCTGGGCCTGGTGGGAGCGGCGGGCGGGACGTTGCGTCGCCCGTGGTTCTCCTCGCTGCCGCGCGATGGCGAGGTGTTCACCTTCCAGGGCTCGGATCTGGCCGACGCGGCTGCGGTCCTTGCCCTTGCCGGGCAGGGGGCCATCGAGGTGCCGGTCGTTCCCTACGCCTTGACGCAGGTTGCGGAGGCCTACGACGCCTTGCGGGGCGGGTCGCTGACGGGGCGCATCGTCATCGTCCCCTGACCTTTTGGCGTGGGCCGGGCGCGAAGCGACCCGGTCCAGGGACCGGGTCGATCGTGGCGTTCGCCGGGGCGGCTGCCCCATGGTGCGCCCCGGGGGATTCGAACCCCCAACCTGTGGATTAAGAGTCCATTGCTCTGCCGTTGAGCTAGAGGCGCGGATCGACACTAGCCGACGCCCTCGGGGGCCATGCCAACCCATATCGCGCCCAAAACGGCGTCGGCCGGCCGCCTCGACGAGACGACCGGCCATCACACTGGGCTGACCGAGGGGATTCGAACCCCCGACATCCGCGACCACAACGCGGCGCTCTGACCAGCTGAGCTACGACCAGCAAGGGTGGCAACCCTAGCGCGACGGCTCCGGCGGTCGAGAACCAGATGAGGCCCTCGAGGTCGATCGCACGCCTGACCGGCACGAAATCGACCGCAATGGCGCGGTGCCGGCCACGGCGACGGGCGGGGTCGCTGCGTTCGCCCGGAATCAGGAGCCGGTGGTGCTCCAGTGCCAGGGCTCGGAGGGGAGGTTGTAGAAGCCGAAGCGGGCCGCATTGGCCGCCAGCCACTGGTAGCACGCGGTCCCGCGTGACGAGCAGTTGGAGAAGTCGATCGCAAGGCCGATCTCGTGTTGGCTCTGGCCGGGACGAGCCGTGGGGGGACGGCACGACGATGGCGACATCTGGTAGATGGCGAAGTAGCTCGTGCCGCAGTGCCGCTTGCGCAGCTCGATCTGTTGCGAGGGGTCGCGGTAGCCGCCACCGCTGAGGGCCAGGCCATCGGCCCGTGCGGCGTTGAGAAGCTGGCCGACCTGGGCCTGGATGGCGCAGTTGACCGTGATGCCGCCAACGGTGCACAGCGCGATGCCCCCGGTGCCCGTTCCGCCGCCGCCGCCACCAGGGATAGGGGGAAGGGGGCTGTTCTCACCGCCATCGGGGTTCTGGGTAGAGGGAGGGGCGGGCGTCTGGCTTTGGGCCGCCTGTTGTGCGGCTTGTTGCGCTGCCGAGCGCGCCGCTTCTTCAGTGGCTGCCTTCTCGGCGGCGAGTCGGGCGACCAGGGCCGCTTGCTGCTCGGCAATCTGCTTGGCCAGCGCTCGGTCCGTCTTCTGGAGCTCGATCGAGCGGGCGATCTGCGAGTTGATGGTGGCTTCGAGCTTGGTGGCGAGCTCCTGCTTTTGCGCCTTTGCCTCTCGTACGGCCTCGGTGCGCTCGGCCTGCTCGGCTTCTTTCGTCTCGGCGAGGACCCGGGCCGCTTCCGCCTTCTCGCGCTGGTAGTCAACCTCGCTGATGGCGCCGTTGAGGCGGTCGTTGACATCGGCATCGTCTTGCGAACGCAGCTCGAGGTAGAACTGCTTGTTCGAGGCGCTCACGAAGTCGTTCGACTCCAGCACTGCGAACACGTCGTCACCGGGAGGGCTCACATAGGCCTGGACCGCTCGCCGACGGATTTCGTCTCGAAGGGAAACGATCTCTTCTTCGAGGCGGGTGATGGCGGCCTCTGCGTCGGCGATGTCTTGCTTGGCCTGCGCAATCTGGTCTCGGGTGCGGGCGAGCGCGGCCTCTTGGGTCTGAAGGTTGTCGTTCAACGCCTGCAGCGCAGCGTCGATTTCTTCCTTCGACGCCTTGGTGGTGTTGAGATCTGCCGCTAGGGCCGCCTGTTCGGCCTGCACCTTCTCGCGCTCGGCACGAGGGTCTTGACGGGGGGCAGACTCAACGAGCTGGGGAGCCAAGAGCCCACACGCGAGGACGGCGGCAGCGGCGGTGCCGGCCAGCGATCGTCGACGCACGTGGGTTCTCCTGAGTGAGGTCCGGGTGGCCTGCGGGCGGCCGCTTCGTCATGAAACCGTAACAGATGAAATGTTCCACGCAAACCGCACCACGACCGTAGCCCCGCGCACCGCGCGCCTTGTGGCACCCAGCGTCACTGCGCGAGCGGTGTGGCCGACGCTTCCTCGCGCAACCGAGGCTGGGTGAAGTTTCCTGGCTTCACACCCTGCTTGTCGGCGTAGAACTCCCGAATGAGATCCATGTCAGCCACGACGTCGTTCGACGGAACGATGCGGGGGCCGAACCCGCCGGAACGGGTCGGGCCGTCGAGGAACGTCAACACGATCGGAATCTCTGCGTCGGCCGCGATGCGCCGGAACCCGGACTTCCAGTACTCGCCGAGCGACCGAGTGGCTTCGGGTGGGATGACCACGCTGGTGACGCTGCCGGCACGAGCGAGGCCGGCGACCGCATCGGCCAGGCCCGCAGGGTTCTTGCGGTCCACGGCGATGCCGCCGAGCGCTCGGAAGAGGGGAGCCAGCGGACCCCAGAACATCTCTTTCTTGCCCAGCCAGACGGGGTCGAGGCCAGCGTTCCACGCCATTGCCAGCATCAACGGGAAGTCCCAGTTCGACGTGTGGGGCGCCGCCACCAGCACGTTGACCGGGTCCGTGGGTGGGTCGCCCACCACCTTGTAGCGGGAGATGGCGATGATGAGCTTGGCAATGATCCGACGCACGCTGCACTCTACCCCTGCCTCGGGGGCTGGTTGCCATGCGAACCCGATGCCGGCTTCGCTCAGCTTGGGGCGTTGGTGAGGTTCATGGACCACCACAAGAAGTTGGTGGTCTCGGTCAAGATCTGGGTCCGGTTGGCCACGTAGGGCACGTGCCCGGCTCCTGGCCAGACCGTCGAACTGACCTGAACGCCCCCAGCCTCGAGGCCAGCGATGGTGCTCTGGGCGCCGGAGTACGGGACGACCACATCGGCGGTTCCGTGCATCAAGAACGCCCAGGCATCGTCGGGCTCGGGCGTCCCGAACAGGCGGGCCCCAGAGAGGGAGACGGCGGCTCGGACGGTCGACGGGTAGCCAGGGTTTCCGCTGGTCCCGGGCTCGTCCTCGTCGTAGCCCACGTTGAGCGCCGTGATGGCCCCGGCTGAGGTCCCGGCGACGGCGATGCGCGTGGGGTCGATCCGGTAGGTGGCCGCGTTGGCACGCAGCCACCGGACCGCAGCCTGCGCATCGTGCTTGGCATCGCGGATCGCCCGGATGCACGAGGCGCCCGCACTGGCGACGGAGCAGCCCACCGGGTCGAGGCGGTAGGTGATCGACACGTTCACGAAGCCCTTGCGGGAGAACACGTTGGCTTGGTCGACCAGTTCCGGCGACGTCCGCGACCCGCTGCGGAAACTCCCCCCGTGGATCCAGACGATCGCTGGCCGAGTGGCGAGGATGTCGCCCGTCGGCTGGTAGAGGTCGAGGCGTAGCGTCTGGGTGGAGCCCGTGGAGTTGACGGCGCTGCCGTAGGCGAGTCCGTCGGTGACCGAGACGCCGCTGAACACCTCGTCTCGATAGCGAAGTGGTCCGTCACCAGGGGGCGCGATGATGTTGGCGTCGCAGGCCACGAGGCCGACGGCGACCAGGCTGGCGGCGACGATGGTGATGAGTCGGCGCGTCGGGGTCATCGGAGGATCCTCGTGGACCTTCGGCCGAGGGTCAAACGATTGTGAGCGCAGGAGACTGCGGTGTGGGTTCAGTCGTCTGTCCGGCGGAGTCGATCGATCTGGCGACGGTCCCGCTTCGTCGGTCGACCGGCGCCGGCATCGCGAACCAGTGGCGGGGCGACGAAGTCTCGGGGTGGAAGCGGAGGGCTGTGGTCGACGAATGCCTTGGCCGCAAGCGGCGCACCCACGCGCTTGTCGAGCAGTTCCACGACCTCGAGGGTCCGGTCTCGTTGTGCCACTCGGACCTCGACCCGTGTACCCACGGTCACCTTTGTCGCCGGCTTGGCCGGGGAGCCGTCGACCGCGACGTGTCCGCCCGAGCACGCTGCCGAGGCAGCGGAGCGCGTCTTGTACATGCGGACTGCCCATAGCCATCGGTCGACCCGCACACCATCCACTCGTCGATGATCCCACGGCCGATGTCGACAGGCGCTGTTGCGGCCTAGCGTGAGGCGAATGGAACCCTTCGAGCTGCGGACCGTGCACATCCACGGTCACGAGGTGGCCTACCGGATCGGTGGTCCCGATCCGACCGAAGGAGCGCCGGTGGTGCTGCTCGTGCACGGCATGGCCGGCAGTTCGGCGACCTGGAAGGCGGTAGCCCCCAGCCTCTGCCGCACCCACACCGTGATTGCTCCGGACCTGCTCGGCCACGGCGCGTCAGCCAAGCCCCGGCACGACTACTCGCTCGGTGCCTTCGCCAGCGGCCTGCGTGACCTCATGGTTGCGTTGCGGATCCCGCGGGCGTCGGTGGTGGGCCAGTCGCTCGGCGGCGGCATCGCCATGCAGTTCGCCTATCAATACCCCGAGCGATGCGAGCGGCTCGTGCTCGTGTGCAGCGGTGGCTTGGGCGAAGACGTCTCTTGGCTCCTTCGGGCGCTCACCCTTCCCGGGTCCGAGTACGTGATGCCGCTGCTGTTCCCCGGATTCGTCCGCGACGCCGGCGATGCCGTACGCCGTCGCCTGTCGGCGTTCGGGTTGCGTGCTCCTCGGGTCGAGGAGGAGTGGCAGAGCTACGCATCGCTCACCGACCCCGACACCCGCAAGGCTTTCATCAAGACGCTCCGTGCCGTCATCGACCTGGGTGGCCAGTCCGTCAGCGCCCATGACCGGCTCTACCTCGCCGATCTGCTTCCCACCTTGATCATGTGGGGAGAGCACGACCGGATCATTCCGGTTGCGCACGCCCACGCAGCGCACGAAGCCATGCCCGGCAGCGAACTGGTGCTCTTCGACCACTCGGGGCACTTCCCCCACGTCGAGGAGCCAGCGAAGTTCGTCGATGTGCTCGAGGACTTCTTCGGCCGCAACGCACCGGTCCACCTCGACGCCGACCTTTGGCAGGATCGCCTGGTGGGCGGTCGCCCTGCGGCATGAAGCGGCAGCGTGGAAGAGTGGGGAGATGCAAGGGATGAGGAATCACGGGCTGGCGTTCGCTGCGGGGGCCGTCTCGTGGACCGCAGCGGAGTACGGGTTGCACCGGTTCCTGATGCACGAGATGCGGGGCAAGGGACTGGCGTCGGTGGAACACCTCAAGCATCACGCCGATGTCACGTACTTCGCTCCGGCGAGCAAAAAGCTGCTCTCGGCGGCGTCGACGACCGTGGTGGCGTATCCCGTTGCTGCGGCCGCGGTGAACCGACGATGGGCTGGAGCGTTCACCGCCGGGTTGATCTCCACCTACTTCGCCTACGAGGTGGCGCACCGCCGAACCCACACCCACGCACCACGCGACAGCTGGGGGCGTGCGCGGCGTCGCAACCACCTTCGCCACCACTTCGGATCCCCGATGCGAAACCATGGCGTCACCACACCGTTCTGGGACCGGGCCTTCGGCACGTCCGACGACCAAGGGGTGGTTACGGTGCCCGAGCGGATGGCGCCGGTCTGGCTGGTGGATGGCGAAGGCCGAGTCTTGCCCGAGTTTGCCCAGGACTACGTCGTCAAGCCTGGTCGACCTCGCGATTCCGGCCAAGATGAGCGCGACCGCGTCGACGCATTCGCCAACACGGCGCCCGCCCTCTGAGGCCGTGGCCGTCTGAGCCGACGTCGGGCGTGTTCAGCCGCCGAGGCGGTCGAGCAGGTTGCGGGTGATCTGCTCCACCTGAGGGCTGCGGCCGTCGAGTCCGTGGGCCCAATCGGTGGAGCCGGAGGTCACCACCGTGCCGCCGCCTCTCGAGGTGTAGGTGCCAAGGACCGCATGGCCGTGGGCGAGTCGCTCCGGGCGATCGCGTGTGCCGAAGACCCGCGCCGAGATGAACTCGAGCTCGGACGGTTCGTGGGCGGCAGGAGGTCGAGGGGCGGTGTGGCGTTGGAAGTGGGCGGCAGGAGCCGTGCCGAGGATCTCGAAGTCGCTCGGCGTGCCGTCGGAC